>ERZ773194.1646-NODE-1646-length-23426-cov-4.198622_pt1 | contig 23426 bp, 22 predicted proteins | sample MGYA00511240_ERZ773194 | MGnify/ENA primary metagenome ERZ773194 (study PRJEB29015, sample SAMEA2737774) | human gut metagenome | biome: human gut; feature: human-associated habitat; material: faeces | place: China | collected 2012 ... | reverse complement strand
GGCATCCAGAGCATCCTGGAGTCTTTTTTTAAAACCGCCTCGGCATCTGCCGGGTGGCGATGGTCGCGAGGATAGGGTTTGGCATGCAGCATGCCCATGCTCTTCAGGATGACATGGACCTGTTTTTCGCTGTATTCTATCCCGAATTCGTTGTTGATGTACAGAAGAACGGTCTTTGTGTCCATCGGACACAAAGACAATGCATCATACAGCTGCTTCTTCTGCGCATCCGTCAATTTGGATTTGGGCCCCCCTTTGAAATCAGGGATCAGGCCTTCCATTCTCGAAGAGTTCCAGGCTTTTTGGACATTGTATCCGGTCTTGGTTGTGAAACTAACGGCTTTGGACGCCTCTTCGACAGAGAAGCCCGAATATCTCAGACGTACGAACTGGACACGCGTGAGGAGTTTCTCCGTCTTTTTCATGCTTTGAAGGCTTGCGGAAAGCTTCTTTTCTTCCGCCTTCAGGGATTCAAGGGGGATATGATGGATGATCTCGATCTCAGTCGGCCTAACCATACATGAGGATACACTTCATTATTGAAAATAGTTAGGTAATCGAGTATAACAGCCATCAGGTCTTCTATTCAGGCGTATCCGTACGCGTGTGTGCCCTCATACCCCATGGGTGTGGGGATATGCGCCTACTGATGATTATCGGAAAGCTGGATTTGGATTCGCGGTAGCTGACGCTCCGTCTGGTCCGGCTACTCTGACGACAAACGGATCTCCAGCAACAGGAACCACTCTACGATGCGGATCATCCTTCAGCCGACGGCTAGGAGGATGGATGGAAGAGCCGATTCTTCCATCGACCGTAGGGCATGGAAGTACAAGAGTTCGATGTCGAAGATTCTTCGATACAGGTTTGCTGTTCCTATGTTGCAACTATCTTCGATTCATGTCTTTTCGTTAACACGGAATCGGAGCGAGGGACGGCCACAGGTTAATATCGAACCTGTGTTGGAGCACATAGCATCATGCCGATACACACATCGGAGAGGATGGGGTGCGTGATGCGAGATCCGGGGTGAGAAGCCCGGAGGAATAACCATGAAAACGAAAATGAACCCCGCCATGGGGGGGGGGCAAGCGCCTCCAAGAAGCTCCTGGCGGCAATCGCCGTCCTGGCAGTTGCGTTTGTCGTCTTCGCTGCGATTCCCGCAGTCGATGCGACAGAGGGCGAGGCTGTTAATGACGCGTCTGGATTTTGGACGGCGACTAATGGAAAGAACATTTACGGCGCTGATGTCAAGACTGAGAGCGGCGTAACTATCGTAACCCTCCAGAAAGATGTCAAACTGGAGACTTATGTAGTCCTTGAGAAGAGCGGAGCCTATAACGTTGTACTCAACGGATTTACGATTTCAAGATCTGCTGGAGAGAACAGTACGATCTTCTATGCACCCAATGAGGGTTCCAAACTGACCATCGATGGAACGAAGGACGGAAGTATGATCACTTCCGGCGATCGTATCGTTTCGGCTTTCAACTCAGCCGACTCTTTCGAGCTGATCGTCAACGGCGGAACATACACCGGAGGCTATACATTCATCATTGGTGCCAAGAGCGGCAATAGCGGTACTATGGCCGTGGAATTCACCAACGCAGTGATCAACGCAACCGGCCCTGCAATCTGGCTCTCCTACGGTCAGATGGATACCGCTCTCATCAGGGGATGCACCATAACCGGGAGTACCGGTATCTATTGTGCAACCTTCGGTGGCGAGAGGAGCAGTACAGTAACTGTGGATGAATCCAAAAACATCACGAGCAAGGCCGCTGCCATACTCTACAACAACACCGTCACTGCCACAGCAGCCGATGAATCTGCACTCGAGATCAAATCTGGTTCTGTAGAAGTCATCGGGGGCAAGTATTCCGCACCCGGATTTAGCGCGGATGCTACTGATGTTAACGGAAATGGTACCGGAGCTGGCTGTGCAACCATTGTTATCAACAACAAATATTGCGCAAGCGGCAATGTCAACTCCGTCGATGTCAAGATCACCGATGCCGAGGTAATCAATAATACGAAAGAGGACGCACCCATCCTTGTTGTGGCTGCTCCGAGCGTCACTGGGAAAAACATCTCACTGGTGATGGACAGGAACTATGGCGTTGAGATCGGCCTCGGGTCGAGCTCTTCCGCAGTGGATGTATCTGCAGCTGGAGTCTCTGGAAAATTCAATGCAAACACCACCGATGAAGTCAAATACGCTACATTCACCGAAAAGAGCGTTGTCTTCGCAACGGAGAACGATCAAATCGTCATTGCCAAAGGCAGTTCATTCAACGGGAACGTAAAGTTCACTACTAATGGGATTGTGTCTTCAGCTAATGTCAAGATCAAAGCTGATGAAGGAGGATTCACTCTCAAGGCCGGATCCATCGATTTCTTCGGTGCTGTTGCCGAACAGTCCGGCAATGCCATCACAATCGTCTCCGGAGAGGCGAAGATCACTGATAATTACACCGTGCCTGCCGGAATGACGATCACAGTCAACGAAGGTGCGAAGCTGACGGTCGACTCCGATAAGACTCTGACTGTAAGCGAGAATGCCACCCTGACTGTTGCGGGTACTGTTGCCGGAAGCATAACCAACAACGGATCTGTCAACAAGGCCAGCAATGGACATATCTCTGGTGCGACCATCGTCAACGGTTCCACCGGAACCATCGTCAACGACTCCCAAGAGAACGTCAACATCGAAGGTATCATCAAGGGAACAGAGAACAGTTATGACGCCGATCAGATTGTCACCATCACCGGTGACACCAGCCTGGATGTAGATGCAGAGCTGAGAATTAACGGAACGCTCGTTGTCAAGGAAGGCGTCACTCTCACCATGAAGGCAGGTTCCAAGCTTATTCTCGATTCCAATGCCGTCCTGGACATCCAGGGAACGATTGTTGTCGAGGAGACAGAAGTTGCCGAGAAACCCACCACAATCGATGTGGACAAGGGAACCGTCAATGTGAACGGAACTCTCGATGTGAACGGTGTTCTTAAGATCACGACTGGAACCGTTACTGTGGAGCAGGACGGAGTTCTCAATATCCTTAGCGCTGGAAAGTTCAATCCCGCGACTAATAAGGTATCCGTCAAAGCTTCCGGAACCATGAATGTCAGTGGTTATCTTGAAACCACTGAATCTGGAAAGGTGACGATTGAGAATGCAGGAAACGTCACGTTCGATTCCGAAGTTAAGTCCAGTAACGTTATCGTTGATATGAAGAACGGGGCCGTTCTCGATGTCAAACAGATCACCTTTGCCAAGGACGGAACACTCGAAGTGAAGGATGGTAAGAGCACTGTAACTCTGACTGCTACTGAAGCCAAAGATGATGCTACCACTCCTGCAACAGGCAAGGTTTACGCTGTAATCTCTGGAGTCAACATCTCCGAGACAGTCACAACAGCCAAGGTTGCCGCCGAATACGTCTATGTCATGTCCGTTTCCGGAGGCATCGCAGTTTCGCCTATCTATGAACCTACCGGTGAGGAGAGCGATCCTGACAAGATGACTGCAAAGGCATCCATCACTTTGAATGGATTCTCTACAGATGCCACGGATAAAACCAAGAAGAGCATGCTCACCCTCATCGACGGATTCACTGTCGGCGAGAACGTGACCCTCATCAACGATGGAACCCTAGAGGTTACCGTTACAGTCGATTCAACCAAGGGAACCTTCGAGAACAATGGAACCGTCATCGTTTCCGACAACGGATCTATCGTTACGAAGAAAGAGATTGCGAAGTCTGCAACCTTCAGTGGCACTCCTGAGATCGACGCAGCCAGATACGATATCGCTGGAACTACCGCCGGTGAGAAGACATACTACTATGTGACCCTCGATGCCGCTCTCGCAGCAGCCGCTTCGAACACCACCAAGGCCATCACCGTTCTCGGTGCTCAGACTCTCACTGCCTCCGCCGAGCTCGTCTCCGGAGCCACTCTGGATGTCAATGGGGCTACTGTTACCATCGGATCCGGCGACTCCGCCGCAGATGTCGTTCTTACCGTCAAGAGTGGAGCGACCGTCAAGGGAACTCCCGTTAGCATCACCGTCAAGGGAACCGTCTTCGCAGAGAAGAAGACCGACCTGAAGGACACCGTCCGCACGGCACTCACCAACGGAGCAGATGTTTACACCGAGAAGCTCGATGAGAAGGAGAGGCCCGTCAGGGACGGATGGGCGAAGTGGACCAATGTCGCCACCGCCATGGCCGACTCCACGGTCACCATCGTCAAGCTGACCAAGGAACTGACTCTTACATCCAACCTCACAATCCCCGAGGGCAAGACTCTGAATACCAACGACCAGAATGTCAAAGCCGAGAAGAACGTCACTATTACCGTCGAGGGAACCCTCTACATCAATGGATCGAGCACCGTCACTCTTACGACTGTTGGCACGACTCCTGCCACGACCGACAAGTCTGCATCCATCGTTGTGAAGGGACTCATCCAGTCCGACAACGAAATCGATATCAAGACTGTCGGATCCTTCATTGATGGAATCACTCTCCTCGGAGCGTACTACCACCTTGAGAACAAATACTGCCTGACCACCGTCGAGAAGGCTGCACCCCTGCTCAGCTCTGTTGATGACCAGACTATCACCATCAACGGTGAGGCTGCAGACAAGCTCTCTGTCTCCGGCGACATCTCATTCTCCGGAAAGTCCTCTACCGAACCCGGAATCGTTGAAGTCAAGAACATCAAGAGTGTCGCATTCTCCGGATCCGTCGCTTTCGATAATGCAACCGTCAAGTTCCCTAACGGCATCGAGGTCTCCGGATCGTTCACCAACGCTTCTGGATCTGTCGCCATCGTGGGAAAGACCACCGCCGAGACCACTATTGCATCTGCGACCGCCGATGGAACCGCTGTACTCACCTTCAGCGGAAAGCTCACGGACATCTCGGAAGAGAAGAAGCAGACCTTCGCAGTCACCGGTGAGGTCACCGTCGATACCATCGAACTCGTTTCCGCCGTCGTGAACGGAAAGATGACTGTCAAGAACACCTCCAACGCCGTTACTGATCTCACTGTCAATGCCGGCGGAGAGGTTGTTGTCGCGAAGAATGCGGCTCTGACCTCTGGCAACAAGATCGTGGTCCTCGGACTGCTCGATGCGTCCGCAGACGGAGCATCCGTCAACGCCAAGTTCGTTCTCGTTGGAACCAACGGCGACGGATACACCGGAGCAGCCGCTGTCGTGAACGGAAATGTCACCTTCACGGGCTACTCTATCGTCGTTCCGGGAAGCACCATTCCCGAGAAGTTCGGAGGAGAGGCAGCCAGCACCGAGTACTACGTCGGTAACGCCGTGTACGTCACCGTCTATGTCCCGGCCCCTAGTAATGATTACTTGGTCAAAATGATCAAGGCATCCGAGGAGAACGCGGAATTCAAGGGATGGTACGATGCCAAGAATGTTCTTGCCGATACAAAGAAGATCGGCGATAACATCGACAAGGTCTACGCCCAGTTCGACTACAACATCTACATGGTGACCGTCGTCCTCGGAGCCGGAATCGAGAATGTCGCCATCGACGACAACCTCGTGTCCATGGACAGTAATTTCAATTACATCGTCAAGGACCTCAAGGCCGGAACCCACAAAGTGACCTACACCCTGTCCAACGGATACTCCGGAACAGCAACCCTCACCGTCAACGGCGAGAAGCAGTCCGGAATGACGTTCACCGCGTCCGGTACCAACTACAACTACCCTGCTGACGCTCCTACGGATGCGAAGAAGTACGTCAACTACACCCTGCAGCTCTCCGGAGTCACTGCTTCCGGATACGCTCCCGCTCCCACTCCCGCACCGTCCACTGACGACGACGATGGACTCTCGATCACCGACTATCTCCTGATCGTCCTCGTGATCCTGATCGTCATCATGGCGGTCATCGTCGCCATGCGTCTGATGCGCAGTTGAGTGCGATTTAGTTCTCGAAAGGGAATAAGCAAGTAACCTGAACAGCAAACCCCGGGGGCCGAAAGGCCCCCGCCAACGAAGATCAAACGTACTCCCTCAACTCAACCACTCGAACGCGTCAGCGTACGCTGATTCCATCGCTTCATCCGAAGCATCTCATTTCTCACATTCACACAACATCATCATTTCTCACGCTAAACATGGTCCGTACGTCTTTTTCATGTGTGGCGTTCGGACCTTTCTTACGTCCGGACCTCTCATCCGGACGGGACCATGGTCGAAACCCCTTACCCCGCAAGGCTCTCACTCCTGCGGGGATCTCTTCCATATTGCGTAAGCAATCGAGAACCGGCCCAGATAAGCTGCTCTGTAATGGAGGCATATTCGAGCGGATAGCTATGGAACTCGAGGTGTGTTGCGCAAGAGTATAGAATAAAAAGAGTTTTCGAAGGTTTTTTCCTATCGACAGGATGGGTATTCGTATGAAATCGATTTTTCGGCATCACTCGATCTCATCCGATTCTCTGAGGATCTTCACATACTCTTCTTCTGACAGCGGACATCTGACGAGATCCATGAATCTGGATTTCGACAGTTTCAACTGATGAGACATCTTCAGTATCAGATCATCGCCGATCTCATTCTCCCCATGGCTCATCTTCGTCCTGATACGGGTCTTGACGCCGTTGACATAGAGGATGTACCGTACATGATCGGAGTCCTTGACGCATTCGAATCCCTTCTTGCAGAGGCTTCTGTCAATATCCTTCGTCTTGACGGTCGTCGTATCGATCACACTTCTTCACGTTGGCGAGCAACCATCTCTTGTACTCGCGTGCAACGCTGTCCATTTCGGAGTCCTCTTCCATGGCATATTCTTCCCATGCGATTTCGATCTCGGATTGAAGGTCTGCCTTGACTTCATCCAGCGTTTTGCCTGATGCGAATAGGTCTGCCTCCTTGTTGCTGAGCATGATGCTGTTCTCGAACCTCTCTACCTTGAACACGATGGGTCTGGTGAAGTGGAACGGGCCTATGTCTGATATCTTTACCTCGTCTCCGCTCTTCTCCGAATAGATCGCATTGCATTTGCTGGACGATAGAGCATCGAGGAAAGGCCTCACATAATATTCGCCGCTTGCAACGGTCATGTACATTTCATCACCCGTTCAATACCTTGCCCAACCACTCATAGATCTCACGGGCGCTTCCTTCAGACATGATGACGCTGCATTCGAGGTTCCTGATCATCGAATCATCGGACTCTGCTGAGACCCTTTCATCGAGTTGACCATCTGTACCCAGTCTGTATGTTTCGGAGGACGGTATCGGAGGTTCTTCTTTGAAGAAGCTTATGACTATCTCTCCTCTGGGGGTCCTTCCGCCATAGCATCCGTTGACGTACGCTGATGCGCAGTCCTTGTGTTGCACGTATTCGAATCTGATGTTATCGGTCATTCAATCCCTCGTATAGATAGGGGTGTAGGAAAGCAATGGGGTTCGAATCGAAGATGAGCCGGGATGGAAATAAGGGTTTTGGCATCTTGTTCCAATCACCGGTTCGAGAACGAGATTTCCCATCCGTTCCTCACCGATCCTGATTAAGAATCAATGGAGACTCCTTCGGAAGAGGTTGCTCGGCGGATAGGTTCGTATCATCAAGACTCTCGCCAGTATTATCAAGGTCTGGCGATAGGCCCTACCCCCAGGTACAGCAGCTGGAGATAGTCCTCATCCAGATGGGGCAACGAACCGCCATTGGCCTTGCGGATGTCCTCGAACGGATCCACATACTGATAACGCGTCGCTCTCGTGTTCCCGACCTTCCTCAGGACCCCAAGATCGATCAGATGGGATATTCTTGCTCTGAACGTCTGGTCGCTGATGTCCCCCAACCAGGAATGCGTATCGGACAGGACGAAAGATACCCTCCGGCGAGAATTCCTTATTATCGATCTTGAGAGACCGTCCACGGTCTTCTTGACATCCATCGGCCCCAATTTCTCGTAAGCCTCTTCGAATGCAGAAGCCAGGCATCCTATGGTCGTTTCGATCATCGGGTTGGGATCGCCACATTCAATGAACGTCCTGCGAGCATCGCATAGGGTCTCCTCCGAATCCGCGAGATGCTTCGCCAGGGGGATCCTCATCACTCCGCGATAGTTCCTGGAGTTGAGAGCCATCGTCAGGACCTCCCTGTACACCAAGGAATTGTCTCCTTGGAACGGCTGGAGGAGCTCAAGGCCGTTCCAGAACAGGACTGCGGAGATCAAAGGATGGTACGGGGATTGATTCAGCATCCTCAGTATGACCGTCAGGTCCGATTCGGCGTAATCCTGCAAGCAGTCCGGCACGGCACCTTCGCAGTACGGACGATTGCGAACACGACCGGGTTCGTATCCTGGGATCCCTGATGTCAGTCTGTGCTGCATGGAAGCGACGGTATCGATGCTCCACGGGAATTCCCTCCTCTTCGAGAATCTCAATCCCGTCAATCTCGAAGGGATCCCGTCATCCGAATGGTGACATGACAGGATGGTCTTCATCTCTCCTTTATCAACATCAATGCCTGCGACACGCAGGTCATCATTCAGAATCCCCGCCATGTAGTCCATGAGCGGTTCCGGACGGACCGTGATGTCGTACACCTTCTGATTGAGGAACTCGATGTGCTTCAGCACATCGCGCATCCCTTCGGTCAGGACGATCCTGCTTTCCAGTCCTCCGAACATCGATTCCATGCTATTCGTAGAATGCTGGATTGGATGTTAAAACTTCCTCTGTGAACCAACGTGCCGCGTATATTGTGATATTTTTTATCATAATAAAATGGCCGTATTTACCGCCAATCTGTTAAATTATATATACAAACACGCTGTTGGACTATTCATCCAAGTGATAGCTATGGATAGGAAGATCACAGCGATCATCGCCGTGGTCCTCGTGGTCATCATCGCGGCAGCCGCCGCGATCGCTCTGACCGGAGGGGACAAGGGCGAGGACATACCCGTCGTCGAGAAAGGACCCTACAATCTCAACGACATCACGCTCCCTCTGAGCACCAGGCTCGTGGTGTGCGGGAATGCGGATAACAACGATGTAATCGACGAGAACGATCTCAAGATGATCCAGGATATCGTCGATGGCAAGGCCGTGTGGGACAAGGAGAAGTATCCGCTGGCTGACGCCTACCCCGACGGGACCATCGACCAGAAGGACATCGACCTCATGAAGAACATCCTGGCCAAGAAGACCTGTTGGGTCTACTACGTGGATTTCAAGAATCAGACGGTCAGAGTCCAGTATCCCATCACCGGGACCATCGGAACCATGTACTACCAGCAGGCCCAGCTTGCATCCATGTTCGGACTCTGGAATGACAGGGTCATCGCCTGCGGATCCGGGTCCCTCAGCGACATCTCGAGCCCCGGATGGGAGAGCAGGATATCCTACGGTAAGGGATACAACGTCGACCCCCAGACCGTGGTCAGCTCAGGTGTGAAGACGATCCTGTGCTACACCCAGACCGACACCACCGCTCCTGCGATGAAGGAGATGGTCGCCAACACGGGTATCGATCTCAACGTCCTCTGCGTGAACCACGAGCAGCTCCTGAGGTGCGTCTGCACATACGGATTCCTGTTCGATCTGGAGGGCATCAGTCAGAAGTACCTCAAGCTGGCCGATGAGTGCAGCACGTCCATCTTCGACTCGATGAAGAACGTCACCACCAAGGACCAGCCCTCTGTCGCACTCGTGATGCTCTACGGCACCGCGACCACCGACAAGATCCGCGTCCTCGGATACAACGAGGCCGGAAACAAGCACAACCTCGCCACCCTGTTCAACGGTATACCCAACGTGAACTGGGAAAGGGCCGACCTCGAGAAGCCCGCCTACGGGACGTACGTGACCTCCGAGTGGTTCCTGGAGAAGGATCCCGATTACATCGTCCTCGTGGGTTCCAGCATGGGTCTGAGCGACAGCATGACGACCGCTCAGATACAGGAGGCCTATCGCGCCAAGTGCGAGGAGGTCTTCGGGAAGACCAGCGCGTACAAGAACGGCAACATCGTCTGCGCCTCCAACGGCGTGATGAACGGCTATTCCAACCCGCTGTGCTCCATGAAGCTCCTGTCCTATGTGTACGAGCAGATCGACGACACGCTGGCGGACAAGGCGTACAACTCCTGGTACGCGGACTACACCTGCTTCACGACCGATCAGAAGCCCTCCGAGAAGTTCTACAGGGTAGGCGCCTGATACAAACACCAGGGGGCCGGAAGGCCCCCGTCATCACAATAGCAGAAAGGTCGTAACATGGACGTCGGAGGATTGCGGAACGATCGCCTCATAGGATCCGTGGTGAGGGGTTCGATAGAGAGATGGGCCTCATCGCAGAACGCATCGGGATCGGAGACCGTCGAGGAATACCACGATTACACCACGAGGAAATGGCTGTTCATAATCGGCTGCTTCATTTCCCTGGTGGTCTGCTGCGGTATCTCGCTGACGGTGGGCGAGTACAACATAGGGTTCTTCGAATCGTATCGCATCCTCATCGACCATCTGCTAGGGAACGTAGGGACGGATGATATCAGCCGTCTCAAGGACTACATCATATTCGATCTGAGGCTTCCCAAGATCGTCGTAGGCATAGTGGCCGGATTCGCTCTCGCCGTGTGCGGCGTCGCGATGCAGAGCCTCCTCAAGAACCCCCTCGCGGACCCGTACACCACAGGCGTGTCGTCCGGAGCGGGGTTCGGAGCCACCCTGGCCATCGTCATGGGCGCCAGCATCGCTACTTCAGAGTACGCGATAGTCATCAACGCGTTCATCTTCTCGCTTATCCCCACTGCGGCGATCATCTTCGTATCGAAGCTGAAGAACGCCTCGCCGACCACCATGATCATGGCCGGTATCGCGATCATGTACCTGTTCAACGCCCTGACCACGATCATCAAGCTCTGGGGCGATCCGAATTCCCTGTCCGCCGTCCTTGAATGGCAGGTAGGTTCTATCGGAGGGATCAAATGGGGCGATATCCCGATAATGCTGTGCGTCACAGCCGCGGGCTATCTTGCCATCCAGCTCTGCTCGAGGCAGCTCAATGTCCTCGCCACCGGCGAGGAGAATGCGAAGGCCCTCGGTCTCAACGTCGACAGGATGAGGACTGTCCTTCTGGCTTTGACCGCGCTCATGGCCGCGACGGTCGTCAGCTATACGGGGATTATAGGATTCATCGGGCTCGTCGCTCCGCACATCTCCAGGATAGTCATCGGAGCGGACAACAGGTATCTCGTACCCGCATCCGCTCTGTTCGGAGCCACCCTCCTTATCGCGGCGGACATCGTCGGTAAGACCATCGTCGCACCCGGCGTGCTTCCGGTAGGCGTGATCACCGCGTTCCTCGGAGCTCCTATGTTCCTTTGGCTCATCATCAGGAGGAAGTCGGAGGTGTGGGGATGAGGATAGACATATCGGGCCTTTGCTTCGGATACGGTCGTGGGAACGAGGTGCTCCGCGACATCGACCTGTCCCTCGCCGGTCCCGGACTGGCCTGCATCGTCGGACCCAACGGCGTGGGCAAGTCCACTCTGATCAAGTGCATCAACGGTCTCCTGACTCCGACTTCCGGACGCATCATGCTCGACGGGAGGGATGTGAAGAGCTTCGGTCGCAAGGAGCTCGCGATGACCGTCGGATACGTGCCTCCGAAGACCACCGATCTGTTCGCTCTGCCTGTGATGGATGCCATCATGATCGGAAGGCACAACCTCCAGGGTTGGAGGAACACCGATGAGGATATCGACAGGATAGCATCCATCCTGAAGCTGCTCGATATCGACGATCTGGCGATGAGGCCGTTTAACCGTCTGTCGTCCGGACAGCACCAGAAGGTGTCGATCGCCAGAGGTCTGGCGCAGGAGACGCCGGTGCTGATACTCGATGAACCCACATCGAATCTCGACGTGAAGCATCAGATCTACGTGACCGAGATGCTCAGAGGGATCGCCGAGGTCATGGACAAGCTCGTCATCATGATCAGCCACGACCTGAACATCGCGGCCAAATACGCAGACGATATCGTCGTGATGTCCGAACCCGGGATTATCCATTCCCACGGGAGGCCGTCCGATGTCATCACCGCGGATATGGTCCGCGAGGTGTACGGGATCGACTGCATGGTGGAGGAGCACGATGGCGTCCCGCACATAGTGCTGGGTTCCGTGCTTCCTTGATATCGGCTATTGTATCAAGCTTGAAGTGCCGATGGGAAGGTCGGATCTCCCAGGCAGATCATATCGGACGGGGTTCCGGAAGGGACGGAGGGTTCCGTAGGAAGCAGGAACAGGAGGAGCACGGGCAGGGGTTCGGGGTTCCGGAGGTAAGATAGATGTTCCGGAATAGGTATCCGGAGCGTATGCGCCCCGAAAATCCCCGGACGACACCGCATTCATGGGATACATGGAGGTGGAATGACGGAGCCTGAGAAATGGATGCTGATCAAGACATCGCTGACGATCGGAGTCGTCAGCTATACGATGAAGCGCACAGGCTGGTCGGAGAACGACACTCTTCGCAGATTCCTCGATTCCGAAGTGTACGAATGTCTCCAAGACGAGGAGACGAAGACATGGTACTTCAGCGCATATCAGCTGTCCGAGTTCTTCGAGAACGAATTGGAGGGTAGAAGGATATGGCCGGATATGTGACCGATGCGCCGGATACTCTCAAACTCAAGGTGTTCTGCATCGAGGAGTACCGCAGGAAGCACGGACTCACCGCCCCGGAGACCATGAGGCTCTTCGAAAGATACGGGGTTCTGGACTATCTCGAATGCCCGACTCTCCAATGGCAGTCCATTGAGAACACCGTTCTGGATGTCGAGGAGTTCATAGAAGCGCGTTCCTGATTGGATTGCCTATACAGAATCGTTTGAGATGATAGAGCAATAGTGTCCCTACCAGTACAACCTACTATCGTCGTCTTGGGGTAGCTATATCAGGTTTTCAGTGTCCCCCTCGTGTTCTGCATGAGACGAGACCACGGAAAGTCCTTTGACTTGTCAAATAATAATAGAGAAATATCTATATAGGCGTTCATCTATGATTTAGTTGGATGATACATCCAAGTGATTGAGTGAACACAAAAATCATCAGCATAACACTCGTGGCAATATTGTTGGTCGCGGGTGTCGGCATATTCATCATGACCTCATCCGACAATTCGGACAAAGGACCTGTTGTGGGTGAGGATGGGAAGATCGTGGCAAAGAGCTGTGATGAGTATACAATCACAGATGCCGCGGGTCAGACATTCACATTCGACCATACATTCGGGCCTGCTGCCCTCACTGCATGCACCTATGGTGGCGCGTTCTTTACTCTTGCGGCGTTGACAGGCAAGAATCTCCCTGCATACATTGCGGGCATGGACCTCGCTTATTCCAAGGCCACTACCTTCGGGTACTTCTTCGATGAGATGCCCGAGCTGAATAAGACGGTGGACATCTATTCCAAAGGCACCAATGCCAATGCTGTAATCTCCAGTGGAGCCACTGTCGTAATCGATCTCATCTCCAACCAGGTGAAGAATGAGGCTACCGGAGGGTTGAAGGAGAAGACCGATCCTCTCGACATACCTATCCTTTATCTCAATTATCAGAGCGAGGATCCGAAGATAATCGCATCTGGAATCAGGATGATAGGAGCTCTTTGGGGGCTCGAAAGGGCAGATGAACTCGCTGATTTCTACATCGACCGTACGCAATACATCTTCGATAATGCGGACAAGCTCATTTCTGCCAACGGAGGAGAGAGACCTCTTGTCTGCGCAGAATATGCCGGATCGGTTTCCACTGTGAAGACATCCTGGAACAAAACCGTCCAGTGGGGCGCGTTGATATACAAGGTAGGTGGAAGGAATATGGTGGATGACGGACCCAATTACCCTCAGTTGACTCTGTCCGCCATACTCGCCGCTAAGCCGGAGGTCATGATGTACTCCAGCAACATAGCTTACGGGGATGACACCATCCACATCGGATACGGATTTACCGAATCGGATACTGTCAAGGATGTAGAGAGGCTTTTCAACGGAAGGGCAGGATACAGCGATCTCCCCGCATGGACATCGGATCCCAAACAGATCTATGTGGTCAATCACATGATGAACCGTAACATCTTCGGATTCGCATCCGTCGAGTTCATCGCCCAGATGGTCTGGCCCGATGAGTACAAGGATCTTACTCCCGCCCAGGATCTGAAGGAGTTCTGGGAGGAGTGGCTGCCGTTCTCGTACCAGGGGTGCTGGTTGGTCAACGTTGGCGCATATTCCGCATCAAGCTGATCTGAGAACCACCGACGGGGCCCAGGCCCCGTCATAACAGTGATAAAATGGGTTCGGCGGATAGAGCTGTCTCCTCGAAGTACGACTATGAGGCAGCCAATCAGAGAAAGAGTTTGCTAGTGATATGCCTCTTCATATCCACGTTGTTCGTCCTGTTCCTGGACGTCTATCTCACCAGCGGACTCTACATGTCCTTCGAGGACTTCATCGATGCCATCTTCCATCCGGAAGAGGTCGAGAAGTACAAGAGCATCATAGTGCGGGATGTGCAGTTCCCGATCGGCCTGGCGGGCATTTTCTGCGGGGCAGCATTCGCTCTTGCCGGAGCAGTGATGCAGACCATGTTGAACAATCCGCTTGCCAGCCCATACACGCTCGGTGTGTCTGCAGGTGCAGGATTGGGGGCGAGCATCGCAATGGCGACCGGAGTATCCTCCCTTGCAGTTCTGGGAATCTATCTCATTCCGGGCATGGCGTTCATATTCGCAGGCCTGGCTTGTATGGCGATATTCCTGGTGGCAAAGATGAAGCAGTTCACTGCGGATGTGCTGGTTCTCGCAGGAATAGGTCTTGTATTCTTCTTCCAGGCATTGGAATCGATGCTGCAGTATTTCGTTGATTCGGATGCGCTCAGGAACATCGTCTTCTGGTCCATGGGTAGCTTGGAACGTGTGAATTGGACGACGACGCCGATCATCATCATCCTCTTCCTCGTGGTGTTCGCCATCGTGTACAAGAAATCGTGGACGCTCACGGCTATGAGATTAGGAGACACTCGTGCTCGCGCGCTCGGCATAGATGTTAAGCGCGTCCGTATGACGATGTTCGTTCTGGTCTCCGTTCTCACAGCAGGATGCGTGGCGTTCGTCGGAAGCATAGGATTCATAGGAATCGTCGCTCCCCACATCGGGCGGATGCTGGTGGGGGAAGATCAGAGGTATCTCCTCATCACTTCGACGCTGATAGGCGCTATCGTCCTAGAGGCTGCCGATATAACAAGTAAGATGATCACGCCAGGTGTTGTCTATCCCATCGGGATAATAACTGCGTTGATCGGAGTTCCTTTCTTCTTCTCGTTGTTGCTGCGTAGAAAGGGGGGTAGTTTCTGGTGATCGTCGAGGTGAAGGACCTGTCATACTCCTATGACAGGAAGACGGAAGTGCTGGATGGTATTTCCTTCACTGCCAGGCCGGGAGAGCTCACGACGATTGTCGGGGCCAACGGGGCCGGTAAGACTACCACATTGAAGTGCATCGCCGGACTTTACAGGCATGGCGGAGAGATCCTTTTCGACGGGAAGGCTGTAGCGCATGATGACATCGTAGAACATCTGAGCTATATGGAGCAGAACACGGACTGCACCGTGAATCTGGATGTATTCTCTATAGTTATGCTGGGGATGGTTCAGAACATAGGATTCCGTGTGACCGAAGAGGATATCGACATGGTGAACGAGGTTCTCGGACTCGTCGGTATCGAGGAACTGGCCGGACGTAAGATCGGGGAGATCAGCGGGGGACAGAGGCAACTCGTATTCCTGGCACAGGCCTTGGTCAAACGCCCCGACGTCCTTCTTTTGGATGAGCCTACAGGGGCTTTGGATCTATATCATCAGATCAAGCTGATGAAGTTGGTGAATTGGATAACGGCCAAACGTAATTGCGTGACGATAATGACACTTCATCATCTGGATATGGCGATGAAGTATGCTGATAATGTCGTCGCTGTACATGGCGGGACTGTGTATTCCAGCGGGCCGCCGGATCAGGTTTTCACGGAGAAGATGCTTCGTGAAGTGTATCACGTGGACTGCGAGATCCTCATGGATTCTCACGGGGAGAGGTATATGCATGTACTCGATTTCGATGACTCCGGAATTCCCGCCTCAAATGATTTCTATAAAAGCAACAAGGGGTACTGATGTACAAGATTGCAGTATGTGGCAAAGGAGGTGTTGGTAAATCCGCAGTCTCCGCCAACCTATCGTATATTCTATCGACCAGAGGCGCGAATGTCCTGCATGTTGGTTGCGATCCAAAGCATGATTCGACTCGTCTTCTTACCGGCGGTATTCCGCAGAAGACCTATCTGGACCATCTTTTCGACGATCCGGAATCCGATGTCATCGTCGTAGGCGAGAACGGCATAGGATGTGTCGAATGCGGAGGAGCGGAACCAGGGATAGGATGCGCTGGAAAAGGCCTCATGAGCCTGTTCAAGTATCTGGATGAGAACTCGCCCGATGACATCGATTATCGTGTCTGCGATATCCTGGGGGATGTCGTATGCGGAGGTTTCGCCGTACCTCTCAGGAGGAACAATGTAGACGGGATCATCTTGGTCGTTTCCGAGGATTTCATGTCCATATATGCTGCGAACAACATTCTTCGTGGAATTAGGAACTTGGGGGAATCCCCTCGTATATTGGGCATGGTGCTCAACAGCAGGAATCCGGATGATAGATGGCGTATCAACGAGTTCTCCAGAGTTACTGGGATGCCGATACTCGCAACCATTCCTAACGATCCTCTGTTCTCGGAAGTTGAAGCCAAGGGGATCACTGCTGCAGAAGCGTATCCTGATTCCGAACCCGTTACTCAGCTCTCCAAACTGGCCGATATCGTTGAATCTGCTGCATCAGGTGAGTTCTGCAGAGGTGTCGTGGATCCACTATCTGACGATACTATGATGCAGATCGCAATCTGTCAACCGATCGTGGCTCATTCCGCACCAACGATTCGAAAGAGATGCAGCTTCGATCGTTTCGACATCGAGAAGAATCAGATGCAGGTGGGCAAGCACGTAATGGCCGCCTGTTCATCCCACGGGGCCGTGGAGTTGCTTTTGGGAATCACCGATGCCGCCGTCGTGTTGAACGGCCCGGCCAATTGCGCTTATCTGATGGAGTATATCTTTCGCAGAAAATCGGTTCAGATGGCCAATGACAAAGGGGTATTGACTCCTTGCAACCTTTATTCCACCAATCTGACCGATGTCGACGTGTTCAAAGGCGATGGAGATGCCATCAGAAGCACCGTTCTCAGAGCATACCAAGATGGTTTTAGGACAATCTTTGTCGTAGGCACATGCACACCTGAGATCATGGGCACGGATGTTGGTTGTGAAGTCTCCAAGATGGATCTCCCGGATGCAGAGATCATCGTGGTTCCGGAGAACAAGGTGTTCTTGGGAAGCAAGTTCGGTGGATTCAGAGAGGCGGTTTTCGCTCTGGCATCGATGATCGATCGTAGCAGATCTGTGGAACCGGGCACTGCGGCCATCTTATCATTCGAGATAAACTGCGCTACCCATAGAGGCAAGAAGCAGAATATGGACATGTTCGCGGAGATGTTGGAGGATTATGGAATCAGGCTCAAGACCTTTATTCGGGATGTCACGACCGTAGATGAGGTTAGAAATCTCGCTACGTGCGAGCATTTGATCCAGATTTCGCACGGTAGTATGCCCGACCTGATGTCGAAGATCCTCTTCCCGGAACGTGAGGTCATCGTTATGGATCCGCCCATGAGTATGGATGAGATCGGCGAATGGTGCGATATGCTGTCGAAGCTAACCGGGAATCGCGGCAATGGTTATTATGAGCGGAAGAAGGCGAAGTATGATACGGAGATAGCGAGAATCCGCCCGCAGACGGAGGGGAAGAAAGCTGTTTTCTACACACGTCAGGACAAGAAGCTGAACGCGCAGATGGATGTGCTTCGTGACGTTGGCATGGAGGTCTCCGCTATATTCTCATGGCCTGTGCTGGTCGAATATCACGATCCGTGGGATGATCGCTATCCGGATGTACCGAGGATAACAGGAATCGACATTTGCAGACTCCGGAAGGAGTGCGAGAAGATAGGGGTCGATCTAATCGTCTCGGGGGATCTGCGCACCGGACGTACCGGATTCCCGTGGTTCAGGTATCCAAGTCAATATCTCGGCATGGAATGTGCTCTGGAGTTCGCACATAGGGTGCGTAATGCGATGATAGCAAACCCTCGGCTAGAGTGGAGGGATTGAAATGATCAATGATTGCGACGGAGTGTTGGGGGCTGCCATGGCCGTAGAGGGGACGGAAGGGTTCTATGCTCTAATCAACGGGCCTGGCGGATGCAGGTCCCGGCTCCAGAATCTTCTCAGGGAGCAGATACACGACTATGCGAATGAAGATCCTGCGACGTGTGGTTCATGCTTCATGAGCAGGCAGTCCCGTACGCCGTGCACATTCCTGAATCCCGATGATATGATCATGGGATCTGGGGAGAAGATGACAGAGGGGCTGGATTCTGTTCTTGGAATAATGGATAGAGATATCGTTCTGGTGGAGACTATGGGTGCATCGATCCAGGTCGCTGATAGGCAGGCTTCTGTAGACGCATCGAACGATCCGGGGCGGATCGTTCTGTCTGATGCCGACCTATCATCGATGTCATTCTCGGAGGGATTCGATGATACCATGCTTAGGATGGTCAGACACATCGATCCGCCAAAGGATGTCCATGAGCCGTTTACAGTCAATATCCTTGGATACGGGATATTCGACAGCGGATGGGAGGATGGCAGAAAGGATCTGGAACAGCTTCTAGATCTTCTTGGTGTCAGGGTCGTATCCTTCATCGGATGCGGAAGCAAAGATTCAATCATGAAATCGGGTACGGCGTCGGCCTGCATACTCATCCATCCCGAGACATCACGTCGTACAGCGGAGTATTACGAGAAGGTCCACGGAATTCCGATCATCACCCCTGCCGCGGGATCGCCGATTGGTTATCCCTCGATCAGAAGCTTCATTCAAGAGGTGGCTGCATTCTTCGATGTATCGCCTGATTCGGCGCTAGAGAAGGTGGCGGCGAGCGAGAAGGAGCTGCATCTTCGTCTGACTAACTGCGATAGGGTGGCTGTCGCGCTCCATGGATACGGGATGATGGCGGAGGGATTACCATCCGACGTCATACCGATAGCAGAATTCATGTCGGACCTCCTTGGTCTCATTCCGGAATCGATCTCCGTCTGTAGAACCGATGATAGCATGGATCTGGAGAGGCTTCAAAGGTACCTAGATACGGCGGGGTGCGCATTCGCATTCGGAGCTCCAGTACCCGGAGTGGGTCTCAGAGCTCTGTTCACGGATGGTCTGACCGCACGTTATTACAAGGAGAAGCAGAAGGGGAGTGCGGTTATCGGCTACATGATGCCATTCGTTGAGAAGCAGAACTTCATCAGCAGGAGTATCGTAGGATTGTACGGTTGCCGCTATCTCGTGGACTGCGTGATCAATGGACAGGATCTGTTCTTCTGCGATCAACCGGTCGGAGTGGACTTCAGATGATTCCGACTTCAAACTATTCAATATCAGGAGGATATCGAGATGGACGATCTCTATACGAAATCAGTGCTGATCCTAGGCGGGGATGTCAAGGTTCCTGAGGGATTCGAGCATCCCTATGCCGATGCAGCTGGCGACGGGTCAGGAATGTTCATGCTCGCTTTCGGCGGGACCCGCGTATACAAGCATTATTCCCCCGTCAAGGGGGAGTTCGAATTGCGTGACCAAGGGGACGGGTATTCGCTTGAGCACTTGGGCAAACCGTTCTTGGAATGCGTGGATTTGGTCAAGAGATACAGCCATGCACCCAATCAGGCCAATATAAACATCAGCCGGTTCGATTCGGATGAGGAGATGATGTCGGCTCTTGATGAGTTGGTTGAAACAGGTTCCGTTCTCGGCATATCGGTGGCAACTGGTGCCGCTACAACAGTGGAGGATTGCGTCCGTTCCATCGCGAAGATGCGTGAGCGGTGTCCAGGCATACCGATCGGGTTGAGCTACAGGGTGTGTTCCAGAGATGATCTGGAGCGCATCAAGTCAGCCGGAGCCGATGAGTACAAGCTGAACATAGGTTCGAAGATCCCTCGGATTTTCGAGGTATTGAATCCTGGACAGAGTATCGACGATTACATGAGCTGCTACAATGAAGCCGTATCCGTGTTCGGGAAGGGGTCCGTTTCCAATAGCCTGTTCGTGGGGTTAGGGGAGACGGATGCCGAAATGGAGGAATCCATACGTGATCTGGCCTCTATAGGCGTCCTGTCGGATCTGAAGGTGAAGAGGATCACCGATGCCAACAGGTCTGATCTGGAATCATGTCTCGGTCCGATTCCCGCTCTCAGTCCAGAGAGGCTTATGTCCTTAGGTCTGATGTTGAAGAGGATAGAGGGCGAGTACGGCCTCGACCCCAATACGTACAAGACCCTTTGCAACGCTTGCAGAGGATGTAATCTGGTCCCGTTCCTGGATTACTGAAAGTGGGGCGCGTCTCCCTTGGAATAGGATTCAGAGGGAGACGCCCCCGGATGCCGATCGAGCATCCATGACATCCGCATCTTCGATCTCCACGATGTTCTTCTCGGCACGATTGCGGATTTCATTGAGGTAATCGACTATCTCGTCGAGTTTATCCGTGTCGAGAGAGTAGTAGGAGCAGGTCCCCTTTTTCCTCATTTTAACGATACCGCATTGCTGAAGGACCTTCATGTGGTGCGACAAGGTCGGCTGGGTTACATCCAGGACGCCTTGGAGTCTGCATGCGCAACATTCGCCGTCAGCAAGAGTGCTGACGATTATGATGCGGTTGCAGTCGGACAACGCCTTGAATACACTCGGATCCGGGCTCATCTATTTCGAACCAGCCAGATTATTGACACTATTTCAATTAAACGCCACTTTCGTCCCCGATATCAGTTTATTCATTGACCCATGTCACTCAGTCAAGGTCACTGAAGCTACTGATGCTCAGTGCTAAAACAGTGGAGTGTATCCCCGATACAGGGAGGCGGAACGATGGATCGGAAGAGGTTCGAGTACATCAAGAGGTATCTCGCCATCGGCGTGATCGACCATCTGATGAAGACGAGAGGCTGGTCCGAGGACGAGGCCGTAAAGAGGTTCATGAGCTCCGAGGTCTACGAAGGTCTCAGGGACGAATCCACGAAGGTCTGGCATCTCAACGTCCGTCAGCTGTCCCTGTTGTTCGAGGACGAACTGGAAGGTGATCTCGTATGGCCGGAGCATCCGTGAGTCAATCGGAGACGATGAGGTTCAAGGTCCATTGCGTCGAGGAGTACAGTCTCGCTCACAAGATATCGCCGAAGGAGACGATCCGGATATTCGACGAGTACGGCGTGTTCGATTTCCTGAACCTTCCGGCTATGAGATGGCAGCCTCTGTGCGATTCGATGTACGACATAGACGAGTTCATCGATTTCCGTTCGTGAATGCAATGCAAACGAAGGTGGAATAATGGAACAAGGCGAGTTCGAGTGCATCAAGAGGGATCTGACCGATGGCGTAGTCGCCCACATCATGGAATCCAGGGGATTGTCCGACGACTATGCCATCCGTCTCTTCATGAACTCCAAGGTCTACAACGGACTTCAGAACAAGGATCTTGAGATCTGGCATTTCAGCGTGAAGGCCCTCTCGGGACTGTTCGACGACGAGATGGACGGGCATCTCGAATGGCCGGTGGCACCATGACCGATCCAGATACGAGACTGCTCAAGATCTACTGCATCGAGGAGTACCGCATGAAGCACGGACTCACCGCCCCGGAGACCATAGAGCTCTTCGACAGATACGGCGTCCTCCGTTTCCTCAACGAGCCGGCACTCCAATGGCAGCGCATCGAGAACACCGTGCTGGATGTCGAGGAGTTCATCGAGGCACGTTCCTGATTCCAGGAGCGTCATATCATTCCATTCTATCCGAAATCGCGACTCATACGGCATGGTTGTTCCTGAACCGCATGACTCGAACGGATCACCGATACGGTGATGTGTGATATCGCATCTGTCGACATAGGAGGAACCGGATTGTTCGATTACGCCAAGGTGGACGAGGCCATCAGCAGGATCGTGGATGCCACCGACCCGAGGATGATAGTAGTATTCGGTTCCGTCTCGCGTCACGAAGCCGAGGATGGTAGCGATCTCGATCTGCTGGTGGTATTCGATGACGTGGAGAGTGAGAGGGATCTCTATGCGACCATAGCAAGACAGTTCGTCGGCCTGGGGCTGCCGTTCGACCTGGTCGTCTTGAGCTACGCCGATTTCCTTCGGTACAAGGACAACGGGTACTCGTTCACACATGAGATCTTGACCACGGGGAAGGTCGTCTATTCCATCGGGAATCGAGATGGGATCGGACCCGCCCGGGGGTGTACCATCGAAGGTCTCGATCGTGCATATCCCTGTCGAGACTCGTTTCGAGAAGTCCGACTTTCCACTCACACCCCCGGTCACCCGTCCCATCAACACATCCTGGTACACGGTTTTAAAACCTTATATGATATCTTTCCATCATGGTCTCTAAGAAGGTCATCATCGGTGCGGTCATCGCGGTGGCGGTGGTCGCAATCGCGGTCATAGCACTATCCGGGGAAGAGGAGCCGAACGCCCGTCTCAACTGCAAGGTGGAGCTGGCCGACAGCTTCACCTCCATGGGACTCATGGGCCCCTATCAGCAGATGCCGGATGAAGGCATGAAGTACGCCATATTGACCTATAAGGTGGTCAACGACGATTACCCCGACAGCATCGACACCAACCCTATAACCTGGGTGTGGAAGATCACGGTCAACGGGATATCGTACGACTTCGATTTCGATACCTTCGGTCATCCCGGCTACAAGCTGGTGAGTGTGGAGAAGGGAGGAAGCACCACGCAGGTCCTCGTATTCCAAGTGCCCAAGGATGCGAGCCTGGACGGTTTGTCCGTGTCTCAAAGCTACAACTGGTCATGGGATCCGCCCGTGTTCAAGATAGACAAGGATCTCACGTTCTAAGGACGTATGTGGTTGGAAACTGCATATTTGGTACAAACGTCGAAAACACTGAACCACATCTCGGCCAGATGCGAGTCATCATATACGGCTCATCGTATCTTGATTATCATGAGACGTGTGAAGGTCGTCCTCGAACACGGTTCCGTCGCGGAGGAACTCACTCCGTTGCAGAAGGGTCTGAGGAAGGCTGTTAGGGCCTGATACGAAATAAATGTTGAAATAGTCCTTATGTATTTTTCATACCATGTCAGGTTCCAGAGGGAGCCAGT
>ERZ773194.1645-NODE-1645-length-23433-cov-4.188596_pt1 | contig 23433 bp, 40 predicted proteins | sample MGYA00511240_ERZ773194 | MGnify/ENA primary metagenome ERZ773194 (study PRJEB29015, sample SAMEA2737774) | human gut metagenome | biome: human gut; feature: human-associated habitat; material: faeces | place: China | collected 2012 ... | reverse complement strand
TGGTGGAATAATCGGCGTGTCCGAGTATTTTTTGCAGCATTTCCGGGGGCAATCCCTCTTTTACCGCCCGGGACGCATATGTGTGGCGGGTGGCGTGAGGGGTCTTTCGCACAATGCCCAGCCTGTCAAGGAGCGGGTAAAAATCACGCCTGCGGAAGTTCGCTGGGACTTTTTGCCCATCGTAGCCGGATAACAGCAGCTCCCCCGTTGCTCGCTTCGCAAAGTAGGCAAAATATTGTTTCCCCTCCGGTCGAATGGGAATAATTCGGTTTCGACCGGCTTCGGTTTTCTCCCCGCCTACAACATAGTCTCCGTGATAGTCTGCCAGAGGTAGGGCAAACAGTTCCCCGATGCGCATACCCGTTGCCAGCAGCATCAAGACGATTTTCGCCGCATCGCTGTTGTCGGATTCCAATTTACGGATATCTTCCTCCGTGAAGATGTCCTTTTCTTTTTTGACATTCTCCGGCAAGCGCACAAATTTTGCAAAATTTGTCGTGCATATTTCTTCCCGGATTGCCCAGTTCGACATCTGCGTTATGAGCTGCTTGTACTTGTTCACGGTGGAATGGCTCTTGGCCATGTGTGGGTCAAGTACGACCTGAAAGTCTGCGGTGCGGAGATCACGAAACTTTTTCCCGTGCAGCGGCGTAAATATGCGGTAGGCGTTGTTATATGATTCTATCCCCTGCTTGCCGATTTCCTTGTAATGCTCCTCTTTCCACACATCAAAGACTTCTGCAAAGGTCATATTATACCGCTCCGTTAAGCTCTTGCCGTTCAACCGCTCCAAAGCGTCCAGAGCGTCCGTTTTGCGCTCATAATGCCCGATAATCACTTTGTTTTTCGCGGCCACCCAAGGCGATTTTCTACGCCCAGCCAGTTTGTATACAGTTCCGGTGCCGTTTGCCCGCTTTAATGCCTTGCGCCGCTCTGTTACCTGTTTTTTCCCACAGAGATGGCAATATACAGCGCCCGGGACAAGAGTTGTTCCGCATTTAATGCAGTTGCTCATTTTCCGCTTCCTCGCCTTGTTTGGATTTTTTGTCCGCCGCAAGAGTGGACAATAGCACCGATGTAAGTACGCCGATACCCACCGCCAAAAGCGCAATGACAATCCATGCAATCGTACCGGCTGTCCTGGATCGGATCAGGCCTTCGTCCTGCACACGGTAATCAAGCGCCACATACCATGTAACTATACCCAGCAGGATAGCGGACAGCAGCGATGCGATATACAGCATCGTGCGCTGCCGCCTTGCTTTTTTCTTCTGCTCCTCTGCTGATTTGGACAGTTCATCGTATGCGCCCTCTATCCGTGCAAGGCGCACATCCTCGTCATGGACTTGCTGGAGCTGCTTGATTTGGTCTTGCGCCAAAACAACCTCTACAATGCCAAAGTAACGGTCCATAGACACCCCCAGCACCTTGCAGATGGGGCCAGCCGCATACACGCCCGGTGCTTTAGATGTGGATGCGAAAAAGTTGTTGACGCTGGACAAAGGCACACCGGATTGGTCTGCTATCTCCTGCGCCGTGATGTGCTGTTCCAGTTTTGCGTCCCGACAAGTGTCCTGCAACGATTTCTCCATGTTTAATTGCCTTCTTCCCCTTTTTCGGGCATAGCCCGCATTATTTTGCAAACCCCAAATTTGGGGATATTGCCTTTTTTCGGGATTGCACCGCCCGATTTGTTTTTGATATGGTGGCTGTGCAAACGATAAGCCGATAGGCGATTCGTGGGCAAAACCCTCCCTGTCCGGTGCGGGGATGGGGAGGGTTAGAACAAAATTTCTATTTTCTACGATTTTGTTGCACAAAAGTGTGCAACAAACGCCGTGTTTGGGGGTATAGATGAAAACACTTTAACGGAGGCCATACAAATGATGACTTTTTTTAACGAATGTGATATAATGAATCAAACATCTGTACGGGAACGGTTGAAAGCGGAAATCACGACGCTGACAGACCGCCAGGCTGAATATGTTTTAAGGAGGTTGCAGGATGTTCAAGACAAGGAAGCAGTTAAAGGATGAAATTAGGAGACTGGAAACCGAACTGTACGAAGAAAAAAGTAAAACTCGTGTGTCCGCATTTATTGAATCCGCCGGGCTTCCACAGTGCAAAAGCCTTGCGTGTGCGGATTGCAGCCATGTTGTTTATCGGCGGTCTATTTGTGGGGACTATTATATTGTAGGCTGCGGCAAAAACAATCCGTGCAGCGACTACGAAAAAGACCTTACCGTCAGTTGGTCGGTAGCTAACCAAGCAATGCAGCAACCGCGATGGCAGGTGTAATCGCATACGGCATTACAGCACCCTCTTAGCCTCCAGCACAATCCCCAATAGTTTCTCGCATTGCTCATCGGTCAAACCATCAACTGCATCAAGCAACGCTTTCCGTGCTGCGCTCACGCCCTCGGCATTTATGCCGGGGGCTTTTTTTATGCTGGGATCATCCGTTTCACCCTTTAGCCACTCCACGGATACACCTTTTAAAGCGGAAATCTGGAAAAGGTAATTTTTGTACGAGTCGCTTTTCCCTGATTCCCAATCGCTAACTATTGCCCCGCTCTTAAATCCGAGCATCCTTGCAAAATCAGCCTTTGCACCATGCACAAACTTCCCATCCGGCTTGTGTGGGATAAGGGAAAGAACCCGTTCTTGCATAATTGACATATTTGTTTACCTAAATTTGTTGGATTTGCCAAAATTCAATATTTATTGAATTTGCCTATTGCAAACTTCGTATTTGTGAGGTATCTTTATATCAGGCCCACCGGAAAAGGGTACAAAAACACCAGCCCCCACGAAAGCGGCTTTTAACAATTTCTTTTGGCGAAGGTATTGTACCGCAGTTTTTGTGGAGTGTCAAGTGTGAAACCTCATGAATATGAGTTTTCGGTGGGCGTTGACTGCGGCGGGGATAGAAAAACCGCCCCGTGCGGTAACACGAGGCGGCTGTCCGGTCACTTAGACCGGCGGTTGGACAAGGCAGACGCTGCAATCGTTTTGGTGGTCTTGCTGGTCTTTCCGCTGCTCAAAGCTTTTGACGCCTTGGACGCAACGGTCTTGCTTGTCCGCACAGAGTTCTTGGCCATTGGTTCACCTCCTTTCGTCAAGCCAACAAACGGGCGGAGGTAAACCGGCAATCCCTGCAGAAACATTGTAGCATATGCCCCCGCCGCAGTCAATGAAATCTCACATATAAGGAGGGAAGACAATTTGACATTGAGAGAAATGCGGGATAGAGCAAATCTTTCCTGCACACAGGTAGGCAAGAAGCTGTTTGTTGACCAGTCTTGCGTAAGACATTGGGAATACGGAGACTGGGCACCGGCACGAAAGTACTACAAGAAAATGGCGAAGCTGTACGGCGTGTCGGAGGAAGAGATCAAGGCTGCTGCGGAAGCTATCCGGGCGGCGAATAAGGAGGAACGATGATTAAGACGATGTCGCTGCAAGAGTGCATGGATCACCTTCGGGCGCATGGACTGAGCATTTCGCAAGACACGCTGGCGAACGGGATCGAACAGGGTGTGTATCCTTTTGGCCTGTGCGTTATCGGAGGGAAACGGCGTGTTTTTCAGATTTTTTCCAATCTGCTGGACAAGTGGATTGCGGAGCGGGAGGAGTAAACATGACCAACCAAGAATACAGGGCGCTGGAGGATGCTTTTCTGGCACGGCACGATGCGCTGTGCGAAGATAAGAACCCGCTGGAGTGCGATTGTCCGGCCTGCCCCTGCAAGGGTATGTGCGATGCGCTTTGCGCTGCGGAGGTGAATTGATGGACGGTTACACATTGACGCTGGTCATCATCGGGGTCGCAACGGTCAGCTATTGGTTTGTGCGGCTGGTGGACAAGCTGGATAGACCAGGCAAGTGAGAATTTGGGAGGAATGAAGATGCAAAGACATTACTACGCCATCGTGGCTGAAAGGTGCGGCGTCCGGGTAATTATGCGGTCGGAGCGCAATGTGGCTGAGGTGGGCGATCTGGTTAGCGGAAGCAACAAGGCAACCGTATATTCCGGGTACAAGGTCATCACAGAGCCACGCTTTGTTTTGTGCGGAACCGGTGAGGACGATTTCTTGAACGCCCTGTATTGGGGGGATATTCCCCAGGTTTCCAAGGTCACCCGGGATGTGTGGAAGCTGGAGCCGGAAAAGGAGGATGCATCCGATGTGGACAACTGATCCGGTATGGGACGCGGAGTGCTACGCCGAAGAGCAGGACAGGCAGACCGACCGGCGCCCCGTGTGCGACTGCTGCGGGGAGCCGATTCAGGAGGATTGTGCATTGCATTACAAGGGTTTTTGGCTCTGTGGTGAGTGCGTCAGCAACAATGAGGAGTATATCGAGGAGACGGTATGCGATGACTAAGAGAATTCCCACGGCGGACATGAGCCGGGAGCAGTGGTTGGAGATCAGAAACAAGAGCATCGGCGGCAGCGACGCGGCCTGTGTGCTTGGGCTGAACGCGTACAAGAGCGCCTATGCGCTGTGGTGCGAAAAGACCGGCCGGATCGTGCCGGAGGACATCAGCGACAAGGAATCCGTGCGGCTGGGAAACGACTTCGAGCAGTATGTGGCAGAGCGGTGGATGGAAGCCACTGGAAAAAGAGTGCGGCGGGAGAACCACATTCTCTATAACGACGCATACCCCTTTGCCCACGCCAACCCGGATCGGATGGTGGTGGGAGAGAAGGCGGGGCTGGAGTGCAAGACCACCAGCTCCTATGAGACCACGCAGATGCTACGGGAGGGAAAGATCCCGGATCACTGGTACTGCCAGTGTGTGCACTACCTGATGGTGACCGGTGCGGAGTGCTGGTATCTGGGAGCGTTGGCCTACGGCGCGGGCTTCTTCCACTTCACCATTGAGAGAAGCGACGAAGAGATCAGCGCACTGGCGCATGCGGAGCGGGACTTTTGGGACCTGGTGGAAGCGGATACGCCCCCGGCCGTAGACGGCACGGAGAGCACCACAGAGGCCGTCAAGACCATCTACAGGGAGAGCGACCCCGGGACGGTGACAGACCTGGCCGCTGTGGGAGACCATGTGGAGGCCTACAGCGCGCTGGCCCGGCAGATCAAGGAGCTGCAGGAGATGCAGGAGATGCACACCAACTGCATCCGCGCATATATGGGCAGCAGCGAGAAGGGCGTATACGGGGGCACGACCATCACATGGAAGAGCACCAGACGAAAGACCTTTGACAAGGCGCTGTATGAGCGGACATTTGGCATGATCCCCGCGCAGTTTTACAAACAGACAGACACCCGGGCTTTCCGGGTGACAGAAAGGAAAGGATGACAAAAATGGCAGAGAACAACACGATCCAGCAGGCGGCGCAGAACGCCGTGACCAAAAAGAAGGGCAAGTCCATGCAGGACTATGTAAAGGCGATGCGGGGGGAAATTGCCAAGGCGCTGCCCAGCGTGATCACCCCGGAGCGATTCACGAGGATGGTTCTTTCGGCCATCAGCACCAATCCGAAGCTGGGCGAATGCACGCCCCAGAGCTTCCTCGGCGCGATGATGACATCCGCGCAGCTGGGCGTGGAGCCCAACACGGCGCTGGGGCAGGCATACATCATCCCTTACCGGAACCACGGCACAATGGAGGCGCAGTTCCAGCTTGGCTACAAGGGACTCATCGACCTGGCCTACCGAAGCGGCGAGGTCAGCGTAATTCAGGCACACACAGTGTACGCAAATGACGAATTTGAGTATGAGCTTGGCATGGATCCCAAACTGCGGCACATCCCGGCGGCAAAGGACAGGGGCGAGGCCATCGCCTACTACGCCATGTTCAAGACGAAGGACGGAGGCTACGGCTTTGAGGTGATGAGCGTAGAGGATGCCCGGAACCACGGGAAACGGTACAGCAAGAGCTACAGCAACTCCCCGTGGCAGACCAACTTTGATGAAATGGCCAAGAAGACCGTGCTGAAGAAAGTGCTGAAGTATGCGCCGCTGAAGAGCGACTTTGTGCGGGGAGTGGCCCAGGACGAGACCATCAAGACCAAGATCGACGAGGATATGTTCAGTGTGCCGGACGACACCATCTACGCGGATTACACGGTGGACGACGCCACCGGAGAGGTAAAGGAGGATGCGGAGAATGCTTAATCATATCGTGATTATGGGCCGCCTGACCCACGATCCGGAGCTGCGCAGAACGGCCAGCTCCACCCCCGTCACCAGCTTTTCCCTGGCGGTGGAGCGGGATTTCAAAAACGCCGACGGCACCAAGGAGACGGACTTCATCGACGTGGTGGCCTGGCGCGGCACCGCAGAGTTTGCGGCCAAATACTTCACCAAGGGCCGCATGGTCGTGGTGGACGGTCGATTGCAGACCCGCAAGTGGACGGACAAAGACGGCAACAAGCGCACTGCCACGGAGATTAGTGCCGACCACCTGTATTTTGCGGACAGCAAGCGGGAGGACGCGCCGGAGGAGAAGCCTGCGCAAACCTTTGAGGAGGTAATGGAGGAAGACGGAGACCTTCCTTTTTAAGGCGGTGGAGTAGTTGGAAAGAACGCAATTTACGTTTTTCGCCTCTTTTGCAAAAGCCGCAGAGCGCATTCGCAAAAAAACCGACAGATGCGAGTTTTATGACGTCGTAAAAGACTATGCGCTATATGGTAAGGAACCGGATCTGGATGGGTTGCCTGATTCCGTGGCTGTGGCATTTGAGCTTGTGCGGCCTAACATTGACGCAAGCAGACGCAAAGCAGAAAGCGGGAAAAATGGCGGTAAGAGCAAGCAAACTGAAAGCAAATCGGAAGCAAATCGGAAGCAAACCGAAGCAAAGCGCAAGCAAGGGAAAGCCGCAAGCAAGAAAGAGAGCGAGAAAGAGAAAGAGGGGGAGAATGAGAATGAGAAAGAGAAGGAGAGCGAATGCTCTCCCCCTATAGTCCCCTCCGACGGCCTTGCCGCTCTATCGCCTGCCCTGCGCGGCGCTGTGGAGGACTGGATGCAGTACAAGGCCGAGAAGCGGGAGCCTTACAAGCCGCAGGGGCTAAAATCTCTTATCTCCGAGGTCAAAAACAACGCCGACAGGTACGGTGACGCTGCGGTCATAGAGCTGATCCGGCAATGCATGAGCAACAACTGGGGGGGTATCATTTTTGACCGACTCAAAAAGGCGCCGGATGGCGGCAAGAGCAGCAATGTCTTTTTGGACATGCTGCACGAAAGGGGCGGGGCGCATGACGGTTGACGAAACGCTGAAGATCATGGCCGTGCTGAAAGCGTCTTACCCGTCCTTCTATCGCGACATGACGCGCAAGGACGCCGAGGGGATCGTAAATCTCTGGGCGGAGATGTTTGCCGAGGATGATTACCGGATGGTAGCCGCCGCCGTGAAAGCGCTGATCGCATCGGACAGCAAGGGGTTCCCGCCAGTTATTGGGCAGGTGAAGGAAAAGCTCCGGCTGCTGACGGGCACGCAGGAAATGACCGAACAAGAGGCATGGGGGCTTGTGGCCAAAGCGGTACGCAACGGTGTATGGGGGGCAAAGGACGAGTTTGCCAAGCTGCCGGAGGAAATCCGGCGCATCGTGGGCAGCCCCGAACAGCTCCGCAGCTGGGCGCTGATGGACAGCGATAGCCTGCATAGCGTGGTGGCCAGCAATTTCCAACGCGCCTACCGAGTGCGGGCGGCACAGCGAAAAGAGTATGCGGCGCTGCCGGAGGATGTCAAGGCGGTGGTGGCGCAGATAGCGGGCGGAATGAAGGCGCTGGAGGGCAAGTGATGGCAGTAAAAAGCAGCTGGCGGCGGGTGCATGTGAGCTGGACGAAAAATACAGGGAGGATGACGCGTGAAGCACTTGGGCGATATTTGCAAGATAAGCGGCGCGGAAATTGAAATCGTGGATGTTATCACGGGCGGATCGCCGTGCCAAGATCTGAGCATTGCGGGAAAACGCGCCGGATTGGCCGGCGCAAGGAGCGGATTGTTCATGGCGCAAATCCGAATCGTAAAGGAGATGAGAGAGCATGACAGAGCAAACGGAAGGACAGGTGACATGGTCAGACCTCGGTTTATGGTCTGGGAAAATGTGCCCGGAGCATTCTCAAGCAACAAAGGGAGAGACTTCGCGGCAGTCCTCGAAGAGATCATCCGCATCGCAGAGCCGGAAGCCCCCGATATTGATGTGCCTGAAAAAGGCTGGCCATCTTGGGGGGGCTACCACGATGAAGTGGGAGGACGATGGAGCGTGGCTTGGCGAGTGCATGACGCGCAACACTGGGGAGTCCCCCAACGCCGCCGCCGTATCTCGGTTGTCGCAGATTTTGGAGGAGACACCGCAGGAGAAATACTCTTTGAGCGCAAAAGCGTGTCAAGGCATCCTGCGGAGAGCGGAACGGCGCGGGAAAGACTTGCCGGGGATGCTCAAGACGGTGCTTCTTATGCAGTCCGAATCAGAGGAGGATGTGACGGAGGAGGAAAAGGCGCTTTAGTGCAGGAGGAGAAAAGCGGGACGCTTGGGACAGGGAATGACCAGACGATTTTCTGCATGGAAACTCAGCGAGACTGCGGCGAGATCGTTCCGAGTTTGCAAGCCCGTATGGGAACAGGCGGCAATCAAGTGCCGCTGACGTATCAGCAAACGACGGGTACGCTTTCACCCGGTGCACACGCTGGGAGCTATAACGGGCAAGACGCTTACAACGATATGCTGGTCGTATCGAGTGAAATCTCGCCAACGTTGAGAGCAAAGGGGAATGACCAATACCGTGAAGATATGGCGGCGTATATTGCAAGCGTTGACTGCCGAAACTTCTGCGAGGGCGGCGAAACAAACGGGACTTTGCAGGCAAAATCAAACGGCGGAATCAGCTACAATCTGCAAAACACCATAAGGACGGGCACGGTCGCTCGGCGGCTTACGCCGATGGAATGCGAACGGCTGCAAGGATTCCCGGACGGATGGACCGACATTGGCGAGTGGCGCGACAGCAAGGGCAAACTGCGCAAGCCAAGCGACAGCCCGCGCTACAAGGCACTGGGTAACTCCATCGCCCTGCCCTTCTGGGATTTCCTGGCAAAGCGTATCAGTGCGCAATATCTTCGCCCTGTTACGATGGGTAGCCTGTTTGACGGTATCGGCGGTTTTCCGCTGGTGTTTGAGCGGCACAACGGCAAGGGAACGGCACGCTGGGCAAGCGAGATCGAGGAATTCCCTATCGCCGTGACGAAACTGAGATTTGGGGAGGATTGACATGACCACATTACGCATGATTCCCGGCATTACATACACCCGGAAAAACCTTGAAGCATTGACCGGTATGCCGGACAGAGAGAACCGGCGAATGATCCGGGCGCAGCGGCGGCAGGGGGTGCCCATTGTGGCGCTGAAGGACGGCGGATACCGCCTTGCCGAGACAGACGAGGACAAGAAGGCACTGCTGGACATGTACCGCAAGCGGGCTCAGGACGAGCTGGACACCTGCAGCAGGCTTGCAAAGGCCATGCAGGTGGACGGGCAGATGGAGATGGGTGGCGGAAATGGAACGGTTTAACACTCCGTTGACGAACGAGGCGGCGAAATCACTGCTGGCTTTGGATTTAGAGGACAAGGTGATTACCAGCTACGAGAAGCTGGACGAGTGGTACACCGCGTGGGGCGGGCAGTGTTATGTGTCATTTTCCGGAGGAAAGGACAGCACGGTTCTGGCGTATTTGGCTGCAAGGTATCTATCGTCGTTCCACACACCTCCGTGGGCGCTTAATTTGGTGTTTGTCAACACCGGCCTTGAGTACCCGGAGATACAGAAATTTGTCAACGAGTACGCGGATTGGCTGCGGCGGGAGTTTGCTCGCGTGACCGTTAATCTCCACCGCTTGCGCCCGAAGATGAACATTCGGCAGGTGGTGACAAGGTACGGCTATCCCGTCATCGGCAAAAAGCAGGCGCGTTTTATCCGCGATCTGCAAAACGCGCACGGGCAGAACGATGCAACGGTCAATCTGTATCTGACCGGCTACAACCGGCAGGGCGTGTACTGCTCGACGATGAAACTGGCGGACAAGTGGCATTATCTCAAGGATGCGCCGTTCCATATTAGTGAGCAGTGCTGCGACGTGATGAAAAAAGCACCCGCCAAGCAGTTAGAGGCCGTGAGCGGTTACGTGCCGTTTACCGCAATGATGGCGAGCGAGAGCCAGCAGCGAGAAAAAGAGTGGAAGCGCACGGGCTGCAACGCCTTTGACGGCAAACGCCCCATGAGCAAGCCTATGAGCTTCTGGACAGATCAGGACGTGCTTGCGTTCCTAAAGGACGAAAACATCCCATATTGCAGCGTATACGGAGACATCGTGGCGGGCGACGGCGATAATGATTATCCGTCGACGCTCATCGAAAAGCCGCTGCATTGCACGGGTTGCCAGCGCACGGGGTGCATGTTCTGCGCGTTCGGCGCTCATCTCGAAAAGGGAGAAAACCGGTTTGAGCGCATGAAGCACACGCATCCGAAGCACTACGAATTTTGCATTGGCGGTGGGGCGTATGACCCTGTGGACGGCCTGTGGAAGCCAACTGAAAAGGGGCTTGGCTACGCCAGAGTATTGGACTACATCGGAGTGAGGTATTGAGATGACGGTATACATGCGAGTAAGCCGGGACAAGTACGAGCTTCCGGATGCCATTTCGGAATCTATCATAGAGCTGGCCAACATTTGCGGCGTCAGCTGGCGGACGATCTACCGTGCCGTGTACAGCGGTAAGCGTACCAAAGGACGGCCCAAGTATGTGGCCGTACCAATAGGGGAGGGAGACGATGATTGAGATCACGGTGCCGCTGGCACCCGTCACAAAGAAAAACTCTATGCGGATCATGCATAGCAGCAAAACGGGGAAGCCGTTTATCATGCCGTCCCAGAAGTATATGGACTACGAGGCGGAAGCTGTATGGCACTGCAAAATTGCCACATTGCAGCGTCTTATTGAGGATCCTGTGGAGGTCAAATGCCTGTTTTATATGCCTACCCGGCGGCGAGTGGATTTGACAAATCTGCTGGAATCCATCGACGATGTGCTGGTAAGGGCCGGCGTACTCAAGGACGACCACAGCGGCATTATCGTTAGCCACGACGGGAGTCGGGTGCTGTACGACAAGGATAACCCACGGACAGTATTGTTTATCCGGGAGATGGAGGACATGGATGCTACAACCCGAGATGCGCGTATGTAAGCGCTGCGGAATGGAAAAGCCAATCACAAGCTACAACAAAAAAGATGTCAACAAGTGGAGGACAACTTGCAAACAGTGTGATGCAATCGCCAGAAAGATGCGCCGGATAAGCGAAAAGAGGCTCACAAACCAAAACAACGCGGAAAGCAGGGGGACGCTCTGTTGGAGATGTAAAAAAGCTGTTGGGCGCTGCTCCTGGACGGGGCTGGATAGCTCCAAAAAGGTACGCTTTGAGCCGGTTCCGGGATGGGTGGCGGTAAAATCGCTTGGCATACCAGGCCGCAAGTCGGAATCTTACTTGGTGCTAAGCTGCCCGGAGTTCGAGGCGGACGAAAGGAGGCCGGGCGAGTGAATGATTTTAATTACGACTGCATGCAGAAAAAACGCATAGCGAGGGGCGCATTTGCTCACATCAACAGAAAACGTGGTGGGTGTTCTCTCCCCAGTGACACCCTCACCGAAAAGCAGAGGAAGGAGAAAAACGGAGAAGTGAAAAGCTATAACATCACGCGGCCTATGCCGTGGCGGGAATTTAAGGCAATGCCGGAGGATCTGAAGCGCGAGTTTTTCCGCAACATGCAATCTTTCGGTGGTACGGCCAAATGGCTGGCGGAGGAAATGAACGTTTGTGACGCAACAATACGCCGCGAGGCGGAATTAGTAGGTGCACCATTCCAGCGCGGTGGCCGGAACGAAAAAATGTGGCAGCGCAAAGTTGCAGAGTGGGCTAACGAGGATGAGGTGGCCGTACATGCAGTAGATGCGCAGAGCGAGGGGGGGCACGTCACCGCCGATGTACCGGAAGGCAAAAAACCACAGGTGGGAGCTAAGCTGCTGCATGCCCGGCTGGAATGAGCGGTGACCGGGAATCCCTGCTTGCAAACCTACGGGTATTGCTGCCGGATGAAGGGCAGGTGACGGTGGAATGGTGAAAAGAAGCGTGTTAATCGTGGCGCTGCTTGTAGCAATCTTGGGGGCCTTGGGCATTGCGTCTGCCACAGAGGGCAGCGGGCAAACGCCGGAGACTGAAGTTGTGCCGCCGGGGGTGGTTCTGCCCCGCGATGAGCCGCAGGAGACCCAAGAGACGCGGACGTGCGTATTTACCGTCACGGCGTACTGCCCCTGTGAAAAATGCTGTGGGGCGTATGCAAATGGCTACACAGCCACCGGTGCAAAAGCCACCCAGGGCGTGACGATCGCCGCAGACCCAGATGTGCTTCCGATGGGTACGGAAATCGAATTGGACGGCCATACATACATCGTGCAGGACACCGGCGGCGCCATTGCCGGGAATCGGCTGGATCTGTATTTTGACAGCCACGAGGATGCACTCCAATGGGGTGTGCGGGAAAAGATCGTGAGGTGGGCCGGATGAAAAGCCCCTGCGTAAAAGATTGCCCGGACAGGCTTCCATGCGGGGCCTGCCGGCAGAGCTGCGAGGCGTTCCTGGCGTATGAGGCCAAGCGGCTGGGGCGGGACTATGGGACTACTGTAGGCGCACTTACAGCCGGGAGGAAGTCCATGTTCCGGCGCGGGTGGCGGAGCGCCCAGCGGGGGAAGAACCATAGACGATAGGGGAAAAATTATGGATGCCGTAAAATTTTTGCAGGAAAGAAATCGGATGTTTTTGAGCGGAGGGGCCACTCCGAGCATTGGGCTGGAGGATGATTTTGACCCGGTTGTAGTGGTTGAAATCGTCGAAAAGTGGAGCGAGCAGCATCCGCGTAAGACACGACAGAGCGTGTTTCTGGAGCAGTGGCCGAATGCGCGCCCTGCGGATGATGGGGTGTTGACTTTTTGCCCAAAAAGGTTTGACTTTAACAGTTCATGTTTAGCAGAATGCCATTCGTTGAAAAAGTGCAGTGATTGCCGCCGCGAGTTCTGGATGCAGGAGGTGGAGTGATGGAACGACTGACTGAAAAGCGCTATCTTGGTGCCGACCATTACATGAAGTGTTCTGGTAACTGCAATGTGGACATGGATTGCATAGATTGCCCATCGTTTGACTGTCTGGTTGAACGCCTCGCCGCCTACGAGGACACGGGGCTGGAACCGGAGGAAATCACGGCAATGCAGCACACATTGGATGAGTACCACAAGGTAGCTGACCCATTGCTAAGGGCACAGGCTGACGGTCGGCTGGTGGTGCCTCCTTGCAAGGTGGGCGATAGGCTTTACGAAGTAACGGGTCGAAAAACGATCAGTGTGTATAAAGTTAGAGCCATCCGCGTCGAACTATTTGGCTTGTTTATCGATTGGGACATTGTAGAAGGATTTGTTTGGCAATCGCTGTCAGGTATAAACGCCGGAGAAATCGGAAAGACCGTATTCCTTACCCGCGAGGAAGCGGAGAAAGCATTGGAGGTGACGAAGAATGAGTAAGGCTGTCATGCTGAGCATCCGCCCGAAGTGGTGCGAAAGGATTGCCAGCGGTGAAAAGACCATTGAAGTCAGAAAGACGCGGCCGAAACTGGACACGCCGTTCAAATGCTACATCTACTGCACGCAGAGCGGTGTTGCGCTCGGAGCGTGGGGAAAGCACGGCAAGGTCATCGGGGAATTTACCTGTGACCGGATTTACAAGATTGACAAGGATAGTACGGATTTTCTTTTTAAGGCCGGTGGCCTATCCGTTTACAAGCAAGCTGCCGAAGAAAAGTGTGGCCTGTGTGTGGCTATGACAGACGATGAGTTGCACGGCTATCTTGGACATTGCCAGGGCTACGGCTGGCATATCTCCGGCCTGAAAATCTACGATGCGCCGAAAGACCTGAACGAGTTCCACCTAGCGTGCCTGAATAGTTGGTATTGTGAAAGCTGTGCCATGTACTGTGAAAACAACGGCACTTGCGGAAACGAGAGCTTGCAGATTCGCCGCCCGCCCCAGAGCTGGTGCTATGTGGAGGCAATGTGATGGGACGGCTGTGGGATTACTGCGCGTGCTGCGGAAAGCGCATCGAAGTGGGCGAAAAGTGCTACGGATTGTCAAACGGAGATAGCGTCTGCACAGATTGCGTTGTTGCAGAGAACGAGGGAGCGGCTGTATCCGACGGAGAGGAAGAACAGGAGGAGCTGACAATGGAAACTGAGAAGAAAATCTGCCCGTTGTCTATGAGCCGACCCAAAGACACTCCCTTCTACCCCTGTCAGAAACAGGGGTGCGCATGGTGGGATGAAGACTCTCAGGAATGCGCTGCCGCGGTGCTGGCAAGAGTGATGAAGATAAGGAAGTGAGAGCATGGCTGAATACATCGAGCGCACGGAAGAACTCATACTTGCCATGAACGCCGGCGCGAGAGCAATCGAAAACACGAAGCGTTATCACGGGGCTGTTTACACCAAGGATGTGTTTTCGGAGAGCCCACAGGAAATCCCATACTTGCAGGCCGCCAAAGTGTTGCGGGAAGTAAGTGATGCGTCTGCCGCTGATGTTGCCCCGGTGGTGTACGGGCGGTGGGAGTGTGTCTACGATGATAGAACGGGTGAGACTTATATAACTTGTTCCCATTGTAAAAACACCAGAACCGTCAATGGATGTTTTGTTTCAACCGATGGAAAGTCATGCTATTTTGAAGATGACTACTGCCCCAACTGCAGTGCGAAGATGGACGGAGGTGACGGCGATGCGGCTGATTGACGCTGACAAACTGCAAGAGTTCCCCATTCGTGCGAGCCGCTGTGACAAAGAACACGCCAACACGCATTTCATCAATGGCATCGAGTCTGTGATGGAGTATGCGGAGCTGCTGCCCACCGTTGACGCTGTGCCGGTGGTACGGTGTAAGGAGTGTAAGTGGGCAGGCGGCGATTTTGTGTGCTACCGGGGTGTGATGGTACAGCACAAGTCGGAGGACTTTTGCTCCTACGGCGAACGGAAGGATGGTGCGGAATGTTAATTTGCACTTGCCCTAACGAGCTGGAATGTCCCGCATTATTATCAGATGTGGTGTGTTTTCCGTGGTGCGAATATCTGGAGGACGGTGACGGCGATGATTGATGAATGCAAGTGGATGCAAGACGAGGTTTGCGTCAACGCAGATTGCCCGGCGTGTGCGGATTATTGCCCAGTGGCAAATACACCGGGCGTATGCAAATACGAGGAAAGGGGTAATAGAGATGCTCAAAATGGCAAACGGCAGACCGGTGCCAAATAATCCGGCTAAGGCCTACGAACTGGGCCGTCTGGATGGCATCAAACAATGCATGGACAATGTTTCCTGCGTGCTGCTGGACAAGCTTGGATTCCATGTGCTGGAGGAAACGCCGGACGAGCACGACACCCGTAGCCTGGAATACTTACAGCAGTGCCTTGTGGAGCTGGTGGAGGCCAAAAACAACGGCTATGTAAAGATGGCGGACATAGAAAAGGCCCTGCGGGGCGAATATAAGATGGTGAACAGCGCGGAGTAAAGGAGGGCAAATGTGAGCAAAAAGGCGACACTGCCTTATGATGTGCGGTTGGAGTGCATTGCTTATGTGCGTGGGTATCCGCGCCGGGTGCGGGCATATCGCGAGGCCCGGGCGGAGATTCTAAACGGGACGCATAGTGCCACAGAGGGCATGCCGACTGGATCGGGCGCTGGTAGGCCTGCCGAGAGTAAGGCGGAGCAGCTGGCCGCCATAGAGCGATGGCCGGAGACGCAGAAGATGCTTGCGGTGGAATACGCTATAGACCGCTGCGGCAGAGATCTCGATAGCGATGCAATCCGGCGGCAGCTGATATATGGCATCATGCACAACTGCCAAGGTAAGCACAAGTATGCCCGTAATCGGATCGTGATTCCCGGGATCAGCGAGCGGACATTCAGCAGGAGGAAAGAACAGTTTTTACACGACATCGCCATATATTGCGGATTTGCTGAAAAAGTTGGCACAAATTCCACTTAATGATGTGCTACAATAGGTACAGTGGATGATAGGACATGGTCATTCACGCGATCTCCCAATCATCACTTTTCCTCCCTTCTATGCGCCGCCGGTATTGGGCGCACCTTCTGGCACCGAAAGGTCATACCGGCACAAACAGCCTGTAGGGGAACCTATGGGCTGTTGTTATATGTAGGCGTAGCTCAGTCGGTAGAGCACCGGACTTCGTGAGCCGGTATGTCGTGGGTCCGAGCCCCACCGCCTATGCCAGAGGCCGGGTAGCACCCGGACACTGTGAGACCGTTCGTCGTGGCTCACATGGAAATGACAATGCTCGCTGAAAACTGCGCGTGAGGATGCGTCCTCCTTGCCATGACCGAACAGCGGCGCTTGAGATGCTTGCGGGGCCTCAAGCGGGCATGAGCGTGTGACAATCTAAGCGGGAAGACGACCAATATGCGGCGCCCAGATGGGATAGAGAAGGGATGGCTATAGACAACATCCCGAATCTTGCGTGGCTCAAAACCGCGCCGCCGATCCAAAAGCGGAGAGCCGCTGCCGTGGGCAAATGGCATAGCGCCTGCCCGGAAGTGCGGCTATACCGTTCAAAAGTGGACGGGGAAAAGACATTGCCCCCTGCGGGCAAACTGTGTAACCCATGTTTGAGAGCTTCCAGAAGGCCGCATGGGAGGGGAAAGACTGTTACTGTAGCCAAGGGGTGGGGGCTGGTGACAAACAAGGAGGAAAGCATGGAAATCACAAAACGGCGGCTTGCGGATATTGTGCCGTATGCCGGCAACGCAAAAAAGCATGATAAACGGCAAATCAACAATGTTGCGGAGAGCATCAAGCAATACGGCTTTGTGCAGCCGATTGTGATTGACCGTGATGGAGTTATCGTCATTTGGCATTGCAGAGCGTTGGCTGCTCAGAAATTGGGCATGGAAGAAGTGCCCTGTGTCTGCGTGGACGATCTGACACCGGAGCAAGTGAACGCCCTGCGGCTGGTAGATAACAAGAGCAACGAGAGCGATTGGGACTTTGACCTGCTGGCTGATGAGCTGCCGGGGCTTGACTTGTCTGCTTTTGACTTTGATTGGGGTCTGCGTGATGAACTCGACACGTCAGTGGTAGAGGACAACTACGATCCTGTTTTACCGGCAGAGCCGAAGAGCAAACTGGGCGATGTGTACCAGCTTGGAGACCATCGCCTTATGTGCGGAGACAGCACGTCTTTGAAAGACGTACAGAAGCTCGTGGGGGGGGCACAAATGGATCTGCTGCTCACAGACCCCCCATACAATGTGGACTATCAGGGCACCGCCGGGAAGATTAAGAACGACAATATGGAGGATACGGCCTTCAGGCGTTTCCTGACGGATGCATTCTCCAATGCGGCGATGGTCATGAAGCCCGGTGCTCCGTTCTACATCTGGCATGCAGACAGCGAGGGGTATAACTTCCGTGGTGCGTGTAAAGATTCAATGCTGCGTGTCCGGCAGTGCCTGATTTGGGTGAAGAATTCCCTCGTAATGGGGAGACAGGATTTCCAGTGGAAACATGAACCTTGCCTGTACGGTGAGAGCGAAATTGAAGAGGATGCGCATGAGCCTTGCCTTTACGGATGGACGGAAGGAAAGAAGCACTACTTCTTCAAGAACCGCAGACAGACTACCGTTCTGAATTTTGATAAGCCTGTCAAGTCTGCGGAGCATCCGACCATGAAGCCGATTAAGCTGTTCGATTACCAGATGCAGTGCTCCAGTAAGCCGGGGGAGAATGTGCTTGACCTGTTCGCTGGGTCCGGCACAGCGATCATGGCAGCGGAGCAGAATGGCAGACACGCTTTCTGCATGGAGTACGATCCGAAGTATGCGGACGTCATTATTGATCGATGGGAAAAGTTTACCGGAGAAAAGGCGGTGCTTCTGCATGATGATTGAAGAGGCGCAGGCAATCATCGAAAAAACAAGCAGCCCGCACCTAAAGCGGGACATGGAGAAGTTTATTAAACGCCGGCAGAGAAAGGAGGGCGCGTATGGCAAGGCCAAGAAAGGAAATAGACCAGAAGCAGTTCGAGAACCTCTGCGGCCTGCAATGCACGCTTGAGGAAATCTGCGGCTGGTTTGATGTGACCGATAAAACATTGGATAGTTGGTGTAAACGCACCTATCATGCCAGTTTTTCCGAGGTATTTAAACAAAAGCGCGGCGCTGGGAAAATTTCACTGCGTCGGAGCCAGTGGCAGCTTGCGGCAAAGAACGCAAGCATGGCAATTTGGCTGGGGAAACAGTACCTTGGGCAGCGCGATATTGTTGAGCTGGGTTTGCCGACTGATAACGCACAGGAGGATGCTTTGAGCGTGAGCCTGCGTGAAATGGCGGAAGGGTTGGAGAGCGATGATTAGCCCGAAGCAGCAGAAGATTCTTGCTTTCCCCTATTCCAAGTATGATGCGCTGATCTGCGACGGCGCCGTGCGTTCCGGCAAGACCTCCATCATGATGTGGGCGTTCGTCCGCTGGGCGATGGAGAATTTCAGCGGTCAGCGCTTCGGTGTGTGTGGCCGCACGGTGGATAGCTGCACCAAGAACATCATCGTGCCGTTTACGGCGATGAGCCTTGCAAAGGAACGTTATATCATCCGCTGGCGGCGCGGTGACAAGGTGATGGAAGTGCGGCGCGGAGCCGTGACGAATTACTTTGAGGTGTTCGGCGGTAAGGACGAGGCAAGCTATACGCTGATCCAAGGCCGCACGCTGGCGGGTGTGCTGCTGGACGAAGTGGTGCTGATGCCGCGCTCGTTTGTGGAACAGGCGCTTGCGCGTTGTTCCGTTGACGGTGCGCGGTTGTGGTTCTCCTGTAACCCAGGCAGTCCACATCACTGGTTCTATCAGGAGTGGATTAAGCGAAGCCGTGAGCGCAACGCACTGTATCTACACTTTGAAATGACGGACAACCCCGGCCTGAGCAAGCGCACCCTCGAACGGTACGAGAATATGTATGCCGGTATATTTTATGACCGGTATGTGCGCGGCCTGTGGGTAGCGGCAGAGGGCATCGTTTATAAGGACTTTGCCAACGATACAGAAAAGTATTTGATTGGAGACCCTTTGGAGTGGGCCAAGCAAAACGGCACCAGATTTTCAATCATTTCAATTGGCGTTGACTTCGGTGGTACAAAGTCCGCAACGAAATTTCAAGCCACCGGGATCACAAAAGATTTCCGTGTTGTGGCGTTGGAAGAAGAATACATCAAAAACGAAGAGATTGACCCGAATGCATTAAACCGGCGTTTTGCTACGTTCTGCCAGCTGATAACATCAAAGTATGGGTACAGCCAGACAAGGGCGGATAGCGCGGAAACGGTGCTAATTCGTGGGTTAGATCATACCGCGCAAAAAATGCACCTCGGGACGCAGGTCAAGAATGCAATGAAACTGCAAATCACAGATAGAATCAGGCTTGTGGTGCTGCTGATGAAACAGGGTCGTTTTAAGGTTTCACGCAACTGCCCGCATCTGATCGATGCACTGCAAACCGCGATTTATGATCCTGATAAATTTGAGGACGAGCGCTTGGATGACGGCACGTCCGACATCGACAGCTTGGATGCTTTTGAGTACAGCATTGAGCCTTATTACAAAGACCTGGAACGTGCCGGGCACATGATGGGACGGTGAAATAGTGAATATTCGGAGAGCATTAAAGGATCTTGGGTTTGACACGGTAGACAATAAATTCTATTCTCTGATCGACCTGTGGGCCGCATGGTATAAGGGAAACGTTGAAGATTTCCACAGCTATACGGTGTGGAATGGAATTGAAGAGCTGGAGTGCCACCGATATTCGGTGGGAATGGGAAAGAAAGTCTGCGAAGACTGGGCCAACCTCCTAATGAACGAGCGAGTCAACATCACGCTTGAAGGCAAACAGGAACAGGAATTTATCGATACTGTTTTTGCCGATAACAACTGGGAGGTAAAGGCTAACGAATCGCAGGAGCGCAAAGCGGCAGTAGGGACCGTTGCGTATGTGCCGGTGATGGAAGGAATGGGAATTAACCCAGATACGGCAGAAATCATTGACTCTGGCCGCATTCGCATCAACTACGTCAGCGCCGGGAACATCTACCCGCTTACGTGGGATAACGGCGTTATCCGCGAGTGTGCGTTTGCATCCACTCGGAAGGTCGATGACACAGAATATACTTACATTCAGGTGCACCGGCTGCGCAACGGCGAGTATGACATTGAGAACCATCTGTATGATGCGGAGGAATTACCGCTGGCCAGCGTGAAAGGGTTTGAGACAATTCCTCCGGTGATTCATACCGGCAGCGACAAGCCGCAGTTTGTGATTGACCGGCTGAACATTGCAAACTCTGACGAAAACAACCCGCTTGGCGTGGCTGCGTTTGCCCACGCCATCGACCAGCTTAAGAGCGTTGACATCACCTATGATAGCTATGTGAACGAATTTGTGTTGGGCAAGAAGCGCATTGTGGTGCAGCCGGAGGCAACCCAGAGCATTGACGGTCGGCCAGTGTTTGATAAGCGCGAGACCGTTTATTATGTACTTCCGGAGGACAGAGGCGGCAACGGCAACATCTTGCAGCAGGTCGATATGTCGCTGCGGACGGCGGAGTTTAACACCGGCATGCAAGATATGTTGAACATCCTGTCCAGCAAGTGCGGTTTTGGTGAGAACCATTACAAATTCAACCAGGGGAGCATCGCAACTGCCACGCAGGTCATCAGCGAGAACAGCACCCTGTTCCGTACGGTCAAAAAACATGAAATTGTGCTTGAACGGGCAATCACAGAGTTGTGCCGGAGCTTGCTCCGCATGGGAAATCGGTACATGGGTGCATCCCTCAATGAGGACGTCCAGATCTCCATTGACTTTGACGATTCCATCATTGAGGACAAGGGCCAGGACTTTAACCGTGACGTGCAACTACTCAACGCTGGCATCATGAACGATTGGGAGTTCCGTATGCGCTGGATGAACGAGGACGAGGCGACCGCAAAGGCGGCGCTGCCGAAGGCACAGGACATGGTAACCGAGGAAGAAACGGAGGTCGAGTAATGGGATTTGGAGAAAACACTGGGACTTTTGGGGTTGTGAAAAATGAGCCGGTATCCATTTACCCCGGAACTACTTGATGCGCTCCCAGAGGATCTGGCAGAACTGTTCCGGGCGCTTGAACTCGTGTTGCTGGATGAAATCTGCTCCCGTCTGAAACTGCGGGATGAGCTGAACGAGGTCACGGTGCAGGACATCAAGGCGCTGCGGGCGCACGGCATTGACCTTAAAGAGATTAAAAAGGCCATACAAAAAGCAACCGGCATCAGTGAGCAGAAATTAAACAAGCTGCTTGATGATGTTGTGGAACGCAATCAGCAGTATTACACCAACGTCATTGACCTTGCGCATATCACTCAGCCGGAAACGCTGGTAAGCATCGAGGACACCTGGGCCATATACCAGCAGACAAAGCGGGAATTGCGCAATATAACACAATCAATGGGCTTTTTGGTGGACGCAGGGCGTACAATGCTCCCACCTGCCAAAGCTTACCAATGGGCGCTTGACAATGCGGCGATGCAGGTGCAGAGCGGAGCGATCAACTACAATCAGGCAATTAAAACGGCGGTAAAGGAACTTGCGGACAGCGGTCTTAAAGTGGTTGACTACGAAAGCCGCCATCGGGATCATGTCGATGTTGCCGTGCGAAGAGCCGTAATGACCGGCGTATCACAAATCTGCACCAAGTATACGGAGCAATCCTCGGAATATCTGGATACGCCCTATTTTGAAGTATCGGCCCATGTTGGCGCGCGAGATAAGCCGGGACCGTCACCGTGGTCATCGCATAAGGATTGGCAAGGACGTGTTTACAGCGTCCGTGTAGGGGACATTTACCCGAGCATTTATGATGTTTGCGGCCTGGGCGCTGTTGACGGTCTGGAAGGGGCCAACTGCCGCCACAGGCGGTTTCCGTGGGTTGAGGGCGTGTCCGAGCGCACTTACACGAATGAACAGTTGGAGCACATCGATGATGACCACGGATGCACGTTTGATGGCAAGGATTACACGGCATACGAGGCAACCCAGATGCAGCGCCGTATTGAACGAACGGTTAGAAAGCTAAAGCGCGAAAAAGCCGCCTACAAGGCCGCAGGATTGCATGAAGATGAGACTGCGGTAAACATACGGCTACGGCGGTTAAACGCTAAATACAAGGCGTTCAGCGTGAAAGCTGGCCTGCCGGAGCAACCGGAGCGGATGCGCGTCTATTTCACGGATGACGCAACGTTAAAAACGGCAAATGCCATGAAAACGCATCGGGCGGAAGTGGCAGCGGCTAACGCTAAAGACGATAGAGACACTCTTGAGTTTTTCGGCGCAGACGCAAGAGATAACTTGAATTCTATTGTAAAAAGACGTACAATGAAGCTGGAAAATGGCTTTGCTTGCTTCCCGGACGGTGACCCGCTGAATGAAAATGTTAAAAGGGTAAAACCTCTTAAAACGTATTTTGACGTCGCTATGCACGGAAGCCAGACGGCAGTCGGATTTGGCACAAAAGAACTCAATATGTCACCGCGCTTACTTGCCGCAGTCATTCGGCATAGTAAAGGGTGGAATGGCCAGAAAGTTCGTTTGCTATCTTGCAGCACAGGCGCACGCATGGAAAACGATTATTGCTTTGCAGAAGAGCTGGCAAATGCACTTGGCGTTGAAGTGAAAGCCCCAGACGATGTGCTGTTTATTTCCGGTGCTGGCGTACTGAAAGTAGGAACACATGGGGAAGGAAATATTTTGCCGTTTACCCCAAATCAAAGAGGAAGGAGAAAGTGACATGGATTTCGGTTTTTTTAAAGGATTGCCATACAAGAATTCTATTGAGAATTTTGAAGACTATAAGAAATACAAAAATAGTATCCCAAAAGAAGCGATTTTAAGCCACATTTCCTCCCTCGATGCCGGGCTGACATCGCTGCCCAGTTTTGATATGTTTACTGGAGAAGAACTTCACGCAGGTATGTTTTGGGACGGTAAATTCACCTTCCCGTATGAGTTCCTGCATTACTACAAGAATTATGACATTGGAGTCCCCTATGAGTATGAAGCATATTTGAAAGAAATCGGGGTAGGCTAATGGATGATAAACTGATGCAGACCATCGAGGCTATTATCCGGCGCGGAAATGACGCGGAGATCCGGCGCAAGGGTGACGGATACATTGTGTTAGAGGTCAAGAAAACAATCAAATATTCAACTCCCGCGTAATTGGGCGCGGGAAAGGGCAATAGGAGCCAACTGACTACGATTTGTAGCCGGTTGGCTCTTTTG
>ERZ773194.1638-NODE-1638-length-23474-cov-22.373372_pt1 | contig 23474 bp, 10 predicted proteins | sample MGYA00511240_ERZ773194 | MGnify/ENA primary metagenome ERZ773194 (study PRJEB29015, sample SAMEA2737774) | human gut metagenome | biome: human gut; feature: human-associated habitat; material: faeces | place: China | collected 2012 ... | reverse complement strand
CTGCCTTTTAAGCAGGGTGTCCGGGGTTCGAATCCCCGACGAGGCACCAAAAGAGAGCCACCCAAAAGGGTGGCTCTCTTTTGGTGCTGCTGATTTTTGCGGAGCAAAAATCAGGGCCGCCGTTGGCGGCTTTTGATTGAACGTGCAAGGGAAACCCGACAAAGGTTTCCCTTGCACACATTCCTTTCCTTGCGGTATGCGGGAGTACGGACAACAAAAGTGGTCGCCTGTGGGCGGGTAACTGAACGCGAGCGGGGGAACCCGCTAAGGTTCCCCCCTCACACTCCCCCTTCCTTGCGATAGGCAGGGGTGAGGGAAGAAAACCGGTCGGCAATCACAAAAGAGGAAGATACCTTTTGGTATCTTCCTCTTTTGCTGTTTTGCCGCCAGGGAGTCGAAGTTTATAACCCCTTGCGGGGTAAATCCCCGATGAGGCACCAAAAGTCCCGTCCCCTTTTTACAGGGATTTTTGTTTTCTTTCGAAATCCGCTTTGTTAGTAATGCGTTAGTAACGGCGACCGTTCTCCACCGCGTGCGTTCACTGTCTTCATATTACCGGGACGCCGATGAAGCTACTCGCTACGACAGTTCCGCCAACTTATCCGCGTATTCCCGCGGCAGCTCCAGCTGCGGCGTATCGGTGATGCGCCACGCCAGCGGGCTGGTATCCCGCCGCACCTCGGTCAGAAGCTGCGGCACCTGCCGCGCCGCCTCCACACACCGCCGGGCGTCCTCCTCCCGCCCGGCCTGCCGATAAAGATACGCGCTGTCCAGCAGTCGGTCGATATAGCCGGTGTACTCCCGCAGGCTGTACCGGTTACAGGCTATGGCGCGGCGCTTGGCCTCCAGCATCCCCTCAATGTCCCCCTGCCGCCACGATGTCAGTGCCTGCGCGTTCCATGCCACGGCGGAGTAGGGATTCTGCCGCAGGATCGACCGGCTCCGGGCGGCAAAGGCATCCACATCGGAATCCTGCGCCAGCAGGCGCAGCTGGGAGAGGGTGTTGTACGGATACACGCGCACCGCTGCCGCATCCTGTCCCAGCGCCGTCATCAGCGAGGATACTCCCACCCACAGGGACAGCGCCGCTGTTAACACGGCAGCGGCTCCCCACACGGCCGGGCGCTTCCACGCCAGCGGCTTTCCACTGTCCCAATCCAGGCACAGCAGCAGCACGCAGAACATTGTCGTGTATTCCAGGTCAAAATCGCAGGCCGCATGCGCCAGCAACGTCAGCAGCACCAGCTTCTGCTGCGGCTGCACATATCTGCTGCGCAGCGCCTGCCACAGCGCCGCCAGACACACAGCCACCGGCAGCCAGCCCACATCCAGCAGCAGCTGCAAAAGGTCGTTGTGTACCCATCGGGTGCTGTATACGCCGGTCTGGAATGAGCCCTGCATGAAATAATAGCCCATATACCCCACGCCGAAGGGGTGGCGCAGGATCACAGGCAGAGCGTCCCGCCAGTACAGCAGCCGCCCCAGCAGCGAGCTGGCCTGCGCGGAGATGTCCAGCAGGTGCCGCACGGCCAGCTGTGCCGTCAGCGCCGAGAGCCCGATGCCCGCGGCGGCTCCGGCTGCCAGCCCGCCCAGCGTCTCCGCCCACACGCGCCCACGCTTCCGGCACACAAGGCACACCGTCACCGCCGGGACGGCCAACAGAAACACCGCCCGACTGCCCGCCAGCAGGATACCCAGCGTCAGGAGCGCCGTCTGCACGATCCGCTTCCATGCGGGCGTGTCCTCTCGGAAGATCAGCACCTCAAGCCCCAGCAGCAGGAAGCAGGCAAAGGTGTTGGGATACTGGAAAAGCCCCGCCAGCCGTCCATTCACCGTGACATACGGCGCCAGCGGCGGCACCAGCTGCATCACGCAGGAGAGCACCGTCATGGCGCATACCGTCAGCGGCAGATCGTCCAGCAGCGCACGCCGCTGCACCCCGTCCAGCTGCATCAGGCATACTGCCAGCAGCGGCAGCGGCAATATTTTCGCGATCCCCCACACCGCCAGCCCGTGATCCGCCGCCCACAGGGGCGTTACCAAATAGGCGGCGAACAGCACTGCCACCGCTGTCAGCGCCATATTCCGCCGCAGGGTCAGGCCATGCCGCCTGCCGTACACCGCCAGCCACACCAGCAGCGCCAAAGCAAACACCGCGCAGAGCAGCTCGTAATACAGCCCCATCATGAACGGCGCGGCGCACAGCAGCACCCGCAGTGCGCGCTGACCTGATTTGTTTTTCTCACCCATGCTGTCTCTCCGTCTCCATCTGTTCAAAGGGAAGCGCCCACAAGGTCGATCCCCTCATGGGCGCTGGTCATCCGTTATCAGCCTGTTTTGGGGCTGGTCGTCGTCCCGGTCGTCGTCCCGCTGCTGGTTCCCGGCGACACCAAAACAAAATAGGTAGTCCCGTTCACCGTCACCTGTACGATCTGGCCAAAATAGCTGGCCGGAAGCTGCCGGGACAGTTCAAATATCTTTCCGCACGCCGCGCAGGAAATGGCTGTTGCGTTTCCGCTGGTGTCATAGGTCAGCTTTGCGCCTGTGCAGGGCGTACCGTCATCGTTGGCCAGCTTGTGCGGAAGGGGCTGCGCCTCCACCGGCGTGTACAGGATGCCCTTGCCATTCCACATGGCCGCCTCCGTACCGCCCACAGCGTAGCACTTCCCGTTGATAAGCAGCACATCCTCCGTGTACCCGCCGCATGTCGCATTATCGGCGTCCACGCCTTTGATCAACGTGCTCGCAATGGCTGTCGTTCCGTTGGCAAAGGCCGTGCTGGTGCTCAGATACACCCTCACCGCCGAGCCGTTAAGCAGCACATAGTCCGCCACGGACGCATCACAGTCGTACATCGGCGCAAATCCCGTTATCTGGAATCTGTCCGGATAGCCGCGCAATGCCGTGCCGCTGGCTGTCGTCTCCTGCTTAGACGGTCGCTTTGTGACCGCCAGCTGCGCGTCAGACGGAACATCGACCGCCTCGGAGGTTCCCGCCTTTACCAGTCTGCCGCTGAAGGGAGTGGTGGTGGTCTGCCCTTCTTCCTCCGGCTTCTCCGCCGCAGCCGCCTTTATCATGCCGTACAGCTGCTGATAATCCAGAATGCTCTGCTCGCCGTCGCCGTTCACATCGGCCACCGCCTGTATGTAATGCCAGTCGGTAATGGCGCCGGAGTAATGGCCCGTGGACAGGTACTCGAACAGGCAGGCCAGATCGGTGACGCTCACATCACCGGAGCCGCCGTTGATCTTGCCGACCTTCACCAGCTCGATGCTCGGCAGCTCACTGCCCTCCATGAAGTAGAAGTCCGGCTGTTCATAGGACACATACCCTTCCTTTTTGGCACTGATGGAATAGTGCCCCTCGGCAAACCCGTCGAAGGAATACATACCGTCCGTCACATCGACCTCCTGCGGATCTTCGTACACCAGCGCGGCGATTACCGTGGCATCCGGCGGCGAAATGGTGCCACGGCTGGACGGCGTGCTCTCTCCGCTCTGCTCGCTTATGGCCACGCCGCCGGTTTCCGTGTCCTCCGCGCCGACTACCTGCGCCGGCAGCAAAGCTGCCAGCATCAGCAGCGCCATCGCCGCACCAAAGAATCTCTTTTTCATCGCAAACCCTCCTGTTGTCTGTATTTCTCTGCCATACCGTGAGCGTCGGGAGCGGGGCGCGGATGCGCTCCGCTCCCGACTTCTTATGCGTTTTTTCTCAGGCGGCCTGCTCCCCCGCTTCCGTTTGAGGGACTTCACCGGTGACAGACTCCTCAACGGTCTCCGGCACATCGTCCACCGCAGGCGCAGGCTCCACGGGCGCGCCGCCGTCCTCCGTCTGGACGGTGTCCTGCGCATCTGCGTTCAGCTCCGCGCCGGTGTCCACCGGTGCGCCGTTCTCGTCCGCGTCAGCCGTCTGCGTGCCCTGCTGCGCTTCCAACATACGCGCCAGCGCCGTCAGGTCGGCAGCAGAATAGATGCCGTCGCCATTGATGTCCGCTCTGGTAGTATCCTCCAGATCGTCAATGCCCGCCATGAAGCGCGCCAACGCCACCAGATCGGCCTGATCCACCACGCCGTCGCCGTTCACATCGCCAGTAATGCTCGTCTCACCGCCGCCGGAACCGCCGCCGCTGGACACGCGCTTCAGGTAGTAGTACTCACCGTCCGAGCGCAGCTCGTATTTGCCGGTATCAAAGCCGGTGATGGCCGTGCTGCTTTCGCGGCTGCATATCGCACCCACCTCGTTCCAACGGGCGTTGGCGCCGAAGATGATCTTACCATTCCACCAGCTCGTCAGCTCGACCCCGGACTCGCTCTGCTTGAGTGCGCCGTCGATGGTAATGCTGGCGCTGTCGTTGTTGACACTCGCGCTGTTCCTCTGTTCCCACACACCGCTTTCGCTGATGATGAGCGTACCGTACACCTGCACGTTATTGCACGTCGCCAGCGTACCGTTGACAGCAAGGGTCGCAGACTTCTGAATGTTCAGCTGGCCGCCCACAGACAGCGTCACACCTTCCGATACGGTGAGCGCGGAAGTCTGTCCATGATCTGCCGCGAATACCAGCTCCATGTTCTCCGGAATCGCCAGATCTTCGTTGAGAGCACAGTCTTCCCTCAAGGCCAGAGTGGCCGTTCCGTTCTCCGTCCGCGTCAGCAGCGCCCGCAGATCCTCCACGGTGTTCACTATCTTGCTCCAGCAGATAGTAGCGTTCTCGCTGTTGTTGATCTTGTCCAGCGCATCGCAGTCGGTATAGGTGACCTGTCCGGCATTTTCAATGACACAGCCCTCGGCGATCTTCAGCTGCTGCCGCACATAGATGTTGCCCTTGTTGGTCAGCGCTGTGCCGCTATACCGCAGATCACGGCAATTGACGGTGTTGCTATTTTCCAGCACACCCTCCACCGCCAGCATTCCGCCGGTCTGTTCATCGCGGTCATTCACGTCCAAGCCACCACCGTTGACAAGACGTCCTGTGGACGCCACGGTGACGGAATAAGCGACTACCCGGCCGTTAGATATCCCATTGCCATCCTCATCCTGTCCGCCGTGCAATGTCTTCAGTGTACCATTCACGGTCACGCCGTCCTCCGCCCAGCAATAGACATCCCCGGCGATTGTCAGCTTCGCGTTTTCCGCCACGGTCAGGCCGCGGAAGTTGCTGGATTGCATCTCGTCCATACGCAGCTCCACGCCGGACGGAACGGTGATATCCTCGTCAATAACGAAATAGGGATTCGCGTCATCCATAGCGCTGCGGCACAGGAAGATGGTCTGCCGCTCCGCAGAACCACTCAGACTGCTCAGCGCCGCCTTCAGCTCCGCCATATTGGATGCCTCAAGCCGGGTGTTGTCGATCATGGTCTTGCCGCTGCCACCGATCACCGTACCCACCGCCTTCTCATTGGCCGTCAGCGTGCCGTTGTTGGTGATGGTTCCCGTGCCGGCAAGTCTGCTGAACTGTACAGTGCCGCCCTCGTTAACGGTCATCGCGCCATTAACAGTGGTCGTATCGCCGCTAACCGCCCGCATTTCGCCGTTGATCGTCAGAGTTCCGTCCACCTGTGCGGGCATGCTGATCCGCAGCGAACCCTTGACAATGACCTCGCCCTTGTTTCCGCTTTCATCAGCGGCGCCGATGATAATTGTGTTATACCCGTTACCGGTCAGATCATATATCGTCAGCTCCACATTTTCAGGAATGGTCAGCGTGGTGCCGGTGGCGATATACAGCGGCACGCTCTCGCCCTCATGCCGATTCATGTGCAGCGTGACTATGTAATTCCGTCCGTCGTCGCAGCTTTGCAGGAAGCTCTCCAAATTATCTGCATTGACAGTTCTATTGGCGCCCAACCGGCAGCCATCGTCCACGGTCACATAATCGTCCCAAGCGGCGCCCTCCGGAAGCGCGATCCATGCAGCATCCCCGAATTCTACGCTGCCTGTCCACTGGCGGTGCTCGCTTTCATTGTAATAATTGCGCACATGCAGCTTGCCGCCGGTATTCACGGTGATATCTCTACTCGCGTATACGCTGTCGTATACATTCACCGTGCCGTTCACCGTCATGGGCGCATCCAGATTCAGGTAATTCCAAACCGACAGAGTGCCGTTCACCACGACCTTCGCGGCATTGGCGCCCCAGATGTACACATTCTTGTCCCTGATCTCCAGACCGTCTGCCAGCGTCAGCGTGGTCTGGCTGCCAAGATCTATTTCAATCCTGTTCGTCAATGTACTGGCTCCCGCCGCCGTCAGCTCCTCCTGCGTCAGCGTTTCGCTTGTGCCCTCTTTGGAAATACGTGTCGTCCAGTTGAATTGCCGGTTGCCATTTTCGTCCCCGACGAGGTTGTCCTCGCCGCCTGCTTTGACAACGCCGTAGCCCCCGAAGTAGCCACTTTCATTACTGACATCCAGTTTTCCGTACAGGTACGCATCGCCGTACAGCCACACGTTGCCCTTGTTGGTCAGGGTCACGCCCTCGTTGACAGTAAAGGTGGTCACGTTGATGGTCAGATTAACGTTCTCCGGAATGGTCAGATCCTCGCTGATGGTCAGCTCGGTGCCGCGATAGTTGATCTGTCCGCCTTCTGCCAGCGCCGATTTCAGCGCTTCAAGACTGTAAACCACCTTGCTTCCATCGTCCCCGCCGCCGATGTCCACTTCGTTGTGCTTCAGGGCGAACTGCTCGGCGGCCAGGGAGCCGTTATTGACGATCGTACCGGCCTTGCCCTGCTCGTTTTCATCGGTCAGGTACCGGCAGTACATCCGGCCGCCCTCGTCGATGGTCAGCGTGCCGCCCACCAGAAGGTCGTTCCACACAGCGGCATATCCGTTTGCGCTGACGGTCAGCTCACCGTCAACGGTGAACGGGTCGTTGCTGTACAGGATACCCTGTACGGTCAGCGCAGCCCCCTCAGCAATATAGGTCATCGCGCCCTCGCTGGAAAATGACAGCTCCACGCCAGCCGGAATGGTCAGATCCTGCGTCAGCTCGATACGCTCCCCGCTATCCTCGCGGTAAACGAGCACCGTGTAAGAGAAGAAGTCCGGCAGTGTACTGGCGTTGATATCGGCCAGCGCTTTCTGTATCTTCTGATCGGCGTTGTCGCCCTGCTCCAAGCGAGCCGCCACACTTTTGTGTGCTTCTGCGGTCTTACCCTGTGTCCATGCAGCCGCCCAACCGTCCTCTACTGTGATGACACTATCCTCGCCGAAGGATATCCCACCATTGTTGGTCACATGGCCGCCAGCCTTTACGGTAAAGCTTCCGTTCCAGGAATTGTATTCACCATTTTCCCGCACGACCAGCTTACCGCCATTCTCCACTGTAACGGTGCTCTGTGGGTTCAGATACGCCTCTTTGCCCACATCAAGTGTGCCCTTTATCACCAGCGGCGCACCGCACTCCAGCTTTCCGCCCGGTGCTCCTGTCCACGGGGACTCGTTCTCGCCGCGGATATACTCTTCCAGTGCCAGCGTCGCGCCGGGTGCGATGGTCAGAGTACCGTATCCCTCGATGACCAATGTCTTTTTCTTGGGGATCGTCAGATCCTCCGTCAGCGTCACGTCCTCGTTTACCTCAACGGTAACGGTGCTGACGTTCTTCTGCGCGAACGCCGCCAGGATCGCAGCCCTGTTGAACTCCGTCTTAACCTGATAGTTGAAATTTGCATTCTCTCCAATAGTAACCGTGGCATTAGCACCCTTGGTGTAACTTCCCTTGATTTGGAAATCCACCATATCCACGATCATCGTACCGTTCACTGTCAGGCTTCCTTCGATCCGCACGCTGCCCATGGTCTGATGCAGTACGCCGCCCTCAGCCACAGCGACATCGCCATACACCTCCAGCAGTCCCGCCGTCAGCACTGTGCCATTAAGGGTCATACCGTCCTGAAGCACGACTATGCCGGGAGTTCCAAAGGTAAAGCCCCCCTCGTTTCGTATATCCAGCGTACCATTAACCGTCACCGGCACATTGACGGACAAGGTTCGCCCTGCCGCCACAGTCAGCGCTGCACCCTCGCCAATAGTCACATGGGGGGCAAAACCCGTTTCATCCTCCGGCCAATCGTTTTGGGTAAGGAACAGGCAGTCCACCGCGCCGTCCACTGTCACATTCTCGTTCAGTGTCAGCTGCATCGGCTGACCCTTTACCGCATTGCTCACCGACACCGCAAACAATTCATAGTCCTTCTTACCAGTAATGGTATCAAAAGTGTTGATGGCATTCTGCAATACGCCGGCTTTGCCTGCTTCTGTATCCGTCAGCCGCACCGCGTACTGCACAGAGCCGGTGCCGTTATCCCCATCTTTTGCGTTGTAGCTGATATTTGTACCACTGACCAAACTGGCTCTCTGCGCCAGCGGAACCACCAGCACGCCATAATTGTTGATAGTGGCGGTGGCGTTCACCGACCACACGTCAGCGAAAATACTGCCTGCTCCATAGTTGTCGACCTCAGCGGTGCCGCCAATAACGATGCTGGGCTGGCTGCCCGTTCCGCGCACTGTGCCAAATCCATAGAATCCACCATTCACTGTGAGCTGGCTTCCGTAGTCCAGTTCCGCGCCTTCCCCATAAGACATGGAACCGCCCTGCTCGATATTCACAGAGGCGGCTTTCAACACACCGTAATCGCCCACCGCTGCATCTTTCTTGACCGTCAGCGCTCCGCTTACCTGCAGAGTTTTCCCTTCATCCAGATACATGTATACGCCGGCAGGAACTGTCAGGTCGCCGTTAACGGTCACATCCGCCATGACGTTTACCTCAAGATCCTTTGCAACATCACCGGCTGCGGCCATATCGCCCAGCTTCTTCAGCTCAGACACAAGGCTCGCACCGTCAGTCACGTCACTGTACTTGCAGTACACGCCATCGCCCTCAACAGATACGCTTCCGGTTACGGCTCTATCGACCCGTGTCACCAGTGTGCCCTGCACCGTCAGCTTTCTCAGTGCCGCAACTTTTAGCTGGCCGTCGCGCATGTGGACATAGGCCTTTGCCGGGATGGTCACACTCGAATTGAGCGTCATCGTCCCCGTACTATCATCCAACTCACTCTGGCTGGCAGCAAAGCGCATCGGGATCCATCCGCTGTCCGCATTTGCAGTCAGAATATCCTTTAAGCCCTGTTCATCCCAGAAGTAAAACCAGCCGTCCTGCTCCACATAGGTCATGTCAGCTGCGGCCGTATCCACCATCGTGGTGGGGATCATCACCAGCAGCATGACCGCCGCCAGCAGTGTCGCCAGAATTTTCCGGCTCTTTATCCGCCATTTTTTCATCAAGCACTTCTCCCCTTGTTTTTATTTTCTCTGTCTCCCGCCGGGCTTTCCGCCCTGCGGCTCACTCCTCCGGCAGCCGCAGCAGCTGATAAACGCCGCCGCTGGTGCCCTCCTCTCCGGCCAACACCAGCGTGTCGCCGTCCACCTTGAACCGGTAGTTGGCCGTTTCAATGGCGTCGTGCTCAAAGGTCAGCGTCACCACGCTGCCGCGGACACGGTAGGTAAATGCGTAATCCGTGCCCTGCACGCGCATGGCGCCGCTCTTTTCGCCATCGAACGTATACTCCGTGGTGCTGTCGTAGATCCACGTGCCGCGCAGCTCCTTGGGGGAACCCCGACCGCGCAGCAGCATGACTGCGGCCACCGCCAGCACGATGACCGCCGCGGCCAGCGCCGCGTAATAGACCCAGTGGCGCTGGCCACCGCTTTTTTCTGTTCGTTTGCCCATGCTCTCCATGCTCTCGTTTCAGTCGCTCTGCCGTTCAGCGCCCCACGGGGCGAAAATCAGGCAGAATCTGGAAATTGTCAAAAAAGGGACGGTTCGGGACTGACCCGAACCGTCCCTCTACTCAAGGTTTGGTATTGCGCGTTATTGCTTTATGCCTTGCGGCGCTTCTTGCTGACCACAGCGGTGCCCATCAGGGAGCTGACGGCCAACATCGCGTACAGCGCGATACCGGCGTCCGCCGTCTTGGGGGAGGACAGGGTGCCATCCGCCTTGATGGTGAACGTACCCGTGCTCACATGGGTCTTGTTCTCGATCTTCACCGTGTACTTGCCGGCCTTCAGGGTGGCCAGATACGCATCGGTCAGCGTCACGATGCTGCCGCTGCCATTGCTGCTGACGGTGTAGTACTTGCTGTCCAGCTTCTTGCCATTAACAGTCACCCTGTTGATGCTGTCGGCAGGCAGATCGGTGGTGAAGGACTGCCCGGAGGTGTAGGAGCTGCCGGAGCCGGAGCTGCCGCCGCTGCTGGTTCTGGTCATCAGGCCGTAGACCGCCGTCTTGTCGGAGGTGAAGGTGACGGTGTAGCCACCGTCCGCCGTCTTGTTCAGCGTGGCATTGATCTCTCTGGTCTGGGCTTCGCCCTTGTCATCCACCAGATAGCTCTCCACGATCTTCGCGCCGGATCTCAGCGCGTTATAGGTCTCCTCGCTGATGGCGATGGTCACGTTCTGACCGTCGGCCAGCGTCTCGCCATCCTTCAGATCCGCGTTATTCCGGTTCATAGTCACGTTGTACACCGCCTGCAGCTTGCTGCGGCTGCTGCCGCTGACATAGCCCTGCAGCTTCTCCAGAATCTTCTTGGCGGCGCTCCCCTCTGGGGACTTCTCAATCTTGTCCTTCAGCACTTCAGCGGCATCGACCACATCCGAAATAAAGTCTTCGATCGCGGCCTTGATGGTATCGCCATTCGCAGGCTGCTTATTGCCGCAGGTGGTGCAGACGCCGTCCTTGTAGTTGTGTTTGCCGGTGGGCGGGATAAGATCGCCCGCCTTAGTCAGCTTACCGCAGCCCTTGCAGTAGGTGTCATCCGTGCGGCCAGCGGTCATGCAGGACGCCGCCACAGCGCCGCGCTGCTCTTCGCCGCCGGTGTGGTTGGCGGGATCCTTGGCCAGCGTCTCAGCGGCCACGGTGGTCTCGGTGGTCTTGTCAGCCTTGAACACCTTATGGCAGACGCTGCAGGTCCAATACTCGTTGTTGCCGCCCGCTTCGCAGGTAGGCGTCACGGCCGGGGTCTGGGTCAGCTTGTGACCCAGAGCGGCCAGCGTTTCAGCGGCCGCGGTAGTCTCGGTGGTCTTGTCAGCCTTGAATACCTTCTTGCAGACGCTGCAAGTCCAATACTCGTTGTTGCCGGGCTCGGTGCAGGTGGCAGCCTTCGCCGCAGTCTTGGTCAGCTTGTGACCCAGAGCCTTGATGTCCTGCACGTCCTTGGTGTCGGTGTAATCCTTCTTCTCAAAGGTCACCTTAGCGGTGTAGGTGGTGGTGCCCTTGTCGGTGCAGGTGGGCGCAACATTCTGCTTGCCGCTGACCGTGGCGGTCACGGTCTGGGCATGGCCGGTCGTCTCAGCCGTGCAGCCCTCGCGGGTGCAGGTGAAGGTCGCCGTGGCGGTCTTGCCGTCCTCGCTCCAGCTCCACACAGGTGCGCCATAGGTGTGACCCAGCTTGTCGATGGTCACTTCCTTGGTCTGGGTGGTGAACAGATTGCTGCTGAAGGTCGCCGTGTAGACGGTCTTGCCATCCACTGTGCAGGTGGCGGGGGTAGTGCTTATACCGATAAAAGCGACATCCGTCTCCACCGCTTCGCAATTGGTGCACTTGACAGTGGCTGTGCAGCTCTTGTAGTCGTCACTCCACTTATACTCAGCCGTGCCCCAGGCATGGACACCGGCAGCCTTCACATAGCCGCAAACGGTGCACTTGTCTTCCTCATTGCAGGGCTTGCCGTTGAATGTGTGCTTGATCACCGTGTCAGTCGCGTCGCAGCGAGAGCACTTGTGGTAGTGACCGGCGGCGTCCGTATTGACCCACGCGCCCGTGAAGTCGTGATCCAAAGCCTTGATCACCCAACTATCCTTGGCGATCTCGTTCTTGCCGTCCGCGTCGGAGAAGAACTTGCCGCAGTTACCGCAGGTGTAGTACTCGCTGTTGCCGGCCTCGGTGCAGGTGGCAGCCTTGGCCTCGGTCTTGGTCATGCTGTGACCCTTTGCGGGAATAACCGTCTGGGCTTCCAGTACCTCGTTACACACAGAGCAGTGCTTGCCCGCCGTCAGGCCGGTTTCGGTGCAGGTAGGCTCCTTGGCCGCATCCTCTACCACCGTATGCCCCGATGCCTTGATCGTCTCGGTCTTTGTCTCACTGCACACCTTGCAGGTGTAGGTCTTCACGCCATCCGTGGTGCAGGTGGCGGGCGTAGTCACTTCACCGTCGTTCCAGCTGTGCTGCCCGGCGGGCTTCACATAGCCGCACTCGGCTTTGGTACAGGTGGCAGGATCTTCGCACTTGTGGGCGGCATAGGTGTGCTCGGCCTTGTCGATGGTATTACCGCACACGGAGCATTCCTGCCAGTGGTTGGTTTCGTCATGCTTCCACTCATACTTGTGGCCGGTCGCGTTGATCGGCTCGGTCTTGGTCGCATGGCACACATCGCAGGTGAAGGTCTTTTCACCGGGTTCAGTGCAGGTAGCTTCCTTGGTCACAACGCCCGCATTCCACGTATGTGCAGCCTTGTTCATAATGGTGCCGCAGCCGTACACGTTCCAGTGGTTAGTCCCATCGTGCTGCCACACGTCGTCGCGCACATCGCCGGGGTGGTCAGCATGCGCCTCGTCCTTTTTCTGGCCGCAGACGCTGCACCTGATGGTATGATTCGGTGCACCTTCCTCATAGCCGCCAACAACCAATACCCACTTATGCCCGGTGGCAGGGATCGCTACTTTTTCGACCGTCGTCTTTTCACCAACAGCGCCATTGTTGTCGAAATAATAATTATCGCAACCGGTGCAAAACCAGTAGGCAACATGACCGTCGCTGTCGCAGGTAGGATCCTTGGCGGGATAGAGCTTCAGATCAGTATGCCCGGCCTTGATAACGATATCGTCCTTGGTGATCTCCTGTGTGCCAGCGGCATCCTTATACAGCTTGCCGCAGGTAGGATCGCTGCACTGATAGTACTCAATGTTGCCGTCCTCGGTGCAGGTAGCAGCCTTGGCGTCCACCTTTTTCAGGTCGTGGGTGTGCGCGGGAGGCGTCACGCTCGTTTTAACAGTAATGTCAAAAGAAACCGTTCCGCCCGTCATGTCATTTTCTGCGTCATCACCAATCAGGTTAATGGACTGATATGTCACCGTATAGGTTCCTGCGGGTGTATCAGCGGCAACACTATAAGTCGCAGAAATCAAATTTTTCCCCGCAGCAATTACTCCGGGATCATCAAAACTATCATCCGTCCACATAAGCTTCCCGCTCGGAACATCAACATAGTTCATTCCCTTGAAAGTCAGGATTTCAGACGTAATTTCAGTCAATTTCAGTTTGTCCGTTGCGCCTGTTTCCTTCAAAGACCATATTCCTTCGATTCCGTAAATTTCATAATCTCCGGTACCGGTCCAACTGACGGTAACAGTCCCAGGATTTGTACCGTCCAAAACAACTTCTCCACCTGTCACTTTCAGTTTAGAGAAGTCTGCGGCAAATGCACTGGTGCTGACAAGCGACAATACCATCGCCACAGTCAGCAGGAGCGAAATGCCCTTCGAGAGAATCTTCTTCATCAAAAATGCGTCTCCTTTCCGTTATTGCACTCAAGTATTTACCATGTCAGCGCTTTGTAGAATCTATGCGTAGAAGGAAGCATGCTACGCGCCAGCAGCGATTTATCCGAAGAACCAATCACTCCGTTATCGTCCAAATCAAGCGCAAAAGATTCGACAACTCCCAACTCCTTATAAAATTTATGCGTTGAGGGCAACAAGCTACGTGCAAGAACAGATTTATCAGAAGATCCCACGCTATCATTTTTGTCCACATCGCCCTTGATTACCAAAACGACCTCGGTGACGCCGTCAGGTGCGGTGAACGCGTAGCTGCTGCCGCTGGCAACTGCGGAGATAGCTACATATTTGCCATCGCTCCCCAGATAGCCGACCTTGCAGGGCTTGTCATAGGTCACTGTGACCGTCTGGCCGTTGACACTATACGAGCTTGCCAGAGACTCCGGATATGCCGTGACCGTCACCCCTGTAACAGCTGCCGCTTCCACCGTCACGGTACCGCTCTTGGCATCGCCGCGATAACCGTTTGTGCCGACAGAATCCTCATACGGGCTGATTGCCGTGCTGCCGGTAGCCTTGGCCTGGAACGTCACCCGTAGGAACTCGCCCGCCTCGTGCGTCTTATCGCTCCCGCGAACAAAACCCACGCCAACCAAGCTTCTATCATTCGCCTCGTCAGGCGTCGAAAGAACCGGGTCTATGGTTGCGCCAGCAGCCAGCTTTGCAAAACCTCCGAGCTGCTCGATTTTTGTGACCGCCAGCATTTCCTTGTCGAACTCCAACTGGGCAATGAAGCTGCTCACCGTCATGCCCTTGTTGGTCAGTGTGGCGGTGAACGTGTCGCCCACCTTGACCTTGTTCGCGCTCAGTGCCAGAGACAGGTTCGGCTGCGGCCGCTCGTTCTCGGGCTTCACCGTCACCGTGGCGCCCGCCACCGTGCAGGTGAAACTCTGGGTCACACTGTTCGGTGCGTCGCCGTTGCCGGCCACCACGCCGGACATGGACAGCGTGTACGAACCCTCGCCCTTGACCTTGCCCATGATGGTCATGATCTCGGTCTCAGTGGTGATGCCTTTGCCCTCATCCGTACCCGCAGCGCCGAAATAGCGGCTGCTGGGCGTGTACGCGAACTGACCGTACATGCCGTTCGGATTACTGGCACTCCTGATAAGCGTGTCCGTGTTCATGTAGCCGTAGCTGAACGACGAACCCGCTGCCAGCTCCGTGGCCAGCGTCAGGCCCTCCGATGGCACCAGCGTGAACTGGAACGCCCGGATGGGCACGTTGTTCTTGCTCTCCACATAGATGTGGAATCTTACAATCTGCTCTCCCCCATTATCGTAGAGGGTCGTCCTGTCCGCCTCTATGGTAAAGGCGGCGGTTTTATCGGCCAGATTGCCGCTGCCGGGATAAGGGCCCTCTGCGGAAACAGGCACCACCAGACCCAGCAGCATCACCAGCGACAAAACCAGTGACAGTACTTTTTTCATGCAACTCCTCCTTACTCTCCTATGTGTACTATCATAGATACTCATTTGCTGCGGCCGTCCCTGCGGAACAGCCGTCCCATCCCGCCGGGTATGACCATCTGGCACACAGCGCCCGCTGCCGCCAGTACGCCCAGCACGATGGCCGCGATCCTCGTACCGGCGCCGCCCGTCTGCGCCGTGTCCGGCACAGGCGCGTCAGCCGCGCCGGACGCCGGGCTGATGACCGGCTGCTGGCCGTCTGCCGCCGCAGGCAAATTCCCTTGCGGCACGTCCGGCTTGTCGGTCACATCCGGTGCTTCGCCGGATGCGGTGTCATCGGTTTCCGGCTTCTCCGTGTCGCCGGAGCTGCCGGAGGTACCCGTGCCGCCAGTTCCCTTCACCGTCACCGGCGTGCTGTCCACCTTGGGCGTATAGGTCGCGCCGGAGCCGTCAGGCGCAGCCACAAATTCCGCGTCCAGCGTGAAGGTTCCGGTGCTACCCGCCGGGATCGTGGCGGTGATGGTCAGGATCTCCGCGCCCTCCGTCATGCGGTTGCCCTCCGTGGAGCCGACAGCGGCGAAAAAGCAGCTGCCCGGCGTGTACTCATACGTCCGGAACACGCCCTTGCCGGTGGTCACATCGTATGGCAGGTCGTTGACCGCGTATGTGATGACCGCTTCGCCGTTTTCCTTGAAGCGCTCCGGCAGCGTCATGCCACCGGACGGCTTCAGCCGGAAGCTGAACACGCCCAGCTCCCTGCCCTCCGGCGGCGTCACCGTTATGGTGAATTTTACCTGCACAGCGCTGCCGTTGGCCATCACCTCGGTCTTATCCGGTGTGATGGTCAGCGTGGCCGTGTCCTCCGCCCACGCCGTGACCGCAGTGCCCAGCAGCAGTATCACGCTCAGAATGGCGCAAATCAGCTTGCGCACACACATCCCCCTTTCTTTCTCACATCATATCCCATTGCGGCGGCTGTGTCAACCACACCTGCCGCAAATGCGTCAACAGCGGCGCAAAATGTACCGCTAAACGCCAATTGATTCATCCAAGTTATGAGGCAAGGCTCTGCGCCATGGCCGTCAGGTCGGCGGCGCTGATGATGCCGTCTTTGTTCACGTCGATGGCGGCGGACTCGTCCGTGGTGATGCCCGCCGCGTAGCGCGCCAGCGCTATCAGCTGGTTCAGGTCGAAGGTCAGCGGTGAATACTTGGTCGCTGACAGGACAAGCTCCTGATCGTAGATGTCCTTCGTGTTCTGGTCGTACACATACGTCACTGTACCATTGGTCGTAGCGGCCGCATAGCTCACATCCACGCTGCCCTCTGCGCCGCAGAGGAACAACTGATCCGGCGCGCCGGTGGTACCGCTGTCACAGTTGGTGATGTCCGTCAGGTAGTTGGCACCGCCGATGGACACGATGTTCCACATGTGCAGGCCAGCGCCAATGCCGCCGTCCATGGTGCCCGTGGGCAGATAGCAGGCCACCTCCGGGTCGCTGCCTGTCCACGTCAGGTCGCACAGGTACTTGAACGCCTTGGAATAGCCCTCGCACACCACGTTGGTAGTGGAGTCGCCGTCGAATACATAGATCAGCTGCCACGGGTCGCCGTAGGGGTAGTTTGCTGTGTTCGCTACGTCAAAATTGTAGTCCACGGCTTTCGTAATGTATTCCCGGTACGCCACCAGCTTGCCGTAGGTGCCCTTATCCTGGTTGGCCGCCACCACTTCGGCGGCTTTGGCCGCCGCTGCGGTGGCCGCGCCGGTCTTGGTGATGTCTATCGCCGTATAGTCAGGCACGGGATTGCCGTCCTCATCTTTGACAATCTTGTCCTCATCATCTACGAGATACTTCGTGGTATCACGGTAGGCGTCCGCCACACAGAATCCGACCACAATATACGGTATCGTCACAGTATTTTCGTCTGCTTCGATGCCGTAGCTTATCGCCATTCCATTGGTCTTATCGAACCAGTACAGCTCGTAGGGCATATTCGCCAGCAACTTACTCAGCAACGCGTCGTGATTGACATCAGCGCCAAACAGTTCACCTATCCTTGCACCGGCTTCCTCAGAGAGCGCACCATCCTTTATAATGGTAATATGTCCCAAGTCTTCCTGCGTATAGGTGATCGGCATATCCGTGATCACAATTGTTGCGGATGCACTCTCGCCCGCCGCGATCTTCTTTATCTCCGGAACAAGTCGGCGGTAAATATTGTTCGTGACTTCATTCAACGCCACGGCATACGTCGCCGGGCGGGACGCGGTGTTCCCGCTGCTCTCCGCCTTGACGACCTCCGGCACATCCAGCCCGTTCACCTGATAGAGATACCCCTCCAGCAGGGCGGCGCTGTCGTCCTCCGGCACAGTCACGGAGGCGCTGCCGCCGTCGATGCCGTCCAACTCCACGCGGACATCCGCCTGCGCCAAGGTCAGCGTCAGCGTCAGCACCAGCGCCAAAGCCAGTATCCCACTTATAACTCTCTTTTGCATCTTTCTCCCTCCCTGCGGGCGCAGCAAAGCCCACTGTACCCAGTCTTATGTCCATTATAGCCCGCCCGCATGCCAATAGCAAGCAGAAATTCCCTGTCATTTCCCCCGACTTTTTCTCCTCGCTTTTGCTCATTCGTACAAATAAAGCCAAAACACTATGCAGCCAGCTAATTGTTTTTGCATTTCGTCTGGTTTATGATGACGATGTACCAATATATATGTGCATTTCAGCACACGGAAAGAGAGGGAGTAAGCATGAAGAAAGTGATCAGTCTTCTGCTGGCGCTGGTCATGGCGCTGAGCCTGCTGCCCGCGGCGGTGTGGGCAGAGGGCGAGAGCGCCGCCGCCCCGGCAGAGGAAGTCTCCGAAAGCTTCTTTGACAGTTCCCATCCGTTCACGTGGAACGACGGGAGCTACGTCTGGCGCTTCGGATGGAACGGCCCGGACGGGAGCCGGGGCGAATGGCACCTGTACGCCGCGCCGGAGGGCACGTCCGCCGACAGCGCGGACGGCTGGACGGACTGCGGCGCGGAGGCCACGCCCTTCGAGCACCTGACGGAGGGCACGCTGGCATACGCGGCGGCCTGCGCCATGCGGTCGGCATGGGAGGCCTACAAGGGCGATGAAAAGGTTCCGCCCGAGCTGATGTGGCTCATCGACATGATGACCTATGAGAGTGTCGCCTACACCGATGAGGATGTAAAGGCGGCGCAGGAATTCATGGACAGCCACAGGATCGGCATGGACGGCGGTACCGCCACGCTGGTATTTCCTGATGGCAGCGCTGACGAGCTGCTGAATGCGTGGTACGACACCACCCCCGCCGTCCGCGCAGCGCTGCAAAAGGTCATGCACTGTGAGCTGGTGAGCACAGGAGATCTCTATAACTTCACCCAGCTGCTGCACCGCACGCTGAAGGCCGCCGACGATCAGGGCGGAAACAGCTTCACCAACTCGTGTCAGGCGCTGTGGGACAGCGGTTTTCAGGCTCCTGAGAACCCGAATTTTGTGTTCCCTGCCGGTCTGGTGGAGGGCGAGGACTACACCTACACATATAACAATGCCACCGGTGAGCTGCACGTGGTGCTGCTGCCCCAGTTCGACAAGGGCAACCACTGGGCAGACGCGTTCCACAACATGTCGGCGGACAGCAACTCGCTGAATCTGCAGATCAGAATGACCGCCAAGGGCGAATACACCCGCGCGAAGGATTTCAGCTTCAACGGCAGCCCCGCGTCTGTCATCAACGAGAGCGATCATGTAGACGCGTCCTATTTCAACATGGATAACGGCGTCCGCTGGATGGGCGGCAGTGTGCCGGTGGGCACGGTGAACCGAATCGATGGTCAGGCGACCATCGCGCCCACGGATGCCTTCAACAAGCATTTCATCGCCGTCGTCTGGGGCGACGACAGCGGCACCGTTCTCCGCAAGGAGCTGGTCATCCTGACCGTCGAGGTGCGGGAGGAGTTCGTGGTAAACACCTTCTACGACGTAGCCAAGCCCATCCCCGCCGACAAGCTGAAAAACGGCTTCACCTTTATGAGCGGCGTTACCGGCTGGGAGGCCAGCTTCAGCGACGGCAAGCTCGAGCTGTTCCCCGATAACGGCATACCCACCTCCGGCGACCCCATCGAGCTTGGCCGCATCCGCTGGGACGATATGGCGCCCGACGGGTATCACTTTAAGAGCTATGTCCGCCTGAACAGCGGCAACGGCGAGGAGACATATTCCAGCATCGGGGTGTGGACATGGCCGAACGCCAATGGCCGAGGCGTTGATGAGCTGTACGAGGTCACATGGTATAACGATACGGGCAACACAAGCATTCTCCAGAATCTGGCGGTATACCAGTACGACAAAATGCCGTATTACCGCTATATCTCCAAGGATGGTGTCACGGCCGCGCCCGTGACCTCTCTGGGTCTGGACACGGCGCAGCTCAGCAGCAGCGGTATCGGCGTCACCTATGACGAGACAACGGGCTGCTTCCATGTGTCCCACAGCGGCTGGGAGCTGCCCGACGCGTCCACGCTGCTGAACACCCGCATCACCCCCACCCCGCCGGAGGGCGCGGTGTATTTCTCCGCCAATCATGACGACGGCAACCGCGACCCCCGTATCATGGGAAAGAGCGAGGCTTCCGATATTCTGGCTTCTCTGGAGAGCTTTGAAAAGTACTCCGTGACTGACAGCAACCGCGTCAACGAGCGGTCGCTGGAGCTGGTGCGGACACAGGTGGTTCACCTGCCCGGCATTGATGTCTGTCTGTCCGGTTCCAGCAACCACCGCGGCCTGACCGTCGCCTGGTGGGACGCGGACAGGAACCTGATCGGCATGAGCTATGTGTACGGTCAGAACGATGACTTCATGAACCGCACCCGGCTGCCCAGCGTCGAAACGGCGGATAAGCTGGATGACCTCAATACCCGCGGCGAGGTCAATGCCCCCGCTCTGGTGGGTGCAGAGGGCATGGAGCTGATCTGCGACCGCTATCCCCAGACCGGCAGCGGCATGACCCAGTTCTTCGACCTGCACCTTCTGAACGATCAGGGCGGCACCAAGACCGTGTACATCCCCTACCACTGCTTCGGCATGACCTATGCGGACGACGTGCAGGGCAAGAGTGCCGACGAGCTGCCCACCATCCTCGTCAGGCACTTTGACGCCAACTACAACTTCCGCAACGAGATCATCGGGCGCTGCGAGCCCCAGGGCATCGTGTTCGAGACGGACAGCTTCTCCCCCTTCACCGTATCCGTGGGCGGCGGGCAGAGCGGCGGTGACGCGGACGGCTACGGCGACAACATCGGCGACTACGACCGCTGGGGCGAGGGCAGCGCTTGGAACGGCGACCCCCTGCGGTACATGGTCATAAAGAGCCTGCGCAATATGGACGGCCGCGACAGGCTGGAGCTGGGCGTGGACTGGCGCTATGACAAGGTCGGCAGCATTTATAATGTGGGCATCACGCCGGAGGTGCTGACCCAGATCGTCAACGCCAACAAGCCCCTCGTCATCTACAACGAAAGAGAACTGACCCTGTCCCCGTCTACCCTGTCGGATATGCTGCAAAAGCTGAACGTCCTGAATGCCAACAGGGGCGCGGAGGACAACGAAGCCCTCCTGTGGTTCCGCTACGAGTACGGCAACCGGGACGGTGAAAACGGCCAGGCCTTCGCCTTTATGATCACCGTCTATCTGGGCGGCACCCGCTACCGGCTGCCCGACGGCGAAACGTATACCTTCTCCATATACTTCGATCGCAGCGATGCGACCTCCTACGAGCTGTACTGCCCCGCCGATCCGGAGGACGCCTCCAGTGAGCTGGTCAGGCAGGCCAACCCCCTTTCCTGTGTCGACGGTCACAATGACGACGGCCACAGCTGGCGGCAGTGCAGCTTCACCGCCGACCATGACGGCATGTTCGTCATCCATCCGAAGGGCTATCAGATGCAGCAGAGCTGGCCGTGGTGGGGCGTGCCCACACCGCCGTGGACGCCCAGTCCCGACGCCACGACTCCCAACAGCGAGGTGCCGGAGCTGCAGTCCCTGTACGCCAGCGGCTTCAAGTTCCCCGTCATCGGCAAGGACATCCATTTCGTCTTCCCCGAGCAGCTGAAGGAGTGGACGGAGGGCTGCGGCGATGACTGGGATTACCGCTTCACCGCGGACGAGAGCAAAGGCCGCGTTGCCATCGAGGTGAACATGGGCAGCCGGGAGCGCTGGGAGGACGCCGTCCGCAACATCGAGACGGGCGGGCTGGACGACGGCGTGTTCTTCCGCTACTACTTCGGCAACTCCGATAACCAGCACCCCATGACCTACGGCTTCGACTGGTACGGCGATTACGGTGGGCAGTCTCTGGCGGACAATACGCTGTATCGGGGCTATCACCACAACAACAGCCTGCATCTGGCCACCGTGAACCGTCAGAACGCCCACAACAGCACCCTGACGCTGAACAGTCAGGGCGAGGACTGGCGCATCATCCTCGCCATGAGCAACAGCGAGGGCAAGGTGGCGGATGCCGAGGCCAAATACGCCTTCCGGCTGGAGATCCTGCCCCGCGAGGACATTTCCTTCTCCCTGCCCGCCGACAACGGCACCGCGGTACCCGCAGCCCATCTCCGTCCCACCGCCACCCACCAAGACTGGACGGCCACGGTGCCGGCGGACGGCTCCGTATTCCTGCGCACGGTGGAGGGCAAGACCCTCAACAGCGCCGGCAGCGGTCAGTACGGCCTGATCGGCGAGCTGACCGTGGACGCGCCGGAGGGCTATGCCCTCAGAGAGTGGCGCAACAACTGCACCGGCGGCAGCGGCAGGCAATTCCCCGTGCCGCTGTTCTGGGACGATCAGGTCATCACGCTGATCTGGCAGAAGGACAACGCCCCCGATCTGGTGGAGTATGTGCGGGTGGAGCCCATGAACTATCTGCCCGGATTCTACTCCCTGGGCGATGAAAACGCGCCCTCCCGTGCCCCCAGCGCCGATGAATTCCTGAGCACAGCGGAGCAGAAGACGCTCAGCGACAACGGCATCACTGTGACCTACGACGAGAAATTGGGCTACTTCACCACCAGCGTGGATGCCTCCAAGCTCACTGACCTGTCCCTGCTGCACCAGTGCGTCACACTCAAGGCGCCGGAAAACGCCGTGTACTTCAAATTCACCGGCGAGGGCGGCAGCGAGAACCCCGCCACCCACGATACCAAAGACGACGTCAACCGGTTCACAGAGCAGTTCAGCAACCCGGGTACAGAACTGCTCCCCGTTGATCCTGATAGGCCTGTTCGGATGCCGCTGATGCATACCGAGGAGCTTAAACTGGACGGCAAGACCGTGTACTACTCCGAATCCCAGATGTACCATTCTCTCATCGTCCAGTGGCTGGATGAGGGTAAGAACGTCATCGGCTACACCTGCCTGTACGGGCGCAACGGCGACATCTCTACCACCGTGGACACCGAAACCGTGGGCGCCGCTCCCACAGAGGCGGTCAGCGTTCCCACGCTGGTGGGCACTGATCTGAAGCTGCTGTGCGACCGGAATCCCCAGACGGAGGACGGCAAGCGCCTGTTCCTGCTGTTCAACGTCACCGGCGAGGGACAGCTGGGCGAGGGCGGCGCCGAGATCTACCTGCCGTACAGCTACTTCGACCTGACGGCGGAGGAGGGTCTGGCGCTGGCGGCCAAGGGTGTCCGCCCGCTGATCCGCCACTATCTCAACGAGAACTGCACGGAGAAGGAATCCCTGCTGGGCGAGTACACCGCAGCCGGTGTGCGCATTGTCACCCGCAGCTTCAGCCCGTTCCTCATTGACGCCAACGGCTGCACCGTGGGCGATCTGAACGGCGACGGCGCGGTGGATACGCTGGATATGCAGGCGCTGTACGAGAACCTGTCCACCGGGCGCACCACGGAAAAGCTGGCGGACAAGGACGACTTCCGCCTTCTGGCCGACTGCAACGGCGACGGTGCGGTGAACATTCTGGATTACCAGAAGCTGTATCAGGGCATCAAAACGGCATAAAATCAAAACCTCCGGCTAAGCCGGAGGTTTGATCTGGCCCTATAAGGGCCTATTACTGGCAAGCCCCTCAAGGGGCACGAATTTTTCTTCGTTCGCATTCTCTGCCCTACCGCCCGTAAACGGGCCATCACCATCACAGGCAAGCTTTTGCTTGTCGTTGGTTTTATTACTTGTCATGAATTAGTCTCCTTGTTTTTGTAAGTCTTGGCCGGCAAACCTTTGCCTTACTTTAACTCGGAGACTTTTTCTTGTCTACTCTTCCCCTCGCCATAGGCTATTTTTTCCCACCGGCAGAGCCGGTGGTTTTCTTTGTGAACCAATAAAGGAGCGCACCCTTACGGGGTGCGCTCCTTGCAGCGTGTCGATAAACCCACGCCCCTGTCATTCCGAACCAGTGACCGATGTCAC
>ERZ773194.1632-NODE-1632-length-23527-cov-4.321149_pt1 | contig 23527 bp, 26 predicted proteins | sample MGYA00511240_ERZ773194 | MGnify/ENA primary metagenome ERZ773194 (study PRJEB29015, sample SAMEA2737774) | human gut metagenome | biome: human gut; feature: human-associated habitat; material: faeces | place: China | collected 2012 ... | reverse complement strand
TTCTCGCGCGCGTCTTCCTTTCCTTCACTGTCAACTTATCTATTTTCTGAAACAGCGGGCGGACACGCGCGCAAGGATTAATACGGGAAGTCCGTCATAGCGATTCGATTCAAATGAAGGTTGATGTCAAATACGGGAAGGACGGGGTTCAGGAGACGCAGATTCCCGATCCGAATTACATCGGCACGTTCTACCCCAAGGACGTCGTCTGCGCCGACCCCGACGAGGTCATAGGCGACTCCATCGACCACCCCTTGGGATACGGCTCCATGGCCGAGTTCCTGGAGGGAGGCGAGGACATCGTCTTCATCGTCAACGACGGCACCCGCCCCACCCCCACGGCCAAGGTACTGGACGCCCTCTCCAAGAGGATGGACCTGAGGTCCGCCAGGTACCTCATCGCCACCGGGACCCATAGGGACATGACCCCCGAGGAGTACTCGTTCGTGTTCGGTTCCCACTACGAGGAGCTGAAGGACAGGATCTTCTGCCATGACGCGAAGAAATCGGAGTGCGTGAACCTGGGCACATCCAAGAACGGCACGCCCATGGAGGTCAACAAGATGGCCGTGGACGCCGACAGGCTGGTCATCATCACCTCCGTCGAGCCCCACTACTTCGCCGGATACACCGGAGGAAGGAAGTCGTTCCTCCCCGGAGTGGCCTCGTACCGTACCGTGGAGGCCAACCACAAGCTCGCCATGAGCGCCGCGGCCCAGTCCCTGGCGCTGGAGGGCAACCCCGTCCATGAGGACATGATGGATGCCCTCGAGGTCATCAAGGGGAAGAAGATCTTCTCGATCCAGATGATCCTGGACAGGCACCAGAACATCTACAAGACCGTCTCCGGAGACCTGAATGCAGCGTTCTCCGAGGCGATCGGATATGCAAACGAGGTGTTCTCCGTCCCCATCCCCGAGAAGGCGGACGTGGTCATCTCCGTCGCCCCCTACCCCATGGATGTCGACCTGTACCAGTCCCAGAAGGCTCTGGACAATGGCAAGTGGGCTCTCAAGGAGGGCGGGAAGATCATCATGGTGTCAAAGTGCAGGGAGGGCATCGGCAGCGATACCTTCCTCAAGCAGCTGTCGACCTCGAGCGACCCCAACGTCGTTCTGGAGAATCTCAAGGCCGAGTACAAGCTCGGCTATCACAAGGCGGCCAAGATGGCGGAGATCGCCACATGGGCCAGCATCTGGGCGGTCACCGACCTGGATCCGGAGCTGCTCAGGAAGGCCAACATCACGCCCTTCCCGTCCGTCCAGGCGGCCGTGGACGAGGCGCTGAGGCAGAACCCTTCGGCGAGGGTAATGGTCCTCATGGACGGTAGCGTCACCATCCCCAGATTGGAGTGATTCACTATGTCGGAGAGCAAGGAGTTCAAGGCGGACAGCCTTGAGAAGGTAAGGAACGCGGTCAACGTCTGCACCATGTGCGGATTCTGCAAGAGCGTATGCCCCTCGTTCAAATCGATCGGATGGGATTCCGCCCTGTCCAGGGGACGCATCGTCCTCACATACGGTCTGCTGACCGGCGAGCTCCAGCCGGATGCGTCGCTGGTGAAGAACATGTACACCTGCACCACATGCGCAGACTGCGTCCGCAGGTGCCCCTCCAAGGTGGAGATTGTCGACGTCATCGAGCTCTGCCGCGCGGACCTCGTCAAGGCCGGATGCATCCTGCCCAAGCACGAGGCCATGTGCAGGAACATCGTCGAGACCGGCAACCCGTTCGGAGAGAAGACCACCAGGCAGGAGGCCCTCGGCAGGAAGCCCCACCAGGCCAAGGTCGGGTACTTCGCCGGATGCACCGCCACGTACCGTTCCAAGGAGACCGCCAGGGCCACCATGTCCATCCTGGACAAGATGGGAGTGGACTTCACCACCCTGGACGAGACCTGCTGCGGATCCGTCATGCAGAGGGTCGGATGGCCCCAGGAGGACGTGACCAAGCTGATGCAGGCCAACGTCGATGCCATCAAGGCCATGAGAGTCGAGACCCTCGTCCTCTCCTGCGCCGGATGCTACAGGATGTTCAAGCACGAGTACCCCAAGTACGTCGACGTGCCCTTCGAGGTCCTCCATATCACGGAGTTCCTCGCGGACAAGGATCTCAAGCTGAAGCCGATCGAGGGAAGGGTCGCCACATACCACGATCCCTGCCATCTCGGAAGGCACTGCGGAGTCTACGAGGCTCCCCGCAAGGTCATCTCCAAGATCCCCGGACTCGAGTTCAAGGAGATGCAGTTCAACGGCAAGACCAGCCACTGCTGCGGAGGCGGCGGAGGAGTGAGGTCCGCATACCCCGAGGAGGCCATGGACATCGCGTCCACCAGGCTCGACGAGGCGGACTTCGCGGATCTCCTGATCACCTGCTGTCCGTTCTGCGTCAACAACCTCAGCGCCGCCAAGGGCGAGCGCAGGATCGAGGTCAGGGACCTCGTCGAGCTCATCGACGAGCTGATGTGATTTGATCCAAAACTTCAGGAGGCCCCCCTCGGGGCCTCCCCTCATCATGGGGATCCTCAACGTCACTCCTGATTCCTTCTCCGACGGGGGTTGCTGGACTGATGTCCGCACGGCCGTCCGTCATGCTTTCGATATGGTGGACCAGGGTGCCGATATCATCGATATCGGAGGCGAATCGACCCGCCCGAACTCCGAACCGGTGTCGGCTGAGGACGAGATCGGAAGGCTGGAGCCCGTGCTGAGGGAGCTCATACCTTCTCTGAACGTCCCCGTATCCGTGGATACGATGAAGACATCCGTGGCCGAGCGCTGCATAGATCTCGGAGCGACGGTGGTCAACGATGTCAACGGTCTGAGGGACGAGGGGATGGTCGAGCTGTGCGCCTCCACCGGCGTCCACGCGGTCATCATGCACATGAACGGTCTGCCGAAGACGATGCCCGCCGCCATGGAGGGGGATTTCATGAACGATATCCGCTCGTTCCTGAGGGAACGCACGGCCGTGGCCTTGGATGCAGGCATGAGGCCGGACCGCATAATCCTGGATCCGGGCATAGGGTTCGGCAAGGATCCGGAGCAGAACTGGGCGATTTTGAACGGCAGCGCATACTTCTCGGACGGATACCCCGTCCTTTCGGCGTCGTCACGCAAGCGCTTCCTCGCCGTCGAGTTCCCCGACATGGATCGGGATGACGCATCCGCGGAGGCCGCCAGGATCGCGGCGGATTCGGGTGCGGACATCGTGAGGGTCCACGATGTGGCCCGTACGAGGCTCAGAGTCTCAGGATCACGCCCAGCACGATCACGATGACGATGACGACCCCGGCGGAGCCCCAGAAACGGTACTCCTTCCTCTTCTCGGCCTTCTGACGGAGCTCCTCGTTCCTTCTGCATTCATCGTTGCAATATTCCTCCCCGAACGGGATCGGGTCCCCGCAGTAGATGCAATGCGAATGCTCCGGGAGTCTGAGGCCTCCTGCCATGCTTCGATATACTATTGCTATTAGATAAATCGTAAGCGGTCGCTTAAATACGGTCCCGGACGCTGTATTCATGCCTGCGGGCTGGAGGGAGGAGAGACGAGGATCACACTGCTGAATCGCATCATGGATTCCAGGCTCAAGCTTGACCTGGATCCGGGGGACACGGTGAACGAGATTGTGGAAGTGGCTACGGACGCATGGGGCAAGAGACATCCCATGGCTCTGAGGGACGGCTACACGCTTCTGGATCTCGATTCCCATGTCGGCGAGTGCATTAGGGATGGGGACACCGTCGAGATCCTTCCAGACCCGCTCGGGCTACGGCGATGCCGTGATATAGGGCATCCGAATCGAGTGGTCCATGGCAGGAAGGATGGGTACCAGCGCCGACGTTCTGTTCGGTCCTGGCGCCATGGCCGCGATATTGGAGGCGGCGGAGAAGACGAAGTGCGGAGGGCTCTCCGGAAAGGTCGAGACCGATGCGAAGGGCGAGTACAGGCTCGTCGCCGGAACCGGCAGGACGGATGTCGGGATGTTCTTCTCGACCGAGGGCACCGAGCCGGATGATGCCATGACGAGCAAGGTCCGCGAGGCCCTCGGCAAAGGCGTCATGGTCGTGATCGACCCCGAGATAGGCGAGTTGGCGATCTATCTCGTCGATCAGGAAGGGCGCAGGATGGCCTCCGCCCTGATGTCCGAGTGATATCAGACCCATATGGCGTGGCGGCTGCGCATCTCCTCCTCGGTGATGCACCTGCGCTCCATTATCTCGCTGATGATCCCGTCGAAGAGAAGTATGGCGGAATCCTCGAACACGGTTCCCAGAGGGGCGACCTTCTTTACGTCGTCGCCTTCGGGGACCTTCATCGACACCACGACATCGGAGGTGCACGCCAGAGGGCTGTCCACCACGCCTGTCACGCAGACGATCCTGGATCCGATGCGCTTGGCTATCCTCGCGGTCTGAACCACGGACGATGTCTTCCCCGTGTACGAGATCAGGAGGGTGAGGTCCTCCTTCCCGATGATCGGGGTCGTCATCTCTCCGACGAAATGCACGTCGAGTCCGAGCTGCACGAGGCGAACGGCGAACAGCTGTCCGACCAGGCCGGACCTCCCGGAGCCGTAGATGAAGACCTTGCGGCAGCTCAGGATGCTGGCGACAAGCTCCTCCCTGGCGACGGGATCGGTGGAGACGACGGCCTCCCTGCAGTACGCCAGGACGCCGTCGATCCTATCCAATTCACTCACCGGTGGCCGGGGCCATCTCTGCCTTGCGCTTCTCTCTGAGATCGCGGGCAGCCCTCTTTGTGAGGATTCTCTCCTGGATGATCCTCATGTACATGGCGTCGTGCTCGAGGAGCGGGGAGGTGGAGATGATCGTGCAGTCCGGCTTCATCTCGCTGAGAGCCTCTGCGAGGGGTTCGAACTTCAGGTCGCCCTTCTTGATCGGCGTGAGCCTCCTCTCGTTGCCGTCGTTGTACTCCACGCCGGCGAATGCCGTGTGGAGGCTGCCCTTCGAGTGGGGGGCCACCTGCTCCATGAGGTCGAGGAAGTCGTCGGCCTCTAGAAGGGTTCCGTTGGTACGGGAATGGTGATGTGAGAAGTTGATGACCGGTGTGAGTCCTCCGATGTCGTCGCAGATGTTCAGCACCTGCTCGAGGGATCCGAAGACGTCCTCCTGCCCGGTGATCTCGATGCCCAGCCTGGGTTTCAGGCCGCAGCCCTGCCACCAATCGACTATGGCGCCGATGTTGTTGTAGATGTTCTCGTCGACGGCATCGCGGTCGCGTCCCTCCTCGTAGATCCCGAGGCTGGTGACGACGATGTCCCCGTCGAGGGCGTTCATGATGATCCCTGCGTGCCTGATGCTGTCCATGCAGCTGTAGGTCAGGTCGTCGTCCCCGCCAAGATCCATGTAATACGGGGTGTGGATCGAGAGCTTGACATCCAGTCTCTTCGCCATGTGGCCGATGCCGGCCAGGTCGCCGAAGGTCTTGGATACGGGGGACGGCATCATCAGGAGGTCGTCATCCTCTTCGATGGGTTCGTCCAGATCGCTGATCGGCTCCCCGTCCCTGAGGATCTCGACGATGAAATCCTCCTCGATGTCGCGGATCGTAAGGCCGATCTCCTCATCCTCGGGGGGACGAGGGAACACGCCGGCACGCACCATCTGGATCTCGAGTGCGCTGAGGCTGAGGTTATGGACGTCCTCTATGCCGTCCTTGAGTGTGCGCCCCTTGCAGGAAAGGGGGATTCCGGCAGGACCGAACCTTATCATATTGAGCGGTTAACCCCCAAGAGTAGATAATGTGTTCGTCCGAAGGAATAGCGGTTATTTCAGCATCTCACTTACTTCTCGCCAATATCATTATAACCACAAAGAAAGTCGATATCGTATGAACTCGGGCAGGATCGTCGCCGCAGCCAGTGCCGTGTTGGCATTGGCGTCTCTGGTCGTGGCGTGCTACTACTACGAAGGCATAATGGCGACGATCTCCCTGTTCGCACTGGTGTTCGGCGGGATCGCATCCAAGCGCTGCTCCGCCAGGACCAACAAGTACATCATGGCCGCAGCGGCGATGGCGCTGGTCTGCACCATCCTATCGGTCACCGTCCTCAATCAGGGCAATTTCAGCGTGGACGGCCACCCGACGACGTTCTGGTTCGTCCTCATCGGACTGGTCCACACGATCCCCGTGGTCCCTCTGACCTTCTCCACGTACACCATCATCGCGTCGGTCACCGGCGCATCGTACAACTGGGCCATCGTGAGGGGGCTCAGTCCGTTCATCGGCATGGGCATGGAGGTCCCCGGATTCGTTCTCGAGTACGTATTCGAGGGTGCCGACAACTGGATGACCGACAACGGATACATCCTCTACCACTTCCTCATGACCGCGCTGGTCATGATCGTGTTCTCATACTCCGCATCCGTCGCGATGAGGCGCATGAGTATGGTAATCAACGAGAACGGGGAGGCGTTCCTATGAGCATCGCTCCCGAGCAGGATGCGCACGAGAGGCGCGTCGCATGGGCGATGCTGATCGGCTGCCCCATGTCCTTCCTCTTCCTTTCGATTTTCTCGTTCATAGGGGTCATGCCTGGGATAGAGGCCGGACATCCTCCGATATACCTGGAGATGACCTGCTTCGCATGGGCGCTCGTATCGATGTTCCTGCCCGCGCTGAGGCTGCTCAGGCTGGTCTCCCTGCCGCCGATGTTCCTGGCCATCATCTACGCGAACATGTACTTCTACGTCATCTCGCTGAACGTCGGCCTGTATCTGAACGTCAGCTGGTGGGGCGACATGGGCCATGTGATCTCCTCGACCATCGTGACCATGATCGTGTTCGTCGCGCTCTGCATCATGGAGTGCAAGTCCCCCGAGCACGTCACCTTCGGGAACAGGCGCGGGTTGGTCGCCATGCTGTTCCTCGTAGCGTTGAGCTTCGGGGGGATCTGGGAGATGATGGAGGGCTTCGCGGATTTCGCAGGAGGCGCATCGTACATGGTGTACGGCGCCAGCGATACGATGGGAGACCTCACCGCCGACCTCATCGGGGTGTGCATCATCTCGGCCTGCGTCTACTGGTATCTGGGGGAGCACACCGCCAACGACGTGGCATCCCAGGTGAGGATAGGCAAGGCCGCATTCGAAGTGTCGGGTGATGGTGATGGGCTCCGATGACCTTCGCGAGATCCTGTGGGGCGACAGGGAGAGGCGCACCCGTACGGCCATCGTGCTCCTGTTCCTGATACTCTGCATATCATTCCTCATCATCGTCCGTGCGCTCGACATCGAGACCGAGGTCATCCGCGACCGCTATGTGAATGCGGAGACGATATTCTCGGGCGTGTTCCCGGTTACGGAGTATCCTCCCCTGGTCCTGGTGTTCATAGCCATACCCAGGCTGTTCGGGTCGACGCCCTGGGGGTACGAGACGGCGTACGTCGCACAGATGTTCGTCTTCATGGTCATCGGACTCCTGATCTCCTCCCGCATCGCCAAGGATGTCGGATTCGACAGGAGGAAGGCCATGATCGCATACGCGGTCCTGACCATCCTGATGATCGAGTTCGTGCTCGACAGGTTCGACATGATCGTCATGGTGTTCACCCTGGCGTCGTTCCTGATGTTCATCGAGCGCAGGTACGGATGGGCGTTCGCGCTCCTCGCCATGGGGACCCTTCTGAAGGTCTACTCGGCGATGCTCTTCCCGATCTACATGATCTATCTGATACGCGGCCATCGGCTCAGCGACGCGCTCCGCGGATTCGCCGCATTCGCGGGGACGGGGATACTCGTCGTGGCCGTATGCCTGATACTCGAACCCGGTGCGATTACAGGATTCCTGGGGTACAACGGGACCCGGCCGCTGCAGATCGAGAGCCTGGCGGCCTCCCTGATCTATCCGTTCTCCATGCTCGGACTCACGGATACCTGGATCCAGTCGGCCTCCGACCCGGGGAGCTTCCTCTCCGACAATCTCATGGGTCCGGTACCCGACGCGGTGGCGGATGTGCTCCTCCCCCTGCTGGTCGTGGCCGTCGCCGGCGTATGGTTCCTGTACATCCTGACATGCCGCCGCGAGGGAGGGGATTCGATCAGGCTCATGGGCCTGGCGGTCCTGACGTGCATGTTGATGTTCATCGCGGTCAACAAGGTGTTCTCCGCCCAGTATGTGATCTGGCTCATCGGACCCGTCCTGTGCGTGGCGCTGATGAGTGAGGAGAGGTTCGCGAGAAGGATGTTCAGGCTGGCCGAGGTCGTGTTCATCCTGACCCAGCTGGAGTTCGCATACAACGTCGGCTATCTCGGCGGAGGCGCTTCGATAAACGACCTCGGCATGTTCGTGATCCTGGTGAGGAACCTCCTCGTAGCCGTGATGCTCTGGATCTCGATCCGCGAGATGGTTTCGCCGGCGTCCGGGCACTCGGGCGCCCCTTCCGGCCCTGTCGCCACTGTTAAATAAGAGCACCAGTTAGGTCTGAATGCTCTTCAGAGCCGATGAATGATGAAGGCGCCTTTGAGCGCCGGAAAGAGGTAATTGAAATGTCTGTATACGTTAAATTCGAGACGCCCAAGGAGATCTCCGACAAAGCCTACTCCCTCGCCGAGATGGCCAGGGACGGCGGAAAGATCAAGAAGGGAACGAACGAGGTCACGAAGGTCGTCGAGCGCGGCAACGCCGCCATCGTCATCATGGCCTGCGACGTCGAGCCCCCCGAGATTCTGGCCCACATGCCCGCTCTGTGCGACGAGAGGAACGTCCCCTACGTCTACGTTCCCAGCAAGACCGAGCTCGGTGCCGCCATCGGACTCGACAAGCCCACCGCCTCCATCGCAATCATGGATGTCGGCAAGGGCAAGCCCCTCTGCGACGAGATCGCCCAGGCAGTCAAGACCCTGAAAGGCTGAAGGTGAGCTTGAATGGTAGACACCGACAGCATTCCCGCCGAGGTCGTCGAGGTCATCGGCAGGACCGGAATGACCGGGGAGGCAACCCAGGTCAAGGTCCGTGTCCTCGACGGTCGCGACAAGGGCAGGATTATCACAAGGAACATCATGGGTCCCGTCAGGATGGGAGACATCCTCATGCTGAGGGAGACCTCGAGAGAAGCCAGGAAACTGGGCATGAGGTGATTCAGATGGTAGACACCACCAGGAAGTGCTCCTTTTGCGGAGCCCCCATCGAGCCCGGTACCGGCAAGATGTACGTCAAGAAAGACGGCACCATCCTGTTCTTCGACGCCAACAAGTGCTACAAGAACATGATCGAGCTCAAGAGGGTGGCCAGGACGACCCCCTGGACCGAGAAGGCCCAGGCCGAGAAGGCCACCAAGCTCAAGGCTATGGAGAAATCCGCGGCCGAGAAGACGGAGTGAGTCCCATGGCCATGGAGCAGACCTACCTCATGGTCAAGCCCGACGGAGTCCAGCGCGGACTCTGCGGCGAGATCGTCTCCCGTTTCGAGAAGAAAGGCCTCAAGATCATCGGCATGAAGCTGATGACCATCTCCAAGGAGACCGCGGAGAACCACTACGGGGAGCACAAGGGCAAGCCCTTCTTCCCCTCCCTGATCTCCTACATCACCTCCGGCCCCGTCCTCGCGATGGTCCTCGAGGGAGAGAACGCCGTCTCCGTGTGCAGGGGAATGATGGGCAAGACCAACCCGGCCGAGTCCGCTCCCGGCACCATCCGCGGCGACTATGCGATGGTCACCGGGATGAACATCATCCACGGCTCCGATTCCGTCGAATCCGCCAAGAGGGAGATCTCGATCTTCTTCAAGCCCGAGGAGCTCATCTCCTACGAGAGGACCTCGGACAAGTGGATCTACGAGTGATTAGAAACCCCTTAACCAAACCCCTTACTTACATCTCGGAGGTTTCTCATGGCCATAAGGCAGCCCGTAGTCAGTGTTCTCGGTCATGTCGATCACGGCAAGACCAAGCTTTTGGACCGCATCAGAGGGACCTCTGTCCAGGCCAGGGAGGCCGGTGCCATCACCCAGCACATCGGAGCCACGGAGGTTCCGATCGACCACATCTACAAGATGTGCGGGAAGCTGATCGGCGCCAAGAAGTTCGACGTGCCCGGACTGCTCTTCATCGACACGCCCGGACACCAGTCCTTCGTCACGCTCCGTGCGAGGGGAGGTTCCCTCGCCGATCTGGCCGTTCTCGTTATCGATATCAGGGAGGGGCTGATGCCCCAGACCATCGAGTCGATCCGCATCCTCAGGCAGTACAAGACCCCCTTCGTCATCGCGCTGAACAAGATCGATTCCATCGAGGGATGGATCAGCGAGGAGGGCAGGCCCTTCGTCGTATCCGAGAAGACCCAGCAGGAACATACCCGTGCGGTCTTCGAGGAGAAGATGTACAACATCATCGCCCAGCTGTCCCAGGAGGGCATCTCGTCGGACAGGTACGACAGGATCGACGACTTCACCAAGGCCGTAGCCCTCGTGCCCATCAGCGCCAAGGAGGGCGAAGGCATCCAGGACCTCCTGCTCGTCCTCATCGGACTGGCCCAGCGCTTCCTGGAGACCCAGCTCGAGAAGGGCGAGGGACCCGGCAAGGGAACCATCCTGGAGATCAAGGAGGAGCGTGGACTGGGCAAGACCCTGGACATGATCCTCTACTCGGGCACCCTGAAGAAGGGTGACACGGTCGCCATGGGTACCCGCGGCGCCCCTGTCGTCACCAAGATCAAGGCCATCCTGAAGCCCAAGCCCCTGGATGAGATCCGCGATCCGAGGGACCGCTTCGATTCCGTCAAGGAGCTCCATGCGGCCGCCGGAGTCAAGATCTCCACCCAGAACTGCGAGGGAGTCATCGCCGGAGCCCCGATCGTCGTCGTCAAGGGCCCCAACGATCCCGCCATCAAGGCGCTCGCAGAGGAGACGAGCATCAAGATCGAGACCCAGGAGAACGGAGTCACGATCAAGGCCGACGCCATCGGATCCCTCGAGGCGCTGGCATACGAGGCCAAGGCCCACGACATCCCCATCAGGAAGTACGGCATCGGCGAGATCACCCGCAGGGACATCGTCGAGACCGCCTATGCGGACAAGAAGAACTGTGTCATCCTCGGATTCAATGTGAATCTGTCGAAGGATGCGGAGGCCGAGCTGGCCAACCACGAGGACCTGAAGGTCTTCAACAACCAGATCGTCTATCAGCTGATCGACGACTACATCGAGTGGGTGGAGGATTGCAAGAAGCAGACCGATACCGACAAGAGGTCCATGTTCTCGTTCCCCGCCAAGTTCATGGTGCTCCCGAACTGCGTGTTCCGCGCCAGCAAGCCCGCCATCGTCGGCGTTCGCGTTCTGGCCGGAAGGATACGCCCCGGAGAGAACCTCATCGGTCCCGACGGCCGCGACCTCGGAAGGATCAAGAGCATCCGCATCGGGGAGGACGTCCAGAAGGAGGCCAAGCAGGGCGACGAGGTCGCCGTGGCCATCGAGGGCATCACCGTCGGAAGACAGCTCAATGAGGAGGACGTGGTCTACGTCGACCTCATCGAATCCGGATACAAGCAGCTCCAGCAGCTGGATCTGAACGCGGACGAGAAGCTGGCCATGGAGGAGACCGTGGCCATCAAGAGGAAGGAAGAGCCCTTCTGGGGTATGTGAAGCGGGGGATCCCTCCGTGACATATCTCACCGTACCGTTCTTCACGTACGTATTCGCGATAGCGCCGGTCTGGCCGGCATGGCTCGCCGTCAATCTGTTCGCGATGTATCTGCTCCTGTTCAAGGAGCGCTTCGATCCGAGGACGTTCGTCTTCTGGGTGGCGATAGTGTTCGTGCTGCCGTTCCTGGGGTTCGTCCTGTATCTCCTCTGGGGATCCACGATCCACATGCGCAGGGACGGCGAACGGAAGGAGGAGACCGACGAGCGGTACATGGTCGGCGAATCCGACGATGTCCCCGAGGACTGCTCGAGGATGGTCTCCACCCTGTGCGGTGCCGGATCGGACATCTACACCTCCGGGAACGACGTGAAGCTCCATTGGACCTCCCGCGAAGGCGTGTCCCCCTTGGTGGAGGCGCTGTCGGGCGCGGAGCGCACAATCTACATCGAAGCAGCCCGCTTCCTGGGCGGAGAGGACGGACGCAGGCTCAACGACCTCCTGTGCCGGAAGGCCTCCGAAGGAGTGGACGTCAGGATCATAACATCCGGATTGGGCCTCGGAAGGACGCCGGGGCTCATGGCGCTGAGGAAGGCGGGCGTCCGCCATCGCACGTTCCACTCGCCGATCAACTCCGCGTTCTCCGTCAGACCTGCGAACCGCGACCTCAGGGAGCTCTGCATCATCGACGGCAGGCACGGATTCTGCGGCATGGGTGCGTACATGGAGCTGCAAGGACGCGCATCCGAGAGGCTGGAGCGCAGGTTCCTGGCCGATTGGGAGCACGCGTCCGGAGAGGTCTCCGAGATCCGCAACCCATCCGTCTCCGGCGAAGGATCCTGCGGGGTGCAGTTGGTGAGCTCCGGTCCCGATTCCTCGGGGATGCCGATGCTGTTCGGCTATTCCGAGACGATCTCCGGTGCCAGGAGGACGCTGTACATGACATTCCCCTATCTAGTCCCGGGGGACGAGGCGTACAACGCCATCAAGCAGGCGGTCATCGCCGGGACCGACGTGAGGATACTGATCCCCGTGAAATGCAGGCACTGGTACCAGGCATGGAACTCCCTCTCGGCTGCGAATCCGCTGATCGAGGCCGGCGCCCGCGTGTACTTCGCCAGGAAGGCCATGGTCAAGACGCTGGTGGTCGCCGATGGGAAGGTGTGCATCACCGGTTCGGGGATCTACAACTCGAAATCCCTCGCGGCGGATTACGGGGAGAACGTCATCGTCTATTCCGAGGTTGTCGCCGGAGCAGCCGAGGCCGAATTCATGGCCGAGCTCGAGGATGCGGCGGAATGCGTCCCGGAGCAGCTCGCCCGCAGGTCCCTGATGGACCAGGTCAAGATAACCATCGCCAAGATGTTCATGTTCCTGAACCGAGGGCCTCCGGTTTTCCTCAATATGTTTATAAATAAGGGGCCTTTAGCCGACACCTACAGGTGTTCAAATGGCAGACTTCAAAGTCATAGTGAACGATGTCAAGACTGGAAAGTCCTACAACGTCGCCGTCACCGGTCACCACGCGAACTCTCTGATCGGCGTAAGCATCGGAGAGGTCGTTGACGGAGTGTTCGTGGGCCTTCCCGAGTACAAGCTGCAGATTACCGGCGGATCCGACAGGAACGGAACCCCCATGAGGGGAGACCTCCCCGGAAACAAGAGGGTCAAGCTCCTCCTGTCCGACAGCCTCGGATTCCACGAGGTCTACCCCGGCGAGAGGAAGAGGGTCGCCATCCGTGGAAACACGATCTCCGACGCCATCGTCCAGGTCAACATGAAGGTCGTCGAGTACGGGTCCAAGACCATAGAGGAGATCCTCAACCCCGCACCCGAGGGCGAGGCTCCCGCGGAGAACTGATGAAAGTACCGAAGCAGCCCGAGGTCAACATCGGGATGATCGGGCACGTCGACCATGGGAAGACGACCCTGACCAGAGCCCTCTCCGGAGAGTGGACCGACCGTCACTCCGAGGAACTGAAGAGGGGAATCTCGATCCGCCTCGGATACGCTGATGTTGCGTTCTACAAGTGCCCTCAGTGTCAGGGCGCCGCCGCGTACGGCACCAACAAGAAGTGCGCGAACTGCGGAGCCGACACCGAGTTCCTCAGGGCCGTATCCTTCGTGGACGCGCCCGGGCACGAGACCCTCATGGCTACCATGCTGTCGGGTGCCGCCCTCATGGACGGAGCCCTGCTGCTTGTGGCCGCCAACGAGAAGTGCCCCCAGCCCCAGACCAAGGAGCATCTGATGGCCCTGTCGATCATCGGTATCGACAAGATCATCATCGTGCAGAACAAGATCGATATCGTCACCCGCGAGCAGGCGATTGAGAACTACAAGCAGATCAAGGAGTTCGTCAAAGGCACCATCGCCGAGAACGCCCCGATCATCCCGATCTCCGCGAACCGTGGCGTGAACATCGACATGCTCATCGAGGCCATCGAGAAGCACATCATCGCCAAGATCCAGAGGGACCCCGACGCATCCCCGCTGATGAACGTCGCGCGCTCCTTCGACATCAACTCCCCCGGTGCGAAGCCCGAGGAGCTGAGGGGCGGAGTCCTGGGCGGAAGCCTCATGCAAGGCACTCTGAAGGTCGGCGACGATATCGAGATCGCTCCCGGAAGGAAGACCGAGGTCGCAGGCAAGGTCGTCTACGAGAACATCCTCGCGAAGGTCACCTCCCTCGAGGCGGGCGGCAGGAGCGTCAAGAAGGTCGTTCCCGGAGGCCTCATCGCCATCGGAACCGGTCTGGACGCCGCGATGACGAAATCGGACGGTCTCACCGGCAGGGTCATCGGACGCCCCGGCGAGCTGCCCAAGGTAGTTCACGACTTCGAGATGAAGACGGTCCTGCTGGACCGTGTCGTAGGTTCTTCGGCCGAGCTCACGGTCGACGAGATCAAGAGCAACGAGCCCCTGATGCTCAGCGTCGGTACCGCCACAACCGTCGGTGTCGTCAAGAGCGCCAGGAGCGGTTCGGCCGAGGTCGCACTCAAGATCCCGGTCTGCATCCTCCCCGGTCAGAGGGTCGCCATATCCAGGCGCATCTCCAACAAGTGGAGGCTCATCGGATACGGAATCGTCGAGCAGTGATCGTCATGCAGACGGTCGTGCTCGACACAAACGCCTTACTCATGCCTTTTGAGATCCGGATCAACCTGGATCTCGCGCTTCGCGACCTCCTCGGTGAAGCCAGGATCGTCGTGCCCGGACCTCTCGTGGGGGAGCTCAAGCATCTCGACCACAAGTTCGCCGGTGCCGCGCTCGCTCTCGCCAGGAAGTACGAGATCATCCCCACCGAGCTGACCGGCGACAGCGCCGTCGTCGAGCTGGCGAAGAAGGAGGATGCCTACGTGCTCACGAACGACAAGGAGCTGCGCAGGCGTTTGAGGAAGGAGAGGATCCCGCTCATCTATCTGAGGTCCGGGACCCATCTCGCGTTGGAGACCTACTGATCAGATCAGCGGCTCAGGCGGGTCCTCGCCCTGCGAGGGGTCCCAGGCCGTCTTCCCGGTGATCTCCAATCTCCTCCGTATCAGTTCCTTCCCGGCACCGGTGACGCCGTATACGGGCACGCCTCTGCCGGCCTGGAGTATGGAATCCCTTCTGCGGGATGCCTCCTCGCGGAGATGCTTCGAGGCGCATGCGGTGATGATATCGCACAGCTCGAAGGCCTCCTTCGCATCGGATTCCGAGATCCCGGTCGTGTGCACGAGGGCGATGACCGGCCTGTCGCCGTGCTTCTCGCGCATCTTCTCGACATCCCTCATGGAGGCGGTCGTCACGGCTATCCTCGAGAATCCCATCGAGAACGCCTTGTCGGCTCCGGCCACCATGTCTATGGCCGCCGTATCGGAGTCGAGCATGTTGCCTGCTCCGACGGCATCGACCACGGCTTGGATCGGCTCGGTCTCCCTTATCCCGGAGATCCTTCCGCCCAGCCCCTGGACCACGGCGGGGTCCGTCACGATGGCGGTCCCGCATCCGTCGGCTGCGAGGACGACGGCATCCAGGGCCCCGTCCCTCAGACCGGTGCTCAGGGTCTCGGAGACCCCGAAGGACAGGAAGTCCTTCATGGCGGTCTCGCGATCCTCCGTGCACATCCCGAAGGTCTCGATGCGGTATTCGATGTTCTTCCTGATCTCGTCCTCGTCGATGCACTCGATGCCTCTGTACTTGGCGAACAGGGGGCATCTTCTGACGACCGGCGCGGTGACATCGACGACCTTGCCGTCCTCGATGGTCACCCTGCTCATTCCCAGGCATTCCATGACATGCCTGCTCATGAGGGATCACTCCAGGATTTCGGCCTTGATGATCTTGACATCATCGAGCGGCTTGTCGTTGCGGTCGGTGTCGACCCTGCCGATCTTGTCGACGACGTCCATGCCGGAGACGACCTCTCCGAAGACGGGGTGGGCGTAGGGCGTGCTGGGGTTCTCCTTGTCGAGGTAGGTGTTGTTGACGGTGTTGATGAAGAACTGGCTTCCTCCGGTGTTGGGCCTGCCGGTGTTCGCCATGGCGATGGTGCCCCTGACGTTGGAGTGTCCCTTTCCGAACTCGTCCTCGATGGTGTATCCGGGTCCGCCCATTCCGGTTCCGGTGGGGTCCCCTCCCTGGATCATGAATCCGTCGATGACCCTGTGGAAGATGACGCTGTCGTAGAATCCCTCTTTGCAGAGCTTGACGAAGTTGCCGGTGGTGATGGGCATGTCATCGTTCATCTTCAGGGTGATGTCACCCATTGTGGTGTGGAGAATGACCTGAGTCATGCCCCGTAATCTCCAGCTTGGGATATTAGGGTATGCTGGATCGGCGTCTCTTGCGGCCGGTCATCGACAGATAGGCCAGGAGGCTCTCGATCTGTATCCTCTCGAAGGAGGCGTTCATGGCGCCGGAGCCGCACTGGGCTATGCGATGGTCGGTGTCCCCGATCTTATCCATGAGCCTCACCGCATCGGGGTCGCTCAGTCCGAGGGTCAGGGCCTGGCGCTGTATCGAGTCTATGACCTCGCGGCCGGACATCCCGCCCTCGATCATCAGGGTGTCTAGGGTGTCGCGGGCCTTCATGAAATCGCCTGCCAGAGCGGCACTCAGCATCTTCCCGGTGGCATCCGTCGCAGGGGTGTCGGTCAGTTTGAACACAAGGTCCAGATCGATCTTCTTCCCGGATGACGCGGCCGCCTGGAGCATGCCCATCGCGCGTCTGATGTCCCCGTTGGAGGCCAGGGCCATGCCTCCTGCGGCGCCATCTGCGAGTTCGATACCCTCCAGGGATGCGACCTCCTCCAATCTCCTCGCCAGGACGTCCTGGGGGATCGGATTGAAGCGGACCACGTTGCATCTGGATTTCACGGGGTCTATGATCATCGCAGGATGGTTGCATGAAAGGATGAACGCGCAGTTGCCTGAATAGACCTCCATGGTGCGCCTCAGAGCCTCCTGGACCTCCTTCGACAGGGTGTCCACGTCGTCTATGAACGCGACCCTGAATCTCACTCCGTCGATGGATGTGGTCGTGGCGAACTCGCGGATGCGCCAGAGCGGACTGGAGTCCTTCTTGATGACTGTGCGCGTCGCGCCGTCCTCGTCATCGGATTTCTGCTCCATGGGTCTGGATTTGGTCAGGTCGGATGCATCGATCTCCAGGAAGTTCCCCTCGGTCATGCCTTCGAGCACCTCGCGTGCCAGGATGAGCGCGCAGGACGTCTTTCCGCTGCCCGGAGGTCCGCAGAACAGGAGATGGGGGAGGCTTCCGCCTTGGGAGAACGACCTCAGCCTGTCGACGGCCTGCGGCTGCCCGATGACCTCGTCCAGGGTCTTCGGCCTGTACTTCTCCATCCAGACGGACTCCATGGTATCGGTACGGCATGGGGGAGTCGATATAAGGAATGATGGGGACGCACGCCGGGAGCCGCTCTCCAGAGTCTGGATGCAACCCTCTTCGGAACCGCTGTCGAAACGGGCAGTTCTGTCCACTCCGAAGGTCATCATGGTCGGCCGGACGATCTGCGGGAGAAGAACGTCCTGCAGCTGTCGTACGGTCAGAGGAAGAGGCTGGCATTGGCCAGCGCCCTCGCCATGAGGCCGGAGGTGCTCGTGATGGACGAGCCGACGGCGGGCCTGGATCCGCAGATGGCCATAGAGGTCATGGAATTGGCGGAGCAGCTCCACAACCGCGGGACCGATGTGATCATCTCCACCCACGACGTCGACCTAGCCTATTCCTGGGCGGACGACATACACGTGCTCCGCAAGGGCAAGGTCATCTACTCTGGCGATCCGGAGGGATTCTACTCCGATCCCTGGCTGGTGTACTCCGCGCGTCATGCAGCCGTCGATGTATCTGATGAACAAGGGCCTCTCGGTTCTGAAGGAGATCCCGTTGGAACCCTATCCTCGGACGGAGCCCGAGCTCATATTCAAGATGATGCCGGGGCATTCGAGCCGTCTCTACGTGCTCCCCGTGTCGGAAGGCACGGAGCTGGACGATGAGGCTGTAGCAGAGGCGATGGGCGGGAACCGGGTGACCATCGGGCTGTACGGCATGGAGACGAGGCACAGGGCATACTCTGTCGGACTCAGGGCGGATTTCGTGTTCAACGGATTGGATCTATGCCTGGAGCAGTGCCTTCGCGGACTCGACACTCTTCTGATTTGTGATGAGGGCTGCCTCGGAGTGATTAGGTCCAGGGCCGAGAGCCTGAGATACTTCGGTTCTACCGTGGATATCCAGGTAGTCGGTCGCAGCTGAATAGACGCCGTCCATCCGTGATCGTTCCAACATCGGGCGATTCATGCTTGTCGGTTTTTGGTGGAAGGCACGGACTCGGCAGGGTTCTGTGCAATGTATTATCAATCCGCAATGCGTGACATATCTGGTGCGGGACGATATGGAGAGCCAGAACACGGAGTGGAAAGAGGTTGGAAGGACGAGTATCTCAAGACGATATGCGCGTTTGCCAATACAGAAGGCGGCATGATGACTCTCGGCGTCAACGATCAGGGGAAGATCGTAGGAGTCAGTAATCCCGAGAAGCTTCTGAAGCAGCTTCCAGATAAGATCCGTAGCAAGTTGGGGATTGTACCATTCATAAGAATCGACACCGAATCTCCGCCATATACGATTACAATCCTTGTTCAGAAGGCGCCGACCATGGTCAATTTGGATGGGAAGTTCTACATCCGTTCTGGCAGCACCACGCAGATGATCTCCGGTCGCGAGTTGGAATTATACATGATGGAGCGCGCAGGGGATTCCTGGACAGAGGTCCCTGTACCTGGAGTCTCTGTTATGGATCTCAGTCCCGAGGCGATAATGGAGTTCAAGAATCTTGGAAGAATAGCAGGAAGGTTGTCCAAAGAGGAGTTGGAGCTCGGTCCCGAAGATCTCCTCGATAAGCTCGATCTGATCAAAGGTGGTATGCTGAATCGTGCTGCGATCTTGTTGTTTCATCCCAGTCCTGGAAAGATACTCGGTCCCACGTCATTGAAGATCGGGATGTTCGAAGGGTCCGATCTGCTTTATCAAGACGAATTCACCGGGCCTCTGATCTTCACTGCCAATCGGTCCGTAGACACCTTGATGACGAAGTATACGGTGATGCCGATCTCGTTCCAAGGCATAGTTCGTACAGAAGTTCCGCCGTATCCCGAGCCTGCAATCAGGGAGGCAGTAATGAATGCAATCGTTCACAACGAGTATTCGTCGCATGTGCCAATTCAAATCAAAGTCTCGAAGGAAGGGTTAACAATCTATAACGAGGGAGGGCTTCCGATGGGGTGGACATTGGATAAATTGATGGGCCAGCACAAGTCTCTTCCTCGGAATCCGTCGCTTGCTACAACATTCTACCGTGTCGGGCTGATAGAATCCTTCGGACGCGGTATCGGAACGATTTTGTCTCAGTTCAAGGACTGCCCTGAGTTCAAACCGATCTTCGAGGCGGATTCGGGATTTAGTGTAACGTTCAAGAATGAGTTGTATTATAAGCAACTCGCCGTCCAGGGGCGGGCAGGTCCGGAGAAAGTGATATTGGATTACTTGGCAACCAATAACTCTGGTACATATGCAGAGATATCGAATGGAACCGGCCTCAGTTCCAGGCAGGTCCAGAGGTTGTCTGGAATACTCCATGAGAGGGGTCTGATATCCAAACAAAAGGATGGAAGGGTAATCGTATTGCATCTCGCCGATTGATTGCCCATCTATCGGTTCAGATGGCACATGCCATGTATGCCATCATTCATGTCATACATGGCATACATAATAGCGTGTGTTTTATACATTAATGTATAAATGAATACACTATATATCATTTGATTGCACAACAATGGCAGACGTCATGGCATACATGTCATGGTTCATGGCATGCATCGGGACGTATGCGAGGGGTCGATTTGGAATAGTATCGCATGCATGGAGGTTCATGGCAATGGATGAGATCGAGTTACGCAGGAAGCTCTCGGACCGGACGTTCGAGGCGGGTTTGAAGCTGATGGACAAGGGCGCCATTCAGGAAATCGTGAAGCTCAGTGACTCTGCATATTACGCTAGGGTCAAGGATGCAGGTACGAAGATCGTCTTGTTCAGAGACCGTGAGGGTGATTTCAACGCCACATGCGACTGTTCGAAGAAGGATATGGGTTGCAAGCATTGCGCCGCGGTGTACCTGACCCATATAGGATTCAGTCGCAGCGATGACGGCAGCGATATCGAGAAGCATATCGTCGAGTTCGCGAAGACCAGCTTCAATTATCGCGATTACGATATAGACGCCTACACGGCGTGTTACGACTTCTACAATTTCATCATGAACAAGGTCATAGACCGCTCCATACGCACCATAGGCAAGGCGATCAAGGCGTCCAATGCGGACGATGGGACCAAGAGCAGGATGTACCGCGAACTATGGGACGCCACCGATGGATTCGAATCACCATACGACGAGTGGGCGAAGCAGAGCATCGCGTCCCTGCTCGATGTGGATTTCTATGATGAGGGCTGAGATCGCAGAACCGGGGCTTCGAGCAGGAGTCCCGGTCTCTTTCGAACCCGGATGATAGCAAGATAATTGCGTCCACGCAATTATCGGATCCGTTGATTGCGAAAAATCGATTTTGTGCAATCAACGCTCCCCGTCAGTAGGAGTTCAGAACGTCCATGATCTCTTTGCAGACGAATAGTTGATTCCTCTTCCTGCCCGTGGTCTCGAGCAGGATGTCCTTCTCGACCAGACCGTTCACGATCTTCCCTGCAGTGGACGGGTGCACGCCGCAGATCCTTGCGACATCTGTCTTCCTCACATACGGGTTGATGAACAGAGAATCGAGGAGACGAGAGGTATGGAGATCGTTTTCCATGTCATGGAACCTCTGTCTAATCCGATACAGGGAATCGATCAAACGGATGGAGCTGTTGGACTGTTCGATCAGAGCATCGAGGAAGAGGTCGATCCAACCCTGGAAATCATCGCATTCCCTCACTCTGTTCAGACTGCGGATGTAGTCGTCGCGCTTATCGTTGAAGTAACCGCTGAGATACAACACAGGATACTCCAGTACCTTGCTTTTGTTGAGAATCAGCATTATCAGCAGTCTCCCCATCCTCCCGTTGCCGTCGGTGAAGGGGTGTATCGTTTCGAATTGGTAGTGCGACAGAGCCGCGGACAGCAGTATGTTCTCATAGGGTGCGTTGATGTAATCGAAGAGATTCCTCATCTTCCAGCAGACCTCTTCAGGGGGCATCGGGACGAATGCTGCCGTATCGAGTGTGTCGCCCCTGTTGCCCACCAGTACCTGTACCTCGCGATAGCTACCCGGCGATTTGTTCTTCCCGCGGACGCCCTTCAGCAGTATCCTGTGCAGGTCCAGAAGGAGATCCTCGTCGATAGCGTCGCCTTCGACGTCGGTCGCGTGGTTCAACGCGTCCCGGTAGTTCAGCACCTCCATGTTGTCCAGAAGTTTACGGGGGTCCTTCTCCTCGACCCTCTCCGACCTGTAGATGTCCTCCATGGTCGTACCGGTGCCTTCGATGGCGGATGATTTGGTCGATTCCATCAGGACGAACGGTACGAGAAGGATGTTCCGCTCCTGTTCCGTCATCTGGGAGACCTTTCCATCCAGTTTCGACAGGGCGATGATCGCTGTCTCCGCCTTCTTGTAGATCTTCTTATCCAGCTCGATTTCGAACGGGAGGTCGTACGGCCAGAAGTAGCTGAATCCTCCATGGCTGGAGTATCTGATCTCACCGGACTTCTCCGGATGGTAGTTGTCCTCCCTCATAACCCGATGATTGCGTCCGCGCAGTTATAATTAGCGTTGATTGCGAAAAATCGATTTTACGCAATTAATGTGCGGGATGCAGAGGATCCAGTTCGGCAAAGGGCAACAGGAGCAGTGACGGACCCACCTTCTTTCGAATCTATCCTTGGATTCGAGTGCACTTTTCGATATCGGAGGCGCTAAAGGCCTCGAAACGCCGAAATGACCCCATGACGTGAAACTGGCCGTGGTCCGCGAGGATCCGGAAGAGTGGTTGCGGACCTTGGATATGCCGATGTCCATCAGATCAAGCCGGTCATGTATATCGGGACCATGATGATGCCTCCTTTCTCACTCAGATTCTGGGTGCATATGATGTACTTACGATCGATCCTATCCTTGTATTTCCGTATGAAGCGATCGAGGGATCTGTGGGGATTCACACGGCTGGATTTTACCTCTATCACACTGATCCTTCTGCCGTCAGCAACAAGGAAATCCACTTCCTGGGTGCGATCTGATTCATTGGATGCGAAGCGGCAGTAATCGAGATTCCTTCCGGAGGCAATCAGTGCCTGCGAGACCATGTTCTCGAATATCATCCCCTGATTCATGGACAGGTCCCCTGACAGAAGGGATTGGTACAGTTCATCGCGATCGGCGATATTAGCTTCCAGCATCATCGTGATGAGCAGACCCGTGTCAACGAAGTACATTTTCAGATCGTTCCTGTCCTCATACTGCGCAATGGCAGGGTCTGGATTCGTACAGTTGTAGCAAGGATTGACCAGTTTTGAACCGCACAACCATGAGATGCGTTTGATATAACGCATTTTCCTGGCACCTTTCTTCACAACGCTGGGAGAGAAGACCTTGCTGGTCCTGTTGAGCATCGAGGGTATGCTGTTGAACAATTCCGCCAGTATCCCGTCGTCCTCCCTCCAGACATCCCTGCGATAGATATCCAGGATCATGGTCTTGGCCTTCTCCACTTCTGAGAAGCTGTTCGTCTCTATCAATGCCGATACGGCCTGCGGCATACCTCCGACGATCATATAGGTGCGGTATGTGTCCATCAATTCCTTGTGCATCCCATCGGTCAGAGGTTCCATGGAATCGAACGAATCTTTGATGATCCCATATTGAACATCCTTCCCGATGGCCCACATGAATTCTTCCAGATCCATGGGGTTCATAGATCTGGTGATGACTTCCGAAGGCTGTGTCATTCTGGATTTCATTTTCAGTGTGATCAGCGATCCCGTCTCCAGGATTGGATATTTTCCGTACTTCACAAGATATTTGACGATCTGATGGGCGCGTGGGAATTCCTGGATCTCATCGAATATTATCAGGCTCTCATGTTCGTATAGTATCACGTTATAGTAACCGGAGAGCATCAGGAACAGTTTATCCAGATCGTCAGAGTATCTGTTGAACATCTCTTTGACGGTATCACTCGCATTCATGAAATCGATCAGGATGTATGATCTGTATTCGTTCTTGGCGAATTGCTCCGCTATGGTGCTCTTTCCGACCCTTCTGACCCCTTCGATCATCAATGCATATCTGTACGAATCGTTCTCTTTCCAATCGAGGAGTACATCATAGAACTTCCTCCTGAATATCGGAGGATTGGTATTTTTCATTATAATCTAA
>ERZ773194.1625-NODE-1625-length-23609-cov-9.560584_pt1 | contig 23609 bp, 16 predicted proteins | sample MGYA00511240_ERZ773194 | MGnify/ENA primary metagenome ERZ773194 (study PRJEB29015, sample SAMEA2737774) | human gut metagenome | biome: human gut; feature: human-associated habitat; material: faeces | place: China | collected 2012 ... | reverse complement strand
GGAAGCCCCGCAGATAGAACTCGTAGCACACCTCCAGCGTCACCAGCAGGTTCTGCTCCACGTCGGTGGCGTCCTTGTTGTTCTCGATCTCCCGTATCTTCTGCTTCACCGCGTCCATACCGGCACAGCAGTACTCCGCGTCGAAGGCCTTGGCGCGGATGGAGAAGAACGTGGCGTAGAACGCCAGCGGCTCGTGTACCTTGAACCACGCAATGCGGAAGGCCATCATCACATAGGCCACGGCGTGGGCCTTGGGGAACAGATAGCCGATCTTGGCCAGCGAGCCGATGTACCAGTCCGGCACCTGATGCTCCCGCATGGCCTCCTCCCAGCCCTCCTGAAAGCCGCCCTTCTTCACCTTGCCCTTGCGGACGGCCTCCATGATCTTGAAGCTCATCTTGGGGTCAAGTCCCATGGAGATGAGATACAGCATGATATCGTCGCGGCAGCCCACCGTCTCCAGAACACTGGCCGTGCCGCCCACGATCAGGTCGCGGGCGTTGCCCAGCCACACGTCGGTGCCGTGGGAGAAGCCGGACAGCCGCACCAGCGTGTTGAAGTCCTTGGGCATGGTGTCCATCAGCATGCCGCGGGTGAACCGGGTGTTGAACTCCGGGATAGCCACCGCCCCGGTGGGGCCCAGTATCTCGTCGTTTTCAAAGCCCAGCACCTTGGAGGACGTGAAAATACTCATGGTGTCCGGATCGTCCAGCGGTATGGCTCGCGCGTTGACGCCGGTGAGATCCTCCAGCATCCGGATCATGGTGGGGTCATCGTGCCCCAGCATGTCCAGCTTCAGCAGGTTGTCCTCCATGCAGTGGTATTCAAAGTGGGTGGTCACGGTGTCGCTGTCGGGATCGTCCGCCGGGTGCTGCACCGCGGTGAAGTCCTCCACGTCCATGTCGTCCGGCACCACCACCAGGCCGCCGGGGTGCTGCCCCGTGGTGCGGCGCACGCCCACGCACCCCAGCGTCAGCCGATCCAGCTCCGCGTTGCCGGCGCTCTCGCCCCGCTCCTCCAGATACTTCTTCACCATGCCGAAGGCGGTCTTTTCCGCCAGTGTGCCGATGGTGCCCGCCCGGAACACCTGCGTCTTGCCGAACATCTCAATGGCGTGCTGGTGCGCCCGCGCCTGATACTCGCCGGAGAAATTCAGGTCGATATCGGGTACCTTGCCGCCGCCGTAGCCCAGGAACGTCTCAAAGGGGATGTCGAATCCGTCCTTCACGTACTTCGTCCCGCACTCCGGGCACTCCTTGTCCGGCATGTCCGCGCCGCAGCCGTAGCTGCCGTCGGTGACGAATTCCGTGTGGCGGCATTGGGGGCAGCGGTAGTGGGGCGGCAGGGAGTTCACCTCCGTGATGCCCGACATATACGCCACCAGCGACGAGCCCACCGACCCTCGGCTGCCCACCAGATAGCCGTTTTCCAGACTGCGCTGCACCAGCTTCTGGGCGGACATATACACCACGTCGTACTTGCCCAGAATGCTTTTCAGCTCCACGTTCAATCGATCCACGACCAGCTGGGGCGGCTCGTCGCCGTACAGCTCGTGGCACTTGTTCCACACCTTGTCGTGCAGCTCCTGCTCGGAGTTCTCCAGCCGCGGCGGGAACAACCGTCCCGGCGGCAGCAGCTCGATCTCCTCGATGCGATCGGCGATGGAGCGCGGGTCGTCGATGACCACCCGATGTGCCTCCTCCTGACCCAGATAGGCGAACTCCTCCAGCATCTCCTCCGTGGTCTTGAAATAGATGGGCAGCGGCGCGTCCGCGTCCGCGAACTTCTTGCTGGCCAGCAGAATGTGCCGGTATACCTCGTCCTCCGGCTCCTGGAAGTGCACGTCGCCGGTGGCGCACACCGGCTTTCCCAGCTCCCGTCCCAGCCGGACGATGGTGCGGTTCAGCTCCCGCAGCTCCTCCTCCGACTGCACCGTGCCGTTGCGCAGCATGAACATATTGTTGCAGATGGGCTGTATCTCCAGATAGTCGTAGAACGACGCGATGCGCCGCAGCTCCGCCCAGTCCTTGTGATCCGCCACCGCCCGGAACAGCTCGCCCGCTTCGCAGGCCGAGCCGATGATCAGTCCCTCCCGGTGCGTCACCAGCTCCGTCTTGGGGATGATGGGATAGCGCTTGAAGTATTTCAGGTTGGACGCGGACACCAGCTGATACAGGTGCTTCAGCCCCAGCTTGTTCTTGGCCAGAATGATGATGTGCTTGGGGTGGCGGCTGCCGCCGCCCAGCGGCCGCAGCTTCTCCATCTCCCCGTTGATCTCCTGCAAACGGGAAATGCCCAGCTCCCGCCGCATTTTCTCGAAGAACGGAACCAGCATATAGCCCACCATCCCCGCGTCGTCCGACGCCCGGTGGTGGTTGAAGGCGGGCAGATCAAGATGCTCCGCCACGATGTCCAGCTTGTATTTGTGCAGCTCCGGCAGCAGGTTCTGCGCCAGTATCAGGCTGTCTATGTACGTCGGCTCGAATTCCAACCCCACCTTCCGGCATCCGGCGCGGATAAAGCTGATGTCGAACTCCGCGTTGTGCGCCGCCAGCACCCGCCCGTTCACGAACCGCAAAAAGGCCGTCAGCGCCTCCTTCAGGGACGGCGCGTCCGCCAGCATGGCGTCGGTGATGCCCGTCAGCCCGATGATCTCCGGCGTCAGCCGCCGGCCGGGGTTCACGAAGGTCTGGAACGTCTCGGTGATCTTCCCGTTCTTCAGCACCACCGCGCCGATCTCCGTGATGGCCTCCCGCGTCACCTTCAGACCCGTTGTCTCAATGTCGAAGCACACGATCTCGTCGTCAAAGTCCTGATCCTGCGCGCCGTGTACGGCGATCCGGTCGTCCAGATTGTTGACGTAGTACCCCTCCACGCCGTACAGCACCTTGATCTTCCCCTTGGCTGCGTCCCGCGCCTTGGGGAACGCCTGCACCGTGCCGTGATCGGTAATGGCGATGGCCGGGTGTCCCCATGCCGCCGCCTGCTTCACCACCTTGCCCACGTCCGTCAGGGCGTCCATGCTGCTCATCTGGGTATGCAGATGCAGCTCCACCCGCTTCTCCGGCGCGTTGTCCTGCCGTCCGGGGTGGGCGGCCTTCATGATATTCACCGGCCGCAGCACGATGTCCCTGCCGTCGTAGGTCAGCTCCACCTTGCCCTGTATGCGCAGCCACATGCCGTCGCTGACGGCGCCGCCCAGCACCTTGGCCTCCTTCTCGTCCATGGCCTTGCGCACCGCCACGGAGCCGTGCTCATCGGTGATGTTGAAATTCAGCGTCCACATGCCCTTGCGCCGCGTCTCATAGCACTCCGCCTTGAATACGCGCCCCTCCACAATGGCATTCCCCATCTTGATATTCAGCTCCCGTATGGGCGTGACCTTCCCGGTAAAGGGCTTGCCCCATACCATACCGCTGTCGCCCTTCTGGGCGCTCATCCCCCGGAAGTGCAGCAGCACCCGCCGCAGGTCATACTGCTGCGCCAGCATCTGCTGCAAAGCGTCCTGCGCCGCCTGGGGCAGCGTCTCGCCGCACTCGATCTGCACCTCCAGCGTCCGCGCCTCCCGATCCAGCACACCGCTGACGGCGCAGGCATCGTGCAGCAGCAGCCGCAGCTGGCGCGGCGCCTGAAAGCTCTCAAACAATGTAAAAAACGGTACTCTTTCCGCCATGTCTATCCCCTATCGCCCATTACAGCTTCTCGATCTCCCGGAACAGCTCGTCCACCAGCTGCTCCTGCGGCACCTTCCGCAGGATCTTGCCCTTGGCGAACAGCAGTCCCTCGCCGCGGCCTCCGGCAATGCCCACGTCCGCGGCGGCGGCCTCGCCGGGGCCGTTGACCACGCACCCCATCACCGCCACGGTAATGGGCTTATGGCAGTCCTTCAGCCTCCGCTCCACCTCCCGGGCGATGGGCAGCATGTCGTACTGCGTCCGCCCGCAGGTGGGACAGGCGATCAGATCCGGCTCCGTCCGCCGTATGCCCGCCGCCTGCAATATCTTCTTTGCCGCCGTGACCTCCTCCATCGGGTCGGCGGTGAGGCTCACCCGCAGCGTATCTCCGATGCCCCGGCATAAAAGCCCGCCGATGCCGATGGCGGATTTCAGCACGCCCATCTCCGGCGTTCCCGCCTCGGTCACGCCCAGATGCAGCGGATAGTCCACCCTCTCGTGCAGCAGTTCATAGGCCGCCATGTTCACCGGCACGCGGGAGCACTTCACGGAGATGCATATATCCCCGAACCCGCAGTCCTCCAGCAGGCGCACATGCCCCAGCGCGCTCTCCGCCAGCGCCTCGGCGGTGACGCCGCCGTACTTCCGTAAAATGTCCTTTTCCAGCGACCCGCCGTTGACGCCCACCCGGATGGGGATACCCCGCTCCCGGCAGCCGTCCGCCACGGCGCGCACCCGCTCCTTCGACCCGATGTTGCCCGGATTGATGCGTATCTTGTCCACGCCGCCGTCAATGCACAGCAGCGCCAGCTTGTAGTCAAAATGGATGTCCGCCACCAGCGGGATGCGTATGCCCCGCTTGATGGCCGGTATCGCCCGCGCCGCCTCCTCCGTGGGCACCGCCACCCGCACGATGTCGCAGCCCGCCTGCTCCAGCCGGCGGATCTGCTGCACGGTGGCCTCCACGTCCTCGGTAGCCGTATTGCACATGGACTGTATGCTCACCGGCGCGCCGCCGCCCACCGGCACCGCGCCCACCTGGATCCTTCTTGTCACAGTCCTTCGCCTCCTGTTATTTGATGAGCTTCCCCACGTCGCTGAACACCAGCACCACCATCAGCGCCAGCAGCAGGATCAACCCCGCAAAGTGGATATAGTTCTCATACTTGGCCGGTATCTGCTTTTTGAACAGCAGCATGGCCACTGCGTTGACGAACAGGAAAAAGATCCGTCCGCCGTCCAGCGCCGGCAGCGGCAGCAGGTTCATCACCGCCAGATTCACCGCGATCAGCGCCGCGATATAGGCGATGTTCTCCACCGCCGCCCGGGTCGTCTCCGCCTGCTCGCCCACCTGCACCATGGTGGACACGATACCCACCGGGCCGCTGAGATCCCGCAGCCCCGCCTGCCCGCTCAGCAGCATCTGTAAGCTCAGCCGCACCATCCGCACGAAATCCACGGCGTTGTTCCATGTATACGCCAGCTTGTCGCCGAAGGCAGCCGCCTTCGCGCCGAAATAGATGCCGTAGCCGCTGTACTCGTTCCCGCTCTGGTCGGTGTACGTCTGCCGCTCCATGGCAAAGTCCTTCAGCTGCACCTTCTGTCCGTCCCGCTCCACCGTCAGGTCGAATACCCCGGTCTTGTTCAGGCTGAACAGCAGGTTGATGTCGCTGTACACATACACCCGCTCGCCGTCGATGGCCACGAGCCTATCGCCGGTCTGCAAGCCCCCGGCGCTCTCCAGCGGGCAGCCCTCGGCAAAGCCGGAGATCACCGGCTGATAGAACCCCTGTGCCGGCGCGTACAGGCAGAAAATGATGACCAGCCCCGCCAGAAAGTTCATGGCCGCGCCCGCCGCGAAAATGATGAGCTTCTGCCAGAAGCCCTGGTTGCTCAGCGCCGCCGGGTCGTCGGATTCCTCCTCCTCGCCCTCCATGGCGCAGAAGCCGCCCACCGGGAACGCCCGCAGGGAGTACAGCGTCTCGCCCTTCTGCTTTTTCCACAGTGCCGGCCCCATGCCGATGGCGAACTCATTGACCCGCACGCCGCAGGCCTTGGCCGCCAAAAAGTGACCCAGCTCGTGTACGGCGATCAGTACGCCGAACACCAGCAGCGCCGCTATGATATACACGATCATGTATGCAAGCTCCTTTTCCGGATGTCACAGCAGCACGGCGCGCCGCGCCGCCCTGTCTGCCTCCAGTATATCCGCAAGGCTTGGCTGATATTGCACCTCCGTGCGCTCCAGCGCCCGTTCCACCCGCCGGGGGATGTCGTTGAAGCCCAGCTTCCCCTGCAAAAACAGTCCCACCGCCGCTTCGTTGGCGCCGTTGAGTATGGCGCAGGCCGTGCCGCCCACGGCGGCCGCCTCCCGCGCCAGCCGCAGACAGGGAAACGCCTCCTCGTCCGGCCGGTCGAAGGTCAGCGCCCCGCACGTCAGCAGATCCAGCGGCGCGTCCGGGCTTTCCGCCCGGTGGGGATACGTCATGGCGTAGCGGATGGGCAGCTTCATGTCCGGCGTGCCCAGCTGCGCCAGCAGCGCCCCGTCCCGGAACTCCACCAGCGAATGGACGATGCTCTGCCGGTGGATCACCGCCTGCACCTGCTTCACCGGCAGCCGGTACAGCCGCATGGCCTCGATGATCTCCAGTCCCTTGTTCATCAGCGTGGCGGAGTCCACCGTGATCTTCGGCCCCATGTGCCAGTTGGGATGGCGCAGGGCGTCCGCCGCCGTCATGTTCTCCAGCTCCCCGAAGGTCTTACCGTAAAACGGCCCTCCCGAGCAGGTCAGCAGGATACGCCGCACCTCCCGGCGATCCCGGCACCCCTGTAAGCACTGGAACACCGCACTGTGCTCCGAGTCCACCGGCACGATCTCCGCGCCGTATTTCTCCGCCGCGTCCATCACCAGCTCCCCGGCGCACACCAGCGTCTCCTTGTTGGCCAGCGCGATGCGCTTGCCTTTTTCGATGGCCGCCAGCGTGGGACGCAGTCCCACACTGCCCATCACGGCGGTCACCACCGTGTCCGCCTCGTCCAGCGAGGCCGCCGCCAGCAGCCCCTCCTCCCCGGCCAGCACCTCGATACCGGTGCCCCGCAGCCGCCCTTCCAGCTCCCGCGCCGCGTCGGGGTCATACAGCACCGCAAGGCGCGGCATGAACTGCCGCGCCTGCTGCTCTAACAGGTCTATCTGTGTGTGGGCGGTCAGCGCCGCCACGGATATGCCCAGCTCCCGCGCCACCTCAAGGGTCTGCCGTCCGATGGAGCCGGTGGCGCCCAGCAGGGCGATGGTTTTCGTCATTATGTATTCCCTCAATACAGTGTCGCCGCGTTCACCAGCATCCACGTCACCGGCGCGGCAAAGATCACGCTGTCGAACCGATCCAGCACGCCGCCGTGTCCCGGCAGCAGCCGCCCGTAATCCTTGATGCCGCACTGCCGCTTCACGCAGGAAAAGCTCAGGTCGCCCAGCTGACCCATCACCGCGCCCACGAAGCCCAGCGCCACGCACCAGCCGATGTGCAGCTGCACCTCCGTGCACAGGAAGAATACGATGCGGAACAGGATCATGCCCACCATGCCGCCCACCAGACCGCTCACCGCGCCCTCGCGGGTCTTTTTGGGGCTGACCCTGGGCGCCAGCTTCGTCTTTCCGAACAGCATCCCGCCGAACAGCGCCAGCGAGTCGCTCATAAACGCGGACACCAGCGGGATCAGCACCAGCCCCGCGCCGTATTCCAGCATCCGCAGCCGCACCAGGCAGCCCAGCGCCAGTGGTATCACCAGTCCCGACACCGCCATGGCGCTGATGTCCGGGAAATCCAGCTCGTCGTCCTTGCCGTAGGCCTGCACCGCCGCGATAAACATCACCACGATCAGCGCCGCCAGCAGCCATGTCATGATCTTCTGCACGGTGCTCCCGGCAAACGTGCCGCCGCTGAAATACACCGTGAACACCGTGAACACCGACAGCGTAGCCGCCAGCCCCCACCAGTGTGCCGCCTTCTCCGGGGCGGCGGCGCCCATAAACTCGTGGCACCCGATGACGCACAGCGCCGCCACCAGCACCGCCGTGGCCCAGTCCGGGGCAAAGCACAGCACGCCGATCAGCGCCGGCACACCCACGACCGCCACCAATATTCTCTGTTTCATGGTCGTCACCTCATTTCACGCCGCCGAACCGCCGGTCCCGCCGCTGATAGTCGATAATGGCCTTATCCAGCTCCTGCCGGGTAAAATCCGGCCACAGCGTGTCGCAGAAATACAGCTCGCTGTACGCGCACTGCCACAGCAGGAAGTTGGAAAGCCGCATCTCCCCGCCGGGTCGTATGACCAGCTCCGGGTCGGGGATACCGGCGGAGTACATGTTGGCGGAGAGATTCTCCTCCGTCCAGTCCAGACCCCGCTCCGCGCAGCGCTGCGCCGCCCGCAGCAGCTCCGCCCGTCCTCCGTAGTTCAGGCAGATATTGGCCTGAAAGCCGTCATAATGGGTGGAGATGTCGTCCGTCCGGTGCGCCAGCGCCTGCAGCTCCGGCGACAGTACGCTCATGTCCCCAAAGAACCGCAGCCGGATGTGATCCTTTTCCATGGTGTCGATGGCCTCATGGAGATACTGCTCCAAAAGCCCCATGATGGTGCTCACCTCGTCGGCAGGCCGCTTCCAGTTCTCCGTGGAGAACGTATACAGCGACAGGTAGCGCACACCGGCTTCGATGGCACCTGCGATGGTGTCGAACACCACCGGTTCGGCGGCCTGATGGCCATTGGTGCGGACCATGCCGCGCTGCTTGGCCCAACGACCATTACCGTCCATAATCACACCGATATGGCGGGGTACCTTGTTCTTGGGGAAGTCGGGAATACGAGCGGGGTCGCTGAACGGAGCTGCGGGAATGTCCAACGACGTGTAATCAACGTTCTCAAAAGCCATACTCATGAATCTATCAAGCGCAGCGAACGAATCGGGCGTTCGAGGTAATACTCCCCCCAATCTTCAACCAACTCCTGCACAACCCGCTCCACAGGCGCGGCATCAAGCACCGACCAATCGCCACGAATCAGTGCATCGAACTGGTTTAACACGAACGGTGCGATACGGCGCGCATCGGTAGTGTGGTCGGCTTCGCACATCACACCGCCGGACGCGATGGACAGGTACGCCGGCTCCGCCTTGCCGCATACCACGCAAGTGCCCAATCGTGGCGTCCAACCGGCCAAGGCCAAGGCGCGCATCACATAGGAGTCGCCTATGGCTTGCGGGGCGTGGGATTGTTTGGCGAGCGCGTTCAACGCGCCGATGAGCAGCCGATATTGGTTCGGCAGCTGCTCATGTTCGGTGCTGGCGATTTTATCGATAGTCTCAACGATGACGTTGGCGGCCTCATACGCCGCATAATCCGCCGCGATCGGAGCACCATAAGCGGCGACCGCTTCAGCTTGGGAGACCACGTCAAGCGAGCGGCCTTCAGCGATAAGCACATCGACTCGCATGAACGGCTCGAGCCTGGCACCAAAGCGTGATTTGGTGCGACGTACGCCTTTGGCGACCGCCCGAATCTTGCCATGCCCACGCGTCAGGATGGTGATGATACGATCAGCCTCGCCCAGTTTGGAGGTGCGCAACACCACACCTTCGTCTCGGTACAGCGACATCTCATCTCCTTTCCCGCGACGCCTGGCAGACTCTACTCAATGAAGTAGTCAGTAAATAAACAGACCCCAGAAGGCGAACACCAACAGTATGTACAGCATGGTGAAGGCCACCAGCCAGAACAGGATTCGGCCCAGACGGGTGGAGGCCAGTACCGGGTCAGCACCGGTGACGATGTCTCGAACGGATTCGCGACGAGGGGGTATCTGAATCAGGCCGCGGACGGAAGCGACTTCTATCAGATGCATAAAGACGCGGGACCAAGCCCATAGCACCAGCACGGACACCACTTGGATGACCGGCCAGCTCCAATACATGACACCCGGCGTCTCGGTAGGTGCGCTACCCCATGCAAGTTTGACCACGCCCATGATCACCTGCCCGAGTCCGGCGAAGAAGATGAGCAATGTGGCAAGAGTGGTGAGGGTCAAAGTCAGCAGCGCATTGCCGAAACCATGTGCGAAACCGAGTACCACAGGCCGTTCCGGTATCAGCATGCCCGCATGTTTGGCCTCGCGCTTCTCTCGCCGCCATCGGGCATCCGCCGCGATTTTGCGACCCAGCGCCACCAGTGCCAGCACGATGGATGCGAGCAGCAGCAGTACCACCGTGACGTGCAGAATCACACCATATATGGTGCCGACGCGTCTTGCCTTCAAAGCGCCCGGCAGACCGATTGATTGGTACAGATTGGTGCCGGCCACCTTTTCACTGGTCTGCGTGAGTCCGGCGGAAGTGCCGACGGCCCAGTCGATGAGATCGTCCACATAGGCGTCCGCAAACGGGGTGCCCGCTTCGGACTCATCTCCCAAACGCAGCACATGGTTGGCGACCGGGTAGCTGCGCACGGTCACATTCCAGTTATCGGCTTTGTGGGCGTTGTAGAGAATCGCACGCACACCGTCGACCTGCGCCGTCATCACGTCTTTCGAACCGTAAGCCACATAGGTGGGTACGGCGTAGGCGGCGGGTTTGAGTGTGGCGAGGTCGAAATTGTTCAGTCCGAACAGGCCGGTGTCCGCGCTGAACACACGTTGGACGATGGATTGATAGCCTTCGTTCGCGCCAACAAGGGTGAAGTCTTGGGTGACGAAAAATCCCAGCGATTGGCGTGGGCTGAACACCATCGGGCTCAGGAGAATCTGGAAGGCGATGTCCGGATCGTCCTCGAGCAGATACGAGGAGATCCATGTCGATTCGGAGGTGGCATAGATGCCGACCTTGGCCTCGTCTACATCGCTTTGGTCTCGCAGGTATTCGATGACCTGATCATAAGCCTTGGCTGAGGCCGGATAATCGCGGTTGATGTCGGTGGTGTTCCAGACGGGTTTGTCGAGCACTGCGGTCACAAAGCCGGCCGAAGCCATACCGGAGGCCACGTCGCCAAAGGAGTTGTCACAGGTGCCGTATCCGGCACCGTGCATGAACACCACGCCGGGGCGCTTGCCTGATGCGTTCTGAGGTTCCCGAATCAATACCTTGATGGCTTGGACGCCGTCCGCATTGGCCTTGCCCCGAGCACCGGACTCCTTGGTCAGATTGCCGTCGCCGGTCATGTTCAGCGTGATGTATCGCTCGGTGACCTCATACGTGCCTTTTGCCGGCAGCGTTTCTCCGGACGGGTTATCGAAGGTGACTTCGGTATCGTCGGTGAGCGTGGCCATCGACTGGCCGGTGGGTTCGATGTTCCAAGGCACCGTGGTCAGATTGGAAATGGAGACCAGCACGCCAATCAGGATAATGAAGATGGGCAGGCTGACCATCAGCCGGTGGGTGCTGGTCCACGGCTTGGATCGAACAGTCAGGCGATGCTCTTCTTCTTGCGGCACGTGCGCTATTGTAATCTGACCGCGATATTTATGCCGAGGGCCTATTCGGCCGAATCAGTGACCGGGGTGCTGGATTGGGACCACGACCGGGCCGGTGGAATTGACGGGGACTTGACCGTCGGCCTCCATTTGGGCGGCGATATCGTTCGCTATGGTGAGCAGCGTGTCGACGATCTGGTCTTCGGGCACGGTCTTGATGACCTTGCCCTTGATGAAGATCTGGCCCTTGCCATTGCCGGAGGCCACGCCGAGGTCGGCTTCGCGTGCCTCGCCCGGACCGTTGACGATGCAGCCCATGACGGCCACTCGGATCGGCGCGGTCACGTCCTTCAGGCCTTCGGTGACGGCGGAGGCGAGCTGGATCACATCCACTTGGGCGCGGCCGCAGCTCGGGCAGGAGATGATGTCGAACTTGCGGGGGCGCAATCCCATGTATTCCAAGAGTTTGCAACCCACCTTGACCTCTTCGGCCGGCGGCGCGGAGAGAGACACGCGAATCGTGTCGCCAATGCCCTCGGCCAAGAGCGCACCGAACGCCAGGCAGGATTTGATGGTGCCTTGCCAAGCGGGGCCGGCCTCGGTGACGCCGAGGTGCAGCGGCCAATCGCCCTTGGAAGCGAGCAGTCGGTACGTTTCGACCATGGTGATGACGTCATGGTGTTTGACGGAGATCTTGAAATCGTGGAAGCCGACGTCCTCGAACATGTGCGCTTCCTTCAAGGCAGAGGCCACCAATGCTTCCGGAGTCGGGCCACCGTATTTGGCGTAGAGTTCCTTGTCCAGCGAGCCGGCGTTCACACCGATACGCAGCGAGATGCCCGCGTCGGTGGCGGCCTTGCAGATGTCCGGGCCGACTTCGTCGAACTTACGGATGTTGCCGGGGTTCACGCGCACGGCCGCGCAGCCGGCGTCGATGGCCTGGAACACGTATTTGGACTGGAAGTGGATATCGGCGATGACCGGAATCGGCGATTTGCGGCAGATTTCCGGCAGTGCGTCGGCATCGTCCTGACTCGGCACGGCCACGCGCACGATGTCGCAGCCGGCGGCGGTCAGTTCGGCGATCTGCTGCAACGTGGCAGGTACGTTGGCCGTGAGCGTGTTGGTCATCGACTGCACGGAGATGGGCGCGCCCCCGCCCACCGGCACCGGGCCCACCATGATGCGGCGGGACTTGCGGCGCGGGTGCAAGGGCGATTCGCTGGTCAGGTCGACCGGATCACCGGTTTTGCGGAACGGCTTTTCGATGGGATTTTCCGTATTCAAGGTATTCATCATTGCTTGTTTATCAGGTCGTCGGCGCGTCGGCGGGCTTCAAGCTCAAGCTGGTTCATTTCCTCCACGTCCGTGAACAGCGGGTTACCACGAAGCTCGGCGTCCATCTGGTCCAGCACGGCTTTGACCGTGTCCACGATGCCGAGGTATGGCAGACGATGCTCGAGGAAGGCATGCACGGCCTGTTCATTGGCAGCATTGAGCACCGCCGTATGCTTCTCGGAGGCGGCCAGGCAGTGGCGGGCCAGTTGCACGGCAGGGAACGCCTCATCGTCCAACGGTTCAAAGGTCCAAGTTGCGGCTTGCGTCCAGTCGCACGCGGCGGCCACATTGGTCATGCGGTCCGGCGCGGACAGACCCAGCGCGATGGGCAGACGCATGTCTGGCGGCGAAGCTTGGCAAATCGTGGCGCCGTCCACAAATTCAACCATGGAATGGACGATGGACTGCGGGTGCACGGTCACGTCGATGCGTTCAGGCGGCACGTTGAACAAGCGGGACGCCTCGATGACTTCGAGGCCCTTGTTCATCAGTGTGGAGGAGTTGATGGTGACAACCGGCCCCATGTTCCACGTCGGATGATGCAGCGCCTGCTCGGGAGTGATGTTCTCCATGTCGGCACGTTTCCAGCCGCGGAACGGTCCGCCGGAGGCGGTGACCACAAGCTTGGCGACTTCGGCGTGGGTTCCGGAGCGCAGGGATTGCCAGATGGCGGAATGCTCGGAATCGACCGGGTTGATTTGGTTCTCGCGCACTTGCGCGCTGAACAGCAGATGCCCGCCCGCGACTACGGACTCCTTGTTGGCCAATGCCAGCTGGGAACCGGCCTTGAGCGCCGCGATCGACGGTTCGAGGCCGATGGAGCCGGTGATGCCGTTCAATACGACATTCGCACCGGAGCCGGCCATGGCGATGACCGAATCCGGACCGCCGGTCACGCGGACACCTTGTGCGCCGGCCTGTGCGAGAGCTGCTTGCAGCGCTGGAACCTTGGTCTCATCAAACACCGCGGCTTCGGACACATGGAACTGTGCGGCCTGTTGCGCCAGCAGCTCGATATGTGCTCCGCCCGCCGCCAGACCGGTGACGGTAAATCGTTCAGGATGACGCGAGATGACGTCAAGTCCTTGGGTGCCGATGGATCCGGTGGATCCGAGAATGATGACAGTGGAGTTGGAGGCTATGCTCACTGTTCCTTCTTCGTATCGTCATTGTTCAGTGTGGGGAACGACAGGTCGGGGATATCCGAATCGAAGTTACCGCCAAGCGGGAACAGCAGCGGGAACGAATCGCTGGAATCGTGCTTATCCTGTGACGGCTGAGCTGCTTCCGTGTCATGGGAGGCGGCAACGTATTCAGATGATTCCGCAGCCGGACGGGAGATCGTGCTGTCTGCAGGCTGACTATCGGATACGCGAACCGGAATGGAGTTCGTGTTACGATCCGGCTTGCTGGTGGGAGCAAAGGAGACCGGCATAGCAGCGGACGCAGCCTCGTCAGCAGTGCTATTCACAGGCTGTACTGCCGGGGCGGAGGGTGCCGGGGATGAAACCGAACCCGGTACCTCATTCAATTTCAGCGCATTCGGTGCATCAAGGCTGGGCATCTTAGGAGCGAAGGACGGTGCATCCACTGCCGGAAGTTCCTGAGAAACCGCAGCCATGTGGGCGAGAGCGGCCAAAGAGGAATCGTTCTGCACCATATCCACGGGCTGTTCCGCGAACACCGACGGGGTCGATGACGGAGCTGCGGGTTCGTGAGCTGCCTGTGCCGGAGCAAACGAGGGGACGCTGCCAGCGGTCACACCGGAAACCGGCGCGGACGGGGCACTGACGGGAGGCTCAGCCGCAGCAACTGCGGTAGGAGCCACGGAAGGCGTCTCGGAGACGGGCTTCGCCGCAGACTCGTTGGACGCATGCACCAGGTATGCTGCGGGAGCAAAGGAAACCGGCTGTTCCGCATTGGTGCTATTGGTGCTTGTGGAAGCATCGAACGATGCAGGAGCCGGCGCATAGGAGATCGGCGCCGCCGCGGCCGGCGTTGCGGGAGCAACCGGAGCCGGAGCCGTGAACAAGCTCTGCTCGGCCTGATGCAGGGCATCGAATGATTCGTCATGAGCAACGGCAGCCGGAGCAAAACGTTCGTCAGTTGCCGGGCGCTGCGTTCCGGAAGCGAACAACGGTGAGACGCCGTTCGCTTGAACGGTCACGTTCGTGGCGGTCTGGGCAGGAGCCGCAGGCTCGCCGGACACGAAATCGGCCACACGGGCATAGGATTCCAAGCGACTCAGCAACTGTACGCAGGCGTTCAGGAAGTAATCGACCTGTCGCTCGTCATAGCCTTTCTTGCCCTTGCGCTGGGTGAAGATCACATTGTTGACCGTATTCGCATTGAGATCGGCCAAAGACCGTACATCGTCTTCGGTAACGCCGTCAACGCCCAATGCGGCCGCCGCCTTGTCCACAATCTGGTCGACCAGACGATCCACCTGCTTCTTATCGTACGAAGGCTGCTTGGGCGCTCCGGACTTGAAGCGTTCACGCTCGTTACGCTCCGCATGGTTCTGGACTTCGTGATACAGCTTCTCGGTCTTCGCCTTCCACGTCACACGCCCATGCTGTGCGATCTCCCATGTGGTCTGCTTATCGACCACGGCACGTTCCAGACGTCCAAGCGCGGCGTCAACCTGTGCGATCACATAGCCGTTCTTGCGCAAATCAAAGGACACGTTCTGAATGTCATGCTGGGTGAGATTCATGCCCTCGCTGTCATACAAAGCATGGGCGCGCTCCAGGAAAGCGTCCACCTGAGCGGGGTCATACCCCCACTTGCGCTTGCCCGCACGTGCGATGCCCGACTTGCCGTCCCCTTCACGAAGTTCCTGCGCCATCGGCTATTCGACCTCCTGCTGGATATAAACACTCTGCCACAACTTTACGTGACTATTGAGACGCATCTGACCAAGAAAACCGAAATTCACGATTTTGTAGCAGTACTGCCGGTTTCCTTCTGCACGCATCTCATTGAGATTTCAGAACCCTTGCCGAAGACTGTCAGGGAATATCGTCACAGCCTATATCCGTGGAATGAGGGGATTCCATGAAGCGATGAAAAATGAAAGTGGGCAATGAGGGACTCGAACCCCCGACATCCACCGTGTAAAGGTGGCGCTCTAACCAACTGAGCTAATTGCCCGCAAATGACAACAATAGCGTATGGCCGGCACTGCGCGACACGTGGTGTCGCATACGCGTGCCGTAGCGCTCAATCGCGATGACATTCAGTCACGCCCAGCAGCACTACGCAGCACACGACGCCAGTCAACACGCTTAAAGTCAAGCGTATTGATTGAGGCTTATCAGCGGCCCTTGCCGAATGCGCGCAGGCGGATGCCGTTCCAGTCCGAGCTGACGGTCAGCGGGGTGGCGGCGTTCATACCGGCGGTCTGTGCAGCGGACTGCACGGTGGACGAGCTGGCGGCACCCGGGCGGCCGGGCTTGGGAGTCAGTATCCACAGCGGGCCGTCATTGCCCAGTACCGCGTAGGCGTCAACGATCGTATCGGACAATTCGTCCTCATCATCGCCGTCGCGCCACCATACGATGACGCCGTCCACAGCGGAGTCGTAGTCCTCGTCCACGAGATCCTCGCCCGTGAGCTCTTCAATCTGGGCACGAATGGAATCGTCCACGTCGTCGTCCCAGAGCCACTCCTGGACGATATCGCCGGGCTCGAAACCAAATTCTTCAGCGTTCTGTGATGCCGTTTGATTCACAGGGGACACATTAGCAAGTCTTCGCGAACAAATGCGTTAACGCGGCCGAAAATCGCCGCATTGTGGGCAGACCCATGCGAGTCGTCTCACCAGAAACAACGACTGGCCGCGCGTGTCATGCCTCGCAATGAGGCAAATCGTCGGCCTGCCCCTTGCCGATGGCCACCAACGCCTGATACGCCTCGTTCAGCGTGGCGACCTTGACGTCGCGCAGACCATCCGGCACGCGGCCTGCCACATCCAAACAATTCGACGCGGGGGCCAGGAACCATGTGGCGCCATCGCGCTTGGCGCCAAGCATCTTCAGCTCTATGCCGCCGATTCTGCCGACTTTGCCGTCCTTGTCTATGGTGCCGGTGCCGGCGATGGTCTTGCCGCCGCTCTCGTTGGCGGGGGTGAGTTTGTCGATGAGACCGAGCGTGTACATCATGCCTGCGGACGGCCCGCCGATGCTGTCCACGTGCATCGTCACCTTGGCGTGTTGCAATGCACTGGCGTCAATGTCCAGTTCGTCCGCATGGGCTTTGGCATACGCCAGACCGACGGCACTGGCCGAATCCTGGGAACCGGCCATGTCTTGTTCGACTTTCTTCTGATACTGGTCCGCACTCTGGCCCACCGGTACCGTGGCCTCACGCGGCATGACCTCCACCTGCGGATTGCCCCAACCCCAGACGGCCTGCGCGTTGATGATCGGGTACCCGGGCACGCCGGACGCGTTCACCGTGGTCAGCAGCAGCTTGCCGGAATCCTTATACGTCGTCACGCCGGTACCAGTGATGTCGATAACCGCACCATCCTCAACTTTGCCCAGCACATCCTGGGTGGGTCCGGGCATCTCGATGACGTACGGGCTGGGCAGCAGCAGAATCACCACACCAAGCAACACGGCGAATGCACCGACGAAATGGCGTTTCGAACGAGCGGCCGCATAGGCCCGAGCACGGCTGATTCCACAAGATAGGCGCGAATCATGCTTCACTTCGAACGATGGCATGTGCTCATCTCCCGCTTCCGAATCCGCAGTCGGGCTCTCCTGCTCCTGGACGAGGTCTGGTTCCTGATTCCTGTGGCGTGCAAACATACCCTACAGTGTAAGCGGAGGGCCGAAATCGGCCGAAAACGAACATAAACCGAAAATAATGCTCGGCCACAAGCGAACAGGCCCGGGCAGACCCTACACTTGGGGTAACACACCGCGGCAAAGAAGGATACGCATGGACGACAACGCGATTCACGAGTGGCTGATCAAATGCTTCGGCCCCATTCAGGGTGAGATGGCCTGGCAGCAGATCAGCCAGTTGCCTGAGGAGATCCGTGAACAGCTGATGAGTCAGGACCCCAGCCGACTGCCCAATCCATCTGAAGTCCAGCAGATGATGGCCGCGTTCAGCGCCGGCGGACTCAACACGATGGGTGATATGCAGCGCACTGTCGAGGAAGGGCCGATCAACGTCAAGCTCGCCAAGTCGATTGCCTTGCAGCAGGCCAACGCCTCCGGTTCTGCATCCAGCGTGTCCGCCGTGGATGGCGAGGCGGCTCGCCGCGCGATGAGTGAGGCGAACCTGTGGCTGGATACCGCCTGCGAGTTCAATCCCGCACCCGGCGATCCGGATGTGCTGACCCGCGCCGGCTGGGTGGAGGGCACCATCGACCAGTGGGCGAAGTTCGCAGCTCCTGTGGCCGAGTCGATGAACGACGCTTTGGCTTCGGTGATTTCGGAGCGTCTTGGCGGCGCGTTCGGCGATGGCGAGATTGCCGGCATGTTCGCCGGACCGGTGCCGATTCCGATTCCCGACGGTATGAAAGACCCAGCCCAACTGATGAAGCTGCTGGGCAACACGTCCTTTGCCATGCAGTTGGGGCATGCGGCCGGCAATCTGAGCCATGAAGTGCATGGCAGCTTCGATCAGGGCATCGCGTTGCTGAAGAACCCGGCTGGTGGACTGATTGCCCAGAACGCCACCGAATACGCGAAGATGCTGAACGGTGAGGCTTCTGCGGCCGAGGCCGACACGGCCGGCACTTCAACCGACTCGGTCAATCCGTTCTCCACATCCACCGACGCTTCTGCCAATCCCATTGGCTTCACTTCGGCCGGCAACAGCGATACTCCGGCAACTGACGGTACCGCCCAAGTCTCCGGCTCTGATGCTTCCGCCGATGCCGCCGACGCCGCCGCGTTCGAGGCTGCGCTCTCCGGATTCGAGACCACCGAGAAAATCCCCGAATCTGAAGTGCTTTCCTTCCTGGCCCTGCAGGAAATGGCTCACGCCCGCCTGTACGCCTCGGTACCGTGGCTGATGCCGCGTTTCGAGGCGCTCATCGGCAAGTACGCACGCGGCATCTCCATCGATCTGGATGCGATGGAGGAACAGCTGCGTGACGCCACGTCGATGGATCCGGAGTCGATTTCCGGCGCGGTGAATCTCACCAAGGTCGGCATCCCCGACACTCCCGAACAGCGCGAGGCGCTGGCTTCGCTGGAATCGCTGCTGGCGATGGTCGAGGGCTGGGTGGATTGCGTGGTGTGGCGCGCCGGTATGGCTCATCTGCCTCATATCGAACAGTTGCGTGAGATGATGCGCCGCGAGCGCGCGATGGGTGGCCCCGCCGAGCGTACGTTCGAAAGTCTGCTCGGTTTGCAGCTGCGTCCCAAGCGCATGCGCGAGGCCACCGGGCTATGGGAGATGATCACCGCCGCCGAAGGCCCTGAAGGCCGTGACGCCAAGTGGTCGCATCCCGATCTGCTGCCTTCGCTGCCTGGCGACAAGCCCGCAGATGGCGCGTCTCCGTCATCCGACGCCCCTTCAGGTTCTTCTTCCGATGCCAACGGTTCCGCTTCTCACCCTGCCGCAGATGGCAAGACCGGCGATATCGATTGGGATGCCGAACTGTCCAAGCTGCTCGGCGAAGATGGCGAAGACGGTGAAAACGGCAACTCGGAGGATACGCAGGCATAGTCAACCGGCCTTCAGCCAATTCCCGCTCCTGAACGACGTTCAGGAGCATTCAGTATGCATTACAGACGCCCGTCACAAAAATCGTGATGGGCGTCTGCGCTGCACTCCATAACCATCCTTGGTCCGTGCATACGACAAATGCAGCGAATCCTCAGCTCGGGTGATGCCCACATACATAAGCCGGCGTTCCTCTTCCAGCGCATCCCCCGTTTCCGGCGAACCATACGGCAAGAGCCCTTCCGAACAGCCGATCAGAAACACGTGCTTGAATTCCAGACCCTTGGATGCGTGGATCGTGGAAATCGTAACCCCGAGATCGTCGTTTGCGGCAAGTCCGGTGGCGTCCAAACCCATCGCCTCCAATAGTGCGCGTTTGGACGCGGCATCGTCGGCGAGCGCGGATGATTGCCATCCCGAATCCTTGCGGACGCGATATTTCAGTCTCGCAGCGCGCAAGGCGGCACCGAATACCGGCTGTTGGGCGTTGATGCGGGTGAGGATCGCGCAATCGGACGGCTTGGCCCCGTTGGCAACCAACCGGGCTATGCGTGCCGCCACGCCCTGTGCCTCTTCCATATCGCTCTCATAAGCGGTTCGGGTAACGCGCGGACCGGATTCACGGGCGGAAACCAGTTTCAGGTAATCCTCACGGTTCGGCGCGGCCGCAAGCACCCGGTTGGCGAGGTTCACGACTTCCGGCGTCGAACGATAGTCGGTGTTGAGATTGACATCGGCGGCGAGCGGCCCGAATTCATCGGCGAAACGCAGCAGATCCCAGCTGGAAGCACCGGCAAACGAGTAGATGGTCTGGGCCGGATCGCCCACGACGCATACGTTGCGGTTCATTGCGCTCTTGCCGTCAGGTCCTCCCCCGCCCAGCCACAGGGTCAGTAGCCTGTGTTGCAGGGGCGAGACGTCCTGATACTCGTCGACGGTGAGCCAGCCGATGGTGGAACGAATTTGGGCGGCGGCTTCGGGAAAACCATCCATGATATGGCATACGAGCAACAGAATATCGTCAAAATCGATTTCGCCACGCGAGGTCTTTTCCTGCTCGTAGGCGCTGTAGACGTCGGCGAACCGAGCGGTGTCGAGTCCGGCGGGCGGCTGCCTATGGGCGATGGCACATGCCCGGGCATAATCTTCCACCGCCACCAACGAGATTTTGGCCCAATTGATTTCGGCGAGCACATCGCGAACGGTCAGCGGATCGGCATCGGTACGTGCGGTGGCGCGGATGATCGCGCGGGAGACGACGTCACGCTGATCTTCGATCACATGCGGAAATGGAGCCTCGCATATGTCTGCCCAGACGCTGTTGAGCTGATGCAATGCCGCTGAGTGGAAGGTCGCGGCCGTGACTCCGGCAGTTCCCGCACCCGAACCGGAACGTCCAGTACCTCCCCCTACGCCGAGCTGGCCCAATCGTGCGCGCATTTCCGCCGCCGCTTTTACCGAAAAGGTGACGGCAAGCACCCGCTCCGGCTTCCATGCCCCGGTGGCGCAGGCATAGGCGATTCGCCGCGTGACCGTGCGTGTTTTACCGGCACCTGCGCCGGCGATAATGCGCACCGGCCCTTGCAACGTAGTCGCGGCGGTACGCTGCCGCTCATCGAGCCCCTCAAGAATCCCCTGCGCCTGTTCCATGCGTCCATTGTGGCACGATTCGCGCTCACGGCACGACTCATGCCTATGGCTGAATCGGGCTCACGACAAAACATCGCCAGAATCATGCGTTTTGCGTGTCATTCTGCGGTGCGAATCGCCACGGATGTATTAGTGTGGAAGGGTGATGAAACGTAGCGATTATATGTTGGCGGCACTCGCCTCAGCCGTCCTGCCGAATCTGGGGGTGGCCGGCGTACGCGAGAACGTGCAGGCCAGCGCAACCGACGAGGCCAAAGGCATCGATCAGACCGTGATTCAAGATGCCTCAGGCAAGTTGTACGACGTATACGCCACTGACACCAAGGAAGGGCGTACGCGTCTGATTCGCCGTGTGAAAGCGGCGCAGACACTGGCAGCCGCGCGCGAGCCTGGTGGCCTCGGCTTCGATATGGACCGTGTGGTCGCGTTCGCCCCGGGAGACGTTTCCCGACCCGGCCAGACGGCCACCGCACAGGCCGTGGGGCAGCAGACTCAGGCGGAGTCCACACCGCTGACCCCGCGCAAGCCCGGTCCCACAGGCGAGACGACCGTGATGATTGCCGTCCACCGTGATGGCCAGGCGCGGCCTCTCGACCTGTTGACATTGGATGACTGCGCGGCCGTCGGCACCGCCATCGGAGCCATTCATCGCCTGCCTTCGACTTTTCTGGCCAATGCCAAATATCCGGTAGTTACCACCGGTCAGATTCGTTCGCAGCTGACCGCCTGGATTCGCCGCTTACGCTCCGCCGGCCATGTTCCCCAAGAAATCACCGACAGCTGGGCGCGCATCATGGACACCGAGGGATTGTGGTCGTTCTCCACCTGCACGGTTCACGGCGGATTTTCCGACGGCGACTTCCTGTTCTCCGGTTCCACCATCACCACGGTGACCAACTGGCAGGATATGCAGGTCAACGATCCGGCACGAGACCTTGCCTGGATTTTCGGCAAGCTCGACGAATCCCATCGCAACGCCGTGCTTTCCGCATACGGCCGCATGATGGGCTCTCGACTTGACGATCTCATCATGCTCAGGGCCAACCTGTGGCTGCAGATGGAACAGGTGGGCGAATTCATTCAGGCGTTGAACCGTGCGGACAACGATCACATCATGCAGTTCAAGGCACAGGTCGAACGACTCGCACACCAGTTGGGCGTGATCAAGCACACTCCGGCACCGGCCCCAGCCGCAGGGTCGGCCGCCGCCTCGTCAACGAAGCCCGGTTTGCCTTCCACAATCACCGTCGGCACATTGTTGCAGGACGACCGTCATCAGGCACCCGCACAACCGCAGCAGTCCGACACCGGTACCGCGGCGGCCGAGGTCTCGGACGACACGCCCGATCCCGATCGCACCGGTTCCGCTGACATCGTGGCCGCTGGCGACGTGGATCTTACCCCGGAAGTCGAACCCGATGCTGACCGGACCGCCAATCACCCGCAAGCGAATGTCTCCGGCATCGCAACCGGTACGGGATCGACCAAACCGCAGCCCTCACATGGCGCTTCCCATTCTTCGGTGACGATCACGCTGAAGGAGCTCCTCAGTATGAACGGGCATAGCGGCACGACGTCAACCGACGCTTCCCCTGCGTCTCAATCCGCCGCCCCGACCGACGATGCGGTGAATGACGATACTCCGGACAGTCTCGTTCAGTACGGAGCCTCGAGTGCCCAAACCACGGTGATTCCGCTGTTGGAGCGGGAAGAACGCGCTCTGCGCGATGCCCGTGCCGGGTTGGACGGGTATGACAGCGAGGGCAATCCGCTGGCCGAATCGTCCACATCATCCAAATAATGTCGTGTACGGTGTTCCGCGCCACGCCGAGCGCGTAACACCGCACATGACGACGCAGACACGCGGCACAATAGAGTACAGAACCTCGGCCGGCGACGGCCACTTACCATGATGTTCGTCACAAAGACGGCAGAACAAGGAGCCTTATATGGATATCGAACTGGGCATTCAGAACGTGGCACGACCGGTGAACTTCAGCACCGACGAATCAGCCGACAATGTGAGCCAGGCCATCGCGCAGGCCGTGGCCGACAACACGACGATCGATCTGACCGATGACAAGGGCCGTCGCATCATCGTGCCCGCCAAGGCACTCGGTTACGCGATCATCGGCTCCGAAACCAAGCACGCCGTCGGCTTCGGCACGCTGTGACCATGAATCGCGCATAAGCGGCCTTGGGCATTATCTCAAGGCCGCTTTTGTATTGCTGAATCACCGATATAGCGGAAGCACGCCGCGATGAACGATCTCTTCGACAGTGGCCTCGTCGGTGAGGTTCTCCCCCAGTTTGTTCGGTTTGCCTTTGCCATGCCAGTCAGACCCACCGGTGACCAGCAGCTGGTGCCGGCGGCAGATGGTGAGCAGCCGTTCTCGTTGCTCCGGTGAATTGCCACGGTGCCATACCTCCAGCCCGTCCAGTCCTTCGCTGATCAATGCCTCGATCTGGTCATCGGACAACAGTCTGCGGTTACGGCTCACATCACCGGCATGGGCGATCAGAATCACACCGCCTGCTCCCTTGACGGCGGCCACCACTTCATGAGAGGTCGGCGAAGGCGTGGGAATATAGTATTTGGATGAGGCGCTGACCGCATCCGCAAACGCTTCCGAACGAGTCCGATATACGCCGGCACTCACCAAAGCATCAGCGATGTGAGGCCGGCCAATGGTGGTTTTGCCACCCTCCTTGACTTGGGCGAGCACGGATTGCCAGGTAATCGGATAATCACGAGACAACAATTCGACCATGCGCTGCGTGCGTTGCAACCGTGCG
>ERZ773194.1619-NODE-1619-length-23667-cov-4.214552_pt1 | contig 23667 bp, 27 predicted proteins | sample MGYA00511240_ERZ773194 | MGnify/ENA primary metagenome ERZ773194 (study PRJEB29015, sample SAMEA2737774) | human gut metagenome | biome: human gut; feature: human-associated habitat; material: faeces | place: China | collected 2012 ... | reverse complement strand
GTCGCCAAGATCAATCTGTTTCATACAAGGTTGAATCCATCGCAGATTCATAACTGTTCGTCGACATTCACTAATCTAGCAAGTGTTGACCATCTAGCAGTAGGGTGGACGAACGGTTCTAAAGATTCAGAGGACTAAGGGGGTGGTTTCCAGGGGCGAAATAGACCACGTAGCTCCGAATCGCAGAAACATGATGGTCTGAGACATGAAGGAAATCGTTTGTTGAAGGGGGACATGCCCCCTTCTTGGATCAGAACTCTCCGATCTTGTTGCCGTACTGCTCGTCCTGCATCTTCTCGTAGACGCGGTAGGCTATGGAAAGCACAACCAGTCCGATCAGGATGAGGATGAGCAGAGTCGTGTTCTTCCCGTTGTCGAAGCAGTATCCGCTTCCGACTCCGAGGATCGCTGCGATGGCGAGCAGTATCCTGAAGATCGTCTTATTGTCCATGTTCAGTCCTCCCACTCGGTGATTCCGCTAGAATCGGAAAGGACGCTCTTGTGGAAGACCGGCTCCTCCACGCCTTCCCTCTTCTGCTTGCGGTAGTCCGCGTAGGCCTCGAGGACCTGCCTGCTGAGGAGCAGGACTATGATCATGTTGACTATTCCCATCAGCGCCATGAACGTGTCGCTCACGGAGTCGACAGCGGAGACGTCCGCGGTGGTGGCGGCGATGAAGGCGACGATGATGACCAGGATCTTCACTCCGAAGATGACCTTGGGGTTGTCGTTGACGAACCTGGCGTTGGCCTCGGACATGGTGTAGTATCCGATGAGGCTGGTGAACGCGAAGACGAACATGAACAGCGCGATGATATAGTTCGCCGCGTCGCCGAATGCGGTGCTGGAGATGACGTCCTGCACGAGCAGGGATCCCTTGTGTCCGAAGTCGAGGATGGATCCGTAGTCGCCGTAGGACAGGATGACCAGGGCGGTGAAAGTGCACACGACCAGGGTGTCCACGAGGACACCGAAGGACTGGATGAGTCCCTGCTTGACGGGGTGCTTGACGTTGGCGGTGGCGGCGATGTTGGCGATGGAACCCAGACCCGCCTCGTTGGAGAACACTCCTCTCTTCAGACCGTTGACGATGACGGTTCCGATTCCTCCGGCGATGAGGCTCTCGGGGCTGAACGCATTGCTGATGATCATCCCGATGGCATTGGGGACCCCCTCGATGTTCATGCAGATGGCGATGATCGCGAAGATGATCCAGGCGAGGGCCATGATGGGGACGATCTTCGCGGAGAACTTCGCGATGGTCTTCAGACCCCTGAAGATGATCAGGGCGGCGATGACCGCGATGATGGCGGCGAAGATGTAGTAGTTGTTCTCGAACTCGAATGCACCGCAGAGCGCGTTGGATGCGTTGCAGGCCTGGACGGCCACGAATCCGATTCCGAATGTGAGGATGAGCAGAACGGCGGCGAGGATTCCGAGCTTCCTGTTCTTCAGACCTTTGGTGGCGTAGTACGCGGGGCCTCCGAAGTAGTGTCCGTCCGATTTCTTCTCCTTGTAGATCTGAGCGAGGGTGGATTCCATGAAGCTGCTCGCGGATCCGACGATGGCGAAGATCCACATCCAGAACACAGCGCCGGGTCCGCCCATGACGATGGCGGTGGCGACTCCCGCGATGTTTCCAACGCCGATACGAGCGCCCATTCCGATACAGAAGGCCTCGAACGACGAGATGTGCTTGGTCTTGCTTCCCTCTTTGACTCCGGAGAAGGAGAGAGAAGAGGTCTCTTTGATCTTGGTGATCTGGAGACCCTTGAGCCTCACCGTGAAGACGAGGCCGAGTCCGATGAGGAAGACGAAGGCGATGCCCCAGAAATAGGAGTTTACATGGCCTACGGCGTCCATCACTGAGTCGAGTAATGACATTATTATTTGCTCCCATGTGCGGGGACCAGTCATCGACCGTGACCCAGCGCGTTGGATAGGGGCGGGCCACGCTATACATCATAATTAATACTTTTGCAGAAAAAAATGTTCAATTCTAGACACGGCATATCCGTACATCCATTGAAAACGGATTTCAATAGATGAATGTCTGTATGTTTTTCAACAAAATGATTGAATGTTGCGGTAACAATGCCACATTCTAGCACGGCACATGCTCGAGCATATCTACCGAGGGATTCTATGCGGAAACAATCCGTTGAGGCAAGAAGAACGATAAAGCGCAGCTTGACGCAGAAAGATTGGTAGATGAGTGGACCCGGCCGGATTTGAACCGGCGACCTCCGCCATGTCAAGGCGACGTCATAACCATCTAGACCACGAGTCCAGTAATCGCAGGATATCCTTATCATAGATAAAGCTTATGGATGGTCTGCATCCAGAGCCGTGGCAACGGGGTCGAACAGGTGGGTTCAACCTAAATATCCGTTCACCTAAGGCCGTCCTGGAATCAGAAAGGGGATAACATGCTCACGATGGGGATAGAAGGCACAGCACATACCCTGGGGGTCGGCATCGTGGATCAGGACTGCAACGTCCTCTCCAACGAACTGGACATGTTCCGTCCTCCGCAGGGAGGCCTCCATCCCCGCGAGGCCGCTAATCATCACGCAGAGGTTGCCGCCGACATCATGACCCGTGCCATGGACAAGGCAGGGATCGGTCCTGAAGATGTAGATCTGATCTCATTCTCCATGGGTCCCGGGCTCGGGCCCTGTCTTAGAGTCGCTGCGACAGCAGCAAGGGCCTTCGCATGCACCCGGAACATCCCGATAATCGGAGTGAACCACTGCATCGCGCACATCGAGATTGGACGTGCCCTCACCGGCTGCAGGGATCCCGCGCTGCTCTACGCATCCGGCGGGAACACGCAGGTCATAGCCTTCGCCGAAGGCCGTTACAGGATCTTCGGGGAGACGCAGGACATAGGTATCGGCAACATGCTCGATAAGCTCGGAAGGGACCTCGGAATGGGTTTCTACGCCGGTCCCGTCTTCGAGAAGCTGGCGAAGGAGGGCTCGAAGTACTACGAGCTCCCGTATTCCGTCAAGGGTATGGATGTCGCGTTCTCCGGCATGATAACCGCCGCCGTCGCCCTCCATAAGAAGGGAGTCCCTCTGGAGGACATCGCGCTGTCCGTCCAGGAGACGGCGTTCGCGATGCTCACTGAGGTCACGGAACGCGCCATGGCCCACATAGGCAAGAAGGAGGTCCTTCTGGGCGGGGGCGTGGCGCAGAACGGCCGTCTCCGCGACATGGTCGAGGACATGGCCCATGCCCGCGGAGCCGAGATGTTCGTCCCCGACAGGCAGTACTGCAGGGACAACGGTGCGATGATCGCATGGCTCGGAGCTGAGATGTACAATTCCGGCGTCAGGATGGACATCTCCGACACAGTGGTGCGTCAGAGGTTCAGAACGGATGAGGTAGAGGTCGGCTGGCGCTGATCTCGGTCCTTCCTGCCCTCGGCGAGCTGCCTTCCGAGGATCTCGTCGAGGTTCTCCAGGAACTTGTCTACCATGTCGGAGGGAACAGATCCTCCGGCTGCGATCTTATGGCCTCCGCCGGCTCCTCCGACGGATGCGCATGCTTCACGCATCGCCACGGCGAGGTCTATGCCCCTCTCGAGCTGACCCCACATGCCCCTGGATGAGAGGTTCACCGGGTCGCCGGAGCGGTTCAAGCCGATGGTGGGCTTGTCCGGGTCGGCTATGGATTGCATGGAGACCCCGCAGAGCATGCCCGTGAATCCGGACTCGGTGGAGTCGAACCACTGGAAGTGCTTCATCTGCTTCAGGCCTCTATCGTCCAGGTCCTTCATGGCCTGCACCAGGTCCCTGGATGACGCCTCGTCGGTCTCGGCGGCCATCCTGAGGCATCTCTCGTCGCCCATCCCTGCGGAGATCCCGACGCCGCCGATCCCGGCGCGACCGCAGCTGTTGAGCAGGGATGCCAGATGCTCGGCGTCCGTGCCCCAGTCCTTCAGGTCGTACCTGTCGCGGGCGACCTCGTTCATGGACGACAGCTGGACGCCCTGGGCGGTCATCTTCACGGCGATGAGCGAGGCGAGCCTCCTCTTCTCCTCCTCGTCGAGGTCCGAATAGGACTTGTCGTTGGGGATCCCCGCATCCTCCAGGAGCCTGGCGACGCCTTCGACATCGCCGCTGACTCCGCGGATGTACGGGTCCGTATCGAGGAAGAGGCGGCTCATGAGGTTACCGGAAGGGATCAGCGATCCCGGGCTCCTCTTGATGAATCCGCGCTTCTCGCCCTCCTCCAGGAGGTAGACGTTCAGGCCGGAGACGCCGTTGATGTGCTGCCTGTCGCCGGCTATGCCCGCGAAGGCCACCTGCACCAGGTCCCAGTTCCTCTCGTCGAGGGTGACCGCGAGCAGGAGGCACATGGTGGCTCCGCATCCGGACGTCATCCCGTCGATCCCGTAGAGGTGGGGGTTGGCGTAGACGACGCGCTTCGCCTTCGAGATGATGGTGTGATGGTCGAGAACGACTACCGGCATGTCCATCTCGTCGAGCTGGTCGATGTAGGATGCTCCGAGATCCGATATGATGATGCAGTCCGCCTTGGTCGCACGGATCACGTTCATGTTGTAGTCGTTCAGCGTGGTGAACAGGGTGACTCTGAACTCCTTGCCCGCACGGAGCAGGGCCTTGGCGATGATCGCCGCGGAGGAGACTCCGTCGGCATCGAAGTGCGAGAACACCTGTATGAAGTGGTGGCCGCGGACCAGGTCCGCGGCTTGTGATAATGTGGTAAGGAGTTTTGGCGGAAGTGTGTCCATATCGTGGACTCACTTGAGCATCAGCTCAGCGTTGCTGAGGGAATACTTCCAGTCTGCCGGAAGGGTGCCAATCCTCTTGTAGTAGCGCTCGAGTCTCCTGATCTTCGCTTCGATCATGTTGAGACCCCTCTTGTTGGAGACGTCTCCCTTGTTGTCCCTCAGGTGGACGTTCAGGGAGATGGCGCGCCTCATGAGGTTGGACAGATCCTCGGGCAGGGAGGGCGAGACACCCTTCTCTTCCATGATCTGCGTGACGCTTTTTCCGGTTGCGAGCTTGACGTTGGGTACACCGTACTGGTCCCTGAGGACGAGTCCGATCTTAGCGGAAACCATTCCATCGTTGGCGAGTTTCGCGACCAGGTCCTCGATCTCGGTGGCGTTGAGAGGAACCCAGGAGGGATTCTCGGAGATCATCGGGCGCTTGGATCCCGACCTTCCCTTTCTTCTTGTGTGCATTCTTGCCATTTTTGATCCTCCGAATCATATGGCGGCGAGGCTGTTCCCGCCGATGCGTATTGCCTATTTAAAGTACACCCTTACTTATAATAAGAGTGGAAGGACGGGACGGTACCCTGGATTCAGGCCCCATAGAGGGATGCGCGTACGGCTCCTCTCGCCCAGGGCACGGTGTCCTCGTATTCGGCGCGGTCGAAGGACAGCTCGTCGGGCAGTTCCGAGAACAGGCGCGATTCCATCTCGCAGTCGTCCTTCTCCTTCCTCCCGAGGACGGCGGCGCAGACATCGCAGTATCCGATGTCCCTGCATGCCACTATCCTGATCGAGTAGCCCGCCTCCTCCATGAACTCCCTAGCGGCGGCCTGCTCCGAGGTCTCCCCGGACTCGACGTGACCGCCGGGCATCTCCCAGCCGTTGCGACGCTTGTGCCAGACCATCAGGAAATCATCACCGTCGAAGGCTATCGCGTAGGCGGTTCTCCCCATGTCACGCCCTCCTGAACACGATCATCTCGTGGTCCTTCTCGTAGGGCTCGATGCTCTTCGCGTCCACGATGCGGTATCCCCTCTCGCGGATGCGGCGCTCCGTTTCCTCGAAGATCCTCTCCGGGGGCGCGGTGACGTCCTCGGACCTGGCCTTCACCGCGACCATGCCCCATTCCGCCCCGAACGCATCCATGTTGTCGCAGATGACGTCCGCCTGCTTCTTCTGGGCCACGTCCTGGTAGACGATGTCCACGTTCTCGGCGAACATGGAGTACTCCTCGGGCTTCGTGGCATCACCGAGAACGGGCATCATCATGCTCCTGCCCTCGGAGTTCCTGACGAGCTCCCTGAACATGCGCGGAGCGAACTCGACGCACACGACCCTGCCGTCCCTGACGATGTCCGCCACATGGGACGGGGTGGTCCCGCTGGATGCTCCGAGATAAAGGACGGTCGATTCCTTCCTGAACGGGAGCTCGCGGCCGCCCACCGTGATGTATGCGGAGAGCTTGCTCCTGCGGGGGTCCCATTCGCGGAACTCCTTCCCGTTCGAGCGGACGAGCCTCTCACCGTACACCCTCCTTCCGGGGCAGGCCGATTCGGTGTAGAGCCTTCCGCGGTCCTCGTATACCCCTTCGGGTCCGAGCATGTCCATGGTGCTTTCCAGGGGCACCTCCTATTAAGGATTGGCGTCTACGGTACGGGCATGATAACGATGCAGGACCTCTCCGCCATCGCGGATGCGGTCCAGGAAGCGGTAGACAAGATCCCCTCCTCCCAGGAAAGGGGCAGGAAGGTCTGCATGGGCGCCGACGGCTCGTGCTCCTCGGCAGTGGACAAGGTCGCCGAGAACGCCGCGCTGATGTACATCGAGAGGAACGGCCTCCCGCTGAACGTCCTCAGCGAGGAGATCGGATTCGTCGACAACGGCGGGGAGGAGGTCCTCGTCATGGACCCGATCGACGGAACGTCGAACGCCATCGCCGGTCTGCCTTACTACACCGTGTCGCTCGCTGTCGGCAAGGAGAGGCTCTCCGACATCCGTCTGGGATATCTCAGGAACCTCGCCACGGGCGACGTTATATGCGCCGAGAGGGGGAAGGGCGCCACCAAGAACGGGCATCCGATACACGTGCGCGAAGCATGTCTGGACGACCTGTTCCTGATGATCTACGAGGGCAACGGGGCGCACCCCGATGCATTCGCCGTCGCAAAGCAGGTCCGTTCCTCCCGTTCGCTGGGCTGCGCATCGCTGGAGATGGAGATCGTCGCCGAAGGAGAGGCCGACGGCTACTACATGAAGGCCGAGAGGTACACCCGCTCCGTCCGCATCGTCGACATTGCGGCGAGCACGATCATCCTTAGGGAGGCTGGAGGGGAGGTCTACGACCTGGACAACAACATCCTCGACATGCCCTTCGACCTCGAGCATCGCTCCAATTTCCTGGCGGTCGGCGACATGAGGGTGTACGACGCCATAGTCAAGCATTCCGTGCACAGGGTCCACCACAGGTACGGAGTCTACGCGAATGCGAAGATCGGGAACATCCTGGAGCCCGCCAGGGAGGTCGTCGACTTCCTCAGGGAGGCCGGCGTGGACTTCTGCGTCGATACCGAGATCGCCGATGCCCTCGGCGTCCCAGGCATCCCCCTTGCGAGGATGAACGCGGACATCGTCATCGTCGTCGGCGGGGATGGGACCATCCTCAGGGCCCTGCAGGCCACGGATGCTATCATCATCGGAGTGAACGGCGGAAGCGTCGGATTCCTGGCGGAGATAGAGCAGGATCAGATACGCGAGGGCCTGCGGAGGCTCATCGACGGCGACTACATCGTCGAGACCAGGTTCAAGCTCGCATGCTTCTACAACGGGGAGTATCTCAAGGATTCTGTGAACGAGGCGGTGGTCCACACCGATACCGTGGCGAAGATCCGTCATTTCAGGGTGTATGTGGACGATGTGCTCGCATCCGAACTCAGATCCGACGGGATACTCGTGTCCACTCCGACGGGGTCCACATGCTACGCCATGTCCCTCGGAGCCCCCTACATGGATCCGAAGGTCAACGCGCTCATGGTCGTCCCCATGGCGGCCTACAAGTTCAGTTCCAGGCCCTTCGTCGTCCCTGCGACGTCCAAGGTGACCGTGGAGAACGTCCTCGACAAGGGGTGCCTCATCGTCCTAGACGGACAGGAGGAGATCTACATGGAGGGCGGATCGAAGGTGGAGTTCATGATGTCCGAGCAGAAGGCCCGTTTCATAAGGTTCGGGACCGATTTCTACTCCCTTGTGAGGAAGAAGCTGGTGAACACCCTATGAGCGACAGGATCTACGCAGTGGACATCGATTTCATCGATGCGTTCAACGAATCCGCCAGGTCCACCTATCCGGACGAGTTCCTGTGCATGACCCGGGAGATCGATGGGATCATCAGCGAGATTGTCCTGCTCCCGGGCACCGTGTACGGGGATTCGCACAGCTTCCTCAACCAGTGGATGGCGCCGATAGATTATAGCCTCGCAGGCTCCGCCCATTCCCATCCCGGCTACTCCAACGAGCCCTCTGATGCGGACAAGGACTTCTTCAGGAACACCGGCGGGGTGCACTTCATAACGTGCCAGCCATACGACAGGACGAGCTGGAGGGCATACGATTCGTACGGCGAGCCCATCGAGCTCGAGGTCATATCGCATTGAGACGGCCTTCGCGGACGATCTCGGCGGTCAGGCCGTCCGCGATCTCCATCAGGCCTGCGAGGTAGGCGCGGTCCTTGGACTCCGCCGTGATGACGATCTGCGTATCATCCTCGGCCCTGTTGACATGGCTGAGCATGAACCAGCCGCTGTCCATCACTACGCGGTACGAGTCCCCGTACTGCGTCCACTTCCCCGTGAGGTCCTTGGCGTTCTCCTCGAACAGGTGCCTGAACATCTCGGCCTTGAATCCGCAATCCACCGACTTCTCCTCGCGGAGGTACTCGGGCATGAGGTCCGCCAGCCTGTGGAGGCTGTTGGAGCCAGCCATCTGCGCGATGACCGCCGCCGCCCTGATGCCGTTGCCTATGGCCGCCTCCCCTCCGAAGAGGATGCTGCCGTGATAGTATCCGAGTTCGGAACCGGCGATCATCGCCTCGCATACGGCGGATGCGTTGTCGCGGGTGAGCACGGTCTTGCGGTCGGCGGGCTCGGGGAACGGTGTGTCGATCTCCGATTGTATCCCGTTCTCGAAGACGTCCTCCATGAGGGAGGAGCTGTTCACGGGTATCGCGATAGACGAGGGTCTGAGATAGAGTGCCAGCAATGCGAATACGGTCTCCATCGGGAGCAGTCTCCCGGTCTCGTCTATGACTTCTATCGCCGTCCCGGTGCGGTTCATGCGGATGCCTATGCATCCCGGGCTCTTCGCAACGATGTCCATGATGTGGTCGCATCCCTCGGATGAACCCACGTAGTCCATGTCCCTCTGGGCGTCGATCGTGACTATGTCCGCTCCGAGCTTGTTGAGGATCTGCGGGATGGAATCGGACGTCGTTCCGCACCTGCAGTCCAGGAACACTGTGCATTTGGTGTCTCCTTCGAGCAGGGAGACGATCTTGCGGTTGAACTCCTCGGTGATGCCGTCGCGGAGGGTGTAGCGTCCGAGTCTGTCATGGGTCGGACGGGCAGGAGGATTCTGGAAGAAGAGGTCCAGATGCCTGATCTGGTCGTCCCTGAACATGCTGCCGTCCGGATTCAGCAGATAGTATCCGCTGACCATGTCCCTGCGTCCCGCTACGTACACGGTGCAATCGCCTTTGACGGAGCTCATCGCGGCCGCAGGTGCGCTGACGATCCCGGCGTCGATGACGTCCGCACCCTGGAACAGCAGGCCCGATATGACAGAGTTGGCCATCATGGCGCTGCTGCTGGAGCTGTCGCGCCCTACCAGCACCTTCTTGTGGTCCATAGCCAGGGCTCTGCCAAGGATGATGCCGTCCTCCGGTTTGAGGTTCTCCGTCCGGGAGGATTTCAGAACCACCCTCCCAATCTGAGTCATGCCACGACCAACCGTCCGATAGTTGATATTGGTTGCTATTGGTCTCATGAGAGCATCCGAACCGGCCGAGGGTTGGAGGATAAATGTGTCACATCTGCGAAGTCGATGTCGAACGGTGTCGAAGATGTTAGTACCGAAAACGTACTATCTGGCATTCTGGCTACATCTCGCTAACTTTTTTATATTTAGATAAACTTAAAAAAGTTGACTAAGGGGGGTTGATACCATAGTCATGGAAAAAATCGATATGAAGAAGGCCCAGGCGATTGCCAAGAACAAGGGTCTCAAGCCTGGAAAGGTCAAGGGAACTGAGGGTGTCCAGTTCACCAAGGGGAAGAACAACAGGCTCGACGTCATCACTTGGGATGAATTCGAGGCAATCCTCGCCAAGAGGAAGCTCGCCATCTACGAATCCGGCGGCTGGATGAAGATAATGAAAGCCTGATCGGCCTGTTCGCATCATATCGGTGCGACCTCCCGGGCCAGAGGCCCGGGAAATCAAATTCATTAAATATCAGGAGTTTATCCGCAGTCTCAGGCTCTCCGTGCAAGGGTATCCGAGCCTGGCCAAAGGAGATAGGTTCAGGGCCTATTCTCGTAGGAGTTCGAGGGTTCAAATCCCTTCCCTTGCACCTTATTTCCGACATCAGATGCAGACAATCTGGCGTTCCAATCCCCATCGTCGTTCTCCCTGTTCGAATCCCAACCTGAAAGCACGTTTTGAACCACACGAGACGGACGGGCGCCGGCGTAGAACGTGTTGGTCGTCATGACGTTCGTATGGCCCAACAACACCGACACATCCGAGAGGGACCAGCCCTCGTCGAGCAGGTATTGGCCGTACGTCCTCCAGAGCTTCCTGAAATCGAAATACACGCCGCAGCCCTCGCAGACCTTGGAACGCCACACCCCGAGGGAGTTGGATGACACCGCGGATCCGCCGATGCCGAAGATCAGGTCGTTGGGACGGAGCTCCTCGTTCCGGATGTAGAGGGAGAGGATCCCACGGACCTCCGGACGGACGAGGACGGTCCTCCTTGAACCGTAGGAGTCGCCGCCCTTCGGACGGCTGACATAGAACGTGCCCCTGGAGAGATCGAGATCGGAGACGACAGCCTCCCGGATCTCGCAGGGACGGGCGCCGGTTCCGAGGGCGAAGCACACGGAGGCGGCATCCCGGAGGTCGGATCCGGAACAGGTCCCGGCGTAACGGATGATGGCGGCGAACTCCTCCTCTTCGAGGACGGGGCCGCGGGATTTCCGGTACATGGGGAAGGCCGAAGGGAACCGGGCGCGGGTGAGACGGACGCAGTCGTTCCCGCAAAAGATACAGAGAACGCCGAGGGTGCCGACATCGTGCTGAAGGGCCCCGGGAGTGATACTGGATCTTCTCAGACGTACAGCGAATGCCTTGACGTCCTCCGGCGCGAGCTTCGAGGGATCGCAGCTCGACACCTCCCCGGAATCCTTGAGTTCCGTCAGGATGCGCTCGATCCTCCGGAAGCGGCGGTCGAGCTCCTTGTAGGTGGAGGCGGCGTAGACGCCGTCGTACTCCTTCATGTAACGATTGACGGCGGCACGGAAGGGATAGCGGCTCATACGCGACGGCCTCCCTTCTTCTTCGAAGAACGTCTCTTCGAATCGACAGACTTCCTATCGGAACCGGAATCCCTCGATTCCAGATTGACATGAACATTGCCGGAGAAGGCCCCCTTCTTCCGGTTATGATTCTTTTCAGAAGGTACGATGTAATGCTTCTTACGAGCAGAGAAAACAGCACGATCCCCGGCATGAACGGTCTTCACATCAGGGCGATCGATGTTCTCTTTCGTATTGATATACTGTTGCTCGATGGTGATGCGAACATCACCATCTGCAACATATGGTGACGCATTATGAGTCTTGGTCTCATGGTACTTCTTCGAGATGTTATCGATATCGTCGGCCTCGACTGTTATCTTATGAGCAAGGAACCGACGGAACACGATTCATTCCTCCGAAGACATATTGCAGCCGTCGAAATGCTCCATGTAAAGCTTGTCGGAGGTATCATCATCGACGCCCCAATCCTGAAGATCCAAGGATCCCTGACCGAATGCATAATCCGCGATCTTGCGGGCCCATTCATCCGAAGGCTTCTGACCGGGCTCGAAGAGGCAATCGCTGCCGAGCTTCTCCGAAACATCGAGAATGACCTTCTGAAGATTCCGCATCTGCCATCTCGATCTGACGAGCTCGATTATGAGCTCGTCCTTGGTCAGCTTCTCAAGCTTCTCCCATTCGCTTTCCATTTCTTTCTCACCTCCCTTCACGTTCTGAACGGCAGAATCGCGGAGGGATGATAAACGATGTTCGAGGATGCTCGGAACGGACATCGGAAAGCCTCCTTATCGACGGAGGATCCGGCATAGGTCGGGACGGAATCGAACGGATAGTAGAACGAGACGAAACGGTGAAGCTCCGGGTCGAAGATTTCACAGGAATAGATCCTTCCGATCCTGTTGAGGACTTCGAGGATCCTTTCGGCATCGGATGCCTTCTCGGATCTGAAATCAAGAACGGAGGAGATTATGCGATTGCTGCTGACTCCGGGATTCCCGCGGATGAACCCGTACAGACGAACGGAAAGAGGTTTTCAGGCCTGCTGGCTCATTTGATCAACGAGATGAGCACGCCTGCGATGGTAATCATCAGGAGGATTCCGGCGATCATCGCCCAGAACCTGTCCTTCTCCCTGAGTAGGCACAGGAGCGTGACCACGACGCCCGCGAGAGGCGAGGCGATGAGCACGAGCACTCCGAAGTAGAGCACCGAATCCCCGCCGTCCATGGCGGATACGGCGAGCCCGACGACCATCAGGATCATCCCTAGCACCACTCCGGCGCGGAGTGTGAGTGCAGTGGCTTTGTTGAGCATCATAGGATTCCCACCGCCTGCAGAAGGACGAGCGTCGCCATTATGAAGACGACGATCGAGAAGTACTTGCGGAGATGCTTGGCGTTGATCCTCCTTGCGAGAGCGCTTCCTACGAGGGATCCGAGGAATGCCCCGATGGCGACCCCTGCCGCGTATTCGAGCAGGACCTGCCCGCCCAGGAAGTAGGTGATCGCACCGGAGAACGCGGTTATCCCGATCATGTAGCTGCTCGTCGCACTCGCCGCCTTCATAGGGACGTGCATGTAGAGATTCATGAGGGGGACCTTGACCATCCCGCCTCCGACTCCCGTCATGGAGGAGATCATCCCTGCAGCGGTGCACAGGGCCATTCCGCCTCCGACGTTCTGCACCTCGTAGTCGATGCATTCGTTCGTCGCCTCGTCCTCGTAGCGGAACGAGTATCTTCCGCCGGACTCCTCCGAGGGCTGTATGATCTTCTCGGGGTTCCTCAGCATGCGGTATCCGCTGACATAGACGATGCATGCGAACAGCACCATGAGGATCCACTCCTCGAGATACGTCGCCACTATGGCGCCTATTATCGCTCCCGTCGCGGTGGTGATCTCCAGAAGGAGCCCCAGGCGGACGTTGGAGAGCCCCTTGTCGACGAAGACCGTGGATGCGCCCACGGAGCCTGCGATGATCCCGATCAGGCTGACGGCGACGGCCTCAGTCGGAGCCAGTCCGAAGATCAGCATGAGGACGGGGACGAATATGATCCCGCCTCCCAGTCCGAACAGCGCGCCGAGCACCCCGGCGCCCAGTCCCATGACGATGAGGCCAATCATTATAATCGGGTCCATGACCACGCATCCGAAGGTCGATATTATAATTACGTGGCCCGTCGAGGGCCCCATGGCTTCCGTAGGCATCGCGACTCCTGTATCGAGAATCGTACGATATGGAAATCGTAAGATGCGTGCGCGGACTGCGATCGCCATCGATCGATCTGTCGCGCAAGTCTCCATATAGAAATCCGATGGCCAGATGGTTCGGCGTCAATCGAAGGTCGTGTTCTCATTTTAAATACGAATTCAGATACCACGCACATGGATTTTGCCAGCAAGCTGGACGGATTCTTTGGAATTACGTCCAAAGGTTCCACATTAAGGACCGAGGTAAAGGGCGGAATCCTTGTCTTCCTAGCAATGTCGTACATCATAGTGGTCAACTCCGCCATGATGGCCGATGCAGGGATCGACAGGGATGCGGCCTTCACCGCCACTGTCGTCATGTCTATAATCGGGTCCCTGATCATGGGACTGTATGCCAAATTCCCTGTTGCCATGGCGCCGGGAATGGGTATCAATGCCATGTTCTGCTACACTGCCGTGCTCACGCTCGGATTCACGTGGCAGGAAGCGCTCGTCGCCGTCGTCATCGCGGGACTGGCATTCTTCATCGTGACCGTCACCGGTGTCAGGCAGAAGCTCCTCGACAAGATCCCGGTGGGTGTCAAGGCGGGAATCGTGGCCGGTATCGGCTGTTTCATCGCATTCATCGGACTTCAGAATGCGCACATCATCGTCGATGACCCCTCGACCCTCGTCGCTCTCGGCGACATGTCCGACCTCTCCGTTCTCCTCGGAGTGTTCTGTATCGTCATCACCGTCCTCCTCGTGGCGCACAAGTCGTCCATCGGCATCCTGGGCGGGATGATCGTCACCGCCATCGTCGGTGTTCTTCTGGGCATCATCGATCTTCCTGATACCATCGTCGCATCCCCCACCGCTCCGCCGGTCGGCGCGTTCCTCGATGGGCTCTCGTCCGATATCTTCAGCGCGCAGTTCATCATGCTCATCATCGCGTTCTCGTTCGTCGAGTTCTTCGACGGATCCGGAACCCTGATGGCCGTCGGGAAGCGCGCAGGCATCATGGATGAGGATGGAAACGTCACCTGCGAGAAGGCGCTGTCCGTCGACGCAGGAATCGCATCCCTCTCCGGAGTCATCGGCTGCACGCCCACCACTGCGTTCGCGGAGTCCGCCGTCGGTATCGAGGCCGGAGCAAGAACTGGACTCGTCGCAGTCGTTGTCGCCCTCCTGTTCGCATGCGCACTGTTCATCGCACCCGTCTTCACCATCTTCAGCTACAGCTGCACCGTCGGTGCCATGGTCGTCGTCGGAGCCGCCATGATGAAGGAGCTCAGGGGAGTCGATTGGGACGACCTCCCGACCGTCATGACGATCCTCACGATCATCCTCATGATGATGCTCTCCTACTCCATCACGAACGGTATCGCGTTCGGAGTCATCATGTACTGCGTCTCCATGATAGGTGCGAAGAGGGCCAAGGAGGTCAGTCCGATCCTGTACGGGCTCGCCGTCGTGTTCCTCATCTACCTGGTAGCTTGCGCATTGGAGCTTTGAGGCGAAGATATATGGCGGTAATACTGGCGAGATATTCGGAGATCGGATTGAAGAGCACCCCCGTCAGGAGGAGGTTCGAGAACCAGCTCCGCGACAATGCGGTGAACATGCTGATGGATGACGGCGTCGAAGCCATCGTCAACAGGCAGGGTTCGAGATTCTACATCGAGGCGGAGGATGCCGACCGTGCGGTGGCATCCATCAGGAAGGTCTTCGGGATCGCGTCGGTATCCGTGGTCGAGGAGACCACGGCGAAGATGGAGGACATCTGCGCCCTGGCAGCAGAGTATTCGCTGGCCAGGCTCTCGCAGGGGCAGTCCTTCGCCGTGAAGGCCCGCAGGGAGGGATCCCAGGGCTATACGAGCATGGATGTGGGCCGCGAGGCCGGTTCCGCCATCTTCACCGCCAACGAGGACAAGCGCGTCAAGGTCGATCTGACGAACCCGGATGTGGTCTTCTATATCGAGGTCAGGGACAACAGGGCCTTCGTGTTCGGAGATATCATCCACTGCCATGCCGGGCTGCCCGTGGGCAGCCAGGGCAAGGTCCTCGCCAGGATCGACGACGATCGCGACATCGTCTCCGCATGGTTGATGATGAAGCGCGGATGCAGGGTCATCGCATCCGGATCCGCGGACTGGTCCTGCCTGAAGCAGTACGACCCCCTGATGAAGGAGGGTACGGAGCACAGGCAGGCCCTGGGCTACGTCCTCGGGACCAGCCTGGACAATCTGGATTCGGTCGACGTCTCCCAGTACAAGCTGCCCGTTTTCTACCCTACCGTAGGGATGACCGACGAGGAGGTCGCAGACATCCTCGCAACGATCGAGAACGGTCTTTGAAACCCGTCGGGTCCGTCCATATAGGCGGACCCGGATTCCATATTCTCCGAACGACATCCCATCGTCGTTATACGTCCGATGGATGTTCCCCATTCATGAAGCTCGCAGAGGCGCTTTCCATGAGGTCGGACCTCAACACGAGGCTGTATCAGCTGCAGGTCAGGCTCAACAACAACTCTAGGATCCAGGAGGGCGAGGAGCCCAGCGAGGACCCTCAGGCGCTTCTGGTGGAGCTGGACGAGGTCGCCTCCAGACTGGAGGACCTCATAGCGCGCATCAACCTCACCAACAGCAGGACGGTGTCCTCCGACGGGTCGACACTTACCCAGCTGATCGCGAAACGCGATGTCCTCACCCGCAAGTCGGAGATCCTCAGATCGTTCCTCGATGAGGCGAGCTGCAAGGTCGGTCGCGGGTCCGCATCCGAGATCCGGGTGATCAGCACCGTCGATGTGAGGGCGCTCAGGAAGAAGGCGGATTCCCTGTCGGAGGAGGTCCGCATCACCGATACGAGGATACAGGAGCTCAACTGGACGACCGAGCTCATCTGAGATCCGGAAGGTAGCCGATCGGGGCGGGTGCGAACCCTGCCGAGGGTCAAGTCGGCGTTCATGCATGGTCCGGAGGGCAGGACATCCTAACGGTTACGCCCCCACAGATACACATGCATCGTGACTCAAACGGATACGACCGTGCACCGATCGATCGGCGAGGGAGGGTTCGGGGAACCGCGATCTCAGGAAATCGTGGAAAGAAGACCGCCCCCGAAGGGGCTGGTAAGCGGTTTCAGGTTCTTCTTATGATTGGAAGAATCACTTGATTCTTCTCTGGTTGGCACGGACGGAGGGCCTTGCCTTCTCGGCTCCCTTTCCGGTGTGCCTCATTCCGCGGCCTTTCTGGCCGGCGGAGGTCTTACCGCGGTAGACACGGTTGGTGTGGTCGTTGTTGCAGATCCAGTTGATCTTGGGGTCCGCCTTGATGACCGGGTGCGCGGGGTCCACGAGGATGACCTCGTACCACTCCTGCTGTCCGTCGGCACCGACCCAGTAGGAGTTCAGGACCTCGAGGTTGGGGTAGCGCTTGGCTGTCCTCTCCTCGGCCATCCTCTGCAGGGATTTTCCGACGGTGATCTGGTTGATTCCCTTCCTCTTGGCCCTGCGTCCGGTGACGATGGCCCTCTTCTGGAAGGATCCCTTCCTGACCCTAGCCCTGACAACGACGTAGCCCTGTTTCGCCTTGTATCCGAGTGCCCTTGCCCTGTCGAGCCTGGTCGGGCGCTCGATGCGGGTGAAGTTCTCCTCCTTGCGCCACTGGATCCTGCGCTCGTAGTTCAGAGCCTTGACATAGGTCTTCTCAGGGACGTCCCAGGCCTTGCCGATGTAGTAGTACATGCTCTTCCCGTTAACCGGGCGTGTCTCCTGTTGCTGAGTTTCTTCGCTCATTGGAATCACCTTTACGGATTCACCGTTGTACGGCACATCTCCGTTCATGGAGCAAACGCTCCACGCCTTCTCCGAAGACCGTGCCATATAAAACCCTGTCCATCCGACATAACAAGGATTATCAGAATTACAAGTATTACACAAATAACAGCCAGCTGTTTAAGTTTCTCTTCCAGATAAAGAATCACGGTGATCTTATGACACCGAGACAGGATTGGAACGAAGAGAGCATCATGCGGAGATACCGCGACTCCATGGTCGAGGGGATCCGCTTCAGGCTCATGAGCGATGAGGCGGAGCCGCCGAGGGGATGTCCCGAATGCGGAGCCGCGGAATACGTGCATTACGGCAGGACTGCCAAGGGCACGGAGCGCTTCCGCTGCAAGGAATGCGGGAGGACGTTCACTCCGAAGCACCTGATGTCCGGATCGCAGATCCCGGAGGAGAAGTGGATGGCCTTCGCGGAATGCTATGTGGACAAGGTCAGCATCAGGAGGGCCGCCGATCTGTGCGGCGTATCGACCTCGACCGCGTATCGCATGAAGTGCAGGATCGACGGGCTCATGGGGGCGGATGCGGAGGATGACGATGATGTCCTCAGCACAACCTCTATGTGTATGAGAGATCTGCGTGCGATAGAAGGGATCTGAGCATAGCGGGGGGTCGGAAGGCCTCCTGCTCAATACTCATCGTACTTCTTGTTGCACCCTCTGACCTTGGACGCGGGGTACTTCTCCGCGTTCTTGGCCAGCTTCCTCGAGAGGGAATCGCTCAGATCGATGCCGTTCATCTGGGCGAAGCGGATGATGAAGTATAGCGTGTCGGAGAGCTCGTCCGCGACCTCCTCGCGGCCGGGTCCCGACATGAGCTCCTCTATCTGCTCGGGGGTCTTGAAGCGGAAGCGCTCGAGCAGTTCGGAGGCTTCGGTGACGATGCCGATGGCAAGGTCCTTCTGGTTGTGGAACTGGTCCCAGTCGCGGTCGCTGCAGAACTCCGTTATTTCCTTCTTGAGATCGGCGATGGTGGTCTTCTCATCGGTCATGTCGGTCACCATCGGAAGAAATCGTCGAGGCTGCGGATCTTCGGTTTGGCCTTGGGCATCGGGGGGTCCTTCTTGGCGGTCGCGCCCTCCTTGGAGGAGAACATCCCTCCGTCGAGCAGGGTGGCCTGCTGGCTTCCCAGCATCAGGTCCTTCTCGCCCCATCCGAACACATCGGTGACCATCCCGGCCATCTTTGAGAGCCTCTCGGCATAGTAGCGGTAGTCGGGCCTCCCGTCGAAGGGCTTCCCGCTCACCCACGGCTCGACCTTCATCGGAGTGGATTTGGCATCCGTCACGATCCACGAGACCTTCATCCCCGGCACGAAATCGTATCCGAGCTCCATGAGCTTCTTCGCAGCCTGCACGTTGGCCATCCTCTCCGGGTTCTCGTAGGCATCCAGGCCCTTGCAGGTCTTGGATATGACCAGCTCGGACATGTCCACGCGACCTGCGATGGTGTCCTGGATCGTCTTCCTGGCGAGCGCGAGCGCGTCCTCGTTCCTCTCGTCGAGGATGCAGTCGAACATATCGGTCTGGAGCCTGTTCTGCAGGTCGAACGAATCCGTCCTCCTGCTCTCGTATCCGCGGACCAGGAGCTCCTCCTGTTTCACGGGCCATACGATCCTTCCCACGTACCTCTTCTTCTTGCCGTGGGTGAACAGCGGTTCGAGGATCTTCTCGAATTCCAGGGTTCCTCCGTCGCGGGAGTACTTGTCGGCCATCCTGGTGCCGAAGTCCACCGACTCTTTGAGGGTGGATCCCGGGGATTGCACGAACACGGAATCCGTATCGGAGTAGACGACGTTGTGCCCTTCGGACTGGAGGTCTCCGATGATCCCTTTGACATTGGCTCTGGCGAACGACGTGATCGCCGCACCGATGCTCTTGTCGGTGAATCTGTAGAACGATGAAGCGAACACGCCGTAGAATGTGTTCATCAGCACCTTCACGGCGGCTTGAAGACCATCCAGATAGTGCTTCTCGTGCTCATCGGACGCCTGCTTCATCCTCTTCTTGATGGAATCCCTCTGATCCATCAGGTCCTGGAGGATCTTCGGAAGCAGTCCGAGACGGACGTCCTTGGACAGGAAGGCCGTTCCCGAAGGGGCGACTATCGTTCCCGCAGGGGACAGGGTCGTGAAGCAGATGTTCTTGGCGATGATCGTCGAGGGATACATCGATTTGAAGTCCAGGACGCAGACCCAATGATACAGTCCGGGTTTGATGTCGTGAACGTATCCGCCTTCGATCTGGTCCCCGTCCCTGATGCGTCTCCCCATCTGCGGGACGGCGACGTTCGCACGGTCCGCCGCACGGATCAGAAGGGAATCGGCCAGCTGGGAGGAGCCGGATGTGAGGACGTCCTCGATGGACAGCTTGGACACGGCCGCCAGGTCCATCCCCTTCCTGAGGGTGTCCACCTTCAGGAGGATCCTCATGGCGAGCTCCGCATCCTTGGTGCAGTACTCAAGGACCTTCTCGCGGTTGTTCTTCCACTCGGCGTCCATATGGCGGGGATCGACGTCCAGCTTGGACTCCCCGAACAGCTCCATGGACACGGCGTTGAGGGTCTCCTGCTTGGGATGGATCTCTTTCCGGGCGGCCCACCACGCATCGCAGATGATCCTGCCTTTGACGCGCCAGAACCTCTCGCTGCGGAGCTTCGGCTGCCCTCCTTCCCTTCCCCAGGGCATGGCATCCTTCATCCGGTTGACCTTCGCCCGCTCCTCGATCTTGCGGATGTCGTAGTTGTCGATGTTGTATCCGGTGATGACGTCGGGGTCCTCCTTCCTGATCAGGTCGGCGAATCCGTTGATGATGTCCTTCTCGGAGCCGTAGATGGGCTCGCACTTCCTCATCTCCCCCTTGTCCCACACGGTTGCGCAGATGCACAGGAGGAAATCGTGATCGACGCTGTTCTCGATGTCGAAGGAGAGGATCCTCAATCCCGGGTCGAAGGAGTCGATGTTCTCGAACGAGGACATCTCCAGCGTGATGTCCGTCAGGTATCCCTTGTCGACCGGCTCCCCGGATACGCGGATGCACGACCCCATGTCGACGTCGTAGACGTAGCGATGGTTGTATGGGATGTCAGATGCGAGGGAGTCGCAGCCTCCGCGTTTCAGTCTGTTGCGGTAGTCGGAGATCTTCCAAGGGCTCTTGATGCTGATCTTCAGGGCATCGATGTCGCGCCCTCTGTACAGGAGCATCCTGTGCTCCATGGACAATACCTCGGGATCCTCCTTGAACTGGTCCTCGAGGGCCTTCGGGACCTCGATTCCGTAGAGATACGGTCTGAAACCGCGGACCAGGACGGTGACGGACCTGCCGTCCTTCGCCTTGCCGTAGATCTCGATGACGGGTTCGTCCTCATCGACGGTGTACGACGTGCTCAATATCCTGATGTCCGCGGTGTCCATGGGTATCACTTGTTGGCGACGATCCTGATGACGTCCCCGTCCTGCAGCTCGTAGTCCGCACCGACGGTCCTCTTGGTCTTGGCGTTCACAGCACGGATGAACTTGTCGCCCAGATCGCTGTGGACGCGGTATGCCAGGTCCCTCGCGGTGCTCCCGCGGGGCACGAGGAACGCATCCGGGAGGACGCGTCCGAAATGGTCTGTGAACTTGGTCTCGTCCTCGACGGGATAGACGCAGATGAGGTCCAGCATCTTGTATGCGGCATCCTCGATGCATTTCTGCACGCCCGTGCCTCCGATCCTCGCCATGTTCTCGTTCATGTAGTCGAGGGCCTTCCTCTGTCCGTCGGAGATCTTGGCGCCCTCCTTGATCCTGAACTCCTTGTCCCCGGGGGTGTACTCCACCAGTCCCGCGGCGGCGGCCTTCTTCAGAGCGAGTTCCGTCTCCGCCATTGTCGCCACGCAGTGGGGGTTGACGGAGCGGATCCTCTCGAGGTTCTCCTCGGATGCCAGATCGGCCTTGTTCATGGCAGCGATCACGGGCTTGGACCTCTCGCGGATGGCTCCGCAGAGCTTCAGGAGAAGGTCGTCGTCCCATTTCGTCGGATCGTCCGGGAGGGGGACCTCGCGGAGCGCTTCCTTGATCTGGAGCTCGGTGACCTTCAGGCCCTGGAGCCTCTCGGCGAGGATCGCCTCGGGCTTGGAGCCCTGCATCTTCGCCTGCCTGGCGATCTTGGAGAATCCGTTCTTGATGATCTCGCGCATCCAGCATTCGATCTCGGTCCTGAGGAACAGGATGTCCTCGGCCGGGTCGTGGGATCCCAGGTCCACGGAGTTCCCTTCGATGTCGGTGGATCCGCTGGCGTCGACGACGTTGATGAGCGCGTCGGCCTGCCTCAGGTCGTCCAGGAACTTGTTGCCCAGGCCCTTCCCTTGCCACGCGTCCGGTACGAGTCCGGCGACGTCCAGGAGCTCCACGGGGACCATCCTGGTCCCGTCGATGCAAAGCGAGTTGTGAGGCGTGCATTTCACTCCGAGCTCCTTGCACGGGCACGGAGCGCGCACGTAGGCCACGCCCTTGTTGGGTTCGATGGTGGTGAAGGGATAGTTCGCTATCTCCACGGGAGCCATCGTGGCGGCTCCGAAGAATGTCGACTTGCCGACGTTCGGCTTCCCTACGATTCCAATCTGCATGTAATCGCCGGAGGAGATGGGATACTGGCGTTAAAGAGTACCGCCCGGATCGCATCGGACGTCCATCCTCCCCAGGATCTTGTCCATGATCCTATCGAGTCTCCGGATCTCCTCCTCGCTCAGATCCCCGAACAGTCTCATGCTGTCCTCCACCCCTACGCTGTAGAACGTATGCAGTATCTCGGTCCCTTCGGGGGTAAGGGTGAGGGTCTTCACTCTGGCATCGTCGGAGGTGCCGAATTCCACAAGCCCTTTCGCCACGAGCCTGTCGGCGAGGCCGCAGGCCGCCTGATGGGATGTGCCGATGCAGTCCTTCAGAACGGTTATGCTGCAACCGGGGTTGTCGCGGATGAACGTGAGCGCGTCGGCCTGATTGGAAGTGATCCCATGGACCTTCGCGTTGCGGTCCCTTCTCTTCTTCAGCTCCTTGCCGGCCACGCGGGTCTTGCGTGCGATCGAGAGGAGATCGGTGTGCTGTTCCATGCCTCCCGCCGTCCTTCGATATGGATTCCAGGTTCCTGTCCGGGATAAGTCTCGATGCCAACGGAGCCAGGACCACCATGTACTTCCTGGCCAGCATTCCCGTGAGAAGGCAGCAGAGTATCGTGCCCTCCCTGACCCCTCCGAGTGTGCCGAGACCGACGATGCCGATGACGGCGGCGACGATCACCATGATGGAATCCGAGGTTATGCGCACCTTGCCGTAGTTCTTCTTCACACGCATGGTGAGGGCGTATGCGAACCCGTCTCCGGGGACCATGACAACGTCGGCGAGGATCTGGAAGTACACTCCGAATGCCAGGATGGCGATCCCTCCCAGGACGGATGCGATCCGGAGCAGGTATCCGGAAGGAGCGAAGCCGGAGAAGACCCACATCGAGAAATCGACCAGATACCCGAAGAGGAACGAGATGATGATCTCCAGCAGGATGTTGATCCTGGTCGTGCGGTTGATGGTCGACTTGTCCGTGAGGATGTACTGGAGGGTGACGAGAAGCAGGCTGAACAGGATTGTGAAGCCGCCCAGGGAGATCTGCGGGAAGACTAGCGAGAGGCTGTAGGGGATCGATGTGATCGGCGGTGCACTTCTTATCGCACCGATGGCACGCTTTATCACGATGGCAGTGGATCCGGCAGTAAATGCCACCCTTGTGCGGATCGGAGAGACGATTTCCGCAGCCGCAGAGCAGTCCCCTATCGTAATGGGCTTCCTTTTAGGCGGCATCATTAAGATGATCTGCACATCTCCCTTAAGCTCCATGGCTTTAACGGCTATGCTGGGTCTTAACGGACTGGCAATGGGAATCGCAGCCATCGCCTGCGTCGGAGGCTCCTTTACCAACGGCATTATCTTTGACCGGTTAAAGCTTGGTGACAAAAGCAATGTGATCGCAGTTATGCTGGAGCCGCTGACCCAGGCCGATATCATAACCGCAAATCCGATCCCGATCTATTTTTCCAATTTCTTCGGAGGCGGATTAGCCGGTGTTTCTGCGGCAGTATTCCACATCGTAAACAATGCCCCGGGAACGGCATCTCCGATACCGGGTCTACTTGCTCCGTTTGCCTTCAATTCTCCGATTTTGGTGGTGGCAGCACTTTTCTTTGCCATTCTTGGCGGGATCGTGGCAGGACTTGCAGGAAGCTATGTATTCCGCAGCCGTGTGAATATCGCTGAGATCT
>ERZ773194.1603-NODE-1603-length-23761-cov-4.462499_pt1 | contig 23761 bp, 15 predicted proteins | sample MGYA00511240_ERZ773194 | MGnify/ENA primary metagenome ERZ773194 (study PRJEB29015, sample SAMEA2737774) | human gut metagenome | biome: human gut; feature: human-associated habitat; material: faeces | place: China | collected 2012 ... | reverse complement strand
CGTAACGTCGGCGCCGTAGGTGAAGTCGATGACGGCGCTCGCCGTCTCTCCGTCGGCGCTGACCTTCATGCCGTCGTATACGGCGGAGAGCGTATAGTCGACTATTTCGGCGCCCGGCAGCATGATGCGGAACGTACCTTGACTGTTAGCGGGAAATTCGCGATCCAATCCGACGAGTTTTGCGGTCAATCCGTCCTTCGGGAAGGTGATGACGCCGTTGACCAATGTGCCGGGTTCCGCCGAGGCGATCATAAAGTTTCCGTAACCGTTACTGTTTTCGGTAATACCCGACCATTGTTCTTCAATCGTCACTTGAGTCGCATTGCTGCAATCGATGACGATATTGGACGGAGTGTAGCTGAACTGCTCCGAAAGCTCCTCTTGCGTAGCTCCGAAGAATTCGGTCATATAAGGCCAGCCGAGCATCTCTTCAACCATGTAGATACCTTCTTTCGACTTATGGCTGTGTACCGTGACATCGATTTCGAACATATTGCCGGTGAATACATCGCTCAACCAGCCTTCGCGGAATTTGCCGGTTCCCATTTTCACCCACGGCCAGGGCATAACCGTAATATCGAGGCTGCGGTTGCCGTAGGGCGTCGTGTTGTCCTCGTCGTTGATCAGGAACGAAAGGGGGTATTCCTTGCCGTCTTCGAGTTTGGTGCGGTCGAAGGTGATCAGCAGTTCGGAAGTCTCCTTGCCGGCTGCGAACGATACCGACGACGGAATGGTGAACAGACCCGACTCGTCGCTGGCGAGAACCGCTACGGTCAGCGCCTCGTCCTTGGCGATGCGTTTTACCGGGATGGCGATGGAGGAGACGTCGTCGCTGATGCTATGCTGGGTGGTCACATTCTCGGGGAAGTAGACCTGTGCGCCGTCGACCTCGGGACCTGCTTTGAAGTCATCGTCGCTGCAGGCCGTGAACAGCCCCGCGACGATGGCGACAGTCGCCAGAAAGAATATTTTTATACTTTTCATAAATAGCGATGTTTTTTATTTAACAGACTTGACCGTTTGGGTCGGGTTGGGGTTGTTCTTGCCCGCAAGCGCCTTATTCTGCTGTACGGCGTTCAGCGGGAACACGCAGTTCCACCAGGGGGCGCGTCCGTCCGTGGAAAGCTGGGCCATCGGGGGAGCGTTCGTGCCGGTGTCGCCGTTGTGCATGCCGATGTTCAGACGCTTCAGGTCGTAGAAGATGACGCCCTCGCCCCAGAACTCGATCCGCTTCTGGAAAATGATCTCGTCGATCAGGTCGTTGGCCGCCGGAACCGTATAGGCCGGATCGCGGTTGGCCATGAACGACTGCAACAGCGACTTGCCGGTGGTGGCGTCGTAGTGCGCCGTAGCCTCGGCCTCGATCAGGTACATCTCCTCGACACGCATCATCGGGATGCTCGTCACGTTACCCGTGGAATAGTTTCGTTTTTCGCCGTTGGCCGCGTGGAACTTAAACGATGCGTAGGGGGCTATCGTTGCGAACTCCTCCTCGGTCAGGGTCGTATAGGGTGCGATGGCGTCGAACGAGCGGTCGGCTCCGACAAAGCTCTTTTTGCGGAAGTCGCCCGACGAAATGCGGTTGTAGCTGAATACCGAGATACCCGGCTGCGCTCCGTAGCCGTAACCCCAGATAGCCTCGGTCGCCATGTGGGCCGACCACGACAGCAGGTTGTTGAGCACGGTGTCGGTGGTCTGGATCATGGCCCACATCCACGACGAATTGACCGTGTTGAACCCGGTCTTCGGGTCGAGCCACTGGCTTTCGGTCATAATCGTGCAGCCCGAAGCGTCGATGGCCTTGCGGGCGTATTCGGCGGCCAGACGGTAAGCGGCGTCGCCGGTCGGAACTTCCGCATACGATTCGGTGAATCCGCCCAGCCAGAGGTAGGCGCGGGCCTTGAGTCCGTAGATCACGGCCAGCGAGGGCAGGTTTTTCGTTGCCGGCGTATAGTTGGCCAGCAGGGTCTCGGCGGTGTTGAGGTCCTCGAAGATGAACTTGAACATCTCCTCACGCGATACGCGCGGGTTGTTCTCCAGTTCCTCCATGCTCGTATCTTCCCGGACGATGGGAACGGTCAGCCCCTTGACGGCTTCCAGCTCGGTCTCGTAGGCGGGACGTTCGGGAGCCTTGGCCGGCAGCGCGTCGTAGAGACGGGCCAGGTCGAGGTAGCAGAGCGCGCGGAAAGTCTTGGCAATGCCCATCATCTCCTCTGCGCCTTCGCTCTGGTTTGCGATGTCGATGGCCTCATTGGCCGTGAAGATGAACTTGTAATAGTTGGTGTAGAAGAACGGGGACATCGTGCCGTTCGCTGCCAATCCGGTCGAGTTGCCCGGATAGAGCCATGCCTGCCAGCGGTCGTAGTACTGGTTGCCGCCCGGCAGGTTGCCGCTGACGGGGAACACCTCGCCGACCATGCGGTCGGTGGCGCCGAAGATGCCCGGGTAGCCGAAGTCGATGTGCTCGCCGAGGTCTATATAGTTGGTGATGAGCACCGTCGGCATCGCAGTGATAAGACCCTCCTTTGCGAACGGAGATTCGGCAGTCTGATCGCTGGTGGCGTATCCGCTTTCGGGGAAGGTCTCCTTGATACAGCCCGAAAGAAGCACGGATGAACCGAGAAGCAGCGCCGTTGTTTTCAGTATGTTGTTCATTTTCATAATATTCGTCGTTTAACAAATTAGAACGTTACGGTTACACCGCCCGAGAAGGTGCGAATCGGGGCGTAGTAGTACGGGTTCGTGATTCCGTTGATGGACTGACGCGGGTCGAGACCCTGACGCTTGGACCAGTACCATACATTGTCGCAGGCGAGGTAGATACGCAGATTCTCGACGAGGAACTTGCGCGTGATACGCTTGGGCAGCGTATATCCGAGCGTGATGTTCTGGATGTTCAGGTACGATGCGCTGGTGAGGAAACGGTCCGAGACGGCTGCCTGATTCGAGTCGTTGTAAGCAAAACGCGGAATGTTCGAACCGGAGTTCTCGGGAGTCCACGAATTGAGCAGGTCGTGGTGGTAGTTGTTTCCGGTCGACGTTCCTGCCGGGGAGTTCATGTAGAACCTGTAGCCCTGGTCGAGAACCTGTCCGCCGAGCTGGTAGGTGAAGCCGATCGAGAAATCGACGCCGTAGAAGCGCAGCGACGTGCCGAAACCGCCGTAAACGTCCGGCAGGGCGTCTCCGTGCATTTCGCGGCCCTCCTGCGAGGCCACCGAGTAATCGGAGGTCTTGATGCGCTCCTTGTTGCCGGCATCATCGGTCTTGTAGGTGTACCACAGCGATTTTCCGGTCTCGGGGTCTACTCCCGCGTAGGTCGGAACGTAGAACGAGAAGACGGATTCCCCTTCGGTGAGGAATTTGGTGTCCTGCCAGCGGCCCACGTGTTTGCCGTCGGCCGTCGTGTTGTTTTTGAACTGCTCCGGCAGGTGGGTCACCTTGTTCTTGTAGTGGGTCATGTTGAGCGAGAAGTCCCACACGAGGTTTTTGGTCCGGATCAGGTCTGCGTTCAGTTCGATTTCGAGACCGCGGTTGACCATGTCGCCGATGTTGGTGAAAATGGTCGTGTAACCCGACTCGATCGGAGTGGCCAGCTCGAACAGCATGTCGGTGGTCTTGCGGTTGAAGACATCGATGCTACCCGACAGACGGTTGTCCCAGAGGCCGAACTCTACGCCGACATTGAGGTTGGCGTTGGTCTCCCAGGTGATGTCGGGGTTGCCTTTCTGGTAGAGTACGCTCGTAACGCCGTCGCCGCTGCTCAGGATCTCGCGGTAGTCGGTATAGCGGTAGTAGGATTCCGCTTTCGATCCGAGGTTGTCGTTACCCTGCGAACCGTACGATGCTTTGACCTTCAGCATGTTGACCCACGAAGCGTTGAACCAGCTCTCGCGGTTGATGATCCAGGCTGCGCCGAGCGACCAGAAGTTGCCCCAGCGGTGGTCGGGGTGGAAGCGCGACGATGCGTCGCGGCGGTACGATCCCGAGAAATAGATGCGGTTGTCGTAGTCGTACTGTCCGCGGAAGAAGTAGCCCTCGTTGTTGTACTCCAGAACCGACGAACCCGACCGCGACGAGTCGACGACGGCGCCGCTGAGTTCGGTGTTGTCCGGCGAGAACATCATGGTCTTCGAGCCGTACAGACCGTAGGATTTGCGGTTGTACATTTCATGGCCGAAGAGCAGGTCGAGGTTGTGGACGTCGGCGAAGGTGTTGGTGTAGGTCAGGAACTGCTGCATGTTGTAGGCGATCTCCCGACTGTGGCTCTTGAAAACGGCGCCGCCCGATTCGGCGAACTGTCCGTAGTAGGGGTTCGACACCTGCGTACCGCGGGTTTCGTCGAGCGACACGCTTCCGTTGAGGGTCAGTTTCAGGCCCTTGTACAGGGAGAAATCGGCAAAACCGTTGGCCATGAAGGCATTGCCCTCGTTGATGTATTTGTTGAGCTGAATGTCCTGCAGGTCGTTGCTCTTGCCGCCGTTGGTGCGCAGTGCGCCGCCGTTGCGGCCGTCGCCGGTATCGTACATCTTGAATCCGTACTCGTCGATCATAATGTTGCCGTTGCCGTCGCGCATGTAGACCGGATAGATCGGCGCCATGCGGATCGCCGTGGCGAATGCGTTTCCGCCGTCGGCGTTGCCTTCGCCCTGACCGTCGCCGTCGTCGTTGGTTTGGTTGCCGTTGTTCCAGACGAAATGGGTGTAGGACATGTTACCGCCGACTTTCAGCCACTTTTTGGCCTGGTAGTCCGCGCGCAGACGGGCGGTGTAGCGCTCGTTGCTCGAACCGTCGACGATACCCGTGTTGTCCAGATAGCCGAGCGATGCGAAGAAATTGGCGCGGTCCGTCGCGCCGGAAACGCTGACGTTGTACTCCTGACGGAACGACGACGATTTGTAGATTTCGTCGAGCCAGTTGTCGGGTTGCAGGTAGAACTGCTGGCCCTTGGCGTCGGTTACCAGGCGGCCCTGCTTCGCACGCGGATTGAGACGGCCGTTTTCGCCGATGAGGTTCTGGCCGTCGGGCACGGTGAAGACGTTGTAACCCAGACCGCCGGGATCGTTCGACGTCAGCAGCTTGTTGGCGGCGATGTTGGCAGCCAGGGGAGTGTACTTCTGGTCGAGCGTGTAATAGTTGTACAGCGACTTGTAGTGCATCTCGTAGTATTCGCCCGCATCCTCCACGATGTCGTAGGTCTGCAACGCACGGGTGTTGATGCCCCACTTGCCGTCGAAAGTCACGGTGGCCTCGCCGGCCTTCGCACGCTTGGTCGTGACCATGATTACGCCGTTCGCGCCGCGGGAGCCGTACAGGGCGTTCGACGCGGCGTCCTTGAGGACGCTGATCGACTCAATGTCGGCAGCGTTGATGTTGTTGATGTCACCTTCGTAGGGCACGCCGTCTACAACCCAGAGCGGGTCGTTTTTGGCATTCATCGAACCGTAGCCGCGCACGTAAATCTTCTGACCGGAACCCGGACGGCCCGAGGCGGAGGAGAACTGCACGCCGGCGATTTTGCCGACGAGGGCGTCCCCGACGTTCGAAGACTGCGTTTTTATCAGATCGTCGGATTTGATCACCTTCGCCGCTCCGGTGAAGGCGTCTTTCTTGGCTGTACCGAAGGCCACTACGATCACGTCGTCGATGGCCTGTGCGTCTTCTTTGAGCGAGATGTTGATTCGGGTCTTGCCTCCGATGGCCACCTTCTGGGTTTCATAGCCGATGAAGGATACGACCAGCGATCCGTTTCCGGGAGCCGTGATGGTGAAGCTACCGTCTCCGTTTGAGGTCGTGCCGACATGCGAGCCGTCGACCATAACCGTTGCTCCGGCGACCGGTTTCCCGTCGGGACCGGTGACTGTTCCGGAAATTTGCTTACTCTGGGCCAGCGAGAGTAATATTCCCCCCCCCAATAAAGCAATTAACGATAGTAGAATTTTTCTTACCATAAGCGTTAATCTAATAGTTTTTTTTAAAATAAAAAGTTCACAAGCAAAGGTATGAAATTGCTAACTCGTTTACAAATAAATTATTAAAATAATTTACCAGTATAACATATGTGTAGAAGATTGGTCGATAACGGTTACGATTTTGAAAATATCATCTCAAGGGGATTACAAATTGTAATCCCCTTTTCGGGTGTTTTCGGGTGTTTTGAGCGAATGTGTTAGCTGCGTGAACTTCTGCGTATATGTGAATCGGTCCTCAAAGGCGCTCCCGGACTTTTTCCAGGTCGGTATCGCGGTACAGCGTATCGAGGCGTTTCGAGAGCCGCTCCATGTCACCGTCGAGTTTCGAGTGGGTGATGGTCGCATAAATCTGCGTAGTCCGTATGTTCTTATGTCCCAGCAGCTTGCTGATCGTTTCGATCGCCATTCCCTGCGAAAGCGTGATCGTCGTGGCGAAGGTGTGCCGGGCCGAATGGAACGTGATGTGCCGGGGAATGCCCGCCAGAGACATGATGCGCTCGAGGCAGATGTTGCACCAGCCGTTGCTCGGCAGGCGGAATATCCGCGCATTCCGCTGCATCGGTTTGTATTTCAGCAGAATGGTGTACGGGATCGCGAAGATGCGCACGTTGACCGCAGATCCTGTTTTGCGGCGGGTGGTGCTGATCCACAGCTGTTTGCCGTCCTGCTGGATATGCTGCGGGGTCAGCGTGCAGAGGTCGATGTAGGAGAGTCCCGTGAAGCAACTGAACAAAAATGCATCGCGTACCAACTGTAAGGTCATGTCGTCGAGGTCCAGACGGATCAGCTTGCGGATTTCGGTCATGGACAGGTAGTTTCGCGCGACGAATTCGCTGCGCAGTTTGTAATTCGCGAAGAGGTCCTTGGTCATGTGGCCCCGGCTGCGGGCCAGCATGAGGATGTGCTTGAACGCGATCATGTAGATCCACGTCGTGTTTTTCTTGTGTCCGCACTCCTGTGCGATGTAGTGGTGGAACCCCGTCAGGAACTCTTTGTCGAGTTCTTTGAACAGCAAATCCTTGCGGTTGAATTTGTCGTTGACGTAGTTTTCGAGATGCTTGTAAACACACCTATATTTATAGTAGGTCGTTTTGCTGCGGCTGATGCCCACCATCCGGCTGAACTCCTCGTTGTGATGCCTGAAGAAGGCCAGCAGCGTTTCGTTGCGCTGGTCGTTGCCGAAATACATCTCCTTGACCATTTTCGGAGTGACCAGGGCATGCTCGTAAAACAGCGTGTTGTAACATCTTTCGATGTGGAAACGAATCTGCGAGAGTTGTTCGTTGACATGTGAGGCAACCGCGCTGCGCCCTGCCGCCCGTCCCATACTCACATCCCAGAGATTCGGATTCACGGATAGTTGCGTGGACAGCTGCGTTCGCTGTCCGTTGATCGTAATGCGTCCCATGATCGGCGTGTTTCCATTGCGTAAAGGCGCATTCTTCTTGATGTAAAACAGTACTTTGAACGTGTTTCTCATTCCCTTTCTAACCTTTTTTAAACAATAAACAAACCGCGATAAAGGTAATGATAAAGTTACTGCCAAACGGTATATCAATTGGACCAAATAGCTTATACGGCACGGTTTAACCCTTCTTGTCCGGTAACTATCTGGTAACACAACCCGGACGCACGGAGGTGTCGTCCGTATATCTTACACGCTTAATACCAAACTATTAGGCATTTCTCGGAAAATGCGTTCCGGAACGCTGTAATTATCCTATATCCAGCAGTTTATTATCCGGAATCCGGGGCGATCGTTTTTTTATTTTAAAATTTTATTAAAATTAACGCTTATGGTAAGAAAAATTCTACTATCGTTAATTGCCGTTTTGGGGCTTTGTGTATATGGATTCGCCCAAAACCGGCAGGTTTCCGGTAAAGTTGCCGATGCGGAGGGTAAGCCTGTCGCGGGCGCAACCGTTATGGTCGACGGCACGTCGACCGGTACGACCACGGGCACGGACGGTAAATTCACCATCGCCGCACCCGCCGACGCTACGCTGGCGGTTTCGTTCATCGGTTACGAGACCCGGAAAGTGGCTGTCGCCGGAAAGACGCATGTCGAAGTCGTGATGCACGAAGATGCGCAGGCCATCGAGAATGTCGTGGTGACCGCTTTCGGCACGACGACGAAAAAAGATCTTACGGGATCAATCGCCACCATCCGCGGCGAGGAGCTTGCGAAGCGTCAGGTTTCGACCGTTTCGAAAATGCTCGAAGGAGCGGTTCCCGGCGTGCAGCTGACTACGGCCACCAACCAGCCCGGTACGGACGCTGCGATCTACGTCCGCGGCGTCGGTTCGCTCAATGCGGGCACCGGCGCGCTGATCGTGCTCGACGGCTCGCCCTATCAGGGCAGCCTGTCCGACATCAACCCGGCCGACATCGAGTCGATCTCCGTGTCGAAGGACGCCACGGCCAACTCGCTCTACGGTTCGCGCGCCGCGAACGGCGTGGTTTTCATCACGACCAAGCGCGGCAGCCTGGACAATCCCACGATCAGCGTGGACACGCGATTCGGTATCAACACCCGCGCTGTCCCCGAGTATGACATCATCACCGATCCGGGTGAATACCTCGAGGCGCAGTGGCGCACGATGCGCGACACGAAGTGGGCGTCAAGCCCCGAAGAGGGCGGCGGCGATCTGGCTGCCGCGGCGCTCTATGCCTCGCAGGAGGTGCTGGGTGCACACGGAAATTACAACCCCTACAAATATTTGTCGACCTACCTGATCGACCCTGCGACCGGCAAACTCGACCCGTCGGCCCGGCGCATGTACAGCGAGCGCCTGCAGGACGAACTCTTCAAGACCGGATTCCGCAACGAGACGAACGTTTCGGTCAGCGGCGGGAACGAGAAGTCCGACTATTTCATCTCGCTGGGTTACCTCAAGGACGAATCCTATGTGATCGAATCGGATTTCGAGCGTTACAGCGCTCGTGTGAACGTCAACACCAAGCTCCGCACGTGGATCAAGGTGGGCGCCAACCTCTCCTATGCCCACACGGTGCAGAACAACATTCTGGAGGGCAGCAGCCTCGCTTCGTCGGCGTTCGCCACGGCGCGTTCGTGGGAGCCGGTTTTTCCGGTCTACGCCCGCGATGCCGAGGGGAAAATCAAGTATGACGAAAACGGCGACAAGGTCTACGACCTGGGTACGGGGCAGACCGACGGCACGACGACCCGTCCCGGAACCTCGGGCCAGAACATCATCGCCACGCTGAAGATGGACACGCGCGACATCAAACGCAACAACTTGCAGGGCCGCGCTTACGGGGAGATCTATTTCCTGCGCGACTTCACCTTCACCTCGAGCATGTCGCTGGGCTATCGCGCCTCCGACGAACTGCTGTTCTATAACCCCACGATCGGCGACGGACGCGGTTCCAAGGGCCGGATCAACAAAAAGTCTACGGACGTTTACGATCTGAACCTGATCCAGATGCTCAATTACAAAAAATCCGTCGGACGCCACAATATCAATGCGCTGATCGGACATGAGTACAACAGCTGGGTGCGCGATTACGCCGAGGTCGAGAAGACGAACATTTACGATCCCAAGAATCCGCAGCTGAACAACGCCGGCGAGATGGGGTCGATCAACGGCTATCAGGACGTGCTGCGCATTCAGGGTTTCTTCGGCAAACTGGAGTACAACTACGACAACCGTTATTATTTCTCGGGCGGTATCCGCCGCGACGGAACCTCGCGTTTCAAATACAATCCCTGGGGCACGTTCTGGTCCGTCGGCGCTTCGTGGCGCATCGGAGCCGAGAAGTTCATGGAGAGTACGCACAGCTGGCTTTCGGAGCTGAAACTCCGCGCCACGTACGGTACGCAGGGTAACGAGGACCTGGCCAACTACTATCCCTATACCGACCAGTATACGGTTACCATTTCCGAAGGCAAGCTGGGTACGGAGATCTATTACTACGGCAATCCCGATCTGACGTGGGAGAAGCAGAAGACGTTCGATCTGGGTCTGGACGTGGGTCTGCTGAACGACCGCATCAACCTGACGATGGACTACTTCATCCGCGTGTCGGACGGTCTGCTCTTCAAGCGTACGAAGGATATTTCGACGGGCCGCGCCTACGACTGGTACAACGTCGGCAAACTGCGCAATTCGGGCTTCGAATTCGACTTGAACGTCAAGCTCATCCAGAAAAAGGACTGGTACTGGGACATGTCGGTCAACGGTTACACCTATGCCAACAAGATGCTCAACCTGCCCGACGAGTACAAAGTCTCGGGCATGCCCAACGGCAACCAGCGCATTTACGAAGGCAAGGACATCTACCGCTGGGAGATGCGGCAGTTCGCAGGTCTGGATGAGAAGGGCAACTCGCTTTGGTACATGGATCAGGATATTCTGGACGACGCCGGCAACGTTGTCGGCGTGGAAAAAGTCACGACCGGCGATGCTACCGAGGCCACGCAGTACCTGCTGGAGAAGAGCGCGCTTCCCGATTTCACGGGCGGCCTGAACACCACGCTGCGTTGGAAGAGCCTCGACCTGACGATTATGACCAACTTCCAGTTCGGCGGCTACGGCTACGATTACGACTTCTCGGCGTTCAGCAGTGCGAATTTCCCGATGAACCGTCTGAAGAACTATGCCGACGCCTGGAATCCGGAGACCGGGAAAGGTTCGGCGCCGATCTGGAACACGAACGACTCGAACATCAACGCTTCGTCGGATCGTTTCCTGATCAGCAAAACCTACTTCAACCTGCGCAACATCACGCTGGGCTACACCTTCCCGGCGAACTGGATGAGCAAGATCGGCATCAAGAGCGTTCGCGTGTACTTCGCCTGCGACAACGTCTTCTTCGCATCGAAGCGCAAGGGCTACGATCCCCGTACGAGCATGGGCGGTCAGGGCGCGACGGTCGCTTTGAACAGCGTGGACGGTACGTATTATTCGCCGATCCGCACCACTTCGGTAGGTCTCAATATTAACTTCTAAGCAGCGACATTGATATGAAAAAAATACTGATATTTTTAATGAGCGCGGCAGTTGCGGTATCCTGCAGCGACGATATCTTCGACGTGGACCCTTCGGGAAAAGTCTCTTCGGAGACCCGTGACGAGGTGGCCAAGGAGGACCCGGACAAGGTGCTTCAGGGTATCGAGGCGTCCATTTACACCCACTATGCCACCTATTACAAGAACGATCTTCAGTGGCTGACCGGTTTCAAAGGATTCGAACTTGCGTTCGGCATGACCGGGCAGGACATGACCCTGCTGCTGCAACACAGCATGAACCTTTACATGTATATCAACGACTACTGGCAGGAGGAGTATACGCCGACTTTCAACGTGTGGAACATGTTCTACATTCCGATCGCCACGGCCAATGAGATTCTCGCGACGGCTACCCTCGACGCTTCCGCCGAGTCGGAGACGATGAAGGCCTACCGCGCCCGTGCGCTGACCTCCCGCGCGTTCGGCTACTACCACCTGATCAACGTGTACCAGTATCCCTACTCGGCGGCGAACAAGGACCTTCCGGGCGTGCCTCTGGCCACCGAGGAGACCCTTGGCCAGAATCTGCCGCGCGCCACGATGGAGCAGGTCTACAAACGCATTACCGACGACCTGGACGAAGCGCTGCGTATTTTCGAGGAGATCGGATACGACGACACCGGTTCCCGGACCGATTTCGACGCCAGCGTGGCCGCCATTCTGCGCGCCCGTGTCGCATTGGTCATGGAGGACTGGGGGAAAGCCGTCTCGCTGGCCGACGATATTCTGGCCAAATACACGCTCGTCTCCAAGGAGAACTACAACAGCGGCTTCAACCGTATCGAGAACGTTCCGAGTCTGATCTTCGGCTTCAAGATGACGGCCGACAACTGCCAGACATGGGCTACCTGGTGTTCGCAGATGGACCCCTACATGAGCGGTTATGCGGGTATGTGGGCCGAGCGTCCGATCCACTCCTACCTCTATGCGCGTCTGAATCCGACCGACGTGCGTCGCGGCTGGTGGCTCAACAAGACGGACAATCCGGACCCGGACGCTGCGACGAGCGGTTATGCCTGCCTCCTGCCTTCCAACCTGCCCAATACGCTTGCTTCGGGCGTGAAAGCGCGTTCGGAGTACGTCTCGGTCAAGTTCCGCAGTTACAACGGCGACTGGAACAATACCGATCTGATCTATATGCGCGCCGAAGAGGCCGTCTTCATCAAGGCCGAAGCCGAGGCGCACAGCAACATCGCCGCGGCCAAGAAGACGCTCAAGGATTACGTGACGACCTACCGCGATCCGGGTTATGACATCACGGCCGCTTCGCTCGACGATGTCGTCGAGGAGATCATTCTTCAGAAACGTATCGAGATGTGGATGGAGGGCGCTCTGGAGTGGCTCGACCGCCGGCGTTTGAATATGCCGATTGATCGCCGGGACGATGCCGCGATGACGGCGGCAGGCGTTGCGAACAACCACATTTACAAAGCCATGTGGGAGCAGAACGAATCCGGTATGCGGTTCCAGCTGCCGCGTTCCGTCGTGATTGCCAACCCGGAAATCGGCGAGGCGAACCAGAATAAAACGAATTAAGCGTCTCTGTATCATGCCTGTCAAGTCCGCTGTCCGTTTGGGCAGCGGACTTTTTTCTGATTTCCGGGTCGGTAGTTTTTTTGCCAGGCCGGGAAAAATTTACCGACAAAATTGCATAAGGCATTTGCAGTATTAAATTTTTTGCTTATCTTTGCACCACGATAACAGGGAATACCCCGTTTTTCGCGGATGGTGCCATAGCTCAGTTGGTAGAGCAAAGGACTGAAAATGCCTCGGTCAAGCACTTGAAACAGACTTATAAAACATTAAATACAAGATGGTTACAGAAATGTGACCATCTTTTTTTGTCCCTCGAAATCGGTCGAAAATACACTGGTTTACACAACTTGTGTAAACCAAATGTGTAAACCGAAACGAGGATGTCTGCAACGGGAGTAAACGTACTTTTATACCGTTCCAAAACACTTGCGAACGGAGAACATCCGCTGATGCTCTGCGTAACGAAAGAGCGTAGGCGCAAATATGTCAGCATGGGTATTTCGTTGGCCGCCCGATATTGGGATTTCGACAAGAGCAGGCCGAAACGGAATTGCCCCAACCGAATCTATATTGAAAAGTATATCGCCGACAAACAGCGGGAATATACGGATAAGGTGATTGAACTGACTTGCGAGGAAAAGGCATTTACGGCCAATACACTCGTCGAGAAAGTTTGTGGCGGCTATACGACCAAGACCGTAGGGCAGCTCTTTACCGAGCAAATCGAAGCGTTGCTTGCGGCCAAACGAACAGGGTACGCCTTATCGGTACGGCAGGCATATACCTCGCTCATGCGATTCAACGGGCATCTGAATATCTATTTTTCAGAGATAGATGTTACATGGCTTAAACGCTATGAAACATGGCTGCGTTCGGCAGGGTTGGCGGATAATACAATCGGGATTCGATTCCGTTCATTGCGTATGCTCTACAATCTGGCTATCGAACAGAAAATCGTCAAGGCCGAATACTATCCGTTCCGCAGTTTCAAGGTATCGCGCCTGCATCAGCAGACAGCCAAACGAGCCATTCGCAAGGATGATATTTTACGCATCGTTCACTATTCGACGGATGATGAACGGGTACAGTTGGCAGTCGATTTGTTTGCGTTTTCCTATTACATGGGCGGCATCAATTTCGTGGATATGTGCTATCTGACCGAGAAGAACATCATCGACAATCGGTTGGTCTATATTCGTAAGAAGACAAAGAAACTTATCAAGCTCCCGTTGCAGACGGAAGCCTTGAAGATTCTCGCTCGCTACAATGGAGTATCATTGCCTTATCTGTTTCCTGTTCTCTCCTCGTTCCACAAGACGGAAACGCAACAGCACAACCGCGTGCATAAGGTGATTGCCAAAGTGAATATACGGTTGAAAAAGATCGGAGAGGAATTGAATCTGCCGATAGATATTACCACCTATGTTGCTCGGCACTCCTTCGCTACCGTACTGAAAAGGTCGGGTGTCAGCACCTCGCTGATTTGTGAAACATTGGGGCATAGCTCGGAAAAGGTTACGCAAATTTACTTGGATAGCTTTGAGAACTCTCAAATCGACGCTGCGATGCAGAATTTGCTATGATAGGTGACATATTTTTGGAAAATTTGTTTTATATACCCCTAAAAAAATGCGTCACTACCCAAAAGAGGTTGTCTGGAAACGGACAATCTCTTATTTTTTTGCTATCTTTAAAGGACTAACCAATAAACTTATACCTACTATGAACAGTTATGTAAGCGAAGCCGAGTATGAAGAAATGATGGATGCCGAGAACGCACAGTTCGGAGAACTGAAAGCCGTTCCTGTATCTGCTTTATTAAGCATCGACAATGAAACAGCATCCAATATGCTTTTTTTACTGATGGAGAAAGCACAATACTTGGATTTGGCCTGCCGTGTAAAATCGGGCATGGCCTATTATGAATTTGAGGATGTAAACAATGTCAAGCGTCGGTTGTATCTGAACTCCGACATTGTGGACTTTGTTATAACTTACCTGATGTGTGGCAATAAACGTTCTTACTATCCAAAAATCAACAATATAGACAAGAATGTCGATGAAGCCTATATCCTGCGTTTGTTCAAAAGTGACAGGGACAGGAACGTCGGTCGATATAATACCGTCAGCCAAGAATATAAGGCTGTATATCAGTATGGGCGAATTAATTACGGCACATTCCCCTATACGACGGCAGAATTCGATGAGAAACTAAACAAGCTCCTCTGATTCCTATGAAGATTGATATGGATAACCTTCCACCCATAATTGGTTATAATGTAAGAGAACAGGAACTTTGGGAGTTAAAATTCTCGGATAATGCCCGACACTGCCATATCTTCCATAAGATGGTGCGGGATGGGGTACAAATTAACGGGCAACTCCAACTTGAACGCGGTATTCCCAAATTTCATATAAAGATAGCTGTTGAAGACCTGCCATACGCTATTTCAGTTTGGCTTACACCCGAGTTCGAGAAATTCTTATTGTGCTATCTGTTTACAGGGCATAACGAAGGCTTTCCGACTTACCTTAAACCATTGGAGATTCCGAAACCCAATCCCGATTCGGACTACTTTTACAAGCATATAAAGCGGGAGCTGGAACGGGATGCGGCTATTTTTCGGAATGAAGAACAGGACGGAGTAAAGGGAACGCATGTAATGGCCAAATATCCGTTCGGGAGCATCGACTATGGATTCTTCCCATTGACACAAGCGGATTTATTGGCAACGCTGGCATCCACTACTCCCTATGTCTATTCATTTGTAGCGACCACCATTCCCGACCTGCAAAACAATAAACTGCCGATAGAAGAACGGGATATTGCCGCAGGTCAGCATTTGGACTCGGTATTTAAAGAGATACCCACCAATACGATTATCGACAAGACTATCTGCGGTGTCGGTGCTACATGGCTGGAGATTCATTCCGAACGCAACTCGATTATCATTGAACCGAATGTGCCCGTCATAATCGGCAAGGAACAACAGCATCCGAATATTATCGGTGTGTACGGCGAAACGATGTCGGCGGCAATGGTCAAGCAGCGGATTTCAGAACAGACAGGTCCTGTAAAGCTAATGACCACACCCGACAGTTATCCGAAAGTGATAAATGCACTCAAACAGTTGCGTATCCCTTATCGGCAAGACTATTTCCTGCTGTTCGATGAATGTGAGAAGATCGTCGCCGAGGTGGATTATCGACAGCATATAACCTTGCCGATTGATGATTTCTTTAAGTTCGCCAATAAAGCGATGGTATCGGCAACTCCGATTGTCATTGATGACCCGCGCTTTGAAGAACAGGAATTTAAAATTATCAAGATAAGACCGACATACGATTACAGCAAAGAATTGGAGTTGAAGCCGACCAATAATGTCGAGGTCATGCTGAAACAGACATTGAACAGTCTTAGCATGGAAGATACTCCAATCTGTATATTCTATAATTCGGTGCAGGGTATTAAGGAATTGATTGATTCATTCAAGATAGGAGATTACACGAATGTCTATTGCAGTACGGAAGCACAACGGGAACTCCATAAAGAGGGATATAAGGCTTTTGATTCCGTGACGGACAAGAGCGGAAAAACCGTACTGAACAAATACAATTTCTTTACAAGCCGTTTCTATTCTGCGGTAGATATTACGCTCGATTATAAGCCTGCGGTTATTATGATTACACAGGTCTATAAGGTACTCCCGAACCAAACGCCCTATTCACTCATCGACCCAGAAACGGAAGCCATACAGATTGTGGGCAGATTCCGCAACGGGACAGGTAAAATCACCCATATCACCAATACCAATTCCAAGATGATATGTAAAGACAAAACGGAATTGGAAACGTTTTTACGGGAGGAACACGCAGGTTTTCACAAACTGCTCGATTTGAGAAAGACATTGACGACGCAGGGTGAAATATGTGTTTTAGACCAAGCTATCGAACGGGTGGAATACAAGCGTTTGGGATTTGTAACGGATAAGGGAGAAATCAACTATTTCCGCTATAACAACGCCTATCTGGACGAACGGTTGAAAATGCTATACCGTTATCCTGCAATCCTCCATAAAGCCTATTGCCGCAGCGGTGCATTTAAAGTCGTTTCCAAGGCGGAATATGCGGCCTATACGGACAATGACCGAAAGGTATTGGATGATAAGACCAGATTGAAATCAGAACGGATTACGCTCTTATTTACAATATTCTCCCGTATATGCTTGTCCAGCAAATCGTATGACATAGAATTTCTAAAAGAGTTGCAACGCGAATATGCCCTTTATTACGACGCATATAATATGATAGGATTACGGAAAGTCCGAGAGTTGAATTTTGTGGATTCGGATGTCCGTACAGAGATAAAACGGGTGAAATTCTTAAAACAAGCGACAGACAAAAGTGTCATTAATGAAGTCTATGCCGCCTTTGCTCCGAATACTGTTTATAAGACCTCCGAGATAAATTCGAAGATGAAAGCGATTTTTGACAGTTATTCCATCGAATACGATAGACGGGGAGTAGGCAATTCGATTATGCTCTATTTTGAAGCAACCGAAGCACGGACAGGGACAAAACGAACTTGGAAACTGGGTGCAAAGAAATTTCAGAGTGTGACATAATTTTAGAATTTCTCTTTTATATACCCCTTAAAAATTGCGTCACTACTTACACTATTTTACAATCAATATTTAAATTTAATTTTCTAAAACAATGGGCGATAAATTTGAAGGTATTGTTATAATAATTGTTTCACTCGCTACATATTTTTTCTTGATAAAAGGTGTTATCCCTTTTTTAGAAAGTATTGCAGATAGGGCATCATTGGCACAGGCCAAATTTGAAAGAGAAAAGAGAGAAGCTATCCGACAAGCAGAAGAACGTAAAAAAGAACTTGAAAAAGAACGGCAAATACAAGAAGCCAAGAGAAAAAACCCGTTGTATCCTGCCAAGCCTTTAAGGCATATAGCGTATAACGACCATGAAACGATGCGAAAGATATTAGAGGAACTTAAGGCGAATGGCAAATGGCCTCATAAAAAAGAGGCGGAGTGACATATTTCGGGAATTTCTTATTTATATACCCCTTGAAAATTGCGTCACCGATTTTTCTCTTTACATACACGCCGCAGGCGTTTATCAGAAACAGGCTATAATGCCTGTTTTTTTATAAAATATATCCCCTGCATATACAGATACTGTCTGTTAAAGCCCCCCCCCTTATTGAAATGGGGAATGATAATTATTAAGGATTGCAAACCAAAACTCCAAAATTGGATTTTTTAGTTTAATAATTTACTAATCATCTAATTTGTAGAGTTATGCAATTGAGACAATCCATGCGTCGGGCGGCCAAGATGCGGCTGGCTCTGGCGGGAGCTTCGGGTTCGGGCAAGACCTATTCGTCGCTTCTGATCGCTTACGGAATGACGGGCGACTGGTCGAAAATCGCCGTCATTGATTCCGAGAACTGCTCGGCTGATCTTTATGCCCATCTGGGCGGTTATCAAGTCCTCACCCTTGAAAACTATGCTCCCGAAACCTACATCGAGGCCATCGGCATTTGCGAGCAGGCAGGAGCCGAGGTAATCATCATCGACAGCATTTCCCATTGCTGGGACTATCTGCTGGATTTCCACGCCAACCTGCAGGGAAACTCCTTTGCCAATTGGGCCAAAGTCACACCCCGTCAGAACGCCTTTATCCAACGTATCCTTACCTCGTCCGCTCATGTTATCTGCACCATGCGTAGCAAACAAGATTATGTGCTCTCGGACAAGAACGGCAAGATGGTTCCAGAGAAAGTGGGCTTGAAAGCTGTACAGCGCGACAACGTGGATTACGAGTTTACCGCAGTCCTCGATATAGCCATGAACCACAAGGCCACCACATCCAAAGACCGCACAGGGCTGTTCACGGGGCGTCCCGAATTTCTTATCACGCCTGCTGTCGGTCAGGCCATCCTCAAATGGTGCAACACGACACAGCCTGCACAACCGAGTGTCCAACCTCAAACTCCCTACAATCATGTACCCAGCGTTTCAGCCTAATGCGGAATTTGCCGTCGGTCTGAACTCCGACAATCCTTTTCTCGATAGCCCTGCCGCGGAAGTGGCAACGATTGTAGAGGAACAACCAGCCCAACCTGCAACGACGGGTATTGTCGTTCCTCTGGGTGTTCGTCATAACCGACACTTTATCGAGGCCAACACCAAGCCTGTCGATATAGCCCATTTGAGAGCGGATTGCGTCGTTCCCGTATTCAGCAAGGACAACGAGGTGACCATCTCCCACCAGAGCTTTATCGAAACGGTGCTGGGGGCTGCACACCGTATGTTCCCGCAGGAGGTAATCGACGCTCCCGATATAGTCGTGTCCCATATTATCAAGGGACGGATTCCCGAAGCCATCCACAAGCCCGTGAACCAGCTCTTGGAAACCGACAAGACCATCTACTACGAACGGATGGCTTTCTGTTTCGAGATACCCACGATTTACGAGGATGTGGCAGGGAACAGACTGAACCTTTCGATAGGAGGAGTAAGGGCCTATAACCACGAGAACCTCTATTCCAAGAAGACGGTGGAGAAATTCAAGGTCTTCATCGGTTTCAAGAACCTCGTGTGCTGTAACCTATGCGTTTCAACCGATGGATTCAAAAGCGAACTGCGGGTGATGGGTGTGCAGGATTTGTTCGATGCCACCTTGCGCCTGTTCCGAGAATACGATGCCGAACGTCATGTAAAACTGATGGCAGCGATGCAGGAACGAACCCTTACCGAGCACCAGTTCGCTCAACTCATCGGCAAGACACGGTTGTATCAATACCTGCCCACAGCCGAGAAACGACAGCTTCCTGCTATGGAGTTTACGGACTGCCATATCAACGCTGTGGCAAAGGCATATTATGCTGACGAGAACTTTTCCAGAGGGGACAATCCAGAGATTGATTTGTGGAGGGTTTATAACCTCTTTACGGGAGCCAACAAGTCGAGTTACATAGATACATTCCTTGACCGTTCGCTGAACGCAACCGAACTTATCACAGGTATAGGCAAAGCCATTGAGGGCGATGCAGAGTACAGGTGGTTTGTGGAATAACCGAACGAAGAAGAATACCCTTGCTGTTTCACGACGGCAGGGGTATTTTCTTTGATAGGTAAACAAGACGATAATAACTTATATTCAATGATGCTGTCTGTTGATTTATTGCGCATTATATGGTTTTATATAATTCTGATGCTCAAAATATCGACTTTACGCTGCCATATTCTCGATAATTGAGGGTTGGAATGATTGATAACTCCCGATTAGAGGGGATATGTCGGCTTAAATTTTGAATAACAAAGCATCTAACCCAAGTTACAAGAAACAAAGTTTATTTTCCAGCCCTTTTCCGCTTGTTTGGCAACTTTGTTTTGACGAAATTTGAATCTGCAACAACCTTGAAAAAAGAGTGGTTTTGCCATTGCATTTCCGATGTTTGTTTTTTACTTTTGTGGAAAACATACTGAATACGGAAGTGTAACTTTATTCTCGTGCGACGAACGTAGGAAATTCCAAGCACAATAGAGAGAATAAGTGGCATTGCCCTCCCGTCGTATCTTCACGATACTGGCGCGGGGTTGTTGCTTATTTTATCTATTGGGTTTCCTACGACCTGTCGCACTAAAATAAGTCATCAGCCCTGCGCTTTCTTATTTAACTAATCACATCTGGGGGTTGGAGGTGAAAATTGCAATTGAATAAGATTATGATTATTTCTGTATCATCGAATTGGATTATCCAAGATTCTGCATTTCGCGAAGCACTTCATAGTGCATTTGGGGCGACATTCAACACCGAAGACATTAAAGGAATACAATGCGATGGAATGGACATTTCATCTTTATCTGGCATAGAATATTTCGAAAACTTGGAATGGTTGTCGTGTTCCCATAATTCATTAACAACCCTCGATATTTCCCGAAACCTCAAACTGATAAAATTAGATTGTGGAGAAAATCGGTTGTCGGAACTAAATGTTAATAATAACATTGCTTTGAGATATTTATACTGTTACAACAATAACCTTAATAATTTAGATATATCCAATAACCCCGAGTTAGAAATATTAGAATGTTACGATAACGCGCATTTGCAAATCGAATCAATAGACAATGTCATGTTTAGGCGGAATCCATATGGAACAGGAATTCGCGTGTTGGATACCACAAACAACCTTAAACTTAAGGTATTGAAATGTTCTTCAAATGAAATTGCAAGTCTTGATCTATCAAAAAACTCTCAACTTCTTCATTTGGATTGTGATGATAATTGCATAGAAATATTGGACGTAAGCACAACTCAATTAAATCATTATGTTCCTAAAACTATTGTTTATAGCGAATATCCCCTAAAATGCAAAATGGCGTCATTGAAAGCCCTTTATTTGAAAAGAGATTGGAGGCTAAAAGGTATTAATGATACTTTTCCTGTATGTATAGCTCGCAACACTCAAATTATCTATAAATAACATGGGCTTGTTTGGACGCTCTAACGCAGATAAAATCGCGGATAATATTCGGGAACAGGCAAAATTTATTCTGTTGCAATTTAATGGAATCGACGAGGTTTTTTGTCGAGATGGAGGGGCGACACCTTACAATGCCCAAGAATTAACCTTATATATGCAACGGATAGAACGCACGCATAATGCCATTCAACAAGAATTGGATAAGTTATCGGCCATACAACAAAGTCGAGTGGTCTTGCCTTGGGTCAATGGGAAATTGTATGATTTACACTCATGGAATTTATCATATCAAATGGTTATAAATAAGATAGTTCAAGAAATGAATAAATTATAAAATTATGCCAACATTATTAGGGATTTTCATAATCATTATTCTATTTGTAATCTGGAAATTTATCCGAGAAATGATTAAAGAAAATCGAGATAAGCATTATTAAAAACATTGCCAAAGAATCAGTATTGAAACTTTGGCAATGTTTGTCCCTGCTCTTTCGATAGTGACATAATTTTAAAGGGGTATATAAAAGAGAATTTTGCAAAATGCGTCACAGCTATATTATACACATAACATTATCACCTATGAACCGCTATCTACTAACCGTCGCTTTCATCTTATCGGCTCTATTCACCAATGGACAAACAATAAGCCATGATAACGTCCAGCAAATCCTATCGGACATATTGACGGCTCAAAAAGCCCTGCAAGGAGCTGTAATTCTCTCTGATATGAAAGAAAATGACATTGCATCGGCAGATTGCAGAATGACAAAACGAGGGCCGAAAGCCTGCAAACAAGATTTTATGAATATCGCTGCGGAGAAAAGTAAACAATTCTCCTATGACGATTGCCGAACCGATTATGTTGGGTTGGAAAGTTTGGATATAGCCGCTAAAGGTGCAACAGTCAGAGCCAATAGAAAACGGCATTATTGGGGCAGTCTGACGGCATACTATCCTGCCGAGAATCCGCAATACAGAATCTTCGTAATCATGGAGCAAAATATATATAATGGCACTTACTATGGTGTTCCGCTTTGTGCTCCTGTTGTTGCAAGAATAATTAAATCCCTCAATAACTAATCCATGACCCTCAATCCCACGCTTAAAAGCATACTTGTAAGAACTGCCTACATCGTAGGGAGTTTGACAATCTATTATATTGCCTATAATTATTGCCTTGATTATCTGGATTTTCATTATTGGAGTGATGGAGGACTGATAGACGGGCATCCAACATTACGATATACTTTACTAATGATGGCTGCGGCTATTCTTATCTGGGTGAATATCCGCAAACTGTCACGTCCCAATATACGGCTCTATTTTAGTGCATTTCTATTAGGGCTTGGACTATTGATTGGAGCATGGAAAGTCGGTGCATTTTATCTCTACTCCGAACATGTACTTTTGCGCCATATATATCTGGAAATACTCTTTCATTTTGGATGGTTTAGCGTATTAATATCTTCAATTTTTCCAATATTCTTTGTAAAACAGAAAAATGCAAAATTAGACAGAGGTAGCAAAATAGGCTTACTGATTGTTGTACTATTGTTTGATTTCACGATTGCCATGCCTAATATTTTTGGTGATGAAATAATGGAAGCCAGAATATACGGTAATGAAAACTGTTACTTAATACAAAACGGAGAAGAATGGAGTTGTCATTTATTAAGCGTTACAAATCCCGATGATAAGATATGGACGGATTCAGTTGTAATGCGGACTATCCAATATTTCCCGAAAGATAATTCTTGGTGGGTGGCTGATAATGGTGATTCTATTCGTATAGAAAGTACAAAAGTGTACCACTCAAATCTGCAAATAATACATTCCAACGGGAAAAGCTATCAAGTCCGCACATTGGGTTATGCAGAAACAGAATACGGTAATTGTTGGCAATCTAACATATGGCACAAAATCAAAGGATTGTTTTGCAAAGAAGAAAACGAACGATGAAAAACTACTTACTTATACTGACGGGCATTTTGTTCGTTTGTTGCCAAAGCCAACCCGAAAGACCATTTACAGAGGCCGAGAAATTGGCTGATGAACAATACTCCCAATTCTTTCATTGGATGCTTTTCGGTGATGGAGATGAAGATACCGCAGTCGAAAGTCTGTTTAAGTCTGCGGAAGCAGGAAATTCAGAAGCTCAAAATTTATTGGGAGGATGCTATGCAGAACGACCAGATTTGATTAAACGAGAAAAGCCAGACATTGATTCTGCTGTTATTTGGTGGTTAAGGGCGGCGGAACAGGATGAATGGATGGCCCAGCGGGATTTAGCATACTATTATGCCGACATTCAGGATTGGAAGCAGGCGAAATTCTGGCTGAAACGAGCCAAGAAGAACGGATATAAAGATAAGGAATTACAAAAAAGGATTAACTGGCATTTATAGCATTGGTGACATATTTTTCAAGGGGTATATAAAAGAGAATTTTACAAATTGCGTCACAGATGATGAAGAACTGCATACTAATACTTGCCCTGTTGAGTGCGGGGTGCGGAAATCAATCACGATCACGATGTGATTCTGCGATACTCGTACCCATTGAATCATTCCGTAGGGAGATTGCTGACCCTGCTTTATGGCGAGAACTGTTACATGATGACAATGAATATTTCTCATATATAGATTCGATCCGTTTGGATTGGTCGCAAGTGGTCAATCATTATCTCTCGACAAAACATCCTAATTC
>ERZ773194.1588-NODE-1588-length-23918-cov-4.797427_pt1 | contig 23918 bp, 18 predicted proteins | sample MGYA00511240_ERZ773194 | MGnify/ENA primary metagenome ERZ773194 (study PRJEB29015, sample SAMEA2737774) | human gut metagenome | biome: human gut; feature: human-associated habitat; material: faeces | place: China | collected 2012 ... | reverse complement strand
TTTCCTATTTTATTCCTTTGAGGTTAGGGTGTCAAGTTTTATTATACTACATCATTATGTGAGTGATTTCTGCTGCTCCGTGCACTTCGGAGGAGAAATCGGAAATGTCCGCGAACACATTATATATGAACGCGCACTTAATTGCTACGCACTTAAAAATCAAGACCTGCTCAGAGCGGAATGCAGAGGCCCTATCAAGCGCGGCGACCTCGATTCCGTCCTGAACGAATACAGCCAAAGTCAGAAATACAATCCCTATACCGATCTTATCCTTGCGGTAAAAGCGTGCATCAGCGTATGCGAGAAAGCATATGCTATGAAAGAAGCTCCCGACAACGTTCAGACAAACAGCGCATTTACTGCATAATATCCGCAAAAATACTCTCTCGGAGGAAACGCTCTATGAACACCATAACAAACTTTGATTTCAGTATATTAAATTGGATACACGAACACATCACCTGTTCCTTCCTTGATTTCATCATGCCGAAAATTACACTTCTCGGCAATGGCGGAGCGATCTGGATAGCCTCAGCGGTCATCATGCTATTTTTCCGCAAGTCGCGAAAAACAGGCATAATGCTTGGAAGCGGTTTATGTTCGGGCGTACTTATCGGAAATATCCTGCTGAAAAATCTGGTCGCGCGAGACCGTCCATGCTGGATAAACAAATCTATCCAGCTCCTGATATCCGTCCCGCAGGACTACTCGTTTCCCTCGGGACACACAATGTCCTCTTTTATTGCAGCGACAATAATCATGCACTTCAACAAAAAGCTCGGCGCTGCTGCTTTTGTCCTTGCCGCTATGATCGCTTTCTCAAGACTGTACCTTTATGTGCATTTCCCGACAGACGTTATGGCAGGAGCTTTGATAGGAATCGCTATCGGCTGCATTATCTGCAAAACATCCGATACGCTTTCAGCACGCCGATCATCCGCCAAGACTAACTAAAAACTGTCCGCATGAGAAATCGTGCAGACAGTTTTGGGTTCAACTCATTAAAGATTATCAAACTATGCCACAACTATAGATTGTATTTATCTCTGAAGCAGGACTTGTTTTCAATCGTGCGCTGCTGTATAATGTAAGTAGAAAAGGAGGTTGAAAACATGGCTGATAATTTTAACACAGAACTGAAGCAGATCCGCAAGTCTCGCGGTCTCACTCAGGAACAGCTTGCAAATATGGTAGGAGTTTCCGCACAGGCTGTCTCAAAGTGGGAAATCTCAACTCTCCCCGACGCTGCGCTTCTGCCCCAGATAGCCGATGCTCTGGGAGTAAAAATTGATGAGCTTTTCGGACGAAAAGAGGAAAAACTGTCACTGTATCAGTCTGCGCTTAATGCCGTCAGAGACGTTATAGATTACAGCGAAGGGTCAGAAACTCCATACAAAGAAAGTTTCAACATAATGCGTGATGTATGCCGCGCATTCTCAATGGGCTGCTGCGGTTCAGGGGAATATCATCCAATTGAAAACACACAGTGGGAATGCCCGACTGATATTTTCAGTCAAGGAACCTTTGAAAGCGGCTTCTATCAAAGCCGTCTACCTGAAAATCTGCACTATTTTCTGCTTATGCCGGAACCGAGAGAGGGTTACGACAAGGTTCTGGCTTATGACGAGAAAATGGTGGAACTGTTTGCTTTTCTTGGTTCGCCCAACGCTCTGCGCGCAATGTATTTTTTACAGGGCAGAAAATCCACAATGTTCTTCAACGAAAAAACTCTTGTGAACGAATTGGCAATTTCTCCTGAATGCGCTGATAAAATCATCTCACAGCTTTTAAAATTCCGTTTTATCTGGCAGGCTGATCTGAACAATGGAAATGAAAACAAGGAGAAAATTTATCAGTATATCGTCTCCTGCAACCTTGTTCCGTTCATTACCTTCACGCGAACTTTGCTAAATCTGCCAAGAGGCTTTAGTTACTGCACAGGTTATCGTGATTTACCGTATTTCAAGAATGACACTTACAAGAAAAAGGATCACCTTTAAGGTGATCCTTTTGTTATGTATGGTCTGTTCAGAAACTGTCTGTAGAAAATAAAGCCTACGAAAGTGGTAACAACTTCCGTAACAGGGAAAGTAAGCCAGAAATAATTCAGACCAAAGCGCGAGAAAATAAATCCGAGCGGTACGAACAGCACCACGGTTCGCAGAACGGTAAGAGCCGAACTTTTGAGCGCCGAACCGATCGCCTGAAAGAAAACCGGAAAGATCAGCGAGGTCACAAGCGGAATAAAGCTTACTCCGATAGTCCTCAGCCCAACTGTTCCTATGCTGACCACAAGTTCATCAGACGTGAAAACCCTCAGCATAGGGGCAGGAATAAACTCAAAGCACAGAGTTCCGATAAACATAAGAGCCATACCGAAAAGTATCGCGGTTTTCATGGTCTGGCGACAGCGCGGAACTCTCCGTGCTGCATAGTTAAAGCTTACTATCGGCACTATGCAAGTCTGCATAGCTCCGAGCGGAATGAAGAAAATTGTCTGCCATTTATAGTAGATTCCCAACGCTGTTACAGCCTGATCAGAGAACCCAGAGAGTATCATGTTGAGTCCGAAAATGTAGAAAGTGTAGGCTGACTGCATAAGGATATTCGGTACTCCGAGCCTGAAAATCGTGAAGATCCTGCTGCGGTAGAGTTTTCTTGCAGGAGGTCGGCGCATTCCCCTTTTCATGACAACAAGCGCCGCCATTATCTGTCCTGCAACAGTTGCTATAGCCGAACCCACAATTCCAAGGCGCGGAAATCCAAGCAGACCGAAGATAAGCAGCGGATCGAAAATAATATTGACCGCCGCACCGACTATCTGCGCGATCATGGGTGTTTTCATGTCGCCGTTTGCCTGTAGGATCTTCGTCCAGATACTCTCAAAGAAAACTCCCATGCTGAACACGCAAACTATACGACCGTAGGTTATCACGTCCGCGATTATCTCCGGTGAATCGGTGGACATTTTCGCATATGCAGGCATTATAAGCCACGTTATGACCGCAAATAGCAGCCACATCACGGCTGCAAGAGGAGTTCCGACACCTGCAAATTCTTCTGCCTCGTCTTTTTTCCCGATTCCGAGTCTCGCAGCCATTGCGGTGTTTATTCCGACGCCTGTTCCGACCGCGAGCGCTATCATCAAAAGCTGCAATGGATATATTATCGAAAGAGCGGTAAGTCCTGCGCCCGAAAATCTTCCCACAAAGAGACTGTCCACAATATTATAGAGCGCCTGTATCAGTTGCGCAAGCATTACAGGCGGTGCTATTTTTAGCAGTATACGCGAGATTTTTTCCTCGCCGAAAAACTGCGATTCATTAAAATTCTGCTTCATTTCTGTTTCCTCGATTCTTTCATCACCTATACATTATAGTACCGCAACGGTAAAATGTCAAGAAAAAGGATATTTAGAACTTGTTCTCATTTTCAAACCTGCTCGCATAGTATGCAAACTGAACGCAAGCCGTTTATTTTTCCGCACTAAGCAGATGTTTATAGCTTCTGTCGATACCGATAGACCCGAGCGGAGCAGTTATCAGTATTGCAAGAACTGCCACCGACAGCACGATTTTTCCGCATGGCAGACCAAGTGACAGCGGCACCGAGCAAATAGCCGCCTGCACTGTTGCTTTTGGGAGATAGGCTATGACACAGAACAATCTTTCTTTCGCGCTGAGCTTTGTGCCGAGCATACAGATAAACACTCCCACCGCTCTGAAAGCAAGCGCAGCGAATATCATTAGTACCGCAGATATGCCTGCTGTGAGGGTGTATCTTACATCAACAGCAGCTCCGACAAGAACAAAAAGTACAACCTCTGCCGCGATCCACAGCTTGCCGAATTTCTCCGAAAGCCGCGCAGTTACCCGCTTTTCAGACTTCAGCTTTATCACGCAAGCCATTGCGACCACGGCAAGAAGTCCCGATACGGCAACATATGGCTTGGCAACCGTTTCAATGCTCATAAGAAGAAAAGCTGTGCCAAGCATAATGATGACCTTTGTACTACTGCGAATTTTTCGGTTGTGTTTGTATGAGCTTTCAAACAGAAAATACACAGCCATTCCGACCAATGCTCCCATGATAACGCCAAGAACAATTGAGATCGGAATATTAAGGAAGTCCGCAGCATGGACTGTTCCGCCCTGAGCCATTGTAACAAAAGTCGAAAACAGAATGATAACAAAGATATCATCGCATGAAGCTCCGGCGAGTATCATCTGTGGTATGCTCTTATCCGTACCGTACTTCTCCTCTATCAGCCTGACCATTCTCGGGACAACAACAGCAGGAGATACTGCGCTGAGCACTGCCCCCATAACCGCCGCCTCAATGCGGTTCACTCCGAGCAGGAGAGGAGCAAATACCACATAGCCGACTATTTCGCAGCAGGCAGGCACAAATGACATCATTACAGCAGGTCTGCCGACTTTTTTCAGGTCTGACAGATCAAGGGACAGTCCCGCCTTTATAAGTATAATGATAAGCGCAATCTGCCGCAGTTCGGAAGATATTCCGAGTATGGAATCATCAAGCAGTCCGAGCACATAGGGGCTGACGACTATTCCTACCCCAAGCATACCGATAATTCGCGGCAAGCCTATCCTTTCAAAGACGGCAGCTGCAAAAAGTCCGGCAAGAAAAATAATTGCAAGCGACAATATCATAATAATTTCCTCCTTATGACATCTCCTCATAAAATTAAAAAAGCTGATAACTACTGCGTAAAAACACAGAAGTCATCAGCTTTATAAGGCGGTTCTGAAAGCAATTAAAGGCATTTCACGGGAGAACATCATTCCCGATATTTATTTGCTTGGAGTATTATATCACACCTTCTCGGAAAAGTCAATATCTCTGTCAGAAAAATTTTCCTTTCAAAACTCATGAATTTATAAGCAAACGTCTGAGCATGGACATATCCAGCGCATTAATTGTACTGTCCTGTGAAATATCGCCGTTTTTATAAACAGTAAGCTCTCCCTGCCTGAGAAGATATTTCTGCATCATAACAGCGTCTGCAATCGAAACGATACCGTCATTGTTTACGTCACCAAGCAGCTTTTCTTCGCTGCCCAATCTGTACGACTTGACCGCAAGTGCGCCGGAAGTAGAAATATACACCGCATAGACTGTACCGTTTGAATAAGCGAAATCCGTTGAATTTGCCAGTTCAAGCGAAATACTGTTGCCGAGTTTTGCCCAATTTCCGCTGTCATAGGTATAAACAGCCAACTCAAACGGGTTCTGAGTGTTCACGCCTGCAAGAAGTTTATCCCCTGCTGTAAATGGTACGGCATCAAAACAGTTTCCATTGGTTTTCGGGAAAGCCGAGAAAGTCAGTTTTCCGTCTGAGTAACTGTACAGTCCCTCTGCGTCACCGGTTGCGGCAATGCTAACACCGTTGCCGTCGGCTACCGTCCTTACAGTCGAGCATGAACTTTCAGAGATCGTCACATTATCCCAAGCTGTACCGTTCCATACGGCAAGCTTTGGCTTACTGCCGTCATCAAGATCGCGATAAGCGGCGTATATTCCGTTTTTGTCTGCTGATATTGAAATGTTGCAGCCGTTTGAGCATATACTGCCAAGCTCCGTGATTTCATTTGTTTTGGTATCCAATATCGCCACACGGACTTCATAAGGATAATTGCCAACAGTATATGCCAAATATAGCTTACCGCCATATTCGGTCATATCGGTATACTGCGCCAGACTGCTGCCTGAAGCGATTTTTGACCAGTTTTTGGTCGAAGTATCGTATTTTATGAGGTTATACCTGAAATCAGCATCGTTATAAAGAACATACGGAACTCCACCCGAAGTCACAAGACGGGCATTGTAGAACTCTCCGCCCAAGGTAGAAGATATATTGCTCACGAGGTTCAGAGTTCCATTCTCGACTTTGTGGAGCTTCAGATCATTTGAAAATGAACCGCTTAAAATGTACGGATCTCCGTTTTCGCCCAATGCAATATCCGCCGACAGCACGCTGCTTACGGACGAAGTATCGGCTGCATTATGCCATAAGGTAAAATCATCGAGAGAGGCGAATTCAGCGTGGAATGTAAGCTCGTCACCGTTTATCGTTATATCACTCAGTTTTATTCCGCTGTTTGTGCCGTCGGAATAAACCAGTGCGCCGTCAGTAATGCCGTCTGAAAGATCAAGTGAGCCTACTTCCGTCTTTTTGCCCTCTCCCCCGTAATTTGACGAAAAAATATCACCGGCGCCGTCTCTCACACCTGTTTCGTCAGGACGAAAAACATAAACCTGATCTTTTTCCGTTGAACGGTTTCCTATGTATTCGGGATTTATTCGGTAAACTACCAGACCGCTGCCGTATATTTTTTCATCAAGCTCGTCCGAATACTTCGCGCTCTGCTGTCTGTATTCAACTGCAAAAAATTCGGTATCGGAGAGATCCGTCTTTAATATGTAAACTCTGTTTCCGCTGTCAGACGATGCAGGAGCAAGCGTATAGTCGCCGCTCTTGGTTATATTTGAAACAGTCAGCCAGCCCGAAATCGCAGCTCTCATGTAAGCAAGAGGATATTGCAGGTAAATCGAGTCATTTGCCATTATATCCCATTGTCCCACAGGGTTTCCCTCAGAACCTGCCTCGCGGTACAGATCGGGATAGCCTATGGAATGCATAAACTCATGGCAGAGTGCTCCGACATTTCCGAATATTTTGTTCTCAAAAAGAGAGTTGGTATTCTGAACATTTACAGCTCCTGCATGTATTCCGTTTATCGGTATCTCGCTCTGTTTGAATGCGCAGGGCCAGAAAACTCCATTACTGCCCTCTTTACTCGCATCAAATACGATGACGGTATTGTCAAGATAACCGTCATTGTTGCCGTCAAGAGGAATATCAGAGGGTATCTCGATATTTGTGAGAACTTCCGCAGCAGCCTGCTGAGAGTTCTGATAGCTTGATTCGGGCATCTGCATTACATACGGTATGATAGTTCCGTCTTTCAACTGCGGATAGTGAGACTCCACATTCATCTGACCATATGATATCTTATCGATATATCCCGCAAGCGAGATCACAGTGCTCCTGTCCTCGCACATATCCTGTATTTCCTGAACCCTGTCCTCCATGAAATTATAGCTGTCAGTGTCCTTAAACTGAGCAAAAACAACTATATTGTGAACCGTTTCCGTTGGCTTGGTTTCAGCCGATACGATTGGGATATGAATACTTGCAAGAGTACAGGCAATACCTGTAATTAATGCAGTCAGTTTAAATTTCAGCATATAAGCCACTCCTTACCGCTCCGATAGTTTTACGGAGCTTTTTTGTGCTGCATCAAAGCGCGCGTCTATAGTCATATTATACCATACTTTCTCGTGCCCGTCAACTAAAAAGCGCACATTTTACAATTAGCACATATTTAGAAAGCCGAAAACCGCGAATCTCCTACCCTAAATACTTTTCCAAACACACAAGTTTAACATCTGGAATACCGTTGAATACACAATCTGTGATACCCACTTCCTCATATCCCAGCTTTTTATACATCTTCCGCGCGCTTTTATTTATCATATTTGTATCCATGCGCAGCTCGGCACAGCCTTGCTGTCTTGCATAATTTTCATAAAATGCCACAAAAACCTTGCCATAGCCTCTGCTTCTTTCAAGCGGATCAACCACAAGAGTGTGGAGAACCATAACTTCATTATCTTTCGCATCATGTTTCCACACTACATTTTTATATTCCTCGACCTGAACACTCCCAATCACAAAAATTTATTTTGAATTGCCAAACGCCGTATTTTGTGGTATAATATGACAATAACCATACGAGAGGAAGAGAAAAATGGAAAAATTCAGCAAATGGGTGGCAATGTACGGAAACGCCATGTCAATTTCAGACCACAGAGTCGAAACTTACAGCAAGGATATTACTTTGCGTTATCCGATATACGCTCCGTTTAACGGAAATAAACTCAGATTTACATTTGACAATTTCTGCGGCACTGAAGCAATTACAATAACAAAAGCATGCGCGGCGATCTCAGATAAAAACGGAAAAATAAAAAAAGAAACTGCTGTCATGATAACATTCGGCGGCAGTGAGAGTGTAACTATTGAAAAGGGTACGAAAACAGTCAGCGATGAAATTAGTCTTGAAGTAAAGCGCGGCGACATCATAAGCACAAGTTTTTACCTCGGAGATTTCACACTCATGCGCTCGTCAGTTGTTGCCATTGGAAGTCACTCGGGAGGATTTTACTCTGTCGGCGACTGCGTTTGCGATGAGGAATTTGATATGAACAAGTCGCGTAAAACTTCTGTTTACTACTTTTTAAGTGACATTGATATTCTGACCGAGGAGAAAAATCACGCGTTAATATGCTACGGCGATTCTATCACCGCTCAGAACTGGCCGGACGACTTGACCGACCGTCTTGACGAGATCGGCGTGACTAACCTGTCCGTAATAAGAAAAGCCGCAAGCGGTACAAGAATGCTCAGGCAGTATGATAACATCACTTACGAATCCTACGGTCTGAAGGGCAAAAACCGCGTTCCGAGAGAATGGGACGTTACGGGTGCGGACATGATAATAATACAGCAGGGGATCAACGACATAATCCACCCTGTCGGCATGGAAGTAAACAAATTCCGACCAATGAGCGACCTGCCTACCGTAAAAGAAATGACGGATATGCTTGAATGGTACATCAGTAACGCACGGAAGAAAAATTTCAGGGTATTCCTTGGCACGCTCCTGCCGATAAAAGGCTGGAGAACTTATGCTGATTTCCGCGAGGAAATGAAAAATCAATACAATGACTGGATAAGGACGTCTCCGCTTTCAGACGGCTGTATCGACTTCGATAAGGCTGTCCGCAGCGATGACGATAAAACTGCTTTCAGAGACGGGTATGACAGCGGCGACCACCTCCACCCCAGTGCTTCGGGCTATCAAAAAATGGCGGAGTGTATCCCCGAGGAAATACTCGCCAATTCACAGGAGAATATATGAACAATTTTGCTTTAGAGAAAAAGGACGAACACAAGGCGGTTCTTATAAGCGTAGATACGGGAGAGTTTGACGCAGAGCTGTCAATAGCCGAGCTTATGGAACTCGCCGAAACAGCAGGCGTAAAAACCGAGTTCTATGTGATACAGAAACGTCCCACATATGACAGCGCGACCTGTATAGGTGCGGGCAGGCTCAAAGATGTTGCTGAACAGGCTGAGATATCGGGAGTTGACCTCGCCATTTTCGACTGTGAGCTTACTGCGAACCAGACGAAAAACATCGAAAACATACTCGATATGCAGGTTATTGACAGAACCACGCTCATTCTCGATATTTTTGCTCAGCGTGCCATGACCAAAGAGGGCTGCATTCAGGTTGAACTTGCTCAGAACAAATACCGACTTGCTCACCTTGCAGGCCGTGGAATCGAGCTTTCAAGACTTGGCGGAGGAATCGGTACAAGAGGCCCGGGTGAATCAAAGCTTGAGACCGATAGGCGACATATAAGAAAACGTATTGAAATGCTGGAGAATCAGCTCAAAAAGCTTGAAAAGCGCCGAAAACTCCACCGTGAGCGCCGCCGAAAAGACAACATACTGACCGGTGCGATAGTGGGGTACACGAATGTCGGCAAGTCCACACTGCTCAATGCTCTGACAGACGCAGGAGTTCTGGCGGAAAACAAGCTTTTTGCGACGCTTGACATTACTTCGCGTATGCTCGAACTGCCTGACGGAAGAAGTATCATGCTCGTTGACACCGTGGGTCTAATAAGACGACTGCCGCACCAGCTTGTTGAAGCTTTCAAAAGCACTCTTGAAGAAGCTGCAAGCGCGGACATTATCATAAATATAGTTGACATATCCGCCGAGGACGGTCTAGAGCAGGCAGAAGTCACCGCCAGCCTTCTCAATGAGCTTGGCTGCGAGGGTATTCCCAAAATAACAGTCTACAACAAGTCGGACGCAGTAAAAGATCTTGAGTACATTCCGCTTGATGACAAGTCCGTTCTTATCTCAGCAAAGAACAAGACCGGCTTTGACGGACTCCTTGACTGTATTTCGCGAAATCTTCCCGAAACAGCCGTGCGCGGAAAGTTCCTTATCCCCTACGATAAAACTTCGCTCATCAGCTCTGTCCGAACCGAGGGAAAAGTTTTCGCGGAGGAATACACCGAAAACGGCACTCTCATAGAGGCACTTGTTGACCGCAAACTGCTCCACCTTGTAAAAGAGTTTGAAGTTTCATAAAAGCGCATAGCCTGACTGCTTAACTCACAGTTTTCACATTCTTAACATAAGACATTCAGCTCCCTCATAATAACCGCACACATTAATTAAAGCCAATTTTAAGGAAACTTTGGTATAATACAAGCTGTGATAACAATTATTCACGCAATATGGAGGCGGCTATGAGAGGTATTAAAAGAAGCTGTGCGTTTTTACTGGCGCTGTGCATTATATTCACAGGCTGCGGCAAAAAAGCCGAGTCAAAGTCCGAAACATCTGAAACAAGCGAAACAACAACTGTTTCTGAAATCGAGACCACAACAAGTGAAACATCGGCAAAAACAGAAGGATCTGCAAGCTATGCGGACAAACTTTTCACGACTGACAAAGTTCACACTATCAATATCGAGCTTTCCGATGAGGACTGGGCTGACCTTAAAGAGAATCCCAAGAGCAAGACGAAATATGAAGCCAACATAACCATTGACGGTGAAACTCTTGAAAATGTTTCGTTTGCAACCAAGGGCAATACAAGTCTTTCATCGGTAGCAGATGACGAGGATTCCGACAGATACAGCTTTAAGGTAAACTTCGGAAAGTTCACGGACGGTCAGACATATTACGGACTTGACAAACTCTACCTGAATAACATATATGCGGACGCTACCTATATGAAAGACTATCTCAGCTACAGGATCTTCTCTGAGGCAGGCATTGAAAGTCCGCTGGTAAGCTATGTCAGTCTTACCGTAAACGGTGAAAATGCAGGTCTGTATATTGCAATAGAGGAGATCGGCGAATCTTACCTTGCGCGTACTGCCAACGGTGAGGGTGAGCTTTACAAGCCTGAGACCGAACAGCTTGATAATATTAACGGCGGAGACATGAAGCTTCCCGATAATATGCAGCAGCCTCCCGAAGGATTTGACGGAAGTGAAGCTACAGAATCTCCGAGCGGTCAGCAGGGAGATAATTCGGACAGCACTTCATCAGAGGACGATCGCCGCGGAATGACTCCACCGAATGGCGGCGATATGCCCGAAAAGCCGGACGGTGAGCAATTTGACGGCGAAATGCCACAAATGCCTGACGGTCAGCAGTTTGACGGCGAAATGCCTCAAATGCCGGACGGTCAGCAGTTTGACGGCGAAATGCCTCAAATGCCGGACGGAGCCGAACCTCCACAGGGCGGCGGATTCGGCAGCGCTGACAACGGAGCATCGCTTAAATACACCGATGATGACAAGGAAAGCTATTCCGATATCTTCGACAATGCAATAACAGATCCCGATGATTCCGCCGAGGAGCGCGTAATTGCGGCGCTGAAAAAGCTTTCGGAGGGAGATACAGAGAGTGCGCTCGATACTGACAGCGTTATAAGATATTTTGCGGCACACAATTTTGTGATGAATTATGACAGCTATACGGGAAATATGCTCCATAATTACTACCTTTACGAAAACAGCGGCAAGCTCTCAATGCTTCCGTGGGACTATAATCTCGCTTTCGGTGCTTTTATGAATCAAGGCGGAAAATCCGATGATTCAAGCGCTTTTGATTCAACAACAATTGTAAATTACGGAATTGATACTCCCCTTTTCGGTGCTGAAAATTCAGACAGACCGATGTGGAGCTGGATCGCTGAGAATGACGAATACCTTGAAGAGTATCACGAAGTATTCGGCGAACTTCTTGAAAATTACTTTGAATCAGGTGAATTTGAAACCGAAATCGAACAGCTCTATAACATGATCCTTCCGTATGTTGAACAGGACGCTACGGCATTCTATTCCGCTGACGAATTCAAAACGGCATACAGTACCCTTAAATCTTTCTGCCTTGAAAGAGCCGAAAGCATAAGGCTCCAACTTGACGGAAAGCTTTCGGCGGATAGTTCCGAGCAGAATGACGGTGATAAGGTTGACGCTTCTGATATAAACATAGACGACATGGGAACTCAGAATTTCCGCGATATGAAACAGTCTTAATTTCTGACATCAGACTCAGCCGATGAGAACCAATAATTACCTGCCTGCTCAAAAGCATTGTGCTTGTGGGCAGGCTTTCTTATTACATAAAAAAGGACTCGCATAATGTGCGAGTCCTTTTTATTCAAGCTTAACTTTGTGCTGATTCCTCCAGTCACGAGGCGAAAGTCCGTAAACATTCTTGAACGCTCGGGAAAAGTGCAATTGATTCTCATACCCTACTGCGCTGCCGATATCCGCGATACTCATGGCGGTTATTTTCAAAAGCTCTGCCGCCTTTGCCATTCTGTATGTCAGTATGAACTCCTGCGGAGTCTTGCCTACCGCCTCTTTAAATATTTTTCCGAAATAGCTGCGGTTAAGCCCGCATTTTTCGGCAACGTGCTCTACACCTATATCATTCTGAAAGTTATGCTCAATATATTGTATAGCCTCATGGACGTAGAAATCCCTGAGTTTGCTTCCGGTCGTGATCTTTATCTCAGCAACTGAACGCACAAGATAATCCACAAACAGGTAGAGGTGTCCTATAATGTGGAACGGTGATGCTCCTGCATTATTGACGATATACTGCATTTCAGCGAACATCTCCTCGCGCAGATCCTTGAATCTTGCGTGATAAACGGGACTGTTCTCGCTGAGCGATGACATCTCAAGCAGGCTCTTAACACGGAATCCATCGAACTCTATCCATATATATTCCCAAGGATTGGCTGCATCAGCTATATAGGTATTTATCTGATTCGGGAAAATCATGAATCCCTGACTGCTCTTAATGTGATAAGTCTGAGTTTCGCCTTTTGAATCATCGGCAAGAAGAGTGCCTGTTCCAGAAATAACATAGTGAAAGAGAAAATGATTTCGCTTGGCAGGGCCGTATGAATGTGCGCTGTCGCACTGCTCTCTGCCGCATTGTATAAGTCCAAGATCTACAAAATTCTCGTTTGGAAAAATTGAAAACATTATGTCGCTCATTTTCGCGCCTCCCCTCATTTTTTCTATTATAACACGAAATATACCAAAATGCAATGTGTATTTATCTTTATCCGCTAAAAACTGCATTTTGGTATATTGTTCGTGGAAATGTGCTATTTACTAATAGCATAATGGGTGTTATAATGTATACAATATAAAAAACGGAGTTAATTGCAGAGATTGACAAAAAATGTAAATCAATCAAAAATGAAATTATCCATATGGGAGGTATTCACTATGAAAAGCAGAAAACTTGTCGCTTTCACGACTTCTATCGCTGCGCTTGCATCTGCCTTTTCCATGACAGGCTGTTCAATGCAATCAAAAATCGGAAAGACAGTAATTACCATGATTCAGTATAAGCCGGAGTCTGTAAAGGCTTTTGAGGCCATGGAGGAGCGCTTTAACGCTACTCATGACGATATAGAGCTTAAAATCGAGTCTCCTAACGAGGCGATGACTATTTTGAAAACCCGTCTCATCAAAGAGGATTACCCTGATATCATCGGTATCGGCGGTGATATCAACTACTCGAATTTCCTTGACGCGGAACTGTTCATGGACATATCCGACTTTGAGGGAGTTGACGATATCAAATCAGCTTATATGCAGATAGAGGAGGATCTCGAATTCATACCGCAGGACGGTGTGTACGCTCTCCCCTATGTTGCAAACGCAGCAGGAATCCTTTATAATAAGGAAATGTTCAGCGAAAACGGCTGGGAAATTCCTACAACATGGACGGAATTCACAGAGCTGTGCGATACCATAAGCGAGACTACCGACATTGATCCACTTTATTTCGGATTTAAGGACACATGGACTACACTTGCACCGTGGAACGCCCTTGCAGTCGGACTTGCAGACTCGGACATCTGCTCACAGGTAAATGCAGGAAAAACAACATTTTCTGAGGGTTACAAGGAAGTCGCAGAAAAGATGAAGTCATTGCTCCAGTACGCCGAGCCTAACCCGTACGCTTACAGCTACAACGATGCCTGCACTGCTTTTGCAAGAGGCGAATCTGCAATGTACGTTATCGGAAGCTACGCTGTTCCTCAGATACTCTCGGTAAATCCGGACATGGAAATTGATTCTTTCCCGTTTCCGGCCAACGAAAATGAGGCTGACAACGTGCTCAATTCAGGCGTTGATCTACAGTTCTCGGTAATGAAAAAGTGCGAGAACAAGGAAGCCGCATATGAAGTTCTCCGTTTTCTCTACGAGGACGAGACTGTCCAGATCTATCTTGACGACCAGAGTGCGATCCCTTGTAAGAAGGGCGATTTCACGCTCCCCTCAGTACTCGACAGTATGAAATCGTACATCGAGGCTGACAGAATGTCAGACTTCCACGATCACCACTACCCCAGTGAGATGAGCGTTGACGCTATGGTTCAGACTTATCTTATGGACACAAGCAGCAATGCCACAGAGACTTTCCTTTCAAAATTTGACAGCGAATGGAAACGCTACAACCGTGACCTTATAGAAAAGGTTAAAAAATATGAGGAGGGACAGAAATGAAAAAGCCAATGTCAAACCGCACCAAAACTTACATTCTGATGATTCTTCCTGCGCTTATCCTGTTTATCGCATTTAACACTATCCCACTTATCACAGGCGCGTTCTACAGCCTCACCAATTACCGCGGTTACGGCTCGTATGACTTTGTAGGTTTGAGAAACTTCAAGGATCTCTTTCAGGATTCACGAATCGGAAAATCTTACCTTTTCACCTTTAAATACGCTATCTGCGGAACTATACTTGTAAATGTTCTTTCGCTGATACTCGCCCTTGGCCTCAACAGCAAGATCAAATTCAAGAACACTCTGCGAGGTCTTTACTTCCTCCCGAATATTCTCGGTGGACTCGTAGTCGGCTATATTTTCAGCTTTATTTTTACCTACATTATCCCTACTGCGGCAAAGGCACTCGGGATTGACTTCCTCAGCAGCAGTATCCTCGCAAGCGAAAAATGGGCGTGGGTCGGAGTCCTTATCGTAGGTGTATGGCAGAGTGTCGCTATGAATACTATCATCTACATCTCGGGATTACAAACCATTCCCTCTGATATCTACGAAGCAAGCTCGATCGACGGTGCTGGCAAGTGGTACACATTCCGCAAGCTTACTCTCCCCCTCCTGCTCCCCTTTGTTTCGACCAATCTCATTCTCAGCACAAAGAATATGCTCATGGTATTCGATCAGATCATGGCTCTCACCAAGGGCGGCCCTGCACAGAGCACAGAATCTATCTCCTACCTCATCTACAGAAACGGTATGGACGGCGGACAATTCGGCTTCCAGAGCGCTAATGCAGTCATATTCTTCGTTGTTATCGTTACTATCTCGGTGATCCAGCTTATTATAACTAACAGAAAGGAGCAGCAGTTATGAGTAACAATTCAGCAGTTATGCCGGCGGACAAGATCGGCAAAGGAAAAAAAGAAAAGTCAAACATTCTCGTTACGGTTCTGTTGCTTCTCGGCTGCGTGATGATACTGTTTCCGCTTTACATGACTATCGTTATCGCGCTGAAATCCCCTTCCGAAATGACCAACGACGTTGCCGGAGCGCTCAGTCTCCCGAAGTCGTTCAGTTTCAGCAATTTCCGTGAGGCAATGAAGGTCACAAACTTCTGGAGTTCACTCACAAACAGCATTATAATCACAGGCGCGTCTATCCTTATCTCGCTTGTTATCCACTCTATGGCAGGCTATGCTCTCGGCAGAGCAATGAACAGATTCAAAAAGTTCAAAGTAATTTACTACTACATTGTCAGCGGTATGTTCGTACCGTTTGCAATACTCATGATGCCGCTTGTTAAGGAAACTGCTACTATCGGTATTGACAATATGTTCGGCGTAATTGTTCTTTATGTTGTATTCTATATGCCCATGAACGTTATGCTCTACAGCGGCTATCTCAAGAATGTTCCACTTGCTATGGAAGAAGCTGCGGACATTGACGGAGCTTCCGCATGGAGAACCTACTGGACGATAATCTTCCCTATGATGAAGCCTATGCACGCTACAGTTGCTATCCTCACTGCCCTGGGAACATGGAATGACGTTATGACTCCCCTTGTTATCATGTCCGGTTCGGAAAAGACTACTCTCCCACTCGCTCAGCTCAATTTCCAGACTCAGTTCGGAACGAACTACAACCTTGCTTTCGCATCTTACCTGCTTGCTCTTATCCCGATCTTGATCTTCTACATTCTCTGTCAGAAGCACATTATCGGCGGCGTTGCAAACGGTGCGGTCAAGGGATAATTTAGAATTTTTCACACACATACCTCTCTTATGCAGCAGTATGGGCATTTCGCCCGTACTGCTGTAAGCACAATAATTGGAAAAGGTGATTTTATGGCTATATACATCAATAAAGAAAGCAGAGTTTTCAGGCTTGTTACCGAGAATTCCGAGTATCAGCTCCACGCAGACGAGCTGGGAGTTCTCCGTCATCTTTGGTATGGCAAAAAGGTCGATACCGATATGTCCTACCTGCTCGATTATCCCGATGTGGGATTCTCGGGTAATCCCTATGATGCAGGCGACAAGCGCACTTACTCGCTCAATACTCAGCCTCTTGAATATCCGTGCGAAGGCGTGGGAGACTTCCGCGTTTCGGCTGTATCGGTCGTTCACTCCGACGGTAGCAATGCACTCGACCTGCGCTATAAGGGTCATAAGCTGAGCAAGGGAAAATACAGCATAAGCGGTCTCCCTGCAGTTTATGCCGATGACAGCGACGCAGAAACTCTTGAGATATTTCTCCGTGACACCTCGACAGAAACAGAAGTAACACTCCGCTACGGAGTTATTTCCAAGTACGATATTATTACAAGAAGCGCAGTTGTAAAGAACTGCGGAGATTCTCCCATAAAAATCGAAAAGGCGGCAAGTCTCTGTCTTGATATTCCACACGGTAAATGGGAGTGGGTACATTTTCACGGCAGACACGCCATGGAACGCCTTATGGAAAGAGTTCCCCTATTTCACGGAGTACAGGAAATTTCAAGCAGCCGCGGAACTTCAAGTCATCAGCAGAACCCGTCAGTTATTCTCTGTTCACCTGACTGTACCGAACAAAACGGCGAATGCATAGGCGCATTCTTCATGTACAGCGGCGGATTCAAGATTCAGACTGAATTTGAACAGATGGATCAGGTGCGTCTTGTAATGGGCCTCGATCCTGAAACATTTGAATGGACTCTCGAAAACAATGAGACATTTGAAACTCCTGAAGCTGTCATGACATTCAGCGCGAACGGTTTTGCAAAAATGAGCCACAATTTCCACAAAATTATCCGCGAAAACGTATGCCGCGGAAAATATCAGCTTGCCGAACGCCCTGTGCTCATCAACAACTGGGAAGCCACCTACTTTGACTTCAACGAGAAAAAAATACTGAAAATTGCTAAAAGCGCGGCAAAACTCGGAGTTGATATGCTCGTGCTTGACGATGGCTGGTTCGGAAAACGCAACTCTGACACTTCGGGACTCGGTGACTGGTTCGTGAATGAGAATAAGCTCAAAGGCGGTCTCTCTATGCTTGCGGACAAGATAAATGACCTCGGTATGAAACTGGGTATCTGGTTCGAGCCTGAAATGGTTTCGGAGGACAGTCACTTATACCGTGCTCACCCTGATTGGGCAATTGCAATTCCCGACAGAAAGCCGATGCGCGGACGTTTTCAGCTTGTCCTTGATATGTCGCGCCGTGAGGTTCAGGATTATCTTTTCGGTGCGATAAGCAATATTCTCGACAATGCAAATATTTCTTATATAAAGTGGGACATGAACCGCAGCATAAGTGACCTTTACTCCCATGCGCTCCCCGCAGAAAGGCAGAGCGAACTTTCACACCGCTATGTCCTCGGGCTATACTCTCTCCTTGAACGTCTCATTCAGAAATACCCCAATGTTCTCTTTGAGGGCTGCAGCGGCGGCGGCGGAAGATTCGATGCGGGTATGCTCTACTACTGCCCTCAGATATGGTGCAGTGATGACACAGACGCTTTCGAGCGCACCAAGATACAGTACGGAACATCTTTCATTTACCCGATATCAGCAGTAGGTTCGCACGTTTCGGTCGTTCCCAATCACCAGACAGGCAGGATAACTCCGCTCGAAACAAGAGCTGTAACTGCAATGGCAGGAAGTTTCGGATATGAACTTGATCTCGGACTTCTTACAGATGAGGAAAAGACTGCTGTAGCCGATCAGATACGCCGTTTCAAGAATTTTGGCACACTTATCCATAACGGTTCATACTATCGGCTTACAAATCCCATGAATGGCAATCGTGCATTCTGGAGTTATGTTTCAGATGACCGAAGCGAAGCTCTTGTGCACGGAATGATCTACCATGCGCCTGCAAACATGAAACGCAGCGCTCTCAGACTGAGCGGACTTGATGAAAACTCGCTCTACTCCATAAGCGACACTAAAGAAACTTACAGCGGAGCGGCTCTCATGAACGGCGGAATTCTCCTGCCTATGCCTTGGGGCGACTATACTCCTGTTGAGATACACCTTAAAAAAGTAAAGTAATATTCCTTCCTTTTGAACCTGTTCAGTACAAGCTCTTATAAAAGATCCGCTAAGCTCATATACTTAGCGGATCTTTTCTGTCAGAATTTCAGTTGATTGGTTTCGCCAAGTTCCTTCGCAGGCTTTCCTGCCGACGGAACACTCTTGGCGCGATATTTTGAAAGCTCGGTAAGCTGCTCGCCCTCCACTATCTCGGCAGAGGCAAGAAGTGCGTTCTTTCTCAGAGTTACTACCTGCACGCCCTGAGAGTCGCGCGTAGCTTTCGGGAGTATCATTCCCGTATTGAATACAAGCGCGTGACCGCTTGTTGTTCTCAACAGAACGTCCTTGTCCTCTGCTGTGAAAATCGCTGCAACAAGCGGAGATTTGGACGAATATGCATTCGCAAGCTTTTTGCGGTTGGTTTTGGTCTCGTAGGATTTCAGCGGAACTTTTGCAGCCTTGCCGTTTTCAAAAAAGAAAATGACATATCCGCTGTAATCGGTCGTGGGAACAAGAGTTTTCAGATTTTCATTCTCGTCAAAAGCAAGCTTTGCGGGAATATAATCGCCCATTACGCTTGCCTTGGTGTCGTCAAAAGCGCTCGCCTTTGACTTGTATACCTGCGCACGGTCGGTAAAGAAAATGAGGTCTGTCTTGTTGGTAGACTCAAAGTTCTGGCTGATGAAGTCGCCCTCCTTGAGTTTGTGCTCACTGCTCATTCTCAACGACTGCGGAGTTATCTTCTTGAAGTAACCGCTCGCTGAAACAAAGAGATTGACAGGATAGTCAGGAGTATCATCGATCGACTCGTCCTCCTCAATATCAGACTTGAAGTAAAACATCGTTTTTCTCGGCTGAGCGTAATTCTTGATCACATCGCGCAGTTCGGCAATGATTATCTTGCGTATCTTCTTCTTATCATTGAGGATATCCTCCATTTCCGCGATATCCGCCTTGAGCTTGTCAACCTCCTCAATGCGTCGGAGAATGTACTGCTTGTTTATGTTTCTAAGCTTTATCTCGGCAACGTATTCTGCCTGTATTTCGTCTATTCCAAAACCTATCATGAGATTTGGAACAACATCCTCCTCATTTTCGGTTTCGCGGATTATCTTTATCGCCTTGTCAATGTCAAGAAGTATCTTTGAAAGAGCCTCCAAAAGGTGGAGCTTCTCCTTCTTTTTTTGCAAGTCATGGTATGTTCTGCGCTGTACGCACTCCTCACGGAATGCTGTCCATTCGGTGAGGATCTCGCGAACTCCCATTACTTTCGGAGTTCCTGCAATGAGAATATTGAAATTACACGGATAGCTGTCCTGCAACGGCGTCAGTCTGTAGAGTTTCTGCATCAGCTTATCGGGATCAACTCCGCGCTTTAAGTCGATAGCAATTTTCAATCCGTCAATATCTGTTTCGTCACGGATATACGAGACTTCGCGTATCTTGCCCTGCTTTACGAGATCGACTATCTTGTCGATTATCGCCTCTATAGTGGTCGTGTATGGGATCTGCGTTATTTCAAGACAATTTGCAGACTTGTCATAGTTATACTTAGAGCGTATCTTTATACTTCCCCTGCCGGTCTCGTAGATCTTTTTCAGTTCATCCTCATCATACAGCATTAGCCCTCCGCCCGGAAAATCGGGGCCTTTGAGAGTGCTTGTAATATCATGCCCGGGATTTTTCATCAGCGCGATAGTAGTTTCGCAGACTTCTTCAAGATTGAACGGACAGACATTGCTCGCCATTGATACTGCAATACCCGTGTTTGAGTTTACGAGAACGGTCGGAAATGTTACCGGCAGCAGAGAGGGTTCGAGCATTGTGTTGTCGTAGTTGGGCACAAGGTCGATCGTTTCCTTGTCTATATCACGAAACAGCTCATTGCATATATTTTCAAGCTTGACCTCGGTGTATCGCGGAGCCGCATAGTGCATCTTGCTTGAATACTGCTTTCCGAAATTTCCCTTGCTGTCGATATATGGGTGCAGGAGTGCTTCATTGCCGCGCGTGAGACGCACAAGAGTATCATATATAGCCTGATCTCCGTGCGGATTAAGTTTCATTGTTTCGCCGACTACATTTGCCGACTTTGAACGCTCCTTATCGGGACTGAGAAGTCCCCTCTTGTACATCATATAGAGCAGTTTTCGGTGAGAGGGCTTGAAACCGTCTATCTCCGGCAGCGCTCGTGATATGATAACACTCATCGCATAAGGCATATAGTTATTTTTCAGCACATCTGTTATCTGCTCGTTTACAATGCTTCCCGAACCCTCAATGTAGGCCTCGTGCTTGTAAACGGGATTTTTCTTTGGAGTTTCTCTTTTTCTTGCCATTTATCTGATTCTCCTTTATTTCAGGAATCTGTTATTCTTCCGAATTCAACTCCGGCTTGTATACGCCGAGAACATCATTCGTCTTACCGTCGAGTATATACAGGCGGCTGCATTTCGGGCATTTCCATGCTTTGCATTCCGACATGATACACATATCTATCGAAGACAATGTATCGTCCTGAAGCATCAGATCCATTTGTCTGTCCGAATATACCCAGTATTCAAGCTCATTCGGCATCTGACTGCTCCACATATTCTCGCCGCATTTGCACTTTATATTAAGCATTGCCGCCCCCTTATGAAATATCGGCAAGCTCAAGATAATCCGCGCCGTATTCCGATATATAATCCTTTCTGCCCTGAAGATCATCGCCGAGAAGCATTTCAAAAATTTCAGCAGACTGCGCGATATCTTCAACCGTTACCTTTATAAGACGGCGCGTTTCAGGATTCATTGTTGTAAGGCTCATCATGTCAGGCTCATTCTCGCCGAGACCTTTTGAGCGCTGGATAGTGTGCTTTTTATCGCCTATCATGCCGAGTATACGCTGTTTTTCCTGCTCGGTGTATGCAAAATATGTCTTTTCCTTTGTGTTTATCTCAAACAGCGGAGACTCCGCAATATAAACATATCCCTGCTCTATGAGTGTAGGTGTGAGACGATAGAGCATAGTGAGGATAAGTGTGCGTATCTGGAAACCGTCTACGTCCGCATCGGTACAGATAACGATCTTGCTCCAGCGGAAATTCTCGATATTGAATGTTGAGAGTTCTTTGTTCGCTTTGGTAGTAACTTCGACTCCGCAGCCGAGAACCTTCATGAGGTCTGTGATAATATCATTTTTGAAAATTTTGCTGTACTCCGCTTTCAGGCAGTTGAGTATCTTACCTCTTACAGGTATAATCGCCTGAAATTCCGCATTGCGCGCAAGCTTTACTGAGCCGAGAGCCGAGTCGCCCTCCACGATATATATCTCGCGCTGTGAAACATCCTTGCTTCGGCAGTCTACAAACTTCTCCACCATATTCGAGAGATCAATAGTACCCGAGAGCTTTTTCTTCATGTTCAGACGAGTCTTTTCAGCATTTTCGCGGCTTCGCTTATTAAGAAGAACCTGTTCGGAAATTCTCTTAGCCTCGTCGGGATTTTCAATGAAGTAAATTTCAAGCTGATGTTTTAAAAATTCCGTCATCGCCTCGTAAATAAACTTATTGGTTATCGCCTTTTTGGTCTGATTCTCATAGGAAGTCTGTGTAGAAAATGACGATGAAACAAGCACAAGACACTCCTCAACATCGTTGAAGGTAATTTTTGCCTCGTTCTTCTGATAACCGTTCACCGACTTTATATAGGAATCGAGCTGCGACACAAAAGCCTGCTTGACGGCTCTTTCGGGCGAGCCACCGTGTTCGAGAAAGCTTGAATTGTGATAGTATTCTATCTGCTTTACCTTGTTCGAGAAAGTCAGCGCAACGTCAAGCTTTACCTTGTACTCAGGCTTGTCCTCACGGTCGCGTCCCCTCTTTTCGGAACTCCAGTGCTGAATGGTCGTAAGTGCGTTATCTCCCACTATCTCGGTAACGTAGTCCGTTATGCCGTTTTCGTAGATAAATTCCTGCTCATTGAATCCTCCCGCCTCGTTTTCAGAACGAAAAACAAAGAGAAGATTAGGATTTACCACTGCCTGCCTTTTCAGAATATCACAGAAATACTCATCCGAGACCTCTATGTCTGTAAAAACGTCAAGGTCTGGTCTCCAACGAGTCTTTGTACCGGTCTGTTTCTTTTTGCATGGTTCTTTTTTAAGACCGCCAATGTTTTCGCCCTTTTCAAAATGAAGTCCGTACTTAAATCCGTCACGAATAATTTCAACGTCCATGTACTCTGATGAGAACTGGGTCGCACAGAGTCCAAGGCCGTTGAGTCCGAGCGAATACTCGTATGATTCGGCAGTATCATCGTATTTTCCGCCTGCATAGAGCTCGCAGTAAACAAGCTCCCAGTTATACCTCTGCTCGTTGTTGTTGAAGTCTACAGGACAGCCTCGTCCGAAATCCTCGACCTCTATATCATTGTTTCTGTAGTGCGTGATGATTATCTTATCGCCGAAGCCTTCCCTCGCCTCGTCTATCGAATTTGAAATAACCTCGAAAATTGAATGCTCACAGCCGTCAAGTCCGTCCGAACCAAATATAACAGCAGGTCGCTTTCTTACCTTGTCGGCGCCTTTAAGCATGGTAATGCTTTCATTTCCGTAATCATTTTTCTTTGCCATCTGTTATCTGCCTTTCCGTTTATTTCAATACATACCATATTATGATAACATACTTTTTAAAATTTTGCAAGTGTGTCGTTGTCTATGTTTCACACTTTAATTTTCTATATACTGCAAACTACAAAAAATCCGCACAGTGAATCAGACTAATAATAGTCCTTGGAGATTGACTTCATAATTCTTGTCTTGAAGATTTTCTGTCATTTCACTGCTGTTTGGATAGTAAGTACCTTCTCCATTTCGCCCACACGCAGTAAAACCCAAAAGGCAAACAAATATTAGGGCAGACATTATCAGCTTCTTCATACAATTATACTTCTACACCAATCCTTATTTGTAAAGCAGTCACGCCTTACAGTATATACCTAATTATACCTTACATTAGAAAACAACCCTTTGACAGTAACTGCCAACCAGACCAGCGGGCAAAAAAATGAGCCGAGATCAACCTCGGCTCAAATCCCGTATTCGGTTCATCACAATGAATTGCAGTGAGTTACTGTGAATTACTGTGCGGTGAAATACTGTCAGTTACTATGAAATACTGTGGATGAGAAGCTG
>ERZ773194.1579-NODE-1579-length-24006-cov-23.085800_pt1 | contig 24006 bp, 20 predicted proteins | sample MGYA00511240_ERZ773194 | MGnify/ENA primary metagenome ERZ773194 (study PRJEB29015, sample SAMEA2737774) | human gut metagenome | biome: human gut; feature: human-associated habitat; material: faeces | place: China | collected 2012 ... | reverse complement strand
GTCCCCCGCAAGCCCGGCGCGCAGGCGCGCCCGGCCGTCAGGCGGCCGGGACGCCGGAGATTCAATAGCGCGGCGGCTGGGGGGCGCGTCAGCCCGGCCACCGCACCAAAAAAACCAAACAGGCCGGAGGGGGGGAGCCGCCGCGCCACAACTTCTGATGCGTGACGCACCATTCATCCCTGCGACCGCCAACGAAAAAAAGGGAGAGGGGCAGCCCCTCACCCTTCCCACGGGTACCACTCTTCCCCCCGTTCGGCGTAGTAGTCGGAGACATACCGGACACATTCCAGCTCCATAGCTTCCCGGAGCGCCTGACGATCACCGATTCCCATCGGGTCATAGAATGTATCACCGTGCGCCGCCGCATGGCACCGCCAACACAGCGTTATCAGGTTCATGGGGTGGTCAGCCCCACCTTCCCCGCGCGGCTTGACGTGATGAATCTGCAAACCATCCGTCGAATCGCACAGAGCGCACCGGAATCCATCCCTTTCGTATACCGCCCGCCGGGTCTTGTTGTCTATGCTGGCACCCATATTCCGTTTCATGTCTTTGTACCGTCCTTTCTGCCGTCTCGCGGCACGCCAGGACAGCACGGCAGGGCAAGGGCGGGGGCGTGCCCCCGCTCTGTATCACCCTTGCCCGCCGTGATATGCTGGGAGTGCGCGAGAGGGCATGACAGGGACTTCCGCTGTCGCTGTCGCTCCCCGGCGCTCTCTCAACGCATCATGAATTCCGCTTGAAACATACGAAATTTCGCTAATGCCACGCATCCAAATATAATTTTTGCACATGAATTTCAGCTGAAATTAACTTAGAATCACAAGTTTCTTGTAAAACATTTGTTCGAATCACAAGATTCTTGTGATTCCAGTATCTTCCATGTAGGAGCTTGCCCGCAAGGGCATACCGAAACGACGTGCTTCTGTTGGCGAAAGGGAACCCTGACGGTTCCCTTTCACACTATCCTTCCCTCCGATATTTGCAACCGAATAGGTTTTTTGACAGGCTGAAGCGCTTATTCAGATATTCAGAACACCCCGTAGCCGGCGCCCTGGGTGATGATATACGACCACAGAACGGGGCCTACCGCGCCGGTGGGGGTATAGCCCAGCCGGTTTTGCAGGGCGCGGACAGCGGCGGCGGTGGCCGCGCCGAAGATACCGTCCGCCGTCACGGAGGGCAGGGAGCCGTCCCGCTGCGCCAGCCGGTTCAGCTGGGTCTGAAGCAGCGTCACCTCCGCGCCGGTGTCGCCTTCCACCAGAAAACGGCCGGGGTATATCTGCCGGGCGAAGGTCTGGTACTCCGGCGGCAGCTGGTAGAGCGTCTGCTCATAGACGTTCTGGATGGCGTTCCATGTGTTCCGCCCCACCACGCCGTCCACCGTCAGGCCATAGGTGCTCTGGAAGGCCAGCACCGCGTCCCGCAGCTCGTCGTCGAACACGTCGGAGATGCGGATGGGCGGCAGCTCCGGCAGGAAGAAGCCCAGAAACGCCAGGTAGAACCGGATGGTCTGGACGCCGATGCCGGTGTCGCCCAGGCGGAGGACCTTGGGAAACTGCCGCTGAGCCTCAGAGATGGTCAGGCCCTCGCTGGTGACCTCGGAGAGGCTCTTGACGCCGTTGTAGATGGACTTGATACGGTACCAGGTGGACTTGCCCACGATGCCGTCCTGGGTCAAATTGAAAATGCGCTGGAAGGCGCGGACGGCGGCGGCGGTATCCGCGCCAAAGACGCCGTTGGCCTCGGTGATGGCGGGGATGGCGGGATAGTTCTTGCGGATGCGGTTCAGCTCCCGCTGGATGGTGCGGACGTCCTCGCCCACGCTGCCCACGGTCAGCGGCTGTCCGGGATAGGAGGGCGTGCTGTCCCCCACCGGGGCGTTGTACACCAGGTCGATGTCCTGCCCGTAGTAGTACTGCAATATCTCGTAGGGCGTGCGTCCCTGCTGCGCCAGCTCCTGGCTGCCCCACTGAGACAGCCCCCGGCACTGGGTGCGCACGCCGTCGCAGAACTGGGCGTACAGCGGCTCCACGTTACCCCGGCGGACGATGTAGTTGTTGAACATATCGTCCACGATGGCGTTGATGTTCTCGAACGTCTCCTTATTGGGGGAGAATGCCTGATCGTACTGGGTGTTGTTGGTGATGTCGAAGTCATAGCCCCGGCTGCGGTAGAACTCCGTATAGACCCGGTTCAGCGCCACGGATATCTGCGCCAGCACGTTGGCGCGGATGGCGCTCTCGTTCCACGTGGGGTATATCTCGCTGGCGGCCACGCCCTTGATATAGCGGGGAAAGGTGACGGTGACGTTCTCCGCCGGGGCGTCCGGCGCGCCCAGATGGACGGTGATGTACTCCGGAACAACAGGATAGGGCACGGCTCAGCCCTCCTCTCGCTGCGGCGGCAGCGTCACCGCCAGCACGGACTCAATACAGGGAAACACCAGCACCTGCTGGTGATCCGGACAGTGGTAGTCCGGGTGGCTCACCGCCACGGTATAGGCCGTTCCGCTGATGCCCGCCGTGTCCGACGACAGTCCCAGCGACGCGGGCAGCGCCGGCAGCAGTATCCTGTCGACAATGCCGGAGCTGTCGGTCACGCCGGAGTAGAACGTCTCCCGCACCGCGCCGAAGTCGCGGTATACCTCCACCGCTGCGCCGGGGATGGGGAATATGCCCTGGGCGGCGGATACCTGCACCCGCAGGCTGCCCTGCTCCGGGTGGGCATTACGGAACCAAGTGATGGGCTCGATCTGTGCCATGGTCGTTCCTCCCTTTTGCTTTTGGGAGAGTATATGCATCAGCAGAAAAGAAATATCCCCCGGCTGCCGCCGGGGGATATTTGTTGTTTCAGAAGGCCCAGTTGCCATGGCGGAACACGGGGACCACATCGCCGTTTTCGCAGACGGCGTCGATGTCCATATCCTCGGAGCCGATCATAAAGTCCTCGTGGATCATGGAGTCATTGACGCCCAGGGCGCGGCACTCGGCCAAGGTCTTGTGCTCAAAGTCGTTAATGGTGTCGGCAAAGCCCATGCCCAGGGCCAGATGGCAGGCGGCGTTTTCGTCGAACAGCGTGTTGTAGAACAGCAGTCCGGACTGGCGGATGGGACTGTCGTAGGGCACCAGGGCGCACTCGCCCAGATAGGCGCTGCCCTCGTCCATAGTGATAAGCTTGGTCAGCAGGTCGTTGTTCTGCTCGGCGTGCCACTCCACAGCCTTGCCCGCGTGGAAGCGGATCCAGAACTTGTCGATGAGCTGGCCCTGATAGCTCAGTGGCTTGGTGGCGTAGACGATACCCTCGGCCTCGCCCCGCTTGGGGGAGATAAAGCACTCCTCGGAGGGGATATTGGGGTTGAAGACAATGCCCTGCAGGCTGCGCTCGCTGCCGCCGCAGAAATGGGCCTCGGGGATCATACCCACGGTGAAGTCGGTGCCGGTGGCGCTCCTGTAGCGCAGCTGACGGATGTGCAGGCCGTTCAGGTAGTCGCGGCGGTCGTGGATGTCCTTGTTGTGGGCCGCCCAGTTGGCCTGGGGATCGCCCTCCAGCGCGCGGGAGGTAGAGAGGATGGCCTCCCACAGCTTTTCCACCGCCTGAGACTTACGCAGACCGGGGAACAACTTTTTTGCCCAGGCCTCGCCGGGCACGGCGGCGATGCACCACTGGTACTTGTTCTCGATCTGGTCGCGGTAGGGCTTGATGATGGGGAATTTGGCCTGCTGGCTCTTGGCCAGCTTCTCCTGGTCGATGCCCTTCAGGCCGTCCGGGTCCTCGGAGAGCAGGTAGATGCGGCAGGGGATGGTATCCACATAGTGCTGCCAGCGGGCCAACTCGTAGTCCTCCACTCTGGAGAGCGTGGTCAGGCTGCGGTGGCGGACGTGGAGCTTCTGCAAAGGCTGGTAGTTCCAGTCCACCACGACCTTTTTGGCCTTACACTTATAGCACTCGTCCACCAGCATGGCCACGAACTCCGGCTGGTCCAGGTCGGCGGCGATGAACACCTCCTGCCCCTTCTGGATGTTGACGCCGGTGCGGGCGATGAGACGGGCGTAGGAACGGAGAACAGACTTTTTCATAGGGAATGCCTCCTTATCGGCAAAATTTCTGTTATGGGTATTGTACCACCGCGGGTGGGATTTGAAAAGCGGCAGGGCGGGACGTTCAAAAATTATTTTCATTTCTTTAATGTTCCTCTAATAAACCGGACGTAAGATAAGGCTATCCTAAGGAGGTACACAACACATCAATACAAGGCCATCTACATATACAATACGGTTTCAGGAGGTAAAGAATATGAAACGTTTTCACATCATCAAAAAGGCTTCCCCCGTCAACTACGCGCTGGAGAGCAGCCGCACCCTGGACAACGGCGTGGTGCTGAAGCTGATCCACTGCGGCGAGACGCTGACCGTGTCCGCCAGCTATGAAAAGCAGCTGGAGAGCTTCGCCGACCTGCGCTCCGTGGAGGAGGCGGCGTATATCGAGGACTATCTGACCCGGAAGTACAGCGGTGTGGACGCCGCCGACCTGCCCATGCTGACGGCGTAAGGGTTGTCAGGGAAAACACTTTCTGGTATACTGGGTGTGAGCGAGAGGTCCCGCCCGCCGATGGGCGGGCGGGACATTTTTTCTGCTGCCGGACGGCGGCTTGCGGAGGAGGGCACGGCGTATGCGTATTCTTATCGCGGAGGACCAACCGGAGCTGCGGCGGATGCTGGTGAAGAACCTGACGGCGGTGGGCTATACCGTGGACGGCGTACCGGACGGCGCGGAGGCGCTGGCCTATCTGGACGCGGCAGCCTACGACGCAGCGGTGCTGGACATCATGATGCCGAAAGTGGACGGGCTGACGGTGCTGCGGACGCTGCGCGCCCGGGGCAGCGCCCTGCCGGTGCTGCTGCTGACAGCCCGGGACGCCGTGGCCGACCGGGTAGACGGGCTGGACGCGGGCGCAGACGACTACCTCATCAAGCCCTTTGCCCTGGACGAGCTGCTGGCGCGGCTGCGGGTACTGACCCGGAAAAAGGGAAGCGGCAGTACCAACGTCTACACTCTGGCCGATCTGACGGTGGACACTGCCGCGCGGACGGCGAAGCGGGGCGGCCGGACGCTGGAGCTGTCCGCCAGGGAATATGCGCTGCTGGAATACCTTATCCGCAGCAAGGGCGTGGTGCTGTCCCGGCAGCAGATCGAGGACAACCTGTGGAGCCTGGACTACGCCGGGGGCACCAATGTGGTGGACGTATACATCAGCTATCTGCGGAAGAAGCTGGAGCTGCCCGGGGAGCGCAAGCTGCTGCACACGGTGCGGGGCATGGGCTGGGTGCTGAAGGAGGATGCATGAGGAACATATCCATCAAATGGCGGATGACCCTGTGGTTCTCCCTGCTGATGATCGCCATCACGGCACTGATGCTGGTGTTCGTGATGCTGATGAACCGCAACACCGTAACGCGGCCGCCGGAGGCGGAGCTGCTGTACATGGTGGGCCGGAACGCCGACGATGTGGAATTCGACCACGGAGACTGGGATTTCAGCGACGTGGAGCAGTATGCCCACGGGGTGTACACGGAGATCTTCGACGAGGACGGACAGCGGCTGTTCGGCACGGCGCCGGCGGAGGTATCGGACGGCGCGCCGAAGGAGAAAAACGCGCTGCACACCGTCGTCGGCAGCAGCGGCGGGACGTATCTGGTGTACGACTACTGGCTGGAGATCGGCGGCAGCGGCCTGTGGGTACGGGGCACCATCGACAGCGCGGCCCGGGGCAGCGTGATGGAGGTCATCGTGCCGCTGGCGTGGTCGGTGCTGCCGGCGCTGGTGGTGCTGAGCGTGGGCGGCGGCTGGCTCATCTCCAGCAGCTCCTTCAAGCCTATGGAGAAGGTCATCGCGGCGGCGGAGAGTATCTCCGGCGGCGAGGACCTGTCGCGGCGCATCGGCCTGCCCAGAGGCAGGAGTGAGATCAACCGGCTGGCGGGGACCTTTGACGATATGTTTGACCGGCTGGAACGCTCCTTTAAGGCGGAGGCGCAGTTTACCTCGGACGCCAGCCACGAGCTGCGGACGCCGGTGACGGTGATCCTGGCAGAATGTGAGACGCTGGAGCGTACAGCGGAGACCACAGAGGACTACGTCGAGGGCATGACGGTCATTCATCGTCAGGCGGAGCAAATGTCCCGGCTCATCGGGCAGCTGCTGCATATCACGCGGCTGGAACAGGGCACCCAGAAGACCTGCATGGAGCGCGGCGACCTGACAGCGCTGGCAGAGGCGGTATGTGAGCAGCAGAAAATGATCGCGCCGGAGGGCGTGGTCCTGACCTGCGACGCGCCGGAGAACGTGGAGGCACGGATGGACGTGATACTGATGACCCGGCTGCTGAACAATCTCATTTCCAACGCCTTCCGGTACGGCAGCGACGGCGGACACGTCCGTGTAACCGTCCGCCGGACGGGCAGTTGCGCCGTGCTGTCCGTCAGCGACGATGGCGCGGGCATCCCGCCGGACCAGCAAGAAAAGATATGGCAGCGCTTCTATCAGGTGGACGCGGCCCGCAGCGGCGGCGAGGGCACCGGGCTGGGGCTGTACATGGTACGCCAGATCGCACGGCTCCACGGCGGTACGGCGGAGGTGGAGAGCGTGCCCGGGCAGGGCAGCACATTCACCGTGCGGATCCCGACGGAATGACGTATATTTTCCCCGCCTGCGGGCGGGGAAAATTTTTTCATATCCCCTATTGACTATGCCATGGTGGGAGGGTATAGGATGGACGTGAGCTCAAGGAAAGACGATGGAGGTACTCCCATGCTGAAGATCGGAGATTTTTCAAAGCTGTCCCCCCGGCCGCGCATTTGCGCTCCCCTCACGCCCCCCCGCCTGACGGCGGGGGGTTCTTATGATTTGCTTGACCGGGTTGACTTTCACGGGACAGGCGGGCATAATAGGGCATACTATACTGATGGGAGGTGCGGTCATGGCGGACATTTTCATACGGGCGCTGCCCAAGTACGCGCCGGACCTGATCGTGCTGCTGGGGCTGTATCTCCTGCTGCTGGGCCGGTGGAAAAAGCAAGGGCGACGGCGGGTGCTGGTGTACACGGTGTTCAGCGTGTATATGCTGGGCGTGCTGTGGGTGACGGTTCTGCCGGTGCTCTCCATGCTGGGAATACACCATGCCTACGCGCCCATGGTACTGGAGCCGTTCCGTGACCTGCGGCTGGGATACGGCAACGCAGAGCGGCAGGTCTTTCTAAACGTGCTGATGACGGTGCCCTTCGGCATTCTGTGGCCGGTGGTGCGCCGGGGAAAAGCGGGGGTGTTCCGTACAGTGGGGGCAGCGTTTCTGCTGAGCCTGTGCATCGAGCTGGTCCAGCCTCTGCTACCCACAGCACGGATGTCGGACATCACCGACCTGATCTGCAACACAGCCGGCGGGCTGATCGGCTACGGGCTGTACCGGCCGTGGAAAAAGGCCTTGGGCTGCTGGATGTAAAAAACGACCGCCGAGGCGGTCGTTTTTGCTTATTGCAGGGCTTCGCGGAGGCGGAGGGCCTTTTGGGCCAGCTGGGCGAAGGCGGCGGGGGTAAGGGACTGGGCGCCGTCGGACAGGGCGGTGGCGGGACGGTCATGGACCTCCACCAACAGTCCGTCGGCCCCGGCGGCCACGGCGGCCAGCGCCAGCGGCTCTACCAGATCGGCGCGGCCCGCGGCGTGGCTGGGGTCCACAATGACCGGCAGATGGGTCAGGCGCTTCAGCGTGGGAACGGCCGACACATCCAGGGCGGCGCGGGCGGGGGTCAGGCCGCTGCGGATACCACGCTCACAGAGAATGACCTGCGTATTGCCGCCGGACAGGATATACTCCGCGGACAGCAGCAGCTCCTCCACCGTGGCGGAGGTGCCGCGCTTGAGCAGGATGGGCTTGCGGGTGCGGCCGAGAGCTTTCAGCAGGGCGAAGTTCTGCATATTGCGCGCACCCACCTGCAGCACGTCCACATCAGCCAGCGTGTCCAGCTGGGCGGGATCGGTGATCTCGGTAACGGTGGGCAGGCCCGTATCACGGCCGGCCTGCACCAGCAGCGCCGCGCCCTGCTCACCCATCCCCTGGAAGGTGTAGGGCGAGGTGCGGGGCTTGAAGGCGCCTCCGCGGAGCATGACGGCCCCGGCGGCCTTTACGGCGGCGGCGACGGTCTGTATCTGGTGCGCGGACTCCACGGCACAGGGCCCTGCGATCAGGCAGAAATCCGCGCCCACGCGGACATCGCCCACCGGCACCACGGTATTCTCCGGATGAGCGCTCCGGGCGGCCAGGTGATAGGCCGGAGTCAGGCGGCGGGCCTCCTGCACATAGGGCAGGGCCTGAAGCGCGGCGGGGTCCAGCCGCCACGTCTCCCCCACCAGGGGCAGAAGGATGGATGTCTCCCCCGCTACGCAGCCGCCCTTGACGTTTTGCAGAGCCAGCTGGGCCAGCAGCTGGCGGATGGCAGGCTCCGGGGTGTTCTTTTGCAGTACGAGTATCATAATGGATCGCTCCCTGTATTGTAGTCAGGTGGTTATTATAGCGTATCCCATCGGTTTTTGCAATCCGTGAAAAGCGCATATTGACAAAAACAGGCAGGGCCATATAATGAACTTGTATTACAAACGGGCGTTCTGCGTGCCCCCTTCCCTGCCGCAGGCACGGCGGAACAAAGGAGTAAAAAGGAGAAATAATGGAACGGAAATTTACACTGAGCTGCTGCTCCACGGTGGACCTGCCTTATTCGTACATGGAGAGCCGGGACATCCCCGTGCTGTTTTACACCTACGTGGTGGACGGGCAGACCTATGACGACGACATGGGCCGCGATTCGGCGGCGCTGCCCCGGTTTTACGGCTTTCTGAAGGCGGGCAAACTGCCCCAGACCAGCCAGATCAACGTAGCGGGGTATATGGACTTCTTCGAGCGCCTGCTGCAGAAGGGCGGCAATGTGCTGCACATCGCATTCACATCCGGGCAGTCCTGCTCGGTGAACAACGCCTATCTGGCGGCAGCAGAGCTGAAGGACAAGTACCCCGGGCAGAAGCTGATCGTCATCGACTCCCTGTGCTCCTCCAGCGGCTACGGCCTGCTGGTGGACTACGCCGCCGATATGCGGGACGCGGGCGAGGACATCGACACCGTGGCCCAGTGGGTGCTGGACAACCGGAACAAGGTGCATCACCAGTTCTTCTCCAGCGATATGACCCAGTTCCGGCGGACAGGCCGGGTATCCGGCGCGGCGGCCACGGTGGCCACGGTGCTGAACATCTGCCCCATCATGCGGCTGGACGACAAGGGCGCCATCAAGGCATACAGCAAGGTGCGGGGCAAGAAAAAAGCCGTGGAGACTACGGTGGACACCATGGAGCAGCACGCCCAGGGCGGTCGGGACTATGACGGCAAGTGCTTTGTCTGCCACAGCCAGTGCCCGGAGGACGCCCGGCTGGTCATGGACGCCGTGGAGGAACGGTTCCCGAAGCTGAAGGGAAAGGTACGCCTGTGCGACATCGGCACCATCATCGGCAGCCATGCCGGACAGGGCACCGTGGCTGTGTTCTTCATGGGCGACGAACGGCCCCATATGGAGTGAAAACGGAAAAAGGCACCCCTGACGGGGTGCCTTTTTTATTTCGCGCGGCGCCGGGGTAAGACACCGCAGGAAATACGGGTCAGTTTCCGCGCTTTTTAGCGGCCCAGGCCATGCCGGTAACGCTGAGAACAGCGGTCACGGCGTAGATACCCACGCCCGCGTCGAAGGTCTTGGGGCTTCCCTTAGTGGTGTCATTGGTCGTGGTGGAGGGATAGTAGTAATAGCCGCCGGTGGAGGGGGTGGGATCAGGCGTAGGAGCAGGTGCGGGCGCGGAATAAAGGATATTCTTGTCCCATATTACCTTAAAGTCATCGTTGGTCATTTCGCGGGTCATGTTGACCTTCTCCGCCTCATTGTATCTGCTCAACAACTCGGGCCAGCCATTTGAGCCAAACATACTGTCCATCCTGGTATGGTCGCTCGTATTCCACGCATGTCCAAAAAGCTCAGCACGATCGGAAGGATACGCCGCAAAGCTTCCACCCTCGCCCTGCTCTGATTTTGCATAATTGAAGAAAGCGATAATGCGATCCATATACGCTCTATCGATGGTCTTTTTTCCATCCCAAAGTTCAGAGAATGGTGTATCTGTATCGGAACCCTCTGTATCTCCCTGTTTTCTGATGTAATACTCCTCACCGTCTATGGTAAAATAAAATGTATACCCATCGGTTCCGCTTATGTTGACGGCGCCGATCGCGGCCCGCGCATCACCGGAATTCGTCATGGAAAGCCAATTGCCGCCCACCAGCCAAGCGATAAGGCTGCCGGTATAACTGCCCGTCAGCGCACCGGCATTGGAGCAGTTTTCGAATGAAACTTTGCTGCTGCCCTGCTTCGCCGCCACGATACCACCAGCGTAACCGTTGTTCGTCTTGATGGGGCCATGATTCTTACAACTGCTGATGGTCACAATTGCACCTCTGGTGACCTGCGCAATGATACCGGCGGCGCGGCTATGCGCGTCTGCCGTATTCTCTACAGCCGCATGGTTCGTCAGATGATCCAAATTTACTGTGATAGTTCCAGTGATAGTTCCAAAGGCTTCACCGATCAGTCCTCCGGTGTTACTGCCGGAGCCTACCACCTTAGAAGCGCTGTCCACCGAGCAATTGCTCACCGTAGCGTCGCCTACGATACGTCCGATCAAAGCACCGACTCTGCTTTCACCGGAGACACTTGCGCCGACCAAGTTGACATTTTTGATCGTGGCACCTTCGCCTACATAGCCGAACAGGCCGATGTAGCTTCCGGAGGTGATCTTCAGTCCGGTAATCGTGTACCCGTTGCCATCAAAGGTGCCCTTAAACAGCTTCGTCTCAGCGTTACCAATGGGTGTCCAGGGGTTCTCCGTAAGCTCAATACTTTTATCCAATACAATCGTATCACCACTGAAGCCTGTACCACCATTTACCATTGCCGCAAAAGTCTTCAAATCTTCGGCGCTTGTAATGTGAAACTTCCCATCTGTCCCCTTCGCCAGCGCTGTATCCGCCCAGCTGACACTGCACAGGCCCAGCGCCATGACCAGCGCCAGAATGGTTGCCAATACTTTTTTCATTGTAACACTCCCCATAGAAATTTATATTTCCGCAGACCCCATCGTTTTAATAAAATCGTTATTAAAACGCAATGCAACGACGTCGTTGCGGATACTTTGATTATAACAAGTATTTTCCGTTTGTCCACCCCTTTTTGTAAATTCTCCCAGATTTTGTCCTGTGTTCATCGCAAAATTGTAAAATACTCCCATTTCCTTCCATTTTTGCCGCGACAAAAGCAGGAGGCCGCACGGCCTCCTGCTTCTCTTTCACGGTTTATCTTCCGGTCATGACAGTCATGACCTCGAACTCCTCATGGTTCAGGGTCTTGGTCATGGCCAAGCCCTCGTCAATGTCCACGTTGCTGATCCGGTCGCCCTTGGCGCAGACGATGCGGTTGGTCTTGCCCTCCGCCAGCAGCTGCACCGCCTCGTAGCCCATGCGGGTGGCGGTGACGCGGTCCTTGGCGGTGGGGCTGCCGCCCCGCTGGATGTGGCCAAGGATCGTGACGCGGGGATCCAACCCCAGTTCCTTTTTGATCTGCTCACCCACGGCCATGCCGCTGGCGGCGCCCTCAGCCACCACGATCATAAAGTTGGTTTTGCCGCTGATACGGGCGCGGCGGATCTTCTCAGCCACGTGCTTTTCAAAGTCGTAGGGGCGCTCGGGCACCAGCACGGCGGTGGCGCCGATGGCCACGCCCACATACAGCGCCAGATAGCCGGAGCGCCGTCCCATGACCTCCACCACGGAGCAGCGCTCGTGGGACTGCATGGTGTCGCGGAGCTTGTCCATGCACTCCACAGCGGTATTGGCCGCGGTGTCGAAGCCGATGGTGTAGTCGGTGCAGACGATGTCGTTGTCGATGGTGCCGGGGATGCCCACCACAGAGACGCCGAACTTGGACAGGTCCTGCGCGCCGCGGAATGTGCCGTCGCCGCCGATGGCCACCAGGCCGTCCAGACCGATGAGCTTGCAGGTGGCGTAGGCCTTCTCCTGCCCCTCCTTGGTGCGGAACTCGTCACAGCGGGCGGAGTACAGGATGGTGCCGCCGCGGTTGATGATGCGGCTGACGCTGGCGTTGTCCATCTCGACAATGTCGCCGGAGATCAGGCCCTGATAGCCGCGGCGGATGCCCACGCACTCGATGCCCCGGGCGTTGGCGCTGCGGACCACGGCGCGGATGCAGGCGTTCATGCCGGGGGCGTCGCCGCCGCTGGTCAGCACACCGATACGTTTGACTGCGTTTTTCATACGCTATTCCCTCACTTTGTCAAGGGGCGGTGCCCCTGAATATGCAGGCATATTGTACCATACGTTTGGTCTGTTTTCAAGTCCTTCGGCGAGCCGCGGCAAATTTTTGCCTGTACAGTCCGTAGGTTTTGTGGTATCATCCCTATGATAAACGAAAGGAGCGACCGTCATGCACCCACAATTCGCAGAATTGACGCCCAACTGGTTCAATCGGGCGTTCATATACACCGGCTCCATCGGGGAGTTCCGCTACCGCTTCGATGGGGATAAGGACGCGGGAATCCTGCACACCGCTGTATACAGCAATGTGTGCTACGAGCTGGCGCAGGACAAGGAGGAACGGGATTTCACCTGGGACGAGGCGGGTGTGGAGACGCTGAAGGCCTGGCTGCAGGAAAAATATGAGGCATACTGCACGGCGCAGAAATGACAAAAGCACCCCGCGGGGTGCTTTTTTGCGTCAGTCACGCCAGGTGCTGCCCAGGAACAGCGCCAGCAGGGGCATCAGCTCCAGACGGCCCATGAGCATCTCCAGCGACAGCACCAGCTTGCTCAGGGGCGAGAGGATGGAGAAATTCTCCATGGGGCCGAGGATGCCCAGGCCGGGACCCACGTTGCTGATACAGGTCAGTGACGCGGCGAAGGACTCCTGGAAGCCATAGTTGTCCCAGCTGACCACCAGTGCGCCCGCCAGCAGCACCAGCAGGTATGCCGCGATAAACGCGCCGGCGGAGGAGACGACCCGCTCCTCCACGGCCTGTCCGTCCACCTTCAGCACGCTGACATGGTGGGGGTGCGCCAGCCGCTTCAGCTCCCGCTTCAGGCTCTTGCAGAGAATGGCGACGCGGGATATCTTGATGCCGCCGGAGGTGGAGCCGGCGCAGGCGCCGATGAACATCAGCATCACCAGCGCCATGCGGCAGAAGGTCGGCCACAGGGAGAAATCCACGGTGGCAAAGCCCGTGGTGGTGATGATGGTAACAGTCTGGAAGGCGGCGTCGGTGATGGAATCCCCGAAGGGCACCCCCGCCTGCACCCGCAGATTGATGCACAGCAGCAGCGTGGCCGCCGCCACGATACCGACGTAGATCCGCAGCTCCTCGCTGCGGAGCACCTCCTTCAGCTTGCCGCGAACGGCCAGAAACATCAGGGAGAAATTCACGCCCGCCAGGAAGGAGAACACCGTAACGATCCACATGACCGCCTTGGACGCGCCGGCAAGGGACGTGTCGTATATGGAAAAGCCGCCGGTGGCCATGGTGGTAAAGCTGTGGTTGATGGCGGAGAACCAGCTCTCCCCCGCGATACGCAGGGCGGCTATCTCGCAGGCCGTCAGGATCACGTAGATGGTGTAGAGGATCTTGGCGGTGCCGCCCACCTTGGGCACCAGCTTGGACTTGATGGGGCCGGGGCTTTCGGCGCGCATGAGGAACACCGCGCCCTCGCCCATGCGGGGCGTCAGCGCCAGGAACAGCACCAGCACGCCCATGCCGCCCATCCACTGGGTCAGCGAGCGCCACAGCAGCACGCTGCGGGGCAGATGGGACACGGCGGTGAAGGTGGATGAGCCGGTGGTGGTCAGGCCGGAGACCGTCTCGAACAGGGCGTCGATATAACTGGTCATGGCGCCGGTGAACACATAGGGCAGCGCCCCGAACAGGGACAGCAGCACCCAGCTGAGCGCCACGGCCACGAACCCGTCGCGGCTGTGCATCTGTGCCTTTTTCACCGGGATCAGGCGCAGACCCGTGCCCACGGCGGCACAGAGGGCTGCGGTGAGCAGGAATTGCCGCCAGTATACCTCCCCGCAGACGCAGGCCGTCAGCGCCGGGAGCAGAAGAAAGCCGGCCTCCACCCACAGGATGTAGCCCATCGTTTGCGTTATCAGTCGAAAGTTCATAAAAATACCTCAGTCAGGCGGTAAAGGTCTGTGGGTATTATATAACCCCGCCGGGGCGGTGTCAACCCGGCATGAAGCGGCTGTGTCTTGACAGCGCGGTGGCGCGCTGGGCGCGGTGCTCGTGGGCATCATCGCCTTTCAGGAGCCGGTGACGGCGCCCCGGCTGATCTTCCTTGCCCTGCTGCTGGCGGGCATCGTGGGGCTGAAGCTCACGGCGTAATAAAGGCAACACCGCACAAGGAAAGCTGCGGCGCTTTGCGGAAATTCTGCGCCCTGACTTTGCTGCGATTTCTTGCAATACGGCAAGTATTGCTGCGAAACCGCGCCGCGTCAGTACGCGAAATTTACTCGCAAATCGCTCTTGTCCCATGATGCGGTATTGCCTTAAAAAGACCGCTGACGCGGTCTCAGCTTGTCAAAAAAGCCCGAACGGACTTTTTTGACAAGCTGAGGCAAAATCGCAAAATAAAAAACAGTATTTTATTTTGCGATTTTGGTCGCTGCGGCGGGTGATTGAACGCGAAAGGGAACCCTGACGGTTCCCTTTCACACTATCCTTTCCTCCGATACTTGTAACCGGGCAGTTTTTTTATTCCTGCTCCCACTGGGCGGTGAGGGTGACGGAAAGCGGGGCCTGCCAGTCGGTCTGGCCGTCGGCGCTCCGGGCGAAAAAATCGGCGGCGGACAGGGTATCCACCTCCGCGCCGCTGGCGTTCAGCCAGCCGGTGAAGCGATAGCCCGCCCGGACAGGCTCCGGATAGGCGCACAGATAGACGCTGCCGCCGGAGGCCATGGGCACCGCCGCGTCATACTCCGTGACGGCTGCGCCGTCGTCCAGCCGGAGCGTCCACGGATAGCGGCTCTCCTCCGTTCGCCGCCAGGCGGCGCGGAGCACCAGCGTGCGGACGCCGTCGCTGCCGGGCTTGATGCGGGCGGCAAAGGCGGCCGTCAAGGGATCGTCCGCCCGCGTCCAGAGCCGACCCGCAGAGGTGTTATACCGGGCGACCCAGCCCAGAAACTGATAGGCACCGTAGGCCGGTGCTTCCGGCTGGGGCAGGGACAGGGGCGCGTCCGCCAGCGCGGAGATATCCACGTCGCTCTGGGCGAGGATCAACGGCTGGCCGTCCGCGCCGAAGGTGTCGTTATATATAGTATAGTGCAGCGGGCCGGCGGCGGCATATTCCTCGTAGGCGGCGGGTGTGCCGCCGGTGTCGGGGACGGCATCCGGTGCTGCGGCGCCGGGAGTACCCAGCAGGAGGGAGGCGGTCAGTGCAGAGCCGCCCACCAGAATGTAGGCCAGCTTCTTCCACTTGGCGGCCTTGGCCTGGAGGGCACCGGCGGCCGCGGCCTTTTCTCCGGGCAGCGCCGTGTCCGGCGGGAGCAGCTCCGGCGGCAGGGTGAATTCCGGCGGGGGAGCGGCCGCGTGCTCCGGCGGCGGAGTCAGTTCTTTGTTTCTGTCGTCCATGGCTTATTTCGTGTGAATGTCCATCTGGGGATAGGGGCACTCCACACCCAGACGGCGAAGACCCAGCAGCAGCTCGCGGTTCAGGGCACGGGTACCGGCGTAGATGTCCTTTTCCGCCACCTTGACCCAGAAGCGCAGCACCACACCGGACGCGTCCAGCGACTGGACGCCCAGATATTGGGGCGCGTCCAGCATCACATCGGAGCGGGCGGCGCGGATCTCCTCCAGCAGCGCCGGGAGCCGGCTCTCCAGCTGCTCCAGATCTGTCTCATAGGGAATGGAGATGTCGCTGACCGACCAGGAATTGTTATCGGAGCGGTTCAGGATATTCTTCATTTCGGAGTTGTTGATGATCTTCACGTTGCCGCCGCCGTCGGTGATGGAGGTGGTGCGGATACCGATGCGGGTGACAACGCCCCGGAAGCCGTTGACCTCCACGATGTCCCCCACGTTGTACTGGTTCTCCAGCAGCATGAACGCACCGATGACAACGTCGGCGATCAGACTTTCGGCGCTGAAGCCCACCACCAGAGCCAGAACGCCGACGCTGGCGATGATGGTCCCCACATTGACGCCCAGCAGGGACAGGCTCTGGCAGACAATGATGATGCCCGCTACATATTTGACAAGGCTGGCCAGCAGGGACAGTATGGAGCCGCCCCGGTGGGAACGCGGCTTGATGCAGCCCAGCACGAAAATGATGATGTTGGCGGCCAGCAGGATCACCAGCACCATAATGACCAGCTTCAGCAGGGAGGTCATATTCACGGTGAAGACGGCGCCCAGTTCCTTGAAGTCGAACAGGTCTGTGAAGCAGCCGACGGCGATGACGGCGGCCAGCAGAAGCAGATAGATCAGCATGTGGCGGATGCTCTTTTTATCCGAGGCTTTTTTCAATTTCGCGCCCTCCTTTACGGTATCTGATGAGCTGATTTTAGCATATCTGCCCGGCATAATCAACACAAACCCGGCGAAAACGGCAAAACAATGCCGCAAAGCGAAAATTTCACCGCATGTATTGACAACGGCGGACGGCGGCGTTATAATCGGCGCTCTGAGAGGATTATTTGTCTATACTATACAAAAGAACGGGGTGATTTCTGTGAAAACAGCCCATACAAAGCGGGAGCCTATGGATCTGACGCAGGGCAAGTGCTGGCGGGTGATCCTGCTGTTTTCTCTGCCGGTGATCCTGTCGTACCTGCTGCAGCAGGTGTACTCCATCAGCGACGCGGCCATCGTGGGGCAGACGCTGTCGGCGGCGGAGGTAGCCGGTGTCAACGATACCAATTCTCTGGTGTTCATCTTTTTGCAGTTCGCCTTCGGCGTCAGCGCGGGCTTCTGCGTCATCACGTCCTACTATGTGGGCATGCACGACGAACGGGGCGTGCGCCGCTCGCTGGCCACGCAGCTGCTGCTGTCCGCCGCGCTGACGGTGGTGCTGACGGCGCTGGCGCTGGTGCTGCTGGATCCCATGCTGGCGTGGATCAACGTGACGCCCGCCCACCACGAGGTGTACACCGCGGCGCACACCTACTGCGCCATCATTTTCGCCGGTATCGGCGCGCAGCTGTTCTACAACTTCATCTGCTCCTTCCTGCGCGCCATGGGCGATTCCGTGACACCGCTGCTGTTCCTGCTGTTCTCCACGGTGCTGAACGTGGGGCTGGACCTGCTGTTCATCCTGTCCTTCCGCTGGGGCGTGGCCGGTGCGGCCGGCGCCACGGTGCTGGCGCAGCTGGTCAGCACCATCGGCTGCTTTATCTACGCCTTTGTGCGCTATCCGGTGCTGCGTCTGCACCGGGAGGACTGGCGCATCACCCTCATGGACGTGAAGCGCCATCTGGCGCGGGGCATCCCGCTGGGACTGCAATTCTCCGTGCTGGCCATCGGCATCATCGTCATGCAGGGCGGCGTGGTGAAGTTCGACATGCGGGACGGCGTGATGGTGTCCAACGCGGCGCAGAACGGCTTTGGCGCGGCCAACCGGCTGTTCAATCTGGTGGCCACGCCCATGAACGCGCTGGGCGGCGCCATGACCAGCTTCACGGCGCAGAATCTGGGCGCAGGTCAGTACGACCGCATTCGCCGGGGCACGCTGCAGGCGCTGGGCATGGTGTCCATTCTGGCGATTCTGGCGGCGGGCACGGGTCTGCTGCTGACAAGGGGCGACTTCTGCTACCATGTGTTCCTCAGCGCCGACAAGGTGACGCCGGACGCGGTGCGCTACGGCAACTCGCTGCTGTATGTGGACTTCTCCATGTACCCGTTTCTGGGCTTCGTCTTTGTGGTGCGCAACTGCGTGCAGGGCATTGGGCGCAGCGGCTTCGTGCTGGGCGCAGGCGCGGCAGAGCTGGTGGCGCGTATCACCGTGTGTCTGGTGCTGCCGGGGCTGTTTGCCGGCGGCGCCGTCAGCGCCGATGCACCGGCCATGGCCTTCTACGCCCTCTGCGCCGCCGACCCCATGGCGTGGATCGCGGCGGATACGGTGCTGTGCATCCCCTTCTTCCGCAACATACTCAAGAAGAACTATGGCTACCTGCGCAGCGGCCGCGCATAAGAGCATAAGAACCTAAAAGGGAGCACCGCTGCGGCGGTGCTCTTTTTTGATGGCCGCGGAGCGGGACGCCGTTCCCTGCGCAGGGAGGCCTCGGGCGTTTCCCTTGAAGAAACTTTCACGCTTTAAATCTATCGGTTTGTGCTGTAAATAACGTTAAAAATCGAGCAAACACGATAATTTCTTCTTACGAAAACGATTTTTTATTCCTTGTTGACTTTTGCCGCTTTTTGTGTCATTCTTGTGAGTAACATACGATTTGTTCACGCGGTAGGCGGACATACGTTCACGCTGCGCGGACGAAAGGAGGAACCCTCTTGAGCAGACTTGACATAAAAAGCCCCAGCCGCGCCCAGACGGTGGTGGACAATCTCTACCGCGACGTGGAGCGGCGCATCGCCGCCAGCCCTCCGGGACTGTGCCCGGTGGATATGTCCCTGTCGTTTTTGCAGCTGTGCCACGCCCAGTCCTGCGGCAAATGCGTGCCCTGCCGCATCGGTCTGGGACAGCTGAGCAAGCTGATCGCCACGGTGCTGGACGGCACCGCCGACATGAGCACGCTGGCCATTATCGAAAAAACCGCCCGCACGGTGGTGAACACCGCCGACTGCGCCATCGGGCGCGATGCCGCCCGACTGGTGCTGGACGGGCTGGAGGGCTTCCGGGACGACTACGAGGAGCACATCCTGCACCATCGCTGTCTGGCGGGCTTGCAGCTGCCGGTGCCCTGCGTGGCGCTCTGCCCCGCCGGTGTGGACGTGCCCGGCTACATGGCGCTGGTGGGGGAGGGGCGCTGCGCCGACGCGGTGCGCCTGATCCGCAAGGACAACCCCTTCCCGGTGTCCTGCGCCTATATCTGCGAGCACCCCTGCGAGGCGCGGTGCCGCCGGAATATGATCGACGACGCCATCAATATCCGCGGCCTGAAGCGCTTCGCCGTGGACAACGCCGGCGATGTGCCACAACCCGCCTGTGCACCGTCCACCGGCAAGAAGGTGGCGGTCATCGGCGGCGGCCCCAGCGGACTCAGCTGCGCCTACTATCTGGCGCTGATGGGACACAAGGTCACGGTGTACGAGGAACGCAGCAAGCTGGGCGGTATGCTGCGCTACGGTATTCCCAACTACCGCTTCCCCCGGCACCTGCTGGACGCGGAGATCGAGTCCATCCTGTCCCTGGGTATCGAGGCACACACGGGCATCACCGTGGGCGTGGATATCTGGGTGCAGGAGCTGCAGAAGGAGTATGACTGCCTGTATATCGCCATCGGCGCCCATCAGGACAAGAAGGTGGGCATCCCCGGCGAGGACAGCAGGAACGTCATGTCCGCCGTGGAGATGCTGCGCTCCATCGGCGACGATGTGATGCCGGACTTCACCGGCAAGCGGGTGGTGGTCATCGGCGGCGGCAACGTGGCCATGGACGTGACCCGCAGTTCCATCCGTCTGGGCGCGGAGAAGGTGACGTGCGTCTACCGCCGCCGCGTGGAGGACATGACGGCGCTGCCGGACGAGGTCACCGGCGCTATGGCCGAGGGCGCGGAGATCGCCGCGCTGATGGCACCCGTCCGCATCGAGGCGGACGAGGACGGCAGTGCCGCGGCGCTGTGGGTGCAGCCCCAGATCATCGGCGAGGCCGATAAATCCGGCCGTCCCCGTCCCAACAAGGCCGATCTGCCGGAGGTGCGCATCCCGGCGGACATCATCGTGGTGGCCATCGGTCAGGGCATCGAGATCCAGGGCTTCGAGCAGGCGGGCGTGCCCATCAAGCGGGGCACCTTCGTGGCCGGCCTGTCCGGACAGGTGGGCGACATGGACAACCTGTTCGCCGGCGGCGACTGCGTCACCGGCCCGGCCACCGCTATCCGTGCCATCGCCGCCGGCAAGGTGGCGGCGGCCAATATTGACGAGCATCTGGGCTTCCACCACGAGATCAAGGTGGACGTGGACATTCCCGGCCCGCGGCTGAACAACCGCGCGCCCCACGGCCGCATCAACACCACGGAGCGGGAGGCCTGCCAGCGCCGCTGCGACTTTGAGGACATCGAGTGCGGCCTTACCGAGGAGGGCGCCCGCACCGAGGCGTCCCGCTGCCTGCGCTGCGATCACTACGGCTACGGCATATTCCGGGGAGGGAGGAACGAAAAATGGTAACACTGACCATCGACGGCCGCACGGTGACGGTGCCGGAGGGCACCACCATTCTGGAGGCGGCGCAGACCCTGCGCATCACCATCCCCACCCTGTGCTATCTGAAGGACATCAACGAGATCGCCGCCTGCCGCATCTGCATGGTGGAGGTGGAGGGCTACGCCCGGCTGGTGCCCTCCTGCGACAGCGCCGTGGCCGAGGGCATGGTGGTCTACACCAGCTCGCCCCGCGTGCGGGAGGCGCGCCGCGTGAACCTGCGCCTGCTGCTGAGTCAGCACGAGACGAAGTGCACCAAGTGTACCCGCAGCGGCAACTGCAAGCTCCAGCAGCTGACCAACGACTATAACCTGCTGGGCGACCACTATATCGACGACCTGAAGAACATCCCCACCGACTACTCCAACCCCGTGGTGCGCATCGAGAACCGCTGCGTCAAGTGCATGCGCTGCATCCAGATCTGCGACAAGGTGCAGACCATGGGCATCTGGGATCTGATGGGCACCGGTACCCACACCACCGTAGGCGTGGCGCGCACCCGCACGCTGGGCGAGAGCGGCTGCACCTTCTGCGGCCAGTGCATCACCCACTGCCCCGTGGGCGGCCTGCAGGAGCACGATGACACCGGCAAGGTGTTCGACGCGCTGGCCGATACGGAGCGCATCACCGTGGTACAGATGGCGCCCGCCGTGCGCAGCGCCTGGGCGGAGTACTATCACCTCGACCCCAAGTTCGCCACGGCGGAGCGTATGGTCACGGCTCTGAAGACCATGGGCTTCGACTATGTGTTCGACACCGACTTCGCCGCCGACCTGACCATCATGGAGGAGGGCAGTGAGTTCATCGACCGTTTTACCCACCGCAACAAGCACCGCTGGCCCATGTTCACCAGCTGCTGTCCCGGCTGGGTGCGGTTCCTGAAGGGGCAGTTCCCCTCCTACACGGAGAATCTCTCCACCGCCAAGAGCCCCCAGCAGATGTTCGGCGCCGTGGCCAAGAGCTACTTCGCCCAGAAGCTGGGTGTGGATCCCCACAAGATATTCGTGGTGTCCATCATGCCCTGCACCGCCAAGAAGGCGGAGTGCGCCCTGCCCACCATGAAGGACGCCTGCGGCGATCCGGACGTGGACGTGGTGCTGACTACCCGCGAGATCGTGCGCATGTTCCGGGGCGAGTCCATCAACCCCGCCGTCCTGCCGGAAACGCCCTTCGACACGCCGCTGGGCACCGGCACCGGCGCGGCTGTGGTGTTTGGTGCCACCGGCGGCGTCATGGACGCGGCGCTGCGCAGCGCCTACTATCTGGTCACGGGGAAGAACCCGGACGCCGACGCCTTCTCTGCCGTCCGTGGTATGGACGGCTGGAAGGAGGCGACGTTTACCATCCCCGGCGCGGGCGACGTGCACGTGGCGGTGGTCAGCGGGCTGGGCAACACCCGCCGCCTGATGCACGCCATTGACGACGGGAAGGTGAGCTACGACTTCGTGGAGGTCATGGCCTGTCCCGGCGGCTGCGCCGGCGGCGGCGGTCAGCCTATCCACGATGGTCAGGAGCTGGCCGCCTACCGCGGCGATATCCTCTGGAGCATCGACAAAAACACCAAGGTGCGCTTCTCCCACGAGAACGCCGATGTGCAGGCCTTGTACCGGGAGTTCCTTCGCGCCCCGCTGGGGGAGAAGTCCCACCATCTCCTCCACACCGACCACACGGCGTGGAAGATGCCCAACGAGAAATAAAAAAAGAAAGCCCCACCGGGGCTTTCTTTTTTGCGCACCTGCCATCCCGCAGGCGGCATCCCGACGTCCCGCCGTAGGGGCGGAGGACTCTGTCCACCCTGTATGACCGCTGAACCCTGTTGCAGGGCGGGGCCCGCGTGCCCCGCCGGAAAACATGCATATCGTGCGGCGGGACACATGGGTCCCGCCCTACAGGACGGGCGCGATAAACCGCCCGTAGGGGACGGCGTCCTCGACGTCCCGCCGTAGGGGCGGACGACTTTGTCCGCCCGCAGGGGACGGGGTGCGCTCATCGGCAAACAAAAAAGAAAGCCCGTACAGGCTTTCTTTTTCGATATACAGGTATGCGTTACTCGTCCAGATTCTCGATCAGCTCGGCCAGCGCGTCAACAGCTTCCTTCTCGTCGCTGCCGTCGGCGATCAGCGTCACGGTGGTGCCCTTCATAATGCCCAGGCTCAGCACGCCCAGCAGGCTCTTGGCATTGACGCGGCGCTCTTCCTTCTCTACCCAGATGCCGCTCTTGAACTCGTTGGCCTTCTGGATAAAATACGTAGCGGGTCTGGCGTGCAGACCGACCTCGTTCTTGACTGTGATCTCCCGTGTATACATAAAACAGCACTCCTTACGCACAATATTGTTCTGCCGCGCCAGAGGGTGCAGCGCGTGGAATTCGACCCTCACCATTCCCTATTATACCGATTCAGCACAAAATTTCAATGGGCATTGATACGAAAATATAACGTTTCCCCGTTTTTTTCGCGCTAAATTTTGTTGAACCTGCCCTATTTCAGCTCCACAACGGTGACGCCGGCCTCACCCTCGCCATACCGCCCCAGCCGGAAGGACTTCACCTGCCGGTTCTTTTTCAGCAGCTGGTGTACGGCGGCGCGCAGCGCGCCGGTGCCCTTGCCGTGGATGATGGTCACGGTGCCCAGCTTGGAGCGGGACGCCGCGTCCAGGTAGTTTTCCACCACGCTCTCGGCCTCCAGCGTCTCCAGCCCCCGGATGTCCAGCTCGGCGGAGGCTCTGGCCGCCGTGTTGATCTGCACGGACGGACCGCTGCGCTGCCGGGCGGCATCGGACTGCTTTTTCTTCTTTTCCACCTCCTCTGCCGTCTCCAGCAGGCGCACCTGCGCGGCCTTGACGGTCATCTTCATCTTGCCCGCCTGCAAAAGCAGCGTGCCGTCGCCGTTGACGGCCAGCACCGCCGCGCCTGTGTGGACACCGGCCAGCTCCACCGTGTCGCCCACGGCGATGGGGCGGCTGGGCGCGGGGATCGGCTCCGGCGTGTCGTCGTGCCGGTGCAGGTCGCTTTCCGCCTCGTTGAGACGGCGCTTCACGTCGCTTTTCCGCTCGTTCAGCGTCTGATAGTCCGCCTGCTTCTGCTGCTGCTTCCGCAGCTCATCCAGCTCGGCGAACACGGCGTCCGCCTGCCGCTGCGCCTGCTGCACGATGCGCCGGGCGTCGGCCTCGCCCTTGCTGCGGGCGTTGTCGCGGGCTTTTTCCATCTGCTCGCGGAACGTCCGCGCCTTCCGCGCGTCCTCCTCCCGCTGCCGCCACAGGCGATCCGCCTCGTTCTGTGCCTTTTCCAGCCGCTGCCGCTTTTCCTCCAGCTGGGTCAGCACGTCCTCGAACCGCACGGACTCGTTGTCCATCTGCGCCTTGGCGTTTTCGATCACGCTCTCGTCCAGCCCCAGCCGCCGGGAGATGGCGAAGGCGTTGGACTTGCCCGGTATGCCGATCAGCAGCCGGTAGGTGGGGCGCAGCGTCTGCACGTCGAACTCGCAGCTG
>ERZ773194.1565-NODE-1565-length-24228-cov-5.325694_pt1 | contig 24228 bp, 12 predicted proteins | sample MGYA00511240_ERZ773194 | MGnify/ENA primary metagenome ERZ773194 (study PRJEB29015, sample SAMEA2737774) | human gut metagenome | biome: human gut; feature: human-associated habitat; material: faeces | place: China | collected 2012 ... | reverse complement strand
GTATTCATCAGAGACTTAACAAAATAAGAAATCACTCAAAAACTCTGCGTTCTGCAGCAATTATCTTAGTTCACTGCCGGCAGAACAAGTCAGCTTGTTGGCTGCAAAGTAGCTATTATTTTTGTGACATAATAAGCAATCTGTGACCTGGCAGTAGATTTGGATGTGCGAAGTTTGAACTGGTTACATTTAAATAGACGCAAGGAAATGTTATTTGTTGCAATGGAATATCATTTTCTGCAATAAATCTGTTTGAATTGTTGCGAGATTTTTTGGTATCTATTTGGAGTGATGAGAGAGTTCTTTTGTATCTTTTTGGAGTGATGAGAGAGAGTTCTTTTGTATCTTTTTGTCGGGGATTGAATACTGTCATGGAGAAAGCTGATAAAATGACTGGAAAATTGAAACTAAGATGCTAGTCACTGAAGTAGGCAGGGAAGGCAAGCTGAAATGTCGAAAATAGAAAAAAAGTCAACTAATTGGGCAGGAAAGGCAAGCTGGAATCCTCAAAATCATCAAAACAGTCAACCAAAGCAAGAAAAAGACAAGCTGAAATGTCGAAAATAGAGAAAAAAGTCAACGAAGTAGCAGGAAAGGCAAGCTGGAATTATCAAAATTATCAAATCAGTCAACCAAAGCAAGAAAAAGACAAGCTGAAATGACGAAAATGGAGAATCAAGTCACCGAAGTAGGAGGCAAGACAAAAATATAAGAAAAGTATATCCACTTAGATTGCTTTGTAGTATAATAAAGGAAGTATATAGGAACGTGATGTGCATGAAGAATTTATCGTATTTGTTGTACGGGGGGGAGAGTGTATGTTCGTGGGAAAAGAATCTAATAATCAACAGAAAGGTATGGTGAAAACATGCGAAAACAAAAGAGAATATGGGCGTACTTGCTAAGTGCGGCGATGGTTGTAACATCATTTACAATGTCTAGCGTGACAGGAAAGGCAGAAGGTACAACAGAAAAAGGTAAGATCGTTAGCGTGACGGACAGAACCTCGACAAAGAAAGCGGCGAGCGTAACAGAAAATGGCAAAGTCGCCAGCGTGACAAACAAAGTTTCAACAAGGAAGACGGCGCAGACAGATTCCTTCCAAGATCTAAATAGACAACAGATCACGGAGGCAATGGGTGTTGGATATAATTTAGGAAACTCCCTGGAAGCAAATAGTGGAGGAACTCCAAACGAGACGGCATGGGGGAATCCGGTTTTAACCAAAGAATTTGTTTTGGCAGCAAAGACAGCAGGATTTCAATCAATTCGAATTCCGGTATCTTATTTGAGCAAAATCGATGATAACAATGGATACAAAATTGATTCTGCATGGCTGGATCATGTACAGGAAGTAGTAGACTATTGTGTACAGAACGATATGTATGCAATCGTTAACATGCATGGAGACGGTTACACAACGGTAAGCGGTGGCTGGCTACTCTGCGCAAGCAGCGATCAGACCAAGATCAAAGCCAAGTACAAGGCATGCTGGAAGCAAATTGCTGATCGTTTCAAAAATTATGATGAACATTTGATTTTTGAGTCAATGAACGAAGAATTTGATGGAACCTATGGTACTCCAAATAAGACAGCGTATAACAATATCAATGATTATAATCAGATTTTTGTGGATACGGTTCGTCAGACCGGTGGCAACAATGATCGCAGATGGCTGTTGATACCTGGATGGAATACAAACATTAATTATACGGCAGACAATTATGGCTTTGTGCTGCCAACGGATCAGTATTTATCGTCTGATATTGCATCCGGCGAAAAAAGAATTATGATTTCTGTGCACTACTACGATCCATGGGATTTTTGTGGTACAGAATCAGCTGATAAAACACAGTGGGGCAGCGAGGCAACAAACCAATCCAAAGTACCGACTTGGGGCGATGAAAGTTATATGGCTTCGCAGTTTAAGAAAATGAATGATAAATTCGTATCACAGGGATATGGCGTTATCATTGGCGAGTTTGGAGCCATCAACAAAGCAAACTATGATAGTCGGAATAAGGCATGTCGAGCCGATTATTATCAGAAAGTATGTTATTATGCAAAACAGTACGAACTGGTGCCTGTTGCATGGGATAATGGATTCGATGGTGACTATGGCTTTTGTCTGATAAATCGGTATTCTTGTCAGGTAACGCATCAAGACATTATTGATGCAATGATGGAGATTTATCGAGCATCTTCCACGGCAACCGGGATAGCTTTGGATCGGCAGGAAATCACAATTCATGTTGGGGATGAGGGAACACAGCTTAATGCAACCTTAACACCATCTGACAGCAAAGATGTTATTAAATGGACATCCGATGATGAGAAAGTAGCTACAGTAAATTCCAACGGTTTAGTCACAGCAGTAGGTGCAGGTACTTGCACAATTACGGCAGCGATTGCGGCCGGATGTCAGGCAACGTGCAAAGTGACCGTGCCAAAACCTTCCTATATACGGACAAAGCTGTATATGTTAGATACATCCGGCTGGACGACGATCGCTAGTGAACAAAGTGCAGATATTTCAACGGAAGACGAAGAATTTACGTTGTCTGTTAAGCCGACAGATACGCAGCTTAAAAACATCGGTTCGCTGTATATCAAAGATATTCAGGCAGCCGAAGCGGCAGATTCAGCACTTAACTATGCAGTTATTACGCTGAAATCAATAACAGTAAATGGGAAACAGTACACGATCAAAGATGACACGTATACCTATGATGGCAGTCTGAAATCGGCAGCATCCGATGGACTATCAAATAATGTGTTTGATTTTTCTTTTATTAATATTTGGGCAGATGTCATGACACATATTCAGGATGTGTCGGCAGAAAGACAGAAAAAAGCTTCCTTTAATAACGCTTCGTATCAGGGAAACAATACAGTAGAACTTACCTTTGCCGTTAGTGGCGCAAAGGCAAATGGGGTGGTAGAGCCAAGTACAAAACCGAGTGCAACGCCAAGTGTGAGCCCAAGCACAGAGCCAAGTGCAAAACCGAGCGAGGCGCCAAGCGTGAGCCCAAGCACAGCACCAAGTGTAAATCCGAGCGAGGCGCCAAGCGTGAGCCCAAGCACAGCACCAACTGCGAAACCGGGTACAACGCCAAGCGTGAGCCCAAGCACAGAGCCAAGTGCAAAACCAAGTGCAAAACCAAGCGTGAGCCCAAGCACAGCACCAAGTGCAAAACCAAACGTGAGCCCAGGTACAAAGCCAAGCGTGAGCCCAAGCACAAAACCAAGTTTGAATCCGAGTGCGACGCCATCGCATCAGCTTGGAAAACCAAGTGTAACGGCGAAAGGATTTGTTGTGTATGCCAAAGTTAAGGGAGCAGGTAAAATTGCAGTAGGTTCTCGCTATAAACTTGCTGCTAAGAAAAAAATGAAACTTACTGTTCAGTGGGTTCCGAGAAATGCTGCAAGTCAAAAACTAACGTTTAAGAGCAGCCGACCATCCATCGTGAAAGTAACGGCAAATGGTACTGTAAAAGCAGGCAAAAAAGCAGGCAAGGCAGTCATTACGATTACGACAGCCAATGGATTAAGCAAAAAAGTTCGTATCCAAGTCATGAAAAAGCCCGTCAAGAAACTTACCGTTAAGGCAGGAAAGCGTAACCTTAAGAAAGGCAAAAAACTGAAATTAAAGGTAAAAGCAAAACCGAGCAAAAAGCTGGCATCCACGCAGTATTGCTGGAAATCTTCTAATAAGAAAATAGCTGCAGTATCTGCAAAGGGTGTAGTTAAGGCCAAGAAAAAAGGTACTGTGAAGATTACAGTTTATGCAACCGATGGCAGTGGCAAAAAGAAGAGCGTCAAGATCAAGGTAAAATAGGGATATCGAGGAATTAAAGAAAGATAAGTGTTGTGGGATATAGAGGAGACCGCCGATTGGCGGTCTCTTTTATAGTACGGATGTTCATAGAAAGCGAGCTGAAGAATTGTAATGTTAAGACGGCGGGGCAAAAAAATATTTTTTTACGAAAAAGTTGCACAAAGTTCACATGTGAAAATTGTGCAAATTATACAATTCACCCGGTGTAATGTAGAATGAACATGATCAGCATAAAAATAAGATGCAGAAATAGAGCGGATTTAATCAAATCGAGGTCAATGAAAGATATTGAAAAAATTGGAAATTTCAATGGTAAACGATAGGGTATGATAGGAACGTTAAAAATATAAAATTTAAGCTGGGAGTGATTATTACAGATGAAATTTAATAAAAAAATTGTATGGACAAGTGTTATAGCTGTGGCATTGGCATTAGGAGGCATCTATATAGCGAGCCGACAAAATGCTATTACGCATGTAATTGGAGATAATAATTTTGAGGGGTCAGAGAAAGAATGGTGCGATTCGCTATTGGATAAGTTGGTGGTTATTGATAAGAAGAATTGTCAGATTGGTAAACAAAAAATATCACAGTATTCCCTGACAAAGAAAAAACATTATGCAGAAAAAGATCGCGTTAGAGTGGTTGGTTACGCCACGGATGACAATCGTGAGCTGATGCTTCATCTTTCGGATGGAAATCGCATTGCAGTTGGAAAATCTGATAAAAAGCAAAAAAGCAGTCAACGTACACATAAGGTTACATTTATTGATTACGACAATAATGTGTTAAAAACAGAAATTGTATTACAAAATAAAAATGCAACACCCCCAATAGTAAAGGAAAGAAAGAACTATCGTTTTGATAAATGGAATAAATCTTATGAACATATAAAATCTGATTTACAGATAAAAGCACTTTATAAAGAAGACAATACGGTAACTAGGATAACAGTTGCAAATGTTAAAGTGCAGCCAGGACAAACTAATGTGAAGGTACCGGTAAAAATAGCAAACAACACTGGAATTTTGGGAATGACTTGGTCTGTATATTATGATGACAGCCGGCTGAAATTGAAAGATATTAAAAATGGAAAGGCTTTCAAAGATATTTTGACATTAACAAAAGCAGGAAAATTAAAGAATGGCTGTAAATGTATGTGGGATGGACAGCAGATTGAGGACTATCAAATTCAGGATGGAGAGATAGCAAAGTTGTTATTTGACATTCCTAAGTCAACGACTTCGGGAGTGTATCAAATAAAAATAAAATATGAGGAAGGAGATGTGATAGATAAAAATTTATTGCCCGTGTCACCATTAATCGCAAATGGAAAAATAACAATTACACATTAATGGTCAAAAAATACAGAAGGAGGGATAGTGATGAAACTTGATTATGTTTCAAAGATGAAAAAGCATCTGGCAATTGGTCTGATCATGTGTTTGACTGTGTTAAGTATTGCACCAAATGCAGATGCAAAACAGACAAAGAAACCCAAAAAAATATATTTGTCTGTGAAAACAAAAAAGATGCTTGTTGGGCAAAAGTACAGGCTGAAAGTAAAGAAAGTAAAGCCTAATAAAGCAACTAAAAAAGTGAAATGGAAATCTAGCAATAAACGTATTGCGACAGTTAGCAATTCAGGTGTTGTTAAGGCAAAAAGAGCTGGTACAGTAAAAATCACTGCTATTTCCAAGAAAAACAAAAAAGCAAAGGCTTCTTGCCGCATCGTTGTGCAGCCAATAAAGAAGCGACCGACAGCAACGAAGAAGCCGATTGTGACAAAACAACCAAGTGTTACAGAAACTCCTAAAGCTTCTACACAACCGGTTCCGACAAATGCGCCAACAATAACACCATCTCCAGAGCCAATCGGACCGGCAGTTAAGGCAGCAATAGGATATGCTGGAAAAACTTGGAAAGATTCTAGATTTGGATATCAAGATGGTGCAGTTTATATTACAGAGGATGGAACATATACTGCAACATATACCGTACAAAATGCAGACACGGATATCGCGGTATTGACGGTTGATACCAACATGAAATATAACGATGTTAAAGATAAAATGTTTGGTTTCGTTACAGAAGTTAAGATCAATGATCGTTCTCTCGAATTGGGTGAAGGGTGGTTTGATAGTGATGAAAATGGGTATTATCGTTTTGAGTTAAGGAATCCATATGACTATGTTGATGATGCATCTGAAACACTTGGTACACAGATAATACCTGTGAATAAAGGTGATGTAATATCAGTTTCCTTTTGTTTTGAGGGACTAAAATACATACAGTTACCTTCGTCTTCTGGACAACCTGAACCAACAAAGAACCCAGGGACAACAACAATACCAACAGTGCCACCAAGTAGTAAACCGACAGTGCAGCCTACGGTAGCACCAAGTGCTAAGCCAAGTAGTGAGCCTACGGCAAGTCCTACAGGAACGTTCAAGGTGAAGTTTGTGGATTATGATAATACAGTCCTGAAAGAAGAAATTGTGGAGGCTGGGAAAGCTGCAGTTGCACCAAATGTTCCAAAGAGAATAGGTTATAATTTCCAATCATGGGATAAGGCATATGATAACGTGACAGAGGATTTGCTTGTCACAGCAACGTATGAGAAGGATATGACTTCGGCAATTATTGTCGGAGATGTAAAGACATCTCCAGGTGCGAAAACAGTACAAGTACCGGTGTATATTAATAGCAATCCTGGTATTTTGGGCATGACTTTGGGGATAGATTATAACGACAAAATTCTGACGTTAACAGATGCCTCCAATGGAGATGCACTTAAAGATGCGTTAGTTATGACAAAGGCAAATATCCTAAAAAATAATTGCAAATTTACGTGGGATGGTGAATCAATCACCAAAGATAATGTAAAAGACGGTGTAATGCTGTTATTGACCTTTGATGTTTCGGAAGAAGCTGCAGAAGGAGAGTATGACATTGGATTTTATTATAATTCCGGTGATATTGTAAATGGTGATTTAATGCCAATTGATCTGGAATTACGCAATGGAACAATAACTATAGTAAAAGACGCATCTTAACATTAGATGTGAGAAAGGAGCATTTATGAAAATAGCAAAAAAAATTATTGTCAGTGTGCTTGCTGCTGCTATGATTGTGACCGGTTGTCCGTCGCATTATGTAAAGGCAGACACAGCTAAAAAACAGGTTACACTTTCTGTGCAAAATCAGACAGCGAAGCCTGGTGCAACAGTAGATGTTACTGTTGATGTAAAAGATAATCCGGGAATATTAGGAGCAGCTGTTAGTTTGAAATATGATGAGGGTCTGACGCTTACTGATGCAACTGCAGGAGATGCGTTCTCTTCTCTAGTATTGACAAAACCGGGAAAAATGCAGTCTCCATGTAAATTTGTTTGGGATGGACAGGAAATAACAGCGGATGACATCAAAGATGGCACCATTTTAAAACTTTCTTTTAAGGTGAGCGACACTGCAAAATCAGGAGAAAGCTATAAGATTAGTGTATCTTGTGACGCTGGAGATATGGTTGATGCAGATTTGAATGCTGTAGATGTAAAAACAGAAGATGGCGAAATTGGAATTTCTGCATTTACACCGGGTGACCTTAATGAGGACAACAAAATTAATTCTACAGATGTCATTATGATGAGAAGACAGATAGCAGGTGGATATGAGCAGACTATTAACGAGAAAGCTTGTGATGTCAATGAGGATGGAAGAATTAACTCAGCAGATGTTATTCTTGTGCGTCGATATATTGCAGGTGGATATGGCGTGAATCTTGGTACGACAACGGAGAAACACACCCATACCATGAAGGCAGTTGAGGCAAAGGAAGCTACTTGTACTGAAAAGGGTAATCAGGCTTATTATTACTGCACCTCTTGTGGTAAATATTATAGCGACGAAAAAGGTCTTAATAATATCAAATTGGAGGATACTGTAATTCCAGCTAAGGGACATGTTTCCGTGGTAGATGCTGCAGTAGCTGCCACTTCAGAAAGTGCAGGACTTACCGAAGGCTCACATTGTGGTGAGTGTGGCGCAGTGTTAGTAAAACAGGAAGTTGTTCCACCATTGGAGAATTCAGAGAATTCTATTACCTATCATCTGTATGAGGATGATGCATATTTGCAGAAGCAGGAAATTGAAAATACAAACCCGAATACATATAGCTCTGAAACTGGTTTAACATTGAAGAATATTAGTTGTGAAGGCTATATTTTCGAAGGCTGGTATGATGGAGAAGGCTCTAATGCCAAGCAGATAAAACAGATTGCTGCAGGCGAAACGGGTAATATTGATCTGTATGCGCATTGGACAGCAAGAGAGTATACGATTACTTTTGATTCACCATTGGCAAAAGTGGATAGCATTAAATACAAGGTAAATGAGGGTGCGACCTTGACAAATCCTGAGTGGTTTGGCTATACATTTATGGGATGGACCGATGAGAAAGATAATCTTGTTGATAAGATTCCATTGGGTAAAACCGGAAACATTACCTTACATGCAAACTGGACCAGTAAGAGAAATCAGACAAGACCGGTAAAACAGTTAGGCGAGCCAATGATTGTCGAGGATGAAAAAGAGGGGCAGTATTTGTTCGCTTATGAAATTGGTCAGATGGAAAATGTTCCATTGTATACAATTAAAGATTTTGGTAATACAAGTGGTCTCACTGTATCTGAAACGATCACATCAAGTGGAACGGTTACAGAGGCGACATCTAAATCAATTGTTAATGCGATTGCAAATTCAACAACGCGTACAACTGCGTGGTCTTTATCGAAAAATTGGAATAATAGTTTAACTTTGATGCAGAGTCATACTGATGAAAGTGGAAAAGAAGTGGTCGATGCCAGCAGTGCGGCAACTAGTGAAAGTTCTGTATTGTTAAATAGTGCACAAAGGGGTGGTAGTTATGATGCTTCAAGAACAGATAAAAACGGTGTGTCGGCTAAAATAGGTGCAGAAGTTGGAAGTGAAGTATCATCTAAAATTTCTGCATCCTTAGGAGTTAAGAAGGGACCATTTAGTGCTGGTGTTAGCAGCGAAGTAGGCGCTAAATTAACTGCAAAAGTAAATACAGAGGTATCATCATCACATGAAGATACAACAACGGTGGGGGTATCTAAAACATGGGGATCGTCTCGTAGTGCACAGCTTAGCAAGTCTGCAAGTCAAAGTGCATCACATTCTCAGACGCTTAGCAGTAAGGTGAGCGATACCTACGGTTACAACAAGACGCATTCAGAAGGAGGCTCAGAAGCGCTATCTACATCAGACAGCAGCACGTCATCTGAGTCAAATCAATATTCGTCGGCGTTGTCTTATTCGACACAAAAGACGGAAACGACTTCTAAGACATATTCGAATGCAGATGCTCCGGAGGGATATTATAGAATGGTATGCGCTGGAACAATTCATGTCTTTGCAGTTGTAGGATATGATATTGCGTCTAGTTCTTATTATGTATATACATATAGCGTGCAGGACGATGATACGTATGATTTCATTGACTATTCGAAACAGACACATAGCTTTGACGATTATGAAAATGGAATCTTACCATTTGAAGTTCCGTTTGAAGTAAACCAGTATATTGATAATGCCCTGCTAAGATCCAAGGGGCTTGTTTATGATAGTGAAACAGGTACGGTTGTAGACTATACTGGCGAAGGAACCGATGTGTATATTCCGGACTATATCTCTACTGAAAACGGAGACGGTACAACGTCTGTTGTTAAGATTGTTGGTATCGAAAAAGATGCTTTTGCCGGAAATGATAAGCTTAAGTCGATCAAACTTAGCAAGCATATTACGGAAATACCGGATCAAGCTTTCGAAGGATGTTCATCACTTACTTCTGTCAAGGCAGAGGGACTACAAACTATTGGCGATAAGGCGTTTAGTGGATGTAGTAGTTTGGATGATTTTACGGTAACTACAAACATTAAGAAGCTTGGCAAAAATGCATTTACCGGAGCAGGAAAAGTTACAGTAAATGCCAAGAATAGTGATATTGCCAATGCGGCAATTACCTCAGGAGCTACCAAGTTAATTGTTAATCTGGCTGATATGGAAGATACGTTAGCAAATAAGACATATGATATAACAAAGTCAACAGATTATTTTGAATTAAATGGTGGTAATAAAGCATATAAAGGACTTAAGATTTCTTCTGATGCTAAAGAAACTACACTGAACGGTTTTGTGTTTGAAGACAATAAATCAGCTCCGATTGTATGTTCTTCTGAAAAACTGAATTTGGCAAGAATATCCGCTAAGACAAATGGATTTGCCATGATATTGTCTGCTGATAAGACAGATATTTCGTTATATGGTACGATTAAATTGGAGTCGACAAGTTCTAACGTTGTATTGTCCAAAGATGTGTCCTTGACGAGATTGAATGCTAATATTGTTGGTAAATTAGTATTGACAGGTGACTATATGATCTACGGTAAAGTGGAAGGCGATTCTTTGCTGAACTTTACAAGTGGAAAACTTGTGACAATTAATGAGGACAGTTACAATAAGTTAAAGTATGGTTCTATGGATTGGGTATTGGAATCAGAAGTTCCAGATAATGCTACAATTGTTGGCGAAAAGTGGACGTATGATTACACAACAAAAATTACGTCCAGCAATAGCTCGGTAGCAGGTTATACCTTATATGATTCTTCTTGGGTATGGGGACCATATGGAGGCTGGAGCGGCTGGTCAGATGGTAATATTAGTGGCAGTGATTCTAGAAAGGTTGAGACGCGGTCTGTTCCTAATGGATATGCCACGCAGTATAATTACATTAGATATTTATCTGCAGATGGAAGAACATCCGGACCTTGTTCTGGTGTGTGGGGTGGAAAGTCTTGCACCAATTATCAGGAACGAGGTTGGGGAGCTCAGCTTGCCTGTGTAGGTACTCAGTATTCAAAACAAATTGGAGGTTATTTCAATTTATACGGAAGTGCTCCATGTTGGTATGGAGAATCTACAAGACAAGTGGTATCCTCCTATAAAACACAGTATCGTTATGCAGACCGTTCTAAAGTATACACATATTATCTGAAGAAGGTCGAAAGCAAAGAGTCTACTACAAAGGTAGAGGCATCTGACAGTATTAGTAATGTTAAGAGATGGGTTCAGTATGTAGTAGCAAAATAATATGCGGAAATGCCTAACTGTACATAAGTTATGATAGCATTTGGCAAGAAGTAGCAGAGAGGATCGTTATTTTTAGCGATCCTCTTTTTTTGAAAAAAACTTTCACAAAAATTATGAGTGAAAATTATGCATAATTTACAAATTGTCGAGTGGCGGTCGAAGAAAAAATATTTTTGTAGTGATAGAAACCTAGAATAAATCAGATAAAATCGATCATTGGAGTGATTATAAAAGGAATGAAAAAAACGGAGAAATATTTGAACATAGATGGTGTATGCTTAGCGTGAGGCAAGTAAAAAAGTTGCATGAAGAGGGAAGGAGTAAGATACCATGGGAAAAAGTAATCTTATTAAAATTGCAGCATTGTTGTTAGTAATGGCATTGGCGATCATCGCTTTAATTCCAGAACAAAGTACGGATAATAATTTATCAGGGAAAGAGAAAATACAACAGATATTGATGGATGATGCTGGGAAATAGATGCTAGAAGACATATTAAAATGACCGTTTCGCTTAGATTTTGCGAAACGGTCATTTTAAATATATGGAGAAGATTGAAAAAAATTATTGTTATTTTTAACGAAGTTTAATTCTAATAATTGTAGAATACGCACAATGTTTGCATAAATAACTGTTCAAAAAGTGTGTTTTAGATTGAATTTATCATGCTTTAGGGGAATTGTGAAAATAAAAATAACGGAAAAGAGAATAGAACAACCCTCGGTTACAATTACCACCTGTAGAAGCTTATAATAACGACATAGTTAAATTGGAGGTAGAAAAATGGCAAAATTTTGTACAAAATGTGGAAAGCAATGCGATGATCAGACAACTTATTGTCCAAGCTGTGGAACGGTATTGCAAATGTCTGATGAAGCTAAAAAGAAATTTATCATGAAACAAATCATATCGGGAGTAATTTGGATTTTTGTAATGGGATTAATCTTGTTGTTTTTGGATATTACAAATCAGCTTGATGGAATTGTGAAAGCTATTCAATATGTTTTGCACGGATAAAAAAATCTTTTTCAAATTAATTTGCGGATGAAGACAATTCGCAAATTGATTTGAATGTATCATATTGCGATAATCAGATGGCGATTTTGAGAGGACAAGACGCTACTGAGTTTGAACAGGAGGAATTATAATGACTAACAAATTAAAACGCATATTTGCAATAGTATTAATCTGTACATTAATGATCGGATGCAGCTCTCGTGCTGCTATGAACGCCGAGGCAAAGAGTGTGAACAAATTTACACTTAGGGTGGGGCAGAAAGATACATTGAGAATCACTAATTGTAAGAAGAAAACAAAGTGGAAAATAACATCGGGGAAACGTGTTATAAAAATTGTAAAACGCAAGAAAACCAGCATTGTGATCAAAGCACGTAGAAAAGGTGTAGCTAGGATAACGGTTAAGGCGGGTAAACAGAGATGGTACGCCAAAATAGTTGTAAAGGCGAAGAAAACATCAAAGAAAAAAACAAGTGCCGGAAGAACCAGTACGAAAAAAACTCCGACAACGAAAAAAAATACATCGACAGCATCTACTGTTGAAACGAAAATAAAGAACAGTATTAGTCTTAAGGTTAGTCGCTTAAAAGACGGAAATATTTTGTTCGCAATATATAATGGATCGAATTATTTTATTCCATCTATGGATGTAACCTGCAACATATATGATGATAGAGGCAGATTATTAAACGATATTACAATTAATGCGAAATATTTGGGTGCGAAGCGTACTTGGTATACGGCAACTTGTGAAGGACCTTTTGATTTAACGGATTATAACCGTGAAAGTCTTGTTCCGTCAAAGACAAAGATTACGAAAATAACACTAGATCTTGATGATGACTGTACAAGTATGGCAAAATATGTTAGCGGAAAGATTTCTTTTATAAGGGACAACGGGAACTTGGAAATGGAAACCACGTTTACAAATAGTTCCACAAGCAAAACTGCTCAGTGTTATTGGACGGTCTTGTATAAAGATGCCAATGGTAATGTTGTTGCTATCCACGAGAGTTATTTGCCGGAGAGAATAAATCCGAATGATAGTGAAACGATTGGTAGAGACGCACCGGAGAATTATTACACAGGTGATCAAATAGACTTTAAGAGCGGTACAGTATATTGGTATGCGGGGCATGAATAAGCTGATAATATAATTTAACAATTGAAAATAAAAGTGATTGCCGAACAACAGCATTGTCTATAGAAATATAGATCGTGCTGTTGTTTTTATTTGAGAGGAGGTCATCAAGCAACTGCAGTCGTGGATCATAGCAAGCCTTATCGTGGAGAACGACGCCCCCTCTTCTGTGCAAAATCGCGAAATGGAAGACTGTGGGATTGATATTCGAAACAAAAATTCGATATTTCCGCAAAAAAAATACGGATAGACTTGAACTTTTTTTGCGGACAATTATATAATAAAGAAAAAGAAATGGAAGGTGATTATCATGTTAAAGAAATTTAGTGTCGAAAATTTCAAAGGATTTAAGGATAAAATCACATTAGATATAGGAACACCCAGTAATTACAGCTTTAATTCTGAAATAATAGAGAATGGCTGCATAACGAAGGGAATTATATATGGTATCAACAGTTGTGGAAAGTCGAATCTTGGTTTGGCTATCTTTGATATCATTACTCATCTGACTGAAAAGCAAAAACTCCTGGGAAGCTATGATTTTTATCTGAATATGAGTGGAAGGAAATCTTTTGCGGAGTTTGAGTACACATTTGTGTTTGCCGGACATGAAGTTGTATATAAGTACAGTAAAATGGATGTGAGTTCCTTAAAGAGTGAAAGTTTGTCCATTGATGGAAAAGAAGTCATTTTCTTTGACTTCCTGACAAGAGATGGATTTACTTTGCTTGAGGGATCAGATACTTTGAATGCATCAATAAGAAATGAAAGCTCGATCTCGAGAGTGAAATATGTAAATAGTAATTCAATTCTTTCAGATAATGTTCAGAATCAGGTATTTAAGAAGTTTATTGATTTTGTCGAGAGAATGCTTTTATTCTATTCACTTGATAGCCGTGGATATGAAGGCTTTATGAACGGATCAGAGAGTATTGCAGAAGGAATTGTTAATAGTGGTAAAGTTAAGGATTTCCAAGAATTCTTAAAAGAAAATGGTATCGATTATGAATTATATGGATGCGAGGTCGATGGAAGAAAGGCTATATATTGTCATTTCGACAATAAAGATGCTGACTTCTTCAAGATTGCTTCAACAGGAACTAGATCCCTTGCATTATTCTATTACTGGTATATCCGTATGGAAAAAGCATCATTTGTTTTCATTGATGAGTTTGATGCATTTTACCATTATGAATTATCAGAGTCAGTTCAGAAGAGACTTAGAAGAATTAGCGATGTGCAGGTATTTACAACTACACACAACACAAACCTTATGAGCAATGATTTACTCAGACCAGATTGCTATTTCCTTCTTGAGAATAATAGCATAAATGCAATTTCAGAGCTGACAGAAAAGGAGCTTCGTCAGACTCATAATCTTCAGAAAATGTATAAGGGAGGTGCGTTTAATGGCAGATAAGGACTATAAGGCATTTATAGTTGAAGGAGAAGCTAGAGAACCACAGGTTATTGATAATATTTCAAAGGTGTTCTTTAAGCATGGAAATTTAAAAATCATTACACTTCCGGCCGGAGAAAATATCTATATTTTTCAATGAAAATATCATGCCTGTTAGGAAATGCAGAAGTTATTTCTTATGAACAGTATTTAGATGAAGCAAATCCACAAGATATCTTTATGTGTGAACAGGCTTTAGCAGGCAATAATAAAGTGTTTATTATCAGTGCTTTTCCGGAATTTCTTGTGGATTATTTTGGAATGAAACTTTGGAGAACATGTGTGAAACATGCAAAGAATCAATTGGATATTTGTAATTGTAAATAAAGCAGGTGACAGACCATGAATGCACTGGAGTTATAGCTTTGCGATATTCAAGGAAGATTATTCGAACTTTCCGTAGATAGAAATTTAGACAGCGCACGTTTTATTAAGATATTTATGAATTCCGAGACGGCACGGACATTGGACTCGACGTATAACCGCATGCAATGGCACCGGAGCTTGCAATTGAAGATCTAAAGGAAATTTATCGTCAAAAATAATGGAACCCCCTATACTTTTCACACCCTATTTTGACCATTCACGCCACGTGGGCACCCCCTCCCTCCAAAGATGATATAATTTCTACATGGGGAACTCAACTTTCCAGCCGGTAAATGTGATAGGAATGCGGTGTGGCAGGTTGAAGAAAGTATAGTAATGTATGAGGTTTTGTTTTGCAACAGACAATGGAAACAATAGAAGAAGGAGGGAACCTATGAATTTACACAAGGTTATGAAGCGTGTGATCTGCTGTGTGCTGACGTTGGGAATGGTCTTTTCGTCAACATCCTTTGAGGGAATCACGATCAAGGCAGCATCAGTAGACTCACAGTCTGTGGTAAGGGAAGGAGAATACACGACAGGTGTTTTTTCAGGATGCTACGGTATTGATCAGTTGTTTGACTATATCATGAGTACCGGTAGACTGAATGCACTGCCATATGATGCATCGTGGGGTAGTGCTAATGATTCCGAGGGTCAGCAGCTGACAACGGAAATTATGAAGGAACGTTATTTTGTTCTCAAGTATTCCGGTGACGAGGATTATCCGATCGCACTGTGTTTGTACGATGAGAATGGTACACCGGTCGTTGTAGATCAATCGGATCGCTTGCTCGAGGGATCTCGTATCGGACTTGAGAAAAATGTCACACTGACAGCCACTGCTAAGAAGTATATGAAGGAAACGTATGCCGATGGTGTGGAAGGTGTTATGGCACTTTGCAAGGTCGGAAAAGCAGATTCTAACGGAATGTATTTTATAAGTAAAAATAAATTTGGTTATTACTTGAGCGGCAATCAGGGGCGTGGTATTGGAGAGAAGATTGTATGGGAATCGACTGCGAAGAAGGCAACCGTGAAAGAGCTTGCTGCAATGACGGATTATTCGTCACACCAGTTGACTGCCGGTGAGTTTGCAGTCATGTATCAGGCAAATGGTGAAGCGGTTACGGATATGCCGGAAGATCAGGTCAAACAGGGAGGACAGCCGTTGACGTTGTCTTCAAAAGTGCCGAAGAGAAGTGGATATACTTTTACCGGATGGAATACACGGGCAGACGGAAGCGGCACCACGTATGCAGCCGGCGGCACGTATACTTCCAATCGAACTGCGACCATGTATGCAACGTGGGATCGCCATTATGAGTCCGGTCTGTTTAAGGTAAAGTTAAGCAGCAATCAGTTTTTTGATAATGTAACGTCAGCAAATAAGATCAATGGTTATCCATATGATGCTTCTTGGGGAACGGCCAACGCCTCAAGGGGACATCAGTATTCGGAGAAGCAGGTAAAGGATCGTTATTTTATATTCCGTTATAGCGGAGATGACAGATATCCGTTTGCACTGTTTATGTATGAGAAAAATGATAAGCCGGTTGTTGCTGGCACGTCTAAGAATCTGCCGGACAAATCTTTAGTCGGTACAGCGGATAATGTATGCTCGACCGCTAAGGGCAAAAAATATATGAATAGAGTATATGAAGATGGTATTAAGGGCTTGCTGTGCATGGGTAAAGTTACGAAATATGATGAGAATGGAATCCAGTTTGTAAGCTCGAATGGATTTGGCTATTATATGTCTTGCAACAGAGGATATAAAAAGGGCGACTACATTGCTTGGGAGAAGCCGGTAACAAACGGTATCACGCCAGAGGTTATGGATGCGGTCGATACGTTTTCGGATAAAGCAATGGCAGATGGCGAGTATGCATTGAATTACAATGTGAACACTACGGATAAGGTGATTGAATCGCCGAATACGCAGTGTAAAGAGGATACTTATAATTCGGTGCTTACGGTGGAAGAGCCGAAGAGAACAGGATATGAGTTCATAGGTTGGAATACCAAGAAGGACGGTACTGGTGATATGTATGAGGCCGGTTCCCGTTATGAGGGTGAAAAGACCTTAACGATGTATGCTACTTGGGAAAAGAAAAAGAAGACCCCGCTTTCTGTGGAGGAAAATGGAGAACCTATATCAAAAATTTATAGACTTTCCAATCGGACGGCGATTGCCAAAGCAGTAAAAAATGCAGATGATGCGGATACCTTTTACAATGAGCTGAATCAGGCTACGATGGTACGTCATTTGGATATTAAGGGCGGTGCATCGGAAGATGATGTATTTACGGCGGTATCTTCAAAGGAAGATATCTTAGATTGTTCGGTAGAGGGGACGAAGCTTACGCTGATCGGCAAAAATGAAGGCTTTGCCTATGTGACGATCACGGATGAGACTACAGAACAGATTTACCGTCTGAGTGTTTATGTGACAACCTTAAAGGATGCGCTTTATATTATCAGACCTGTCACGGCTGACAGCTACAAGTCCTATTTGGCGGACAATGACAAAGCAAGCTATGCAGCAAAGGCAGAGGTTAAGAAGAACGTTAAATGGACACAGATGAATACTTCCAATCAAACGGTGAAACAGTTATCCAACGGAGATGCTGTGGTATGGAAGCTGGGAACAAGTTATCGTGATATCGGAGTAACTTGTGGCGTGTGCAAGTCCGAAGTACCGTTAGAGGATTTGAAGAGTGGTGAGAGTGATGGCTCTTATCCAATCAATATATATCCGGTATCGTCCACTTACAAACAAAATGTGACGTTAAAAGGATATGGACATGATGAGGAGGATATTGATATTACAGTTCGATCCTTTATCGTGGATCTGGATGGAAACGTGATCGCTTCCGCCAACAAAACAGAAGCGAAGAAATTGTCCAGGAGTTCAGAGACGATCACATTAGAGTATGAGGATGTGCAGGAACTGAAGGACGCCGATGTGTTAGTGGAGGTCACGGCAAAGGATGATGCCTATGCGGCACAGCTTGTGCGTTATCCATTGTATCGAGACGGATATCAGGAAAATACCGGAACGTCCATATGGCTGCAGCCTTGCTATGGAACGAATGACTGCGTATTAACATCCAGAGATCAAAATTATGAGTTTGTTCGCGATCTTACGCTTTATAAAGGATATGATAAGAAAGTGATCGTATACTCTCAGGTTTCACAGAAACATACGGTTTCCATGTTTATTAATGACAAGGAGATCCCTAGCGTTTCTGAGAGCGTGGCATCCGTCGATGGTATGAAATATGAGTGGAAGCAAACAGAATTTGCGATCAACACCAAAAACGCAGCAGTAGGTAAGTTTACGCCGCAGTATCAGATCAAAGCAGCGAGTGGAGAGGTGCTTGCAGATCAGCCGGCAGACTATACCGTATGTAATATTTCAGAGATTGGTAAGCCGGCGAAGCCGACAGAGGTAAACTTCTGTGGAACGATCGAGACGCCGCAGATATCAGCCGGAGAGGTCATTAACCGTAAGTTATCCTTTAATATTCCGAAAGTATTGCCAATGAAGATCGCATACCAGGATACCGACAATCCGCTGAAGAAAACCTTTATGGTTGCCATTGGTACAGCGGGACTCGATGAAAATAATGTTGTATCGGTAGTGACAGAGACGATCAATGATCTGCGTGACAATAAAGTGTCCAAGACGCTGTCCGGATATGCATTTGGTACGGCAGACTATATTGATGGCAAATGGATCTTGACCTATACCGGTGGTGGTATTGCCGGAACACTGGGTTATGAATTTGGTTTTAATAACAATACGATGGTTGGCATCATCCCGATCTATTATGGAATCAAAGTGGGATGTACTGTCAGTGTCGATGCGCTGCTCAGTGGTCAGAATCCATATCATGATAAGTTCGTTGGTATGAATTTCCAGACGAATAATCTGACGGTTACCAGTGAATATAATTTTGTATCAGACATTCTCGTAGGCGTAGAGGGTTATGTATGTGCCAGTGGAGGAATTGGTTTTGATGGTAAGATTGTAAAGATCAAGTTTGGCCCGGTTGGACGGTTGTCTATCGGATATGACAATCGTATCGTTACATTCAGTGATCTTAAGAAGACCAAAGCCTATTATGGTGGCTGTTTGAATTTTACCGGAAGCATCTCCTTAGATTTTGAGTACAAAGGATTATTTGTTCGGTATCACAAACAAATATGCGGAACCGGCTTCAGTAAGGTACGAACGTATCAGGATTGGGACAAATTCCCGGCAGGGCGACCAAATCCGTTGGACTTTGCAAATATGAGTAATGAGACTACCGGTAAGGTGGTACGGTATTCTTCGAAGAAGAAGGGCGCAGATTGGACACAGTATATCAATCCGGATGTGCCGCCGGTGCTTGCAGCCAATGGCAACAGTATGGCACTCACCTATTCAGATACGCTTGAGGATCTTGCAAGTATCAATCCTGCGGTTAGCACAAAAGAAAGCGGAGAATGGACGAAACCGGAAGTACTTACTTCATGGAGAACAGAAGGCAAATCGGAAACGGTTAATTCAGTAGATTATGCTTCTGATGGCAGCTTAAAGGTATTAGCCTTTGATTCTGCCGTGTATGATTCTGACATTGATTCGGATGGAAATGTTGACAGCAAAGAATTAAACGCTACGTTTAACTCCTCCGAGATCCATGTATATGTTAATGGAAAGCATACGACGCTTACTGCAAATAATGTGGCCGATATGGCACCGGAAGTAGCAGTAAACAACGGAAAAGCAATTGTAGTATGGCAGAGTGACACCTATAATCTTGCGGATACGGATGCAGAAACACTTCAAAAAGATATGATGGGAGAAAAGAAGATCTGTTATAGTTACTATGATGGAACAGATTGGAGTGCACCGGCTTATTTGGAACGTGGCGAGATTAAGGGAGCCCAGGCGTATGATGTAGCACTGTCTGACGATGGTACGGCGATGGTATTGGCAACCATGGGCAGCAGTGAAGAGGTGCAGGAGAGAGAGCTTTATTCATATATTGTGAAGGATGGAGCCCAGAAGAGTGTAAACCGAATCACCTGTAATGATGCGGGAGAGACGCAGCCACGTGTGAAATATGTAACGAACGACGGTGGTATGTTCTTAGCAGCATGGAAGCAGTCGGAATACAAAAAAGGTGAACTTACAGATTCGTATTTGGCATTACAGGGTTATCAAAAAGACGGCAGTGCTAATGCAGTTTCTATGAAAGACTCCGGAGAAGTTACGGAGAATTTTGATTTTGCCAAAGGTGGAGATACGATCAGTGACACTGCTGTGTATTGGCAGTCGGCAGGCGATGACTCTAAGATGCATACGTATGTGAAATACTTGAATGCAAAGACGGGGACACTGTCGATGCAGTATGAGATTACCGGTACGGCGTCTGCTAATGAGATGTTGGTAGGAGGCAGTGTGGTAGTAGATGGTGACCGTTTTACAACAGTTTCATGTGCGCAGACATCAACACAGTCTGAGACGACGAAAGATACCGATCTGACGCAGACAAAGGACGAGGAGCAGCCGGCAAGACTGATCACCGGTACGAAGACCATTCAGAATGAGTTATCAGAGGTATCGGCAGATACTTTTGGACAGAATGTGGAGCAGAATAGTACGATCAATGTGACACTGTCCTTTGCAAATGCCGGACGGAAGGCTATGGATTCTGTCACAGTGAAACAGTCAGGTACAACGGTTGCGGATGCGCTTCCAATTCATTTGGAGAGTGGAGAGCGTGGTCAGGTGAGCTTTAGTTACACACTTGGCAATACCTTGCAAAATGAGACTTTTGAGGTTGCAGCAGACAATGGAGCAACTGCGAAGGCACAGTTAACACTGCTTGGTACGGATATGGTACTTGGTAATCCGGAAGTGGTAGAGAATCTGCAAGGTGGAGAGCGTATTGTACAGGTCGTTATCAGCAATGCCGGTACAAAGGCGTTGACAGAGGATGATACGATCCGTGTTGCCTTGACATCTGTCGATAAGAAAGCAGTGACTGTGAAGCCGACAACTGCCGGTGCATCATTTGATGAGGATAAGAAGTTGATCGTTATTAGTGGTAAAGATGCTATGGAAGCGATCAACCGTGGTGAATATGTGTTACAGTTTAACTACACACCGAAATTTACCAGTGAAGCCAAGAATGTATCAATATCGTTGCAGGCAACAGCATACAATGGCAGTGCTGCAGCAGAGGAACTGAATCTGATCGATAATACGGCAGCCTTTAGTATTGTAAAACCTTCGAAGCAGTATGACAGACCATTGACGTTTACTTCAGTCATTGAAGATGGAAAGCTTAAAGCATTGGATGTATATAATCGTTACGAGAAGAAGGTTGCAAGAACCATTATCGTATCCAATGGTATCGAGACGAAAAAGATCAATGTCACGTTGGGAGCAGAGGAGGGCAAGACGTATGATGTTGGAATGGATGCAACGCCTGATGTTTCCTATGAGATGGAAGGTGATGATCCGGTTGTCATTCCGACACCGGAGCCGGAAGATGATCCAAATGTGACCCCATCTCCTAGTGGCGAGCCGACACAGAATCCGGTTGCAACTGTTAAGCCGACGAAGAGACCGGTTGTTAAGCCGACGAAGAGACCGGTGCCAACACAGACTGTCAAACCAACACATACGCCGCTGGTGAGACCGACTGTAAAACCAAGTGATAAGCCGAAAAAGGCGGCACCAAAGATTGTCGTTGGCAAAGCGAGATTCTTGTCGGTTAAGAACAAGGCTTCCAAGAAGTTAGTCATTTCCATGAAAGTAGTTGCCAGAGCGAATGGATACTGCGTGCAGTATAGCACGAACAAAAAGTTCAAAAAGGCTAAAACGAAACTGACGAAGAAGAGAAAACTGACGATCAAGAAGCTGAAGAAAAAGAAGACCTATTATATTCGTGTACGCGCTTACCGATTAGATGGAAAGGGAAAGAAGATATTTGGTCCATACAGTAAAACGAAGAAGATAAAGATCAAGAAATAAGAGAGTTATCTTGTTTGTCCTGTGTTCCGCACAGGAACAATGATCCTGTGCGGACAATACTTATAAACCCTCTTTCTAAAAAGCATAGTCAATTCGAGAGATCGAAAAGACTATGCTTTTTTTGTTTTAATTGGAAATTGCTGTTGTGTAGTGTGATAAAAGCGCTGGCTTTGCTTTTTTGCTTCTTGTATCGGCTGGCGATTATCGGTATAATAAAAGGAGTTTAATCTGAACGGATGGAAATATCCTGTAGATTTTTATGGTGAATGAGTAGAATTATGGTAAGGGGAGCATTATGAAAATAAGACAAAGGCGAATTGCGTGTATTGTGGTACTGGCATTATTGTGTTCGATGCCAGGTTTTTCAAATAGCATGATCCAAAAAGCGGCGGCTGAGGAAAATGAGACAGTGTGTGGTACGCCAAATTATGAAGCGACAAAGCAGTTCCAGGGGAAAGACGATGACTTTCGTGTAGGGATCAGTTATGTGTCAGAGAATTGGGATGAGGTGATCTTTGCAGATTTTACAACTACAGATGTGATGCAGATCACAAAAGAGGGAGATTATACCATTTCTTACACGACAGCATTGGATGATGGAATGAAGATGATCTGGCTGGATACCAATCTGTATTCGGGAAGCAAGATGAAAGTAGACGTTACCGGTATGACGATCACATCTGCGGACGGTACACAGAAGAACGAGTATTCTTTTTCTAATGGAAAACTGTTGCACCCGGGAAGTTTATGGGGATATCGTGATTCGGATGAAGAAAAAAATTACGCAGCAACGATTCTAAATCCGTATTTGGCATATCATTATTATGTTGCTGATTATTGCAACAATTATCGAGAAGAGTATACGTCATATGGTTTTAATGAATGGGATATGATCGATCTGTTCAGCGAAAAGATACTGACGTTAGGCGCCGGCTCTGTCATCGAGGTGGCGTTTACGGTATCCGACGTTTCAAAGAATACCAATACGAATGGAAATGGAAATGCGAATGGGAACGCGCACGAGAAGCCAACGGCAACGCCGGCACCGTATATCGATCACGAGCTTTGGGCGCAGAAAGGCATACACGCCTATGTATCCTACCAGATGGATTCGACTTGGGATTATCGCAGTAGTTTTACCAAAGACACCTACCTATCCAGTTATTCATATATTCGAGCAAATGGTAAGGAAGTGGATGCGGCAACGACAACCGTGAAAGATGTGTTTATTAACCGGGATGGTGAGTATACGGTTGGCATTAGTGGAATTAATTTAAGCGCGTCTCAAAAGTATAATATACTGCAGATCGCAACGGATCTGTCTGTGAAGACAGAGAAAAATGGGACAGGAATCTATTCCGGAGTTAACATTTCTAATGTCTCTCTGAAAGTAGATGGTGTGACGGTAGAACAAGGACTTACTCCGGTTTTATTGGAAAACGAGGACGCTGCCTGTTATGCATTGACATGTTGCTGGGAAACTTGCGGACCGTTATATGCGGCTGCCAGATATGGCAATATTGCGGTACCGATGGACAGCATAGAGATCACGTTTACGATCACCGGTCTCAAGGCGGCGCTCAATGATCTGAAAAACGGAACATATCGGGATCCGATGACGGGTAAAAAGGTAGCCAATGATACGATCACGCAAGAGGACATTGATGCTTCAACGGGGATCATTCCGATTGCAACGGTCAAACCAACGGTCAGACCAACCGTGAAACCACGTGCGACAGCGAAATCAAAACCAAAGAAAAATGCAGTATCCAAAAAGATGACGACATCCAGACAAAAGGCTGCCAATAATATGATACGTCCAAAGATCAAAGCAGGTGCAGGACGGGTCGGCGTGATCCGTTATATTTCGCTGCGATTGTGTAAATACAAGGGCACAAATGTTATAATTTATTACCGCATGAAAAAAAGAGGTTGGAAGAGACTGCCGTTAACATCCAGTTCGATCCGAAAAAATCGCCGTCGTTTTCGTATACGCTGCAGCAGTCGCAGACAAACATATTATTTTCGGGTGAAGACCTATCGAAAAGTGCGAGGAAAAAAAGTAAAAAGTGTGTATTCTAATGTTGCGAAAGTGTCGATACGATGAAGAATGAAAAAAACGGAAAAAAATTAATGGGTATCAAGTTTGTGATATAATGAGCCTCAGAGAAAAACAAGCGGCTGCGAAGCAGACATTTGTTTTT
>ERZ773194.1564-NODE-1564-length-24236-cov-4.488359_pt1 | contig 24236 bp, 24 predicted proteins | sample MGYA00511240_ERZ773194 | MGnify/ENA primary metagenome ERZ773194 (study PRJEB29015, sample SAMEA2737774) | human gut metagenome | biome: human gut; feature: human-associated habitat; material: faeces | place: China | collected 2012 ... | reverse complement strand
TCAAGTGAGCTTACGGAATGGGATGATAATGTGGTCTATCAGCTCTTGGAGAAGGTCACCGTCCTGTCCCGAGAGCGCATCCGTGTGACGCTGCGGGATGGGCTGGAAATCGAGCAGGCTGTGGAACAGCCGAAAAGGAGGAAATTTGCTTGACCTATGCGACTGGCGACACTCATGGGAGCTCCCCCCCTTCCGGCTGGAACACTTTGCGGAATGAGTCGGGATGACGAAGGATAAATAAGCCGTTCAGCACAAAAGCGCGGCAAATTGGCTCCACACAGTTATCCAAATACAAAGCGGAGTCGAAATATCTCCGCTTTGTATTTGGGATGCCTTATTCTTTCTGCAAGTGCGCAATTTGAACACTTACATCAATTTTCCCAGAAACGATGTTAAGAGTACGATATTGCTGAGCCTTTTACCATTAGTTATCTGCTGCAGCAAGCTTATTAGCCACAGCTAAACAGAGAACCGGTGAAACCTGGCTCATCTGATCTTTGCGTGTCAGCCAATGTTTGATGTCATGTTCTACTTGCATTTCGTATCTCTGAAAATTCATTTGGGTCCTGCATTACTGTCTGCCATGCGTCAAGGATCTCAGATTGCGTTTCGATAATTTTCATCAAAGTACTTGCTAATGCCGCAGCCTCTCTACGAATATACCCTTTTTCTGAGGCAGATGAAATCGTATCGTCTTCTGTTATTACCGTCTGCGGCAAAAGTTGCTCAAGGCCCAATAATATCATCTCAGACACGTCTTTTAAGAGTTCTGCTTGATGTTCTGCGACTGCTCTTGCCGTTTGTAAGGCGTAGGCCAGTCCTTTGGGGACCCCCCATACAATATGCTGAGCCATGATTGCAATGCCCTCCCGAAGCTCTGTTGTATCCAACAGAGGCGGCTTAGCATATTGGACTGCTAGTGCAATCATAGCATATCCTTGAAAGATACATTCCATATCCGTGGACCGTAGACACTTTCCCAAGTTATCCTTAGCAGAAAAAGGACGGCACAAAATGCGACTCCACATGCTTTTCAGTCCGTGATGGTTAACCCCTGTATGTTCGCAGATATTCATAATGGCCTCCATCGCGGCCTTATCCTCCACGGTTGGATTCCAACTGCTTTTACGAGCTGTCAATAGCCATAGCATTTTTGCGCTATTGTACAAAAGGGTCATGCTCGAGTTGCTTATGCCGCCAAAATCATATCCGCTCGAAGTGTGCTTACTAAGGGAGCTCATTCGACTCTTCATCACAATAAGAATGCGAGATATCTGCTCAGGCGAAAATGCATCTCTATCTGCAAGGACAAACTTTATTGTTTCCTGAAGATCAATTTTATCATTAGGTATATGTAATTCGCCATCGCTGCGACCACAAAGCTTCTCCGTTAATATATCACTAAGTATCTTTCTTTCGTCTACACCTTCTGGAGATGGAAAATCCAAGCAAAGTGTCTGAGACCACCCGTGAGGAAGGCAAAGCTTCCCTTCACTCCACAGCAAATTACCTAACTTCATTTTTTGCTGTTTAGTCAAAAGGCCATGACAATAGCATAAAAGCAGATGATCTATAATCGTGCGTCCAGCCTCTTTTGAGGGGCAAGAATCAAGCAAAGTCTCTATCTCTTGGGTAATATCAGATATGTTTTCACACTGCTCCGAAGTAGATGGGACATATTCCAATGGGTCTGGAAAATAGTGAGATGCGCGACTGTCTTCTGCTTCTATAAGCGGAAAATGTGCCAACCGGAGAATTAACTGCTCTTGATCTGAATCCGGAAAGGATCGAATCAAGCGTTCCGCAAGAGAACCTGCTTGTTGGTAGCAGAGCTTTTTAGGTGAACCGTATATCTGTTCCAATAAATTCAAAAGTTCATTTAGCATGGTAACAGAACATTTAGTGCATAGCTCTGATAATAGTTCCGGCAAAACATCTGCAGCAAGTCTTGCAAAGCTGTTGCGATAGAACCGGTCCTCCACAGAAAGCTCACTCTCTGTGCGATGAATCGCATCCAAATAGAACCTACACACAGAGTCCGCCTCGCTCTGAGACCATGAACTAAGAACCCCGCGGGTAATCGCCTTATCAACGGATTTAGGTTCATCACAACGTACTATTAGATGAATTGCCCATAGCGGCATATACTGCGCAATACGTTCTGCTGCGCCACATGCCGCTTTTTTATTGGAGTGTACACTGCGAATAAAGAAAGGCATTCCGGTTTCCTCTCGGAACCTAAGAAAAGAAAACGCCAGCATACGCTCCTTATCTTCATTCCACTGTGTGTTCGATCTTATTGCACCAAAATCAAAAGTTGATTCTGAATGATGATTGCAAAACGGTTCCCACTTTGCTTCTAACTGAGAAACATAATAAGCGTTCTGCTCTTCCCATGAAACACGATATTTCTTATGGAGAGTCAAATGTCTTTCATCAGATGGGTCCACTTTTGATGAATCATTATCACTTACAAAGCGGCTTGACAGTGCTTGAGCAATAAATCCTTGCAGGCTCATCATAGCACTTTCTAATGACAGGTCATACAAATCGGGTTTTGACTGATGTGATAGCCGCCTCCGTATATTCAAAATTGCATTTTGCAGAAGTTCACGAGCCGAAACGCACTCTCCATACTCAGCCAATATCGAGGCCTTCCGCAATACCCAAAGCGGCATATCGTTAGAAACTATCCAATCATTCAATTGCTGTTTCAGCTTTTGAAACTCGTATCGATAAAAAGAGAAAAGGCATTCTTCCCACTTGAGCTGATGGAGTTGCTGCGAAGTAAGCACGTTTTGATCAGTGGAAATTACATTGTGAGCAGTATCCCATTCATCCCACGCCCCATATTCTCTGAAAGTACGAAGCATAGACAGCCGAATAGAAATTATAGCCTCATTACACTCATTACTGTGACGTGCTAAAATTTCCTTGTAGTTCTTTATATCTGGAGTAAATAGCGGAAGTAGAGCCTTCGTCCTTAACCAATCGTATTCATATAAATAGTCTATTTCATAAGTTGGGTTTGGCTTTTCTTGATTGCAATGATCGGATAAGATAAGTGAAAAGCTCTGGACAACTTTGCGCAAATAGGGGAGCCTTTCTCCTGGCAATGTCAGTAGATTTGGGCAGTTCTTGTGGTTCGTTTTAAGTGTTGGTAAAGCTTGCTCTATCGTTGTGCTCTGGGGGTGCCGTTGTTCTGGAAGCTTGAATGCCCACTTCAATCCTATTTCGTTCGATGCCCGCCATTGCTTAATGAGATAATCCAATGCACTCTCATAGATGAGAGCAGGTTGTTTATCCGGGAACATTTCAGAAAGATCAACTGCGATTACATTTTTTCGGCGAAGCCATTCTCTTCTGGCCTCAGACGGAGCACGATGAAGTAAAAGATACATGCGAGGCATATTATTCTCTCCAAGATTGTCCCGCATCCAGCCAACCCAACTATTAAAATTGGGGTCATCGCCTGAGAAGCCTATCATACATAGCGTATTTTCCAAAAGAGATTGTTGTACTGTATTAACGAATGGAGCAAATTTCTGCGGATAAGTGCGATAATCCTCAGAAGTAATAATAAACGGACGCTGTGAAGGAAACGAGCCGTGAAGCTTGATAATCCGTGTTGAGCCAGCACTACCAAGCAAATCGTTTTTATTCAAAACAACAGAAAAGCGCTGCTCTGTAAGTTCATAGCTGGCACGCTCAAGCAGCCTATCATAATTTGTTGTAAAAATATCTCGCCAATTTAGTTGTAATAGTTTTTCATGTAGTTCTGATGGTGAGTATTCATTATCCGGTAGATCATCCTTGATTAACTGGTTTAAAACCGTTCTACCAAATGCTGACTCAACCTCTTCGGCAAGTTTTAATACATTCAAATATTTAACTTCTATGTCAGGCTTTTTCCCGTGTACTTTTTCATAAAACAAATCACCTAATTCATTCCAATTTAAAAAGGTTTTATCTGTTGGCATATTTTTGTCAGCATTTTTGCTAAAACCAGCACCAACCATAATTGATGCTCTAAAATTTCTCATTTTATCTGCAATTTCTTTGATATATTGCAAAATTTCAGGATTTACATTTTGCATATTCCCCTTGTTCTCCTTTATCTAGTTGCATATGTTATAGTTGCGAGTTTAAGTATTTATAATATAGTTCCCTTAATTTTATCCACAGCAAAATCAAGAATACGCTTTTTACGCTCTGAAAGCATTATTTTATAGAATGTATTTTGTATTTCTGTAATCGTTTCGGTATTATCAATAATTTCAAATACCTTTTCCATATCAATACGCTCTGTAATTTTAATCAAAGTTTTATTGCAATCCTCGTGCTCTCCCGATGATAAGAATTTAAAATAGTTTATCTTCTTTCCGTTATATGTTATTGCGGATAAAGGTATATCAAAAACTCTGTGATTTAATTCATTTTTATTATTCAGAATTTCCTGCATCATTTCTTCATCAGCTTGCGGATACAAGCTACTGCCACAGTCATATACAGGTGCAAGGGTTACCTCATCAGTGTTTGTATCATATAAAAAACCCCAATTTCCGTTATGTCTATCCCAATTACCTATAAAAGCATCGACTATAAACATATCCCAAAATCTTTCTTTGAGCTTTTCAGAATCAACAGATGTTTGTTCTTCGATGGTTGATAAAATATCATTAAGGTCTGTTCCGTATCCATTTCTTTCTGAATCTATAATACGATTCTTTAAAGAGGCAAAATCTTGAAGAACTATTCCAGGTTTTGTAAAGTCCTTGCAGGCAACAACAATTTTTGTTTTATTTTTACTTGTGTATTTACCTATTATAGTTTCCTGCACAGGTATCCTAAGCAATTCAAAAATCTTACAACCAATATATTCGCTAATACAACTATTGGTATAGCTCATATCTTTGTTCTTAGTTGGATATGGTGGAAATTTGAGCATATACTGTTCATTGTTATACACTACTGCAATTTTTCCGCCATTAGCTCCTGCATATGCTTTATTTTTTTGTATTGAATTTGTAAAATCAATCATAATATATCATTCTCCATTCTTAAATATTTACGTCTGAGATACCACGCTTGTTCGCTTGGTATAAGATTTTCCACCTCAGCTGAATTCAAATCAGCATTCAATTCGCACCAGCATATATCCCAATTCATATCCTTTTTACCGCTGTCAATAATTTTCCATGAATGTTTCATACGGTCAAGTGATTCCTGAACATATGCTGGTAGTCCGCACTCAAAATGCGTTTCATCATTCGGCATCCCTGTTTCTGCATCATATTCGTTATCATCAAGTTTCATTATATCTTCCATAGAACAATTTAATGCTTTTGCAATCTGATACACGGTTTTTGCAGAACATTTTTGAATAGAACTTCTACCTGAACATATATCAATAACAGTAGTTTTTGGCACTCCGCTTATCTTTGAAAGCTGATATTTAGTGATGTTTTCATTATTTAATAACATTTGAAGCGTCATAATCATACCATCCTTACATATATATTATATACTATTATTATATCGGAATACCGACCTTTTGTCAATATCCTCAGGTAGTTTTCATCAAATTGGCATACTTCATTTCTCCAATCCTACAACTTCTTTTAGTGGTATTTCATTTTCGTCAGGCTCTCCGAGGTCAGCACCTTCGTTGTCTTTTTTATCCATATTGAGAAGTGCATCAACATCTGCCAACATTTCGATTTTTGTCTGAAACGCTGTGCTTTATAAGCGCTAATATCGGTACAACCGCTGCTGTTAAGTCTGTCGTTTTCCTGTTTGCACAATCACTTCACCTCACCGTTCATTCGTTTTAGACGGCTTCTTCATAACCTCAATAGCCTTGATTTCATCAAGCGCCCGTCTGCAAAAATCCTTTTGTGCCGCAAGAAGATTTGTAAAATAATGTCCCCAAAAATAATCGTCTTTACCCTTGCATTGCCAAGTTACAAAACTGTTAGGATTATTTTCGTGAACGCCAAGCACAATTTCCGTGCCGCCGACCATCATTTGATTTGTTATAATAAAGCCTTGATTTTTTCGCCATTCCATTGTTTTTCACTCCGTTTCTTTTTTTTCTGCCCGTCCGGCGGAGATAAAGCAACACATTGCTCCGACTCCGAACAGTCCGCCTGTTATAACTCCCAAAATAAATACAAATATCAGCTTTAACATCATTATCGCTCCATTTCATTTTCCCGTTGCCTGCGCCATTTATCAAGCAGTTTCAAGATAATTTCCTCCATTTTCGCCTTTGTATAGCTTTTCGGAAAGTATTTTTTCAGCTTGTCCTCGCCAAGAGTAATTTTAACCGTTTCGGGTTTCTGCTCCATCATAATACTGTCGATAACCGCACCGCTCAATTTTCCGTCTTGATGAAATTTACGCATTTTCCGTGCCTGTGCGATAGAGGGAGAGGTTTCCTCTTTTTCGATAGAGTGCAAAACCGCCGCTTGCTCCTTTGTACCGAGGTAGGATATTTCAACAGCGGCATTCATTGCAATTTGGTTGTTATCCACCATATCAAGTATCGGATCTATGAGGTTTGTTAAGCGTATGTATCGCCGTATTTGGTCTTTGCTTTCACCGACTTGCTCGCCTAAAATTTCGCTTGATTTTTTTCCATCAAAATTGTGCGCAATTTGCTCACAATTTTCTTTTGACGGTCTGCCAGCCTTTCTTTTCATAGCCTCCAGCTTCATCTGATAGGCAAATGCCTTCTCACTCGGCAAGATATGTTCTCGTTGCAGATTACTGTCTACAAGCAAAATTGTTGCCGTATCATCATCGAGATTTTTAACCACAACGGGAATGTCGGTTATTCCGGCAAGCTCACACGCTTTTACTCTGCGATGTCCCGAAAGAATTTCATAACCGCCGTCTTTATGCGGTCTTGCAATTACGGGCGTTAATACACCGCATTGCTTGATACTGTCCACAAGTGCGTCCATATCCTCGTCAAGTTTTACCTTGAACGGTTGCTCCGTGAACGGTTTTAATTCCGATATGGGAACAGGCTTTATTTCTTCGGTGTTTCGTTGCTCGTCATTCTGAAAAATACTATCGTATGATTTCAGACTTATGTTTAGTCCGTTGTTTGCCATCTTCAAGCACCTCCTTAGTCAGATTTCTGTACGCATCGGCAACTCTGCCGTTTTTGTCGTAACTGTAAATACTTTTACCAACCGCCGAGGTTTCCGCCGCTTTTATCGAAAGCGGTATTTCTGTTTTGAAAACCTTAATGTGATTTCCGTAAGTGTTTCGGATAAGCTGCGATATGTCCCTTGCAAGGTTTGTCCGGCCGTCAACCATTGTGAGAAGTATTCCGTTAATTTTAAGTGCGGGATTTATCTGCCGTTTGACCTTAGCAACCGTTCCGAGCAGCTGCTCCAAGCCTTTCGCCGGGAGGAAGTGCGATTGCACGGGGATAATGACCTCGTTTGCCGCCGTGAGTGCGTTTATTGTCAGCATACCGAGCGAGGGCGTGCAGTCTATCAGCACATAATCGTAATTGTCCTTAACGGTTGCAAGATAATCTTTCAGCACTCGTTCACGGCTCATAATGTTTACAAGTGCCGTTTCCATTCCCGATAATTCTATGTTTGCCGGAATGAAGTCCACGCCCTCTTTGTGGTGAAATATGCCTTCATTTTCTGCAATAGGCTGTTCTCGGATAACCTTTTCCATAAGGCTTGAAATCGTAACCGACAACTCATCGGGGTTTGGATAACCCAAACACTGCGTCAAGCTGCCCTGTGCGTCATAGTCGATTAAAAGAACCCTTTTGCCCTCGTTTGCAAGACCTATTCCTAAATTCACGGTCGTTGTTGTTTTGCCCGTGCCGCCTTTCTGATTTGATATTGCGATTATTTTACTCATAAAAACCGTTCCTTTCATTTTCTAATTTTGTAATAATCTTTTCTCCGTCAAGCGGTGTTAAAGCACGAAACCACTCCGAGCGGAAAAACCGCTTAATTTCTGCTCTTGTCTGCGGCGAATATGTATGCCGATAATCTTTCACCGCTTGCAGAATTATGGCATTTGCCAGCAGTTTTATATTTTCCACACATACCGCCTCCGTTTCTCATATATTTGCCATATCGTGCTTAACTCTTGCCGAAAACCAATTATCCGCCGTTTCAAACGACCGATAAATCGTGGTAATTAAAAATGCCCGGATATTCCGGACATCTGATGTGTTGCTCCGCAGGGCGAAGTCTATATATTCAATATGCGACGAGTCGATTTTAAGAAATCTGCTCTTTACAACCTCGTGAGGATATTCCTGTTTGTTGATGCGGACAGTCGGCTCGTCGCTGCATACCACATCGACCATAATAGCAACAATTTCGTCAAGCCACTCTTTGTTGTAGTTTTCAACGATAATGTCATAGTCAATGTTTTTCTTGATAATTTTTTCGTATTGCTGCCGTTTTTCTATCCATCGTATCGTATCAATGCGTTTCGGTGCAGATGAGGGAACAGGTATATTGCCGTTTCCTCGATTGATAGGATAGGATATGATTTCAGTATCGCTCAATTCAGTATTATTATTTTCAGTATCGTTAAAATCAGTATTATTATATTTATTATTATTTGAGTATGATTTCGGAACTTCTTGAATTTCGATTTTCATATCTCTTGAAGTATGATTTTCATACTTCTGCAAGTTTGAATTTAATACTTCTTGATTTTCGATATTCATACTTTCGGTATTTTGATTTTCATACCGCTTTTCTTTTGGGTTATGAATAAAGTTTTTCACATAAATGATGTTCGGTCTGCCAAGTCCTTGTCGTTTGCGTTCGATAAGTCCGATTCCGCTTTCAAGCTCGTCAAGCAGCTTTAATGCCTTTTGCCTTGCACAGCCGAAATCGCTCAAAATATCATCAATGGTGTAGATAATATATACACGATTTTCCTCGTCAAACCAACAGTTTTTAACCGATAAACTCATACGGTCGAGCATAAAACTGTATAATACCTTTGCTTCAACAGATATTCCGGCAAGCGTTTCATCAGTGAATAAGACTTTTGGAATACGGTAAAACGAAAACTGCTCCGCTTGACTCCCGTAAAAATATTCAAATTGTATCGACATTATTGTGCCTCCTTTCCGTGTGTGATTGCATAAAAAAAGAACGCCTTATGGTTTGTTATAAAGCGTTCTTTCTTATATTCAGAATTTTATATCATAAACAAAAAGAGCTGCAAATTGTGTATTTGCAACTCTTTTTTGTAAGCATCGTTACCTTTCAATTATGTTTGCACAAATTCTTGCACAGATTGGCGTAGTATTGGCGTAGTATGGCGTAGTTTTTGATATTCTCAAAATCCGCAAACCCGCATAAATACTGGCTTTTTTCGTTTTTTACTTATCCAACGGTTTCATTGTGGGGAACAGGAGAACGTCGCGGATTGCGGCGGAATCTGTAAGGAGCATACACATTCTGTCGATACCGAAACCGATACCGCCCGTGGGTGCCATACCGATTTCAAGTGCGCGCATAAAGTCCTCATCGGTAGTGTTTGCCTCTTCGTCGCCGTGCGCGAGAAGTTCCTCCTGCGCCTTAAATCTTTCGCGCTGGTCAATCGGGTCGTTGAGCTCTGAATACGCATTCGCCATTTCCCAGCCATTCATAAAGAACTCAAATCTTTCAACGTACTCGGGATTTTCCGGTTTTTTCTTCGTAAGAGGCGAAATCTCAACCGGGTGGTCCATAACAAATGTCGGCTGAACAAGGTGCTCTTCAACATATTCTTCAAAGAAAAGGTTCAAAATATCGCCTTTTTTATGATGTTCTTCATATTCGAGATGATGCTCGTCCGCAACCTTTCTTGCGTCGTCAAGCGTCTTGATTTCGTTAAAATCAACGTCCGCGTACTTTTTAACCGCGTCAACCATCGTAATTCTTTCAAACGGCTTGCCGAGGTCCATTTCAATGCCGTTATACACAATTTTTGTTGTGCCGAGAACTTCATTTGCAACGTGGCGGTACAAATTCTCTGTCAAATCCATCATACCGTGATAATCCGTATATGCCTGATAAAGTTCCATAAGCGTAAATTCGGGGTTGTGACGGGTGTCAAGTCCCTCGTTTCTGAAAACTCTGCCGATTTCGTAAACTCTTTCAAGACCGCCGACGATAAGGCGTTTCAAATAAAGTTCAAGCGAGATACGGAGTTTGAAATCTTCGTCAAGCGCGTTAAAATGCGTTTCAAACGGACGCGCCGCCGCACCGCCCGCGTTGGACACGAGCATAGGGGTTTCAACCTCCAAAAAGCCTTGACCGTCGAGGTATCTGCGGATTGACGAAATGATTTTTGAACGTTTTATAAACGTATCTTTAACGTCACTGTTCATAATAAGGTCGACATAACGCTGACGGTAGCGCATATCGGTGTTTGTCATTCCATGGAATTTTTCGGGGAGGGGGAGAAGCGATTTTGACAAAAGAGTGATTTTGTCAACGCGCACCGAAATTTCGCCCGTCTGTGTGGTGAAAACTTCGCCCGCCGCGCCGATAATATCGCCTATATCAAGCTTTTTGAAATGCGCATATTCGTCCTCGCCGAGTATGTCTTTTTTAACAAAAAGCTGAATTTGTCCTTCCTTGTCCGAAATATGAACAAATCCAACCTTGCCCATACCTCTTTTTGACATAATTCTGCCTGCAACGCAAACTCTTTCGCCGTTAAGCGGAGAAATCTTTGCGGTTACGTGTTTCTGTTCGCCGCGCACCTCTACAGTGCGTTCCTCGGTGGTGTAACCCTCCGAAATATCGCTCGACGAATGGGTGCGGTCGAATTTTGTGATGACAAAAGGATCTCTGCCTTCGTCTTTAAGCTCTTTAAGTTTGTCGTGGCGCACCTGTATAATTTCGTTTAATTCCATTTCGGGCTGGTTGTTCTGATTGCTCATATCAATGTATCCTTCCGTAAAAATTAGTCTTTTTCAATCTTCAAAACTTTGAGTTTCACAATTCCGTCGGGCGTTTCAACGTCAACGGTTTCGTCGGCTTTGGCGCCCAAAAGAGCAATGCCGACGGGTGATTTGTCGGAAATTTTGTTTTCTATCGGATTTGCCTCCATAGAGCCGACAATGCTGTAAACAACTTCTTCTTCAAATTCCTCGTCGTAAACGGTAACCTTTGAACCGATGCTCACCGTGTCGGAGGGAATGTTTGTTTCGTCGATAACAACCGCGTTTTCAAGGATTTTTTTAAGCTCGGCAATTCTTGTTTCCATTTTTGCCTGCTCCTCTTTTGCCGCGGTGTATTCCGCATTTTCGGATAAGTCGCCGAATCCGCGCGCAATTTTTATGCGCTCTGCAATCTCTTTTCGTTTTTCAACTTTTAAATACTCAAACTCCTCTTCGATTTTTTTGTAACCGTTGGGAGTAAGAACCGTCTGTGAAGTTTTGCTCATAAAAAACCTCTCCTTTAACTATATATAAATTTTCGTTGTATTAAAAACTAAAATGTTAACTCAAACATCTATTATACAAAATTTTTTTAAAAATGTCAACTGTTACATCTCGTGGCGCAGTTCAATCGCCTTTGTGATGGTCACATCATCGGCATATTCAAGGTCGCCGCCGACGGGTATTCCCGACGCGATGCGCGTAACCTTAATTCCGAGCGGTTTTATAAGGCGCGCAAGATACATTGCCGTTGCTTCGCCTTCAATGCTGGGGTTTGTGGCGAGAATTACCTCTTTTATACGCTCGTCCTTTAAACGCAGAATAAGCTCTTTGATTTTGAGCATATCGGGCGTCACGTCGTCCATAGGCGAAATCGCGCCGTGCAGAACGTGGTAAAGACCGAAATATTCGCGTGTTTTTTCAAGCGCAATAACGTCTTTCGGCGTTTCCATAACGCAGATTGTGCTTCGGTCGCGCTTTTCATTGGAGCAGATGTCACACGGGTCGGTTTCGGTTAAATTCTGGCAAATCGAGCAGTATTTTATTTTTTCTTTCGCATTTTTGATTGTTTCGATAATTTCGTCTGCCTCGCCGTTTGACATTGAAACAATGTTGAACGCAAGACGGACTGCCGATTTATGACCTATTCCCGGCATTTTTTTAAACATATCAATAAGCCTTGAGAGCGAATTTGAATAAAGCATATTTTCAAAAATCCTCCTTTAAAAACGGAACGTTTTTCACCGAAAATTCGCGCCCGTTTAAATAGGACAAAATATTTTCGTCCGAAAATTCAAATTTGATTTTATAAGAATAAAGCGCCTGATGATTGAGGCGGAATTTTTTGTTTATTTCGTTTGAACCGTACTTTCCGTCGCCGATGAGCGCGTGCCCGATATGTGCAAAATGCGCCCTTATCTGGTGTGTCCTGCCGGTTATAAGCTCAACCTCAACAAGTGACGTGTTTTTGCGCTCCTCCAAAACCGTGTACTTGGTTTTTATCGGTTTTGCGCCTTTTTTTTCACTGTCGTAAACATAAACGGTGTTTTTCCTGGAGTCTTTGAAAAGATACCCCGTCAAAAGTCCGCTTTTTTTGTCTAAATGCCCCGAAACAAGGCAAAGATAAAATTTTTTTATCTCGCGGTTTTTGATTTTTTCGTTTATAACCTTGAGCGCCTCGGCATTTTTTGCGGCAATCACAATACCGCCGGTGTTGCGGTCGATGCGGTTGCAAAGGGCAGGGGAGAACGAATTTTCCTCTTTGGGATTGTATTCGCCTTTTTGGTAAAGATACGCTTTTATGTGGTTAATCAGCGTGTTTTTCTGCTCCGATTTGTCCTCGTGCACCACCATACCGAATTCCTTGTCGGCAAGAAGAATGTTTTCGTCCTCATATAATATGTTAAGACGCGGAGTAATATTCAAAAACGAATTGCTTTCGCCGTCATCAAAAAATTCGTCGTTTATGTAGAGCGAAAGAACGTCGCCCTCGCACAGCCGGTAGGCAATATCGCACTTTTTGCCGTTGACTTTCACTCTTTTTTTGCGTATATATTTGTAAATCGCGCTTTGGGGCATATTTTTGAAAAATTTGGTCAAAAATTTGTCCAGACGCTGATTTGCGTCGTTTTTGTTTACGGTTACGTTTCTCATTAAAAGCCTTTCTTAAGTTAAACTTTTTATTTTGCGGTGTTTGAGCAGTAAACGGTCTTTTCGGACGTGAAAAAGTCCTCCGAAATCTCGAAAATATCGCTCAGTCCCTTTTGTTTGTCAAATCCCGTTATAACGCGCACAACCCTTTTTCCGTCGGTGCCGTAGCCGATTTTGTCGATTTCGGTGTCGCTCATAAGTCCGAATTCGTTTGCAAGCCGATACACAAGACAAACGCCGTCTTTTGCTGCAAGATGAGCATTTTTGTCAAGTGTGCGGAACGGAATTTTTAAGTTTTTGAAAAGTTCCGCAATTTCAACCGACGGCACGGGTTCGCCGTCTTTAAATCCCGAGCCGTCGTAAATCGGCGACGACATAATGTAGTCGGGATTTATCTGTCCGATTATGTTTTTCACCGCGCAGAAAATATCGTTTTTATCGCTTTTGCCGTCAAAAAATTTCTCCGACAAAGAATTTGCAAAATTTTTATCGCTTTCGGAAAAAATATTGCCGTCTTTAAGTGTGCATTTTGAGCAGGGAATACCCAAAACGTCGGTTTTTTCTTTTTCGTATTCAATGTTTTTTGCGTCATAAATGTCGCATAGCGCAGAAAACAATGCTTCTGCGCTTACGCCCGAAAATAAGTCGAAATATAAAATTTTCATTTTATTCCTTCTTTAATCATTCTTCTTATTTTTAATTTCCTCGATTTTTGCCCTCACCATATCGTGTGTAACGGTGGACAGAAATTTCTCTTTCATTTCCAGCGCATTGTTAAGTTCGCAGAGTGCATCGTCATATTCGCCGAGCGCGTCCAAAACCAGAGCAAAGTTGTAATACGGCTCGATAAACTGCGGGTCTTTGTTCAAAATATCCACATACATATCGTGCGATTTTTCTATGTCGCCGAGAAGAAAATAATTCTGTGCCAGATTGTCGGCAATTATAAGGTCGTCCGAGTTGTAGTCGTATGCCTCTTTGTTTACTTCAAGTGCCTTTTCATACTGCCCGTCAAGGTCGTACCAATATCCCAAAACGCCGTACAGAGCCGTGGTTTTGTAACCGTTGTCGTAAAGCGATTGAGCGTCGGCAAGTGCGCCCTTTAAGTCGCCCGATTTCCACTTTACAAGCGTTTTGTTAAGATACGCATTGTTTATGTCGGTTTCGGTGAGTGCTTTTTTATTCTGCGACAAAATTTCGCCGAATTTTTTGTCGCTTTCTTCAAGTCTGCCGTCACGCAAAAGAAGATATGAATAGTAAAGCGCGGTCTGCGGTTTCATTTTGCCTGTTTTGTATGCTTTTTCAAAAAGGTCAAATGCTTTTTGCTTGTCTTTTTTGAATTTAAACGTTGCCATAAGCGACAAAATGCTTGCGCGCTTTGCAATGTATATCGCCGCGAGAATTGCCAGGAATGCAATAACCGCGTAAACTGCACCGAACTTTGACGCGCAGGTGAGTATCACAAAAAACAGAACAAGGTATAAAATCGGTTTTAAAAAAGATTTTAACGACGGTGTCTGCATCTAAATCACTTCCTAAATTAAAAGTCTGCGTTTTTAACCGTTCTCGGGAAAGACGATACGTCGCGGATATTTGAAATACCCGTCATATACATAATGATACGTTCAAATCCCAAGCCGAAGCCTGCGTGTTTTGTACCGCCGTATTTGCGCAAATCAAGATACCAGCTGTAATCGTCGGGGTTCATACCGAGCTCTTTCATACGGTTTACAAGCTTGTCATAATCTTCTTCCCTCTGGCTTCCGCCGATGATCTCGCCGACGCCGGGAACGAGTAAATCCATAGCCGCAACGGTCTTTCCGTCGTCGTTCTGTTTCATATAGAAAGCTTTTATGTCCTTCGGATAATCTGTTACGAACACGGGTTTTTTAAACACTTCCTCGGTGATGTATCTTTCATGCTCGGTCTGAAGGTCGATACCCCATTTTACGGGATAGTCGAACTTTTTACCGCTCTTTAAAAGAAGGTCAATCGCCTCGGTGTAGGTAACGTGCGCAAAGTCGCTTGTTACAATGTTGTTAAGCCTGTCAAGCAAGCCTTTGTCTATGAAATTCGAGAAAAACGCAAATTCTTCGGGTGCATTTTCAAGGCAGAAATTGATGATATATTTAATCATATCCTCCGCAAGTTCCATATCGTCTTTAAGGTCGGCAAACGCGATTTCGGGCTCAATCATCCAAAATTCCGCCGCGTGACGGGGGGTGTTTGAGTTTTCCGCTCTGAACGTCGGACCGAAAGTGTAAACGTTGCGGAATGCGAGCGCATATGTTTCACATTCAAGCTGACCGCTTACGGTGAGGTTTGTGGACTTTCCGAAAAAGTCTTTGGAATAGTCAACGTTTCCGTTTTCGTCTTTCGGAACGTTCTCCAAATCGAGTGTTGTAAGACGGAACATTTCGCCCGCGCCCTCTGCGTCGGACGACGTGATGATAGGTGTATGAACATATACAAATCCTCTTTCCTGGAAGAATTTGTGAATTGCATATGCCGCAAGCGAGCGTATTCTGAACACTGCCGAGAAAGTGTTTGTTCTCGGTCTTAAATGTGCAATTGTTCTTAAATATTCAAGTGAATGGCGCTTTTTCTGAAGCGGAAAATCGGGTGTGGAAAGTCCTTCGACAACAACTTTTTCAGCTTTTATTTCAAACGGCTGTTTTGCCTCGGGAGTAAGCACGAGTTTACCTGTAACGTATATACTGCTTCCGATGTTAAGATGTGCGATTTCGTCAAAATTAGCGAGATTTTCTTTCTCAAAAACCACTTGGATATTTTTGAAAAATGTACCGTCGTTAAGCTCGATAAAGCCGAAAACGTTGGACGCGCGCACGCTCCTTATCCAGCCTGCAACGCAGATTTCCTTGTCTGCGTATTTTTCTGTTTCTCTAAAAATTTTCTTGATTTCAATACCTTTCATATTCTTCCTCCGTTAATTGTTAAACCAAAATTTTTTGTCCAGACTTCTGTAACGTATCGCCTCGGCGATGTGATTGGGTTTTATGTTTTCGCTTGCGTCAAGGTCGGCGATGGTGCGCGCAACCTTTATTATACGCGAATGTGCCCTTGCCGATAAGCCGAGTTTTTCAAAAACGTTCCGCAAAAGCGTTTTGCAGTTTTCGTCCAGCGGACAGTAAACATCGAGAGATGCCGCCGAAAGAGATGCGTTTGAAAAAATCTTTTCGTTTTTGTAGCGTTCAAGCTGAATGCTGCGCGCTCTGTTTACGCGCTCGCGTATAACCGCACTGCTTTCTGCTTTTTCGCTGCTTTCAAGCTCGGAATATTTGACAGTCGGAACTTCAACGTGAATGTCAAAACGGTCGAGCATAGGACCTGAAATTTTGCTTAAATATTTTTGTATCTGCCCGGGAAGGCAGGTGCATTTTCGTGAAGTATCGCCGTAGTAACCGCATTTGCACGGGTTCATACTTGCGATAAGCATTGTTTCGCTCGGAAAAGTGAAACTGCCTGCGACGCGCCCGACGGTGAAATATCCGTCCTCCAAAGGCTGACGCAGAGAATCAATCGTTTCTTTGCGAAATTCCGGAAATTCGTCAAGGAACAAAACTCCCCTGTGCGCAAGGCTTATTTCGCCCGGTTTCGGAACAGCCCCGCCGCCGGTGATTGCCTGCGGTGATATTGTATGATGAGGACTGCGGAACGGACGCGATTTCATAATCGGCGTGTTGGGCGGAAGTTTTCCGGCAATGGAATAAATTTTTGTAACCTCCAGCGCCTCGGAAAAGGTGATGCTCGGAAGAATGGAAACAAGCCTTTTTGCAAGCATTGTTTTTCCCGAACCCGGCGCGCCTATCATAATTAAGTTATGACCGCCTGCCGCCGCAACCTCAAGCGCGCGTTTTGCCGCCGCCTGACCTTTAACGTCCGCAAAATCGTCGATATAATCTATCTGTTCGTTAAAAAATTCGTCAAGATTAACCGTCACTTTATTAAGCTTTTCCTCGCCCGACAAATGCCTTACAACCTCGGTAAGATTTTTTGCGCCGTAAACGTTTAAACCGTCCGCAACCGCCGCCTCAAACGCGTTGTCCGACGGAACGATGATGTTGTTTACGCCATGCTCTTTTGCCGCCAGCGCCATAGGCAAAACGCCGTTTACACTGCGCAGGCTTCCGTCCAGCGAAAGCTCGCCGATAAGCACATAATCGTCAATATCGTCCGCAATAAGCTGACCCGACGAAATAAGAATTGCCGCCGTGATGGGAAGGTCGAAATAAGCGCCCTCTTTTTTTGTGTGGGCAGGTGCAAGGTTAACTATGATTTTTTTCTGCGGATAAGAGAATTCGCAGTTTTTGACCGCCGCTTTTACTCTTTCCTTCGATTCCTTTACCGCCGTGTCGGGAAGTCCTACGATGTCCATAGACGGTATGCCGTTTGACATATCGACTTCAACGTTGACAATATAGCCGTCGATACCCGAAATGGCACAGCTGTTGACTTTAGAAATCATTTGTTCACCCCGTTTTTGCAAATAAACATTATATATCATAATATAATAACACACATTAAAAAAAATTTCCATAGTTTTTTGAAAATTTTTTTATTTTCGGCAAAATAATGTGCAAAAGCGCTTTGTTTGTGGGATTGTACCATTATTTATACAGCTTTTTTGTGAATAAAAACAATGAAATAATGCTTGCAAGAAGTGTCAAATTATGTTATACTAAAGCGTAATGCTTTATTACTTTTACATTGTTAAATATTTAACAATGTAAGAATTGCATATATCAGAGTACATATTTCAAGGAGGTAAAATCAAATGAGTGAAAAAAAGACTCCCGCTTTTAAAGGCACAAAAGAGCAGGAGAGCGAGCTTTTGAAAGTTATCGAAAAGTATAAGGGTACAGAGGGTGCGCTTATTCCCACACTTCACGAAGCTCAGGAAATTTACGGATATCTGCCCGTTGAAGTTCAGCAGATTATCTCGGACGGCCTTGGCATTTCTATGGCTGAAATCTACGGTGTTGTAACTTTCTACACACAGTTCACCACAAACCCGAAGGGCAGATACAAAATCGCAGTCTGTCTTGGTACGGCGTGCTATGTAAAAGGTTCGGGCGACATTTTGGAAAAAATTATGGAAAAACTCGGCATCGGTGTAGGCGAATGCAGTGAGGACGGAAAATATTCGCTTGATGCTACACGCTGTATCGGTGCGTGCGGTCTTGCACCCGTTATGACTGTTAACGACGATGTTTACGGCAGACTTGTTCCCGACGATGTTGAGGGCATTTTGGCTAAATACGTTGACTGATCGGGAGCCTGATTATAATGGTTGAAATTTCTTTGCATATTCTCGATATTGTTCAAAATTCAATCAAGGCGGAGGCAACCGAAATAGGAATTTCGGTTGTTGAGGACACGGAAAAAAATCTTCTTGCGGTTGAAATTACCGATAACGGAAAGGGTATGAGCGAGGAGTTTGTCAAAAACGTGACCGACCCGTTTGTTACAATGAGGAAAACAAGAAAAGTGGGGCTTGGTCTGTCGCTTTTTAAATCGGCGGCGGAGCTTACCGGCGGCGGTCTTGAAATACAGTCAAAGCTCGGCGAGGGAACAAAGGTTACCGCAACCTTTGTGTACGACAGCATCGACCGTATGCCTCTCGGGGATACGGCGTTTACAATGGTGACGCTCGTATCGTGCAATCCCGATATTGATTTTGTTTACACGCATACGTATAACGGCAAAAGCTTTGAATTTTCCACAAAAAAAATAAAAGAAGTTTTAAACGGAGTTTTTATAGGCGAGCAGGACGTTTTGCACTGGATTGAAGAATACATTGCGGACGGACTTTGCGAAATCAAAAAATAAATTTTTAGGCAGAAAGGAAGTTGAATATGAAAACACTTGAAGAGCTTGCTGCAATCAGAAACAAAATGAAAGGCGACGTTACCTTAAGAAACGAAGGCGACGACAAAATAAGAATAGTTGTAGGTATGGCTACCTGCGGTATCGCCGCAGGCGCACGTCCGGTTATGAAAACCCTTATGGAAGAAATCGAAAAAAGACAGATTAAAAACGCTTACGTTACACAGACAGGCTGTATCGGTCTTTGCAAACTTGAGCCTATCGTTGAGGTTTATATGGACAACGGCGAAAAAATTACATACGCTAAAGTTGACAGCGAAAAAGCAGTAAGAATTATTAACGAAACTGTTGTTAACGGCAAGGTTATAAACGAATTTACCGTTGGCGCATATGAGAAATAAGGAGGAGTAAACTAATGAAATTGGCAAGAGCTCACGTCCTTGTGTGCGGCGGTACAGGCTGTACATCATCGGGCAGTGAAAAAATTATTGACGCACTTAATAAAAATCTTGAAAAATACAATCTTACCGACGAAATCAACGTTATCAAAACCGGCTGTTTCGGTCTTTGCGCGCTCGGTCCCGTTATGATTGTTTATCCCGAAGGCTGTTTCTACAGTATGGTTAAACCCGAAGATATTGAAGAAATCGTTTCGGAGCATCTTTTGAAAGGAAGAATTGTTAAAAGACTTCTTTATCAGGAAACAGTTCACGAGGACAATATCAAATCGCTCAACGACGTTGACTTTTATAAAAAACAAAAAAGGGTTGCGCTTCGCAACTGCGGTGTTATCAACCCTGAAAATATCGAAGAATATATCGGCGTAAACGGTTACAGTGCGCTCGGTAAAGTTTTAACCTCTATGAAACCGCAGGAGGTTATAGATGAAATTTTGAAATCCGGCTTGAGAGGCAGAGGTGGCGGCGGATTCCCCACCGGCTTGAAATGGAGCTTTGCCGCTAAATCGGTTGACGATCAGAAATATGTTGCCTGTAACGCGGACGAGGGCGACCCCGGTGCGTTTATGGACAGATCTATCCTTGAGGGCGACCCCCACTCGGTAATCGAGGCTATGGCTATCGCAGGCTATGCAATCGGCGCTACCGAGGGTTATATTTACATCAGAGCGGAGTATCCTATCGCCGTTGCACGACTTCAGATTGCTATCGAGCAGGCGAAAGAATACGGTATGCTCGGCAAAAACATCTTTAATTCGGGCTTTGACTTTGATTTGCATATCCGTCTCGGCGCAGGTGCGTTTGTATGCGGTGAGGAAACAGCGCTTATGACTTCTATCGAAGGTCACAGAGGCGAACCGCGTCCGCGTCCGCCTTTCCCCGCGGTTAAAGGTCTTTTCGGCAAACCGACCGTTTTGAACAACGTTGAAACGTATGCAAACATTCCCGTTATCATCAATGAGGGCGCGGAGGAATTTGCAAAAATCGGTACCGAAAAAAGCAAAGGTACAAAAGTTTTCGCTGTCGGCGGAAAAATTCACAATACAGGTCTTGTTGAAATTCCGATGGGTACAACACTTCGCGAAATCGTTTACGAAATCGGCGGAGGTATCCCCAACGGCAAAAAATTCAAAGCGGCACAGACGGGAGGTCCTTCGGGCGGTTGTATCCCGGCGCAGTATCTCGATATTCCGATTGACTACGATTCTCTCATCAGCATCGGCTCTATGATGGGTTCGGGCGGACTTATCGTTATGGACGAGGACACCTGTATGGTTGATATTGCAAAATTCTTCCTCGCGTTCACGGTTGACGAGTCGTGCGGTAAATGCGCACCCTGCCGTATCGGTACAAAGAGAATGTACGAAATTCTCGACAAAATCACAAAAGGCAACGGTACTCTCGACGATATTAAAAACCTCAAAGAGCTTTGCTACAACGTAAAAGAGTCGGCTCTCTGCGGTCTTGGTCAGACGGCGCCCAACCCGATACTCAGCACGTTAAGATATTTTGAGGACGAATATATTGCTCACGTTGTCGACAAAAAATGTCCCGCGGGCGTATGTAAAGACCTAGTTACATATTCGATTGACCCCGAAAAATGTAAGGGCTGCAGTCTTTGCTCGAGAAAATGTCCCGTCGGCGCAATTTCGGGCGAAATCAAGAGTCCGTTTGTTATCGACACAACTAAATGTATTAAATGCGGCGTTTGTGCTGATACCTGCAAATTCGGCGCGGTAGTGAAATAAGGAAGGGAGAGTGTTATAAATGGTAAATATTAAAATCAACGGCAAGCCTGTTGAAGTTCAGGAAGGCAAAACAATTCTGGAGGCTGCGAGAGAAAACAACATTCACATTCCTACTCTTTGCTACTTAAAGGATTTAAACCAAATCGGTGCGTGCAGAATGTGTCTTGTTGAAATAAAAGGCGCAAGAGCGCTTCAGGCGGCGTGTGTATATCCCGTAAGCGAGGGACTTGAAATTTATACAAATTCCGCAAAGGTGAGAAATGCAAGAAAAGCTACTTTGGAGCTTATCTTGTCAAACCACGAAAGAAAATGTCTTACCTGTATAAGAAACAGAAACTGTGAACTTCAGAAACTCTGTGAGGAGCTTGGCATTGAAGATATAAGATACGAGGGCAAAAACATTGAGTATGAACTTGATACTTCATCGCCTTCACTTGTAAGAGATAACAACAAATGTATCCTTTGCAGACGCTGTGTTGCGGCTTGTAAAAATCAGGGCATTTCGGTTATCGACTGCGTAGAGCGCGGATTTAACACGCATATCGCGCCGTATTTTGAAAAACCGATTAACGACGCGGCTTGTATCTACTGCGGACAGTGTATCGTAGCATGTCCCGTTGGCGCACTCTATGAGAAAAACGATATTCCTCAGGTTAACGAAGCTATCGACGACAGCGAAAAACACGTTGTTGTTCAGGTTGCTCCGGCGGTAAGAGCGGCGCTCGGTGAAGAATTCGGCTTGCCTATCGGCACACCCGTAACGGGAAAAATGGTTGCGGCGCTCAAACGCCTCGGCTTTGACAAAGTGTTTGACACCGATACCGGTGCGGACCTCACAATTATGGAGGAGGGCACAGAGTTTATCGAAAGATTTACAAAAGGCGAAAATCTTCCGATAATCACATCTTGCTCACCGGGCTGGGTTAAATACTGCGAACACAACTATCCCGAATTTTTGCCCAACCTTTCCACCTGTAAATCGCCTATGGAAATGTTCGGCGCGGTTATAAAATCGTATTATGCGGAAAAAGAGGGCATAAACAAAGATAAAATCTTCTCGGTTGCAATTATGCCGTGTACTTCAAAGAAATTTGAGGCAAGCAGAAGCGAGCATACAACAAGCGGAGGACGCGATATAGACGTTTCGCTTACAACGAGAGAACTTGCAAGAATGATTAAACAGGCAGGTATCGACTTTGTAAACCTTCCCGACGAGCAGTTTGACACTCCGTTCGGCGAGGCAACGGGCGCAGGCGTTATCTTCGGTACAACCGGCGGTGTTATGGAGGCGGCAATCCGCACAGTTTATGAAATTCTCGAGAAAAAACCGCTTGACGACCTCGACGTTAAAGCAGTCCGCGGTCTTGACGGCGTAAAAGAGGCAACTCTTAAAATCGCAGGCAAAGACGTTAAAGTTGCAATCGTTCACGGAACGAAAAACGCTAAAACTATCCTTGAAAAAATCAAGAACGGCGAAAAATACGACTTCATCGAGATTATGGCTTGCCCCAGCGGATGTATTCACGGCGGCGGTCAGCCTATAGTTGATGCTCGCGTCAGAGCCGATGTTGACGTTAAGGCTAAAAGAGCCGAGGCGCTCTACTCGGAGGACAGAAACGCTAAAATGAGAAAATCTCACGAGAACCCCGTAATCACAAAGCTTTACGAGGAATTCTTCGGCGAGCCGTGCGGTCATAAATCCCACGAACTTTTGCACACGCATTATGTGGACAGAAGCGACATCAGAGCGTAAGTAATTTAATAAAATTTCAAAAATAACGTGTCTTTTTCAGACGCGTTATTTTTTTGGAAAAAATTGATTTTTAAAATTTGTTATTAAAACAAAAAAACTCCTAATAATAAAATAAGAAAAATTTTTGGGGAGTGAGAAAATTGGTTAGAGTAAGCTATACAATAAAAAACGAAGAAGGACTTCACGCGCGTCCGGCAACCGATTTTTGCAAAACGGCAGGACAGTTTGAAAGTGATATAACAGTTATAAAAGACGGTGAAGAATTTGAGGCAAAAAGCATACTGATGGTGCTCTGTATGGGCGCGGTAAAGGGAGATACAATCGAGCTTGTTGTAAACGGCAAGGACGAAAACGAGGCGCTTGACGCGCTGATAAAAACTCTTGATGAGGAGTAAAAAGATTTTATTATGTGAGGTGCAAACGCAGAGATAAACGATTGTTTTATCTTCGCGTTTGTTGTATAAAGAAAACCACGCGACAGTCGCGTGGTTCAAAAAAGGTTAACCGATGAACAAAAATCCTTCTATGTGTTATAATAAGATTGACCTGTCAGTCAATAATAAAAACACATAGGAGGATTTTATCTATGAAAAAAGAAAACATAGATGTAAACAGTTTAGCACATACAAAATGGAATTGCAAGTATCTTATGAGGAAAAAAGATTAGAAATACGCGAAATATTGAGGCAACTATGTCAATGGAAAGGGGTGGAAATAATAGAGGGTGAAGTATGTCCGGATCATATACATATGTTGGTAAGCATCCCGCCCAAAATGAGTGTTTCGGGATTTATGGGATATTTAAAAGGAAAAAGTGCATTATTGATATTTCAGAAATGGGGAAATATGAAATTTGCATACCGAAACCGCGAGTTTTGGTGTAAGGGATATTACATAGATACCGTGGGGAAAAATACAAAAGCTATCAAAACGTACATATCAGAACAATTGAAAAGAGACAAAGAAAGCGATCAATTGAGCATATTTGACCCACAGGACCCATTTATGGGTAAGTAAGCGGCGGTTGCATGGCTGGCAGACCAATAAGAGACGCACTTGTGTGTTGCCAGTAGTATTAGGGCTATGCCCGAAAATGAAATACCACCCGCTATGCGGGTGGATATTTATTTGCGCTATAATGCTTTTTTGTATTTTTTCTGTGTCGCAAGTCCGCCTCTGATGTGGCGTTCCGCCTTGTTTTCGTCAAGAATTACCCTCACCTGCGACGCAAGCGCAGGATTGATTTTTATGAGTCTTTCGCTTATGTCTTTATGTACGGTCGTCGTTAAAATGATACTTTTTGTCAAGCCCTATGTCGGTCAGAAGCCTTAGGTATATGT
>ERZ773194.1560-NODE-1560-length-24265-cov-22.829368_pt1 | contig 24265 bp, 20 predicted proteins | sample MGYA00511240_ERZ773194 | MGnify/ENA primary metagenome ERZ773194 (study PRJEB29015, sample SAMEA2737774) | human gut metagenome | biome: human gut; feature: human-associated habitat; material: faeces | place: China | collected 2012 ... | reverse complement strand
CATAGAAATTGCGGCTGCACTTGGTCTGGCAGCGGTGGGCGCAGATGGTGCCGGTCAGGAACGGCAGGGGGTTCTTCTCGGTGATGAGCTTCAGCGCCGGGGCGTACAGACCCTTATTGCACAGCTCCATGTACTCCGGGATGTCCTGCGCGATGGGGCAGCCGCCCTTGCAGGGTGCGGAGAAGCAGTCGATCCACGGCACCTGCTTGTCGCTCTTGCGGCTGGGCAGGGGCTTGATGGGCTTGACGTGATGCACGTCGGTGTGGCTGGCGGCGGACATCTCGCAGATGGCCTGGGTGTCGGTGCCGCCGAAGGGCTTGTAGACCATGGGCTCCACCTTCTCCACCATCTGATAGAGACGGTTGTAGCCACCGGGCTTGAGGATGGTGGTGGCCACGGTGATGGGCCAGATACCGGCTGCGAACAGCTTGTCGCAGTTGAAGTACTCTGCGCCGCCGGCGAAGGAGATGCGCATCTTGCCCTTGAACTGGCGGGAGATACGGTGGCACATCTCGATGGTCAGGGGGAACAGGCTGCGGCCGGACATGTACATCTCGTTGTTGGGCAGCTCGCCGCGGGTGGTGTCCACCGGGAAGGTGTTGCTGAGCTTCAGACCGAATTCCAGACCCTTGCTGTCGGCCAGCGCCTGCAGACGCTCGAACATGGGCACCGCATCCGCCCACTGCAGATCCTCGCGGAAGTGGTGGTCGTCGAACACGATGTAGTCATAGCCCATGCTGTCCAGAATACGGCGCGCCGTCTCGTAGCCCAGAATGGTGGGGTTGCACTTCACGAAGGTGTGCAGGTGCTTTTCGGTGATGAGATAGCTGGCAATGCGCTCGATCTCATCCGGGGGACAGCCGTGCAGGGTGGATACGGTGACGCTGCGGCTGACGCGGGGGTCGATGGCATCGATATAGTCGCTCTCCTCCGGAAACAGCTCCTTCAGAACGGCCTTGCACTCGCCGAAGATGGCGGTCTTGGCGGCGTCCTTCATGCCCTCGATGTAGGTGTTGACCTTCCCGCCCTTGATGCCCTCCAGGTCGTAGCCCACGGACATGTTGAACACGAAGCCGTTGGGATCGCCGAAGCCGTATACCTTGCTGAGCACCTTCAGGGCGCACCACGCCTTGATGTACTCATCCATGGCCTGGGGCACGGTCAGCTCGGTGGACCACTCCTGATTGTAGCCCTCGTCGTTGGCCAGAATGCAGGGGCGGGGCACACAGGCGGCCAGCTCCTCGCCGTCCATCTTCTGCACGGTCTTGACCTCGAAGAAGCGGGCGCCCGCCATGTACGCGGCGATGATGTTCTGCGCCAGCTGGCTGTTGGGACCGGCGGCGGGGCCGAAGGGCGTTTCGATGCGCTCGCCGAAGATGGGCAGACTCTTGCCCGTGGCGTGATACGCCTTGCGGACGCCGAAGATCTCGCCGGAATTGGCGTACTCGGTGACCACCCAGTTCATCAGGGACTTAAAGGGAATGGGATACATTTTTTCAGACATGGGTATTCCTCCTTTTATCAATACACCCGGTGGTTCAGGTCGCCCCACAGCTTCTTGGCGGCCTCGAGAATGTGGGCGTTCTCCGCCTCCTCGTCGATGTTCACCAGCACGCGGTCCTTCATCAGGACCTTGCCGGCGGCGATGGTGGTCTGGCACTGGCGGCCGGTCATGCCGAAGATCATGTGGCCGTCGATATTCTCGTCGGAGAAGGGGGTGAAGGGCTTATAATCCATCACAATGATATCCGCCGCAGCGCCGGCCTTCAGCACGCCCAGCTGATCGGGGAAGTACCGCGCGCCGATCCTGGCGTTGTTCTTGAACAGCATGTCCGTGACCTCGCACCAGCCCACGTTGGGCAGGCAGTTCTGGCTCCGCTGGGAGCACAGCGCCACCTTCAGGGACTCCAGCATGTCGTTGGTATAGGCGTCGGTGCCCATGCCCAGCAGGATGCCCCGCTTGTACAGCTGCAATACCGGGCAGATGCCGATGGCGTTGCCCATGTTGGACTCGGGGTTGTTCACCACCATGGTGCCTGTCTCCTTGATAATGTCCATCTCAGCGGTGTTCACATGGATGCAGTGACCCAGAATGGTCTTCTCGCCCAGAATGCCGTGATCCTGCAGGCGCTGCACCGGGCGGCGGCCATAGTTCTGCAGGGAGTCGTACACGTCGTTCATGCCCTCGGACACGTGGATGTGATAACCGGTGCGGCCGTTGTTGGCCTCCACCATGCGGTCAAAGGTCTTGTCGCTGATGGTGAACAGCGCGTGGCCGCCGAACATGGCCGCCAGCATGGGGTCGTTCTGCTTCTGGCAGTAGGTGATGAAGTCTGCGTTCTCCTTGATGGCCTGCAGGCACTTCTCCTCGCCGTCACGGTCGCTGACCTCGTAGCACAGGCAGGAGCGCAGACCCAGACGGCGGCTCTCCTCGCTGATGGTGAACAGCGTGCCGGGGATCTCGCCGTAGCTGGCGTGGTGGTCGAAAATAGTGGTGACGCCCTGCTTGATGCTGTCCATGTACAGCGCCGTGGCGGAGGCACGGGTGCCGTCCATCATCAGGTGGCGGTCGATGGCCCACCATGTGCCGTCCAGCACCTCGTAGAAGTTGGTGGGATTGTTGCCCACGATGCTCAGGCCGCGCGCCAGAGCGGAATAGATGTGGGTGTGGGCGTTGATGAAGGCGGGCATGATAACGCCGCCCTTGGCGTCGATGATCTCGGCGTCGGCGTACTTGGCGCGCAGCGCGGCCTCCTCGCCCACCTCCACGATCTTGGCGCCCTCATAGGCCACCGCGCCGTGCTCATAGTAGCCCTTGCCCTCGCTGTCGCGGGTGATGAGCCGTCCGTTTGTTACCAGAACCATAGTTTTCCTCCTTTTTTCTCCTGCTGAAAGCGTTTGTGCGTAAACAAAAAGTGCCCCAAACCCTGTTTTCGAGGGTTTGAAACACTCAAGCGTCCGCCGAGTGATAGTTTCAGCCCGTGCGCGAAGCACTTCCTTACAGCTACCAATCTTGGATTGTCACCTGCATTTTACTATAATTTTACCTGAAAAGCAATAGCTTTTTACAAGTCTTTCGTGCGTTTTCACATAAGCCGGAGGTGCCCGGCGAAAAACACCGGAGCCTCCCGCGGGAGGCTCCGGTGTTTTCGCGGTTTACTCCGTCAGGGTCTTGACCCAGGCGGAATATTTTTCAATGTTAGCGTCGCGGTCGGCGGCGTCCGCGCCCTTGGTCAGGATATAGACCTTGATCTTCGGCTCGGTGCCGGAGGGACGCACCAGAATGGTGGTGCCGTCCGCCAGCTCGTAGCGCAGCACGTTGCTGCCCTTCAGCTCCATGGCGGTCACGCGGCCGGTGGCGCAGTCCGTGGCGGTGCCGTCCTGATAGTCCTTGCGGGTGACAACGGTCACGTCGGCGATGTCCGCCGGGGGCGCGGTGCGCAGGCGCTTCATCAGCGCCGCCATCTTCTCCAGACCGTCCAGACCGGGCATCACCAGATTGTGGGTCTTTTCACCGTACCAGCCGTACTTTTCGTACAGCGCCTGAATAGCATCGTAGAGGGTCATGCCCTTGGCGGCGTACCATGCGGCCATCTCCGTGATCAGCAGGGAGGCGGTGACGGCGTCCTTGTCACGGACGTAGTCGCCCAGCATGTAGCCGTAGCTCTCCTCGTAGGACATGATGACGTGCCCTTCGCCGGCGGCCTCCAGCGCGTTCTTCTTCTCCGCCATGAACTTGAAGCCGGTGAAGGTGTCGCAGCAGGTGACGCCGTTGCTCTCGGCCACCTTCCGCGCCATCTCCGTGGTGACGATGGTCTTGAGGAAATAGGGCTTGGCCGGCATTTTCCCCGCCCGGCGCATGGCGCCGATCAGGTAGTCCAGCAGCAGCACGCCGGTCTGGTTGCCGGTGACAGGGATGAACTTCCCGTCCGCGCCCCGCACCATGATGCCCACGCGGTCACTGTCGGGGTCGGTGCCCAGGATGAAGTCCGCGCCCACCTTGTTCGCCAGCTCAATGGCCAGATAGAAGCCCTCCGGGTTCTCCGGATTGGGGGAGGCCACCGTGGGGAACGTGCCGTCCAGCACCATCTGCTGCTCCACGCAGTACAGATTCTTCACGCCCAGACCCCGCAGAGCCTCCGGCACCAGCTTCCAGCCGCAGCCGTGGAAGGGGGTGTAGACCATTTTGAAGGTGTTGGACACCTGCGCGATGGAGCTGCGGTCGTTGACCATAGCCATGACGTTGGCCATGAACGTCTTGTCCGTCTCCTCGCCCAGAAGCGTGATAAGCCCGGCCTTCACCGCATCGTCAAAGGCCATGCGCTTCACGCCGGTGAAAATGTCGATCTTCTCCAGCCGCTGGGCAATGGCGGCGGCGTGCTGGGGCGGCAGCTGCGCACCGTCCGCCCAGTAGACCTTGTAGCCGTTGTATTCCTTGGGATTGTGGCTGGCGGTGACGTTGATGCCCGCCTGACAGCCGTAGTACCGCACGGCGAAGCTCAGCTCCGGCGTGGGGCGCAAGGACTCGAACATGCGCACCCGGATGCCGTTGGCGGCGCAGACCTCCGCCGCGGCGCGGGCGAAGTCCATGCTGTGGACGCGGCAGTCCATGCAGATGGCCACGCCCTTTTTCTTAGCCTCGTCGCCCTCGGCGGCGATCACGTCCGCGAAGCCCTGGGTCGCCCAGCGGATCACGTGGACGTTCATCTGGTGCAGACCCACCTTCATGGTGCCCCGCAGTCCGGCGGTGCCGAACTCCAGCGGGCCGTAGAACCGGCTCTCGATCTCTATTTCATCCCCGGCGATGGACTTCAGCTCCGCCTTCTCGTCGGCGCTCAGGGCGTCGCTGGCCAGCCAGCGCTCGTATTCCTTCTTGTAATCCAGCATAGTGATAAACTCCTTTCAGGCGTGTTGTTCCGTTTCTTCGTCCTCCACCGGCTGAGCCTGCAGCAGCTCCTGCGCCTCCTCCAGCCGGGACTGGGGCACATACAGGCTGGCGCCGTAGCCGGAGAAGCCGTTGATGACCTTTCCTGCGCCGCCGTCCAGATCGTAGTATTTGAAGCAGGGTATGCCGTAAGCCGCCAGCAGGGAAATGACCATATCCGTGTCGGCGGGGGAGTCGAAGGTCTGCATCAGCAGAACGGCCTTCTCCTCCTGTCCCCTCTCGTCCCTCGGCCATGCCGGGATGTCCGGCTTTCCGGTGAAGCTCCAGTTGTCCATAGTCTGCCTCCTATTTGTGATATTTTGTGCCGGCGGAGATCTGGTAGGCGCGGTAGATCTGCTCCAAAAGCATGATCCGCGCCATGTGGTGGGGGAACGTCATGGGGGACATGCTCAGCCGCCAGTCCGCCTGCTTTTTGATGCTCTCGTCCAGTCCCACGCTGCCGCCGATGAGGAAGGTGATCTGCGTTTTGCCCTGTACGCCGAAGTCGATGATCCGGCGGCTCAGCTCCTCGCTGGAGCAGGGCTTGCCCTCGATGCACAGCGCGACCACCGCGCCGCCCCTGGGCAGGCGCTCCCGGATGGCTGCGCCCTCGGTCTGGAGAGCTTTTTGTATCTCCGCCGGGGAGGGCTCCTCCGGCAGACGGTATTCCGGCAGCTCGACGACGTCCAGCTTGCAGTATCTTTGCAGGCGCTTGACGTACTCCGCCGCCGCGTCCGTGTAGAATTTTTCCTTCAGCTTTCCCACGCACAGGACGGTCACGCGCTGCATATAAACACCTCCGCCCCGTAGGGGCCGCTGAGCTGACCGCGGGGCGCTACGGTCACGGACGCGTCCAGCCCGCTGAGCGCCAGCGACACGGTCTGCCGGGCGCGCTCCGGCGTGTTGTTCTCCCGGCTCAGGTGCGCCAGAACGAATTGCCGCGTTCCGGAGGCCGCCAGACGCTGCGCCAGAAAAGCGGCGTCGTTGTTGGACAGGTGCCCGCAGGCACCGAGAATGCGCTGCTTGAGATAGTAGGGGTAGGGGCCGGACAGGAGCCACTCCACATCGTGGTTGCTCTCCAGAACCATCAGCCCCACGCCCCGGAGGATGTCCTCCGCCGCCGGAGGGACGCAGCCGGTGTCCGTCAGCACGCCCACGGCGCTGCCGCCGCAGTCGAAGCGGTAGTCCACGCTCTCCGCCGCGTCGTGGCTGGTGGGGAAAACGGTGACGCGGATATCGCCTACGTCGAACGTCCCCTGCCGGGGGATGGCGCGCAGCACATCGGCGGCAGCCGGTACGCGGCGGCACACGGCGCGCGCCGTCCCGACCGTGGCGTACAGCGGCGGGCGGTACTGCTTGACCAGTGTAGCCAGCCCGGAGACGTGGTCGGAGTGCTCGTGGGTCAGCAGGACGCCGGACAGGTCGCGGGGGGACAGCCCCAGCTCCCGGAGAGCGGCGGTGATGCGGCGGGCGGAGATGCCCGCGTCCAGCAGAACGTGGGTGCCCTCGCCGCTGACCAGCAGGCTGTTGCCCTCAGAGCCGCTGGCGAGTATATGTACGGTCAACAATGGTCATAACCTCACAGGTGAAGAAGAGTCGCCGCCGCGCGGCGCGGGAAAGGAAAAGCACCCGCCGCGGCAAGCCGCAGATCGTGCTGCGGCCTCTCGCAGCGGGCGCTGGATGGCGGATGTTCAATTCAGCCCACGTGCGTCTCGGCGTCGCTGTCGTCAGGCACGTCCACAAGGGAGATGTCCGCGCCCACGGCGCGGAGCTTGCCCACCAGATCCTCGTAGCCGCGCTCGATATAGTTGATGTGGCTCAGCTCTGTGGTGCCCTGCGCCGCAAGACCGGCGATGACCAGCGCCGCGCCCGCCCGCAGGTCGCAGGCCTGGATGGGGGCGCCCACCAGCTGGGGCACGCCCTCTACCACGGCTACCTTGCCGTCCACCTGAATGTGAGCGCCCAGACGCTTCAGCTCGTCCACGTACTTGAAGCGGTTGGCGCCGTACACGCCCTCGGTGACGAGGCTGGTGCCCTGCGCCAGCGCCAGCACCGCGGTGATCTGGGGCTGCATGTCGGTGGGAAAGCCGGGATAGGGCAGGGTCTTGACATTGGTCTTCAGCAGGGGGGAGGTGCGGCGCACCAGCAGGGAGTCGTCGTCCTCCACCACGGAGACGCCCATCTCCATCAGCTTGGCGCTGATGCACTCCATGTGCTTGGGGATGACGTTCTTCAGCAGCAGCTGACCGCCGGTGGCGGCCACGGCCGCCATATACGTTCCGGCCTCGATCTGGTCGGGGATGATGCAGTAGGTGCCGCCGGTGAGCCGCTCCACGCCGCGGATCTTGATGGAGTCGGTGCCGGCACCCTTGATGTCCGCGCCCATGGAGTTGAGGAAGTTGGCCAGATCCACGATGTGGGGCTCCTTGGCCGCGTTTTCGATGGTGGTGGTGCCCTGTGCCAGCACGGCGGCCATCATGATGTTCATGGTGGCGCCCACGGAGACAACGTCCAGATAGACGGGCGCACCCGTCAGACGGCCGCCCCTGGCGGCGGTGTGGATGAAGCCGCCCTCCACGGACACGTCAGCGCCCATGGTGGTGAAGCCCTTGATGTGCTGGTCGATGGGGCGGACGCCGAAGTTGCAGCCGCCGGGCATGGCCACGGTAGCCTGACCGAAGCGGCCCAGCAGCGCGCCCAGCAGATAGTAGCTGGCGCGGATGCGCCGCGCCAGATCGTAGGACGGGCGGGTGGAATGGATGGCGCGGCAGTCGATCTCGATGGCGTGGCGGTTCAGCACGCGCACCTTGGCGCCCAGCTCCTCCAGAATGGAGAAGAACAGCGTGACATCGCTGATCTGGGGGATGTTTTCGATGCGGCAGACACCGTCTACCAGAAGGGCGGCAGGGATGATGGCAACGGCGGCGTTTTTGGCGCCGCTGACGGTGATCTCGCCGTAAAGCTCCCGTCCGCCGCGGATCATGTATTTATTCAAGGCAGATTCCCTCTTTTCAAGTGGTCGGTGCCATAATGACGGCAGCTGAAAAACGCGGTCAGATGCACCGCATATAGCTTGCCCGCGCCGCGCGCAGTTCATACGGGCGCAGCATGAGACATTATGAGCACTAACAGTATACCATACTTTTTTCCAAAAGCAAGAAAAGTGCGGGATTTTTTTAAGAGAGATGACCTTTATAAGAAAAAACGGCGGAGGTTGTCCGCAAATGGGCAACAGGAGGAGAGGGTGACGGCGTGGACAGGGACAGCATAGACTGTCATAAGGAAAAATATGGTATGGGAGGATACAAAGGATGAAAAACGAAAACTCTGTGATGGCGATACTGGCGGCGGCGGTGGGAGCACTGTGCAGCTATGCGGCGGCGCTGGTGGTGCCGCTGGCGGTGCTGCTGGCGGTGATGGTCGGCGACTACGTCAGCGGCATGGCCAAGGCGTGGAGCACGGGGAAGCTGTGCTCGAAAACCGGGCTGCGGGGCATATTGAAAAAACTGGGATATCTGGCGCTGGTGGGCGTGGCCGGGGTGGTGGACTGGCTGGTGCGCTACGGGCTGACGCAGGTAGGCGTGGAGGTATCGTTCCGGTTCCTGATGGCGGCCATGGTGATCGTGTGGCTCATCATCAACGAGCTGATCTCCATTCTGGAGAACGTGGCGGCGCTGGGCGGGCCCGTGCCGGGCTTTTTGCAGAAGCTGCTGGGACGACTGAAGGACACGGTGGAAAAGAAAGCGGAGGGAGAGAGCGATGCAGATCATCGAGACAACGTATAAATGGGCGGGGACGCTGGCGCGTCGCAGCGTCACCCGGCGCATCATCCTGCACCATGCGGCGGCGGTGACGTGTACGCCCCAGCAGGTACACCAGTGGCATCTGGCCAACGGATGGAGCGGCATCGGGTACCACTTCTTTGTGCGGAAGGACGGCAGCGTGTACCGGAGCAGACCGGAGGACACGGTGGGCGCTCACGCGGGGAACAACAACTATGACAGCATCGGCGTGTGCTTCGAGGGCAGCTTCGACCGGGAGGAGATGCCGGCGGCGCAGAAGCAGGCGGGCATGGAGCTGGTGGCGTACCTCAAGCAGAAGTACGGTATCTCCACGGTGCAGCGCCACAGCGACGTGAACGCCACCGGGTGTCCCGGCGGGCATTTCCCCTTTGAGGAGCTGGCGGGAGCGCAGGCGTCGGCTCCGGCAGCACCGGCGGCAAGAGCCGGCGGGACGGCGGTGACGCTGCCGCTGCTGGCGCAGGGGAGCCGCAGCGAGACGGTGCGGCTGGCGCAGGCGGCGCTGACGGGGCTGGGCTATGATGCCGGCGGCGCGGACGGTATATTCGGCGCCAACACCGCCGCAGCGGTGAAGCGGTTTCAGGCGGCGCACGGGCTGGCGGCGGACGGCATTGTGGGGCGCGACACATGGCACGCCCTGCTGGGCGTGTAACAGAGGGGCGTTTCCCTACGAGAAGACGTGTTCTGTAGGGCGGGGCCCGTGTGCCCCGCCGGGACAAATGCGGTATCCTGCGGCGGGACACATGGGTCCCGCCCTACAGAAAGAGGGACATCGAGGACGCCGTCCCCTACAATGGGACGGGGGCTGTACAGGAAAATACTGAAATCGGGGCGGCGGAAGCCGCCCCTTTTTGCATTTCAGGGCGGGCGGGACGCATTTGGCGGCGATGAGTGCCGAAAAACGGGAGAAGCTGGTATACTGCGCGATGACGAACGGCGGCGGGGAATGCCGCAAACAGTAGAAAGCAACCAACATGACGAGGAGGGCAATACTATGTGGAAAAAGCGACTGGTCAGCATGGCCATGGCGCTGGTGCTGGCGGTGAGCTTACTGCCGACAACGGCGTGGGCATGGTCATATTCGGTCGGCACCTTTAATGAGCTGAAAACGCAGCTCGGAAAGGGTGGAACACGGACGATCACGGTGACGGGCACCATCGAGGTCACGGAAACACTGGTGATCCCCGCGGAAGCCAAGATCACCATTACGGGCGGCGGCACCCTGAAGCGCGCCGCCAGCTTTACCAGCGGCAAGATGTTTCGCCTTAATAGCTCATTTGGTGCCTACGAGAGCAACAAGGCCAGACTGACACTGGAGAACATCACGGTGGACGGCAACAAAGTGGAGGCCAGAGATCCGGCCTTTTCGCTGGGCAGTAATGCGTTCCTGACGCTGAAGAACGGCGCCGTTATCCAGAACCATGTGTGTACCAGCGCATACGAGGGTACGGTGTATGTGGCCGGCGGCGTGCTGACCATGGAGGCGGGCAGCGTTATTCGGAATAACACCACCGCCGGCAACGGCGGCGGTGTAAACTGCGGCGCCGGAAGCTTTATTATGCATGGCGGTACCATCACCGGCAACACGGCGGCCAAGGGCGGCGGTGTGTACAGCAAAAGCTGCCCCAAGAACGATGACAGCACGACCGATGAGGGTAAGGGCTTCGTCATCGGCGACCGCACGGGGAAGGACAGCACCGGCGTCATCCGCATCGAGAACAACACGCTGTCCGACGGCACGGCCAACAATGTGTACGTGGGGCTTTATTACAAGCCCTATGACGGCAATACTACCGACACCAGCGCGAACCCCTGCGCCGTGCAGTACGGCACCTTTAACGCTGCCAAGAGCTACATCGGCGTCAGCGCGGAGATCGTTCCCAGCCTTGTGGTGAAGCATGCCAGCTCCACCATGCAGGCGGCCTTCCGCAGTGACAATGGGGCGTATGCGCTGACATCCGGCAGCGACGGCCTGTGGCTGAAGGGCGCGGAGGATGGTACCCACACCCACTGCGTGTGCGGCGCGGAGCACTACACTCACACCAACCACGCGGATAAGACGACATGGACGGGCGTCAGCAGCCTGAAGGCCATCACCGAAGCGGGCAATTACTACCTGCTGAACGACGTGGAGGTGGAATACAATGGTTCTTCCACCCTGTATTCCGATCCCTACGTCTGGCAGCCGGTGAACGGTGTGAAGCTGTGCCTGAACGGACACAGCATCATCGGCAAAAACAGCAACGAGCGCAGCATGATCGAGGTGAACAGCGGCGTTACCTTCGACCTGACGGACTGCAAGACCACCGGCAAGGTGACTCACGGCGAGGATAGATAGATGGGGCAAGCAGACTACGGGCAGAGCCGTGGATATCGGCTACGGCAGCTACAGCACCACCGCTACCTTCAACCTGTGGGGCGGCAGCATCACCGGTAATTTCTGCAACGACAGCGCCGGCGGTGTAGCTATTACCAGCGGAACGTTCAACATGTACGGCGGCACGATTACCGGCAACACCGCTGGACTCAAGAAGGAAAGCGGCTACGGCGCCGGCGGCGGTGTGTTTGTGGACATGAGGGGCACATTCAACCTGTACCGGGGCGAGATCAGCGATAATACCGCGGTCTTTCAGGGCGGCGGCGGTGTGTATGTATACACCACGGGTAAGTTCACCATGCACGACGGCACCATCACCCGCAACACCGTGACGCTTCTGGGCGAATCCACCTACAGTAACAGCACCGACTACGGCGGCGGTGGTGTGCTCAACAAGGGCACGTTCATCATGGAGAACGGCACTATCAGCGACAACACGGTGGTGCCCTTCAGCGACAACGGCACCCAGGGCGGCGGCGGTGTATACAACACCGGAACCTTCACCATGGAGAACGGTACCCTCACCGGCAACAAGGCGCTGAACTATGCTGCCCGGACGGATGGACTGGGCGACAAGGATGCCTGCGGCAACGGCGGCGGCCTGTACAACGCCAGCGGCGCTACGGCGAAGATAGAGAACGCTGTCATTACGGAAAATATCAGCTCGGCGCGCAGTAACGGGTACGATGGCGAAGGCGCCGGTATCTTTACCAAGGGTACGCTGTCTATCGGCACCACCAGCAGCAGCAAGGTCGAGATCCATGACAACGAGGCGAAGCTCGGCAGCGATGAGCTTTCCGGCGGCGGCGGTGTGTGCGTCCGCAGCAATAACGTGAAGCTGATCGGTCAGGTGAAGATCTACGACAATACCAGCACCGTCAGCAGCCGCGACAACAAGGACGACAACCTGTATGTGGGCGATGGCTTTACCTTCTACGCTACCGGCCTGAATACAGAGCGTCAGGACATCGGCGTTACTACGAAGAATTATCCCTATTCCAGGATTCGAATCACAAATGACAATGCCAAAGCCGGACTTTTCTTCTCGGACAAGGACGGTCTTGAGGTCGTGTCCGACAACGGCTACCTGTACGTGAGGGAAGCCCAGTTCAAAGCGACCATCCATCTGGGCGAGGGCATGAAGGTCAGCGTGAACAAATACGGCGGCGTGCTGTCGGCGGACGGCAAGACGCTGACGTTCGAGAGCGTGACGAATATCCCGTATTTCGAGATAGCGCCGGATGGCGACCACTACCTCCCGAAGAGCTACAAGGACGCGATAAAGGACATGAACAGCCCGCTGAGCGCAAGCTGGTACAGCAACACGAGGGTGCAGCTCTCCGGCTATGACAGCAAGCTGACGAAGGAACTGGAGCTGACGCTGCCCAACGCCACGGCGAAGGACACCCCGGCGGCGCCTACGGGTCTGGGGGTCAGGATGCCCTACGAGAGCGACACCGCCTACGGCTTCATCACCGGCACCAGCAGCCTGATGGAGTACAGCAAGGACGGGAAAACGTGGACGCAGTGCAGCTACGGCACTACCCGCGTGCCGCTGGACAAGCGGTCGGCGAACAGCGAAATCTATGTGGACACGGTGTACTATGTGCGGTACAGAGACACGGAGACACAGAAGGTGTCCGAAGCCACCACGGTGACGGTGCCCCGGTACACGGGCGTTGTGGCGGTTCCCGTGCCCAGAACGGACATGGTATATAGAAACCGTTACTACTTCATCTTTGAAGGGAACATTGATTACTACGACGCCCATTATAAGACCGTTCAGGGCGACAGGGTATACGATGCTCCCGGCACCTACACGGTGAAGGTCAAGCCGGAGGACGGCTATACATGGGAGGACGGCACCACCGATCCTGTGACCCTGACGGTCACCATCGCTAAGAGGACGGTAACGGCCAGCGATTTTGAGGTCATTTCCTGCCCGCCCTACGAGACGGACTATACCGGCAAGGCGCAGACCTATGAGAATGTTCGGTTTAAGAAGCTGGATGCCATCCATGGGGATCCGCTGGCATTCGCCAATTCCAACAACAAGCTCACGCTGAAATATAAGGTGGGAGACACCAACACCTTCGTGACGGAGCCTGTGGACGTGGGTACCTACACGCTGTATATCGATGTGCCGGATGACCCCAACTTCAACGCCACCACGGTGACGGACAAGGACGGGGGATGGACGTTCACCATCACCCCGGCGGATATGAAAGCGCCCACCGGCGTGACCGGCGTGGCGGCGACGAAGGAGCATCCGACCACGGGTCAGCTGACCGGTCTGGGCACCGACATGGAGTACCGGGTGAAGGGCAGCGAGACGTGGACAGCGGCCACCGGCAATACGGTGGATGTGACGCTGAACACGGAGAACGGCTACCCTGTGGACACCGTGTTTGAGGTGCGCTACAAGGCGGATAAGAACCATGATACCAGCAGCCCTGCGCAGGTGACAGTGAAGGCTTATCAATGCGTTGAGCACGTGTACGGCGAGACGCTTGTCGGCGACGAGGCGAATCACTGGTACCAGTGTACGGTGTGCGGCGCCAAGACGGGTATAGCGGCGCACAGCTATACGGACGCGAAATTTGACGGCAACGGGCATTGGGCGGTCTGCGCCTGCGGCGCGGAGACGCACCACGACAAGCACAGTCTGACGGCGAAGCACGACGAGAGCCAGCACTGGCAGGAGTGCGTCTGCGGCTATAAGACCGGCGAGACGGCGCATGAGCTGACGAGCAAGTACGACACGGCGGGGCACTGGCAGGAGTGTGAGTGCGGCTATGCTACCGATAAGACCGACCACAGCATGGAGAGTAAGAGCAGCGCGGACGGTCACTGGGACGCGTGCGCCTGCGGCTATAAGACGGACGTGACGGCGCATGCGTGGACGGATAAGTTCGACACGCAGAACCACTGGCAGGAGTGCAGCGTCTGCGGCTATCAGAAGGACGTGACGGCGCACAGCCTGACAAAGAACGTCAACGAGACGCAGCATCAGGTGAAGTGCGAGAGCTGCGGCTATAAGACGGAGTGGGAGAACCACACCGGCGGCACGGCTACCTGCACGGCGAAGGCGGTGTGCAGCGTGTGCGGCGAAGCCTACGGCGAGCTGGCGGCACATGTGGCCGACAGCAACTATAAGTACAACGGCGAGGGTCACTGGACGGCCTGCGCCACCTGCGGCACGCCCATGAGCAACCAGGAAGCCCACACCGGCGGCACGGCGGACTGCCAGCATAAGGCGGTGTGCGACGTGTGCGGGCAGCCCTACGGCGAGCTTGATGCCAGCAACCACACCGGCGGCATCCGCTGGGCGCAGACCGCGGAGACGCATCAGGCATTCTATCTGTGCTGCGGCGCGGCGGCCGGTGCCGAGGCGAACCACAGCTGGAATGACGAGAGCGTGTGCACCGAGTGCGGCTACGGCTGCGCCCATACCGGCGGCACGGCTACCTGTACGGCGCTGGCGGTGTGCGATATCTGCGGCCACACCTACGGCGACCTGCTGCCCCACGATTACCGGTGGGTCATCGACCAGGAGGCCACCACCGAGGCCACCGGCCTGAAGCACGAGGAGTGCACCGCCTGCGGCGACAAACGCAGCGAGGGCACGGAGATCCCCAAGCTGCCGCGGCACTCGTCCTCCGTCAGCACCCCGGACATTCAGCCGATCCTGACGGCCGAAAACGCCAAGAGCGCCACGGATTTCAGCGGCGGCATCTACGGCCTGACGTTCCGCGCCAGCACCGGCTACGGCAGCTTCAAGGGCGTGAAGGTGAACGGCAAGACCATCGGCACCGGGAACTATATCGCGGAGGAGAACGGCGGCACGGAGATCTATCTGAAGGCGGCGTATCTGGGAACGCTGGCGCCGGGCAAGTACACCATGACCGTGATGACGGAGAGCGGCGAGGTGACGACGGAGTTCACCGTCGGCGGCGTGATGACCGCGCCCAAGACGGCGGACGCCGGAGCGCTGGTGTATCTGGCCATGGCACTGAGCAGCTATACCGGCACCGCACTGGTGGCACGGAAGCGCCGGAAAGAGTTCTGAGAACTGAAAAAAATAAGAGCACAGGGCGCGGCTTATGCCGCGCCCTGTCAGCCTGTCGATAAACCTGCACGGTCACGCATATCGGAGGGAAGGATAGTGTGAAAGGGAACCGTCAGGGTTCCCTTTCGCGTTCAATCACCCGCCGCAGCGACCAAAATCGCGAAATAAAATGCAGTTTTTTATTTTGCGATTTTGCAGGCAGCTTGTCGAAAAAGTCCGGATGGACTTTTTCGACAAGCTGACAGGGCGCGGCTTATGCCGCGCCCTGTGCTTTTGCTGTATCGGGATCGGGATGGATCAGGAGTCAAAGACTGCGCCATGCGCCGCGCGCCAGCGAACCGTATACCACCGGGCAGGGCAGGACGTCGGCAAAGGGACGCAGCTGCGCGGCGGCGCCGGTCAGCACGTCCGCCTGATTGATGAACAGCGCGTCGAAGCCGCCCTCTGCGGCCAGCACGCGGGCGGCCATGACTGGGGTGATGACCGCGTCCGGGGAGGCTGCCGCCAGCGGTGCGTACAGCTCGGGGCGGTGGGCGGCGTCCCGGATGGGCTTTCCCAGCGCGGAAGCGCCGAACACACAGACGGTGCGGCGGCGCTCCGGCGGAAGCACCGGTTCCCACGGGGCGTGTGCCTTGGCGGGCAGCCGCCGGGAGCCGTCGGCCTCCACCAGCACGAAATCGGCGGCGGTCTGCCAGCCGGGGAAGTCCGGCGCGGTGAGCTTGCCCTCCGGGGTAAAGGCGCCGGCGCAGGCGATGGGGCTGCGGGCAAAGGCCGCGCGCAGCGCCGCTTCCGTTTCGGCAAAGGGACACCAGTCCGGGCGCATGATGTGGGTGGTGGTGGCCAGCAGCACCGAGCCGCGGCGGGACAGCTCCTGCGCCAGAACGCGCAGGAGGGAGGTCTTGCCGCCGCTGCCGATCACCGCCGTCAGGCCGGGACGGATATCCAGTAATTTCCATAATTCCATAGTGCATACCTCGCTTTGCGTCCATTGTATCACAGAAAAGCGGGATTGTCCCGCTGTTTTTCGGCAATGTATATTCCTCCCATGGGAGGCGAACACTATCCGTACAAAAATTGCATGAACTGGAGGACATTCATATATGAAGGCAACTGGCATTGTGCGCCGTATCGACGACCTCGGCCGCGTGGTGATCCCCAAGGAGATACGAAGAACCATGCGTATCCGTGAGGGCGACCCGTTGTTGATGACATTGGCACGGTGGGAGAGATTCAGCTTCGCCATGCTGGATCTGTCAAGAAGATGGGGGCTGGATTGTACATAGTAACGGAGGATGAGAGCGCGACCGTGGGGACTCGCGAGGGGTGAAATATTTATTGTTACCCGAAAGCGACAAACGGCGGCTCTTAAATGACGGACGGTAAAGGAACCGCCGCCAAAACAAAGCCGTTCATATCGAAGGAAAACGCCCAAAATCGCCCTGAACCCATACAGTGGGGGCAGGGCGATTTTGGGCGTTTCTGCGTTTCGGGAGCAAATCGGCAATTAGGCAGCAAAAAGGAGGTGCCAGCTATGCCCCCGTATGCCGAGCTGTCTCAAGAGAGAATGGGCGTTTGGAAACGGACGCCCATATTTTTACGGAGGGAGGAGATGACCGCGGTGGATATGAAAACCGGCTTTTTTGTGGAGAAAATTGGCGGTACGATTTTCGTTGTCAACGCAATGCCCGCAGAGAGCGCAAAGCACACGCAGGAGGAGATTGTAAAGGCTCGGATTCAGTCTCCGTTCATCTCGTGTTTCTCTTCTCGAAGCTGCTGCCACTGTGCTCCCCTCAGCGGCTGCAAGCTCGGAGAATCCGAGATCTTTGCCCGTGCAAGAGAGATAAAACGCTTCTCGATCGTACTCAGATCTTTTTTCTTCGAAAAGGCTATAGCGTTGTGTTCATAGGCAACGCTGGTCGACACTCCGGCAATGACCGGCACAGCACCTGGCAATGTATAGTGCGTGGCATATGGCGTCGCAAACGTAATGCCCATCCCGGCAGCAGCTAAGCGGCAGCAGGACACGATATCTGGCGCGTACATAATGTGTGCCGGGCGGATATTTAAATTCTCCATCATTTTCTCCACGGTGTGTCCAAATCCGTCTGTGGAGTGCAGCAGCACAAAGTCCTGCCCGTCAAAAAGCTGCGGAGGCAAGGTCAGAAGATTGTCAACGCCGTTGTCGTCAATATTCATGCCGCGGAGGATGGGGTGGTCTCTGTAAATGAAAGCCAGGATCCGAGCTGAGGACAGATATTCATATGTAAGGTTTGCGGATGCATCTGTCTGTGTGGTAAAGGCTAAATCAATATTACCGCGCAGCAGATCCAGCTCAAATAGCATGGAGCTGCGCTGCGTCAAGTTTATGGTGACAGCTGGATATTCCCGGTGAAATTCTGGCAAAATGAGCGGCAACCAAAGTGCCCCGGCTGCATAGTTTATTCCGATATTCAAGACACCGCGCTTAAGTTCGGAGATTTCCTGCAACTCTCGCCGAAAGGATTCGTCGATCTCCCAAATACGCCGAGCCTCTTCCAAATATCGCTTTCCGGCGTAGGTCAATTGAATAGGAAGGACAGAACGATTGAAAAGTGTGGTGCCTAACTCCGTTTCGATGTTCAGGATGATCCGGGTAAGCGCCGGCTGAGAGATAAACAATTTAGCAGCTGCCTTCGATATGCTTTGTAGCTCTGCGACCTTTGCAACATACTGATATTTTGAATAAGGCATGATGATCCTCCAGCGTGGATAGTTCTACTCTGGATAGTATGATAGCACAGAGAATGTGCGTCTGCAAGACAGATATGCGGTTTTTGTTATATCTCCCATATAGACTTTGGTATTGGACAAAAAAGACACCTCGTGATAGTATGTGACATACAAAGTATGTGCAATTTGACAAAGGCAGGAGGGAAAAGGTCACCATGTTTCAAGCGGCAAAAGAAACCATTCGCTGGCCAAATCACGCAAAATGCGCTGTTCTACTTACAATCCATGTAGACGGCGAATCACTGTACAACAGAAATCCGCAAGCCCCATCACCACGGCGCGTTTCCTACGGCAAATACGGACCCACGCGGGCCGTTGACCGGCTGCTGGAACTTACCCAGCGAAAGGGGATACCCTGCTCCTACTTTATTCCGGGCCAAATCGCAGAGCGATACCCCGAAATGGTGAAGAAGATCGATGCCTGTGGGTATGAGATCGGCTTTCATGGATTCGACCATGAAGAGCATATGTATACGGATCGCTCTACGGAGGAGTGGATCGACGTGGTCAACCGTGCCCAGGATACATTCCAGCGTCTGATAGGGAAGCGCGCAGTAGGCTATGTGGCAACCTCCAGTGATTTTCAGATGGATGCGCCGCAAATATGGCACGAGCAGCTGGGCTTTTCCTACTCCAGTTCCATGCGAGGTGATGACCGCCCCTATCGGACGGTGTTCCACGGACAGGAGTCCGATTTCATTGAGATCCCCGCCCGCTGGGAGTTGGACGACTATCCCTTCTTTGTTTACAGCTTTGATCCGCCTCAGCCGAAAGGTCAGAGCCGCATATCCAGCTACCGTGGTGTGCTCTCCAACTGGAAGCATGAGTTTGACGGATATTACAGCGAAGGCGGCTGCATGACATTTATGCTGCACCCGCAGATCATCGGGATCCCCGGTCGGGCATATATGCTGGAGGAGTTGCTTGACTATATGCTGGACAAGGGCGATGTATGGTTCGCCACAGGAAAAGAGATCGCCGAGTGGTGGCGTGCAAACTATTGAGGAGGCCGACACATGAAACCGGAAATGATTTGGCCGCACGGTAAACAGTCAGCGGCCATGCTGTGCGTCATGCTGGATGCCGAGTTTATTTGGCTGGCAATGGACGAAAAGAAGTACGACACCCCGAAGCACCGCTCAATGGGTGAGTACGGCCCTAAGCGCGGCGTGGATAGGATCCTGTCATTGTTGGAGGAATTCGGCGTCAAGGCAACATTCTTTGCCCCTGGCCTTTTCGCAGAAATATATCCGCAGGTGCTCAAGCGGGTTTCCGATGCAGGTCACGAGATCGCACTGCACGGGTACCGCCACGAGAACTTCGCTAAGCTGCCTGTAGAAGAGCAGGAGAAGATCCTCGAAAAGGGCATTACGGTACTGGAGCGTATGACCGGGGAAAAACCGTTGGGATTCCGGTTGCCGGAAGGGGGCTGCACAGAAGAGACACTCTCTGTCATCTGTGACAAGGGTTTTCTCTACGATAACTCCTTCTTCGACCACGATATCCCCTACCGTGTCGAGCTGGATGGGAAGAAAACGGATATGGTGGAGATTCCCACACGATGGGAGCTTCTTGATTTCCCCTATCTGGCGTGGGGCGACAGCTATCCCGCCGGAAATGACCGTGTGGCGATCTATGACGAGGTTTTGGACAACTGGCTTCGGGAGCTGGAGGCTTCTTATGACGGCGGATACTGCTATGTACTGTCCGTCACGCCGCAGACGATTGGTTCTCCCGGGCGGATGTTCATGCTGCGCACGGTTTTGGAAAAGCTCTCCAGAAAAAACATCTGGATAGCGACAGGGAAGGAAATTGCCCGATATATCATAGAGAACAACGCTTGAGAGGTGCGCTATGAAAAAGTGGATACAGGATCTTGTCTTGGGTATTGTGCTGTTGGTGTTCAGCGTGGTCAGCTTTGTGTACGCGTACATCATGCAGGACGCATCCGCAAAATACTTCTTGGCTCGCGCAGATACATACATTTTGCTGTGGACAGGCATTTTAGGCATTCTGTCAGTAGCCTTGATCGTGCGCAGCCTGCGGAAAAGGCCCTCCGAGCCGGCTCCGAAGATCGTAACAAAGCGTGTGCTGGTAACTGTGGTGATCATCGCGCTGTATATTGCACTGCTGGAAACGCTGGGCTTTATCGTTTCTTCTGTGCTGATGCTTCTGAGCCTGCTGCTGTTCTTCACCCTTGAGGCCAAGGGAAAGCTGCGGGGGAAGGCGCTGCTGAAGCAAGTACTGGTATGTCTGCTGATTACCGTTATTACGGTCGCTGCCGTGTACTGCCTGTTTTCCATGGCTCTGGGTGTTCGCTTGCCGGCGGGTATCTTTAAGTAACGCGCAAAAAAAGTATTCCCTGTCTGTGGATGCAGACCCAAAAATATAATTATAAAAGGACGGAAAATGAAATGAAACGAATTCTTGCACTTGTCCTCACGCTGCTCATGAGTTTGTCATTGGTAGCCTGTGGCAACGCCAAGGACGATACGTCCGATGGCGCAGAGACTGACAACTATCCGGAAAAGCCCATTACCGTCATCGTCCCGTTTTCTGCGGGCGGTGAGCACGACCTGACCGCCCGCACGATCGCGACCCGCCTGCACGATATGTTTGGCTGGACTGTTGTGATCCAGAACACATCCGGCGACTCCGCCGCCACCATCGAATACATGAAGGATTCCGGCAACGCTGATGGCTATACCCTGTTCATGCATTCCCCTGAGGTGATGGCCTCCGGCCTTGTGTCCGGCCAGCTCAACGAGGATTACTACAAGCAGTTTACCTATCTTGGCTGCTTTGTGTATGACCCTCTGTGCATTTCCGTTGCGGCAGATTCCCCCTTTAACACCATCGAGGAGCTGTTCGCCTATGCCAAGGAGCATCCCGGTGAGCTGAACTGGGCGGCTGTGGGCGCCGGCGGCTTCAATCAGATGAACTCGGAAAACCTGTGGTCTGTTGCCGGGTGCGAGTTCAACTATGTTCCCTATGATGATGCCTCCAAGAGCCGTGCGGCTGTTTTGGGCGGTCATGCGGATGTTTTCTGCTCCTTCGCCTCCGGCGCCAAGAACAGCGTTTCTTCCGGCGAATTGAAGGCCTTGGCCGTCGGCTCCAGCGAGCGCCTTGATTTCTGGCCCGAGGTCCCCACGCTCAAGGAGGTCGGCTGCGACCTGCAGGTGGGTCTGACCCGCTGCTGGGACATCCATCCCGACACGCCTCAGGAGATCGTGGACATCCTGACGGAGAAGCTGCATGAGTGCCTGAATGATGCGGATACTCAGGCGAAGCTGCTTGAGCTGGGGCAGAACCCCAACTGGATGACCAACGAAGAGATGCATGATTACGGCGAGTACTACTATGGTGTCTATCAGGAGATCTATGCCAGACTGCACGCCAACGACTAAGCTGTGAGGCAGAACCCATGAGCTGTCGAGCCGGGGGAGCGCATTTGTCCCCGTGTGGAGTGCCGCCTCCCGGCCCTGCGGCAGCTTTTATGAAGAGGTCTGCAAACCCTATTCAAAACTCCAGGAGGAGAGTATATGTCTGCATTAAGCCTTGTTTTCAGCGGTGCGGCAGCTATTTTTGAAGATCCGCTGACTATCCTCTATTTTCTCATAGGCGTTTTTGGCGGCATTGTATTCGGCGCGATCCCGGGCCTTACCGGCGCCCTGGGCGTTTCGCTGATGCTGCCATTTACCTTCGCAATGTCCCCTACGCAGGGCATTACTGTTTTGATCGGTATTTATGTGGGCGGCGTATCCGGCGGCTTGATCGCCTCCATTATGCTGAATATCCCCGGAAATGCCGCTGCCATCGTCACATGCTTCGATGGCTCACCCATGGCAAGAAACGGACATCCTTACAGGGCGTTGAGTTACGGCGCAACGGCCAGCCTGATCGGCGGCCTGTTCAGCGGTGTGGTCATGATTTTTGTGGCCACAAAGCTGGCTCGCTTCGGTCTGATGTTTGGAGCGTGGGAGTATTTCGCGCTGGGCATTATGGGTCTTGCGGTGGTCATCTCCTTGTGCAGCGATGATATGATCAAGGGACTGATCAGCGCTATTATTGGCATGATGCTGGCGATGATCGGCATGGATAAGCTGTCCTCGCTGGAGCGCTTCACCTTTGGCTGGTGGCGCTTGAGTGGTGGTTTCGGCGAGATGACGGTTCTGATGGGTCTGTTTGCACTGGGTGAGATCCTCTCGCAGCTGAAGAACCTCGGCAAGCCCGTGAATCAGGTGGACAGCGATGAGCGGAGGACTGTCCTGCCCCGTAAGGGTGCATTCAAGGGCTTGAAGAAAAGCCTCTGCATTTCCTCCATTATCGGTACACTGATCGGCGTACTGCCGGGAGTGGGCCAAAGCACGGCCGCACTGGTGGCATATAATCAGGCAAAGAATTCCTCCAAGGAGCCGGAGAAGTTCGGCACTGGCTGCGCGGAGGGTATCGTCGCACCGGAAAGTGCCAATAATGCGGTGTGCGGCGGCGCGTTGATCCCTATGATGACGTTGGGCATTCCCGGCGACACGATTACGGCGATGCTGATGAGCGGCCTTATCGTACACGGCCTGGCACCTGGCGCATCGCTCTTCAGCAGCAACCCCGAAGTGATCGGCACCATCTACTTTGCGTACATTCTGGCGTGTATCGCTATGTATGTGATGTATCTTCTGTTCTTGAAGTACTTTATCAAGATCCTCTCTACGCCCATGAATTACATGATGCCGGTGATTCTGCTGATGTGCCTGATAGGCGCGCTTACCACAAACAACCGCGTGTTCGACATTTGGGTATTCTTTGCTATGGGCGTTCTCGGCTATGTGTTCCAGCAGGTGGATATTCCCATAGCGCCCCTGACGCTGGGATATGTGCTGGGACCGACCGTTGAACTGAACTTCCGGACAGCCATCATGACCTTTAAGGGTGATGCCTTATCGCTATTTACCCGCCCACTGGCCCTGGTGCTTTTGGCTGTTGCCGTTATCATGCTGTTTTGGCCGATGATCAAAAATACAATCCAGCGCAGAAAAAAGGTACAGGCAGGAGGCAACAGTGATGGCACAAACTGACCAGTTCCTTTGCGTCAAGCTGCGTGGAAGCGACCCGTTTGCCCGGGGTGTCCAGTATGGACAGCAGGCTGAAGCGTTGATCCGCCGGGCGATCGAGGGCTACCACCGGCAATTTCAGAAGTCGGTAGGCCAGTCGTGGGATGCCGTGGTGAAGCGGAGCCATTATTATACGGACTTCGTGAACGAACACTATCCGGAGGAATTCCAGGAAATGCTTGGAATCGCGGAGGGCAGCGGCGTTGCTGTGGATGAGATCATGGCACTGAATTGCCGCTATGAGATTCTCAAGCTCAAGCTGCAGGAATGTACGACGGGCGCCATCCTGAAAGAGGCCAGCGGCGGGAAGGTATACCTGCTGCAAAACTGGGACTACCGCCCATGGGTGGAGCGCCATGCGGTGATCGTAGATATTGACGACCTGCAGGGGACACATATCATCGGTGTTACAGAGGCCGGGCAGCTGGTGCGAAACGGAATGAACAACCACGGGATCGGTCTCTGTGCCAACAACCTGACGTCTATCTATGACAGTGGTGATATTGGCGCGCCTGTGACCTTCGTGCGGCGTAAGGCATTGAACAGCCGCTGTTTCCAGGAGATGGTAGATACCGTGACATCTGCAAAACGGGGCGTTTCCTGCAATTTCATGCTGGCATCCGCGGAAAATATGGCCGTGGATTTGGAAACAACACCGCAAAAGATATATCAGGTGCAGCCGGAAAATGGCCTTGTTACCCATGCAAATCACATGATTGCGGGGGCGGCCGCCTGCACGAACCAGGGTACAAAGTTCCGGGACGGTGTTCTCCGGCGGCTGCTGCAGCAGGGAAACGGTACGCTGAGCTTTTCTGATATCCGTGAGGCTCTGTGCAACCATGAGCGATTCCCCGGAGCGGGGGATACCTACCCCGAATCCAATTGCATAGAGGCTGTTTGCAGCCATGTCCCTCATGGCGAGTATGATGAGTGCAAGGTTTGGAAAACGATCGCCTCGTCCATATATGATTTGACAGCCGGGGTCGCCTACATCTGTAAGGGATGCCCCTGCGAAAATGAATACCAGACCTTCCCCCTATAATTTTGATGCGGCAGCATCGAGCACGGCGGCCTCTGGAAGACCAGGGGCCGCTGGTCCTAAATACGTATATGAAAGAAATAAGAAACAAAAGCAGACAGAGGAGATGACGTAAATGAAGCTCATCACCACCGGCAATGCCGGGACTATGGAATCCAACGACATTATGATCACCGTGG
>ERZ773194.1558-NODE-1558-length-24279-cov-8.896838_pt1 | contig 24279 bp, 21 predicted proteins | sample MGYA00511240_ERZ773194 | MGnify/ENA primary metagenome ERZ773194 (study PRJEB29015, sample SAMEA2737774) | human gut metagenome | biome: human gut; feature: human-associated habitat; material: faeces | place: China | collected 2012 ... | reverse complement strand
TGTGCCGGGAGCTTCGCTCTGTTTCCGATATTCCCATCATCCTGCTTACGGCCAAAGACAGCGAGCTGGACTATGTCATGGGCATCAGCCAGGGCAGCGACGATTATCTCACCAAGCCCTTCCGTCCAACGATATTGCTGATGAAGGTCAAAGCACTGCTGCGCCGTGTGGAGATGGATCGAGGAAAAACAGCGGCGGCAGAGGATGAGCTGCATTACGGGGATATCCGCTATTCCGCTACGGAAAACGCCGTCTTTTGCGGAAGCACGATCGTGGCGCTGACCCAGACCGAGCTGCGGCTGCTCAGCTATATGATGAAGCAGCCGGAAAAGGCCTATTCCCGCGAGGAGCTGCTCAGCGCGGTGTGGGGCTTTGACTCGGAGGTGGAGACCCGCGTGACCGACGAAACCCTGCGCCGTATCCGAAAAAAGCTGCTGCAAGCGGGCAGCACCGTCAGCGTAAGCACCATCTGGGGCTTTGGCTATAAGCTGAAGGGGGCGGAGCGCACGTGAAAAACATCAAGCTGCGGATCGTGTATCTGATCCTTTGCTCGGCTCTGCTGCTCTTTGCCCTGTTCATGCTGGCGGTGAACCTCATTATACCTGCACACTTTGTGCGTGAGGCAAAAAAGGCGCTCATCAGCGAGGCACAGTACCAGAACCGCACCATCCCCTATACCGACGATGGATCCTTTTTTGATGATGGATGGAATGACGCGGAGGAGCACTTCCTTACGCCAAGCATCGTATTTTTAGAGCTGGATAATGCCAATCAATCAAGCGGTTGGAACAGGGACGCATATCGTCTGGAGAAAGAACTGCTGGAATACTGCAAGGGGCGGGATCTGTCGCTCAACCAATGCTATACCTTCAAAACGGACAGGCATCACCTGATCTTCATGTCCGTGCAGGAGGAGCAGGACGATTGGGAAACGCCGTACGCCTATATCATGTACATAGACATCGGGCCTATCACCCGCTATATCGTGACGCTGAACTGGGCGTTCTTTGCGGTGCTGCTGGCGATCTCCTCCGTCATGTGCCTGCTGGGGTTCCGCTTCGGTCGGGATATTGAAAAGGAGGCGGAGCGGCAGCAGACCTTCTTCCAGAATGCCTCCCACGAGCTGAAAACGCCGCTGATGGCGATACAGGGCTATGCGGAGGGCATACAGGCGGGCGTAATGGATGCGGGCGGCGCTGCGGAGGTGATCCTGGAGGAAAGCGACCGCATGACGGAGCTGGTGGAGGAGCTCTTGGACATCTCGAAAATCGATATGGGGCGGCAGCGACTTACCCTTTCCGAAACGGATATTCGGGAACTGCTCTACGACAGCATACGCGCCGTGGAGCCGACAGCCGCCGGCGGCATCGCAATCGTGCCGGATTTCCCCGAGGAGCCTGTTATGGTCAGCTGCGATGATACCCGGCTGCGCAGAGCGGTCACCAATATCCTGTCCAACGGCGTGCGCTATGCCCGCAGCGAGCTGCGCCTGACCTGCCGCGCAGACAGGCGGCAGGTGACGATACGCATACAGGACGACGGGGACGGCATCGCCGAGGAAGATCTTCCCCACATCTTCGACCGCTTTTACATGGGAAAAAGCGGAAAATCCGGCATCGGCCTTGCGCTGACCCGGGAGATCATTCACCTGCATAAAGGGACGATCCGCGCTTACAACGGGGATACCGGCGCCGTGTTTGAGATAACGCTTCCGATGGGCAGATAAATCAGGGCGTTTCGGGGAAAACAGAGAAATTTAGCCTCGCATTTGTGAGGGGTCTGCGCTGTTCGTCAAGCAGCGGATAAACTTCTTCAATTAAGCTGAATTATGCCGTCAATATCCAAGCACCAGGCCAAGCAGCAGTATACCGCTTGTTAATATCAGGTTCAGCCCTTGGAATTTTGAGGAATACTTTGCCCATTCGCCGTAATTGACTCCGCCGAGGCTCAGCGAAATAAGAAGCGCGGGATTGGTTGGGTAAAACACATTGCTGAAACCGTCGCCAAAGGCGAATGCAACAATGCAAAGCTGCGTGCTGAGACCGAATATCTGCGCAAGCGGCACAATAAGAGGAATCAGCAGAAACGCTTTGAATGAACCGGAGGGTATGAAGAAATTCATTACAAGGCAGATTAGGTAAATGAACAATATAAGTCCACCCTTTGGCAAGCCGGACGCTACCTGTACCGCGCCGTGAAGCGTTGTATCAAGTATTTTTCCTTCAACCATCATATACTTTATGGATGACGCCATGAGTATCATCAGTATGGACGGCAAAATGGATACAACACCGCTGACAAATGTTTCCCAACGCTTCTTTTTCTCCATTCCGCTTTTGCTTACGGCAACCAAACCGCCTATAAGGAACACGAGCGCAACAATAATCATTGTATACGCCTGCAGGAACGGCAAAAAGCTTGAACACAATACAAGCAAAATGCCTGTGCCGAGTATACAGGCGAAATACAGCAAAGCCTTGTCCATACGCGGGTTTTTCTCAAAACCGCTTTCTTCCTTGGCAACCTGAAGGGGCTTTTCTGTTTTCTTTGCATGGAAGCGTATGAAAAGAAGCAGAAGCCCGTATATAAGCAAGAAGGATACAAACCTGAGCACATTCCGCTGAATGTCGGAAGGCCCGCAAGCCCCTGCGCCACGCCGATTGTAAACGGATTGGCAACGCCCGCGGCAAAACCGCAGCCTGCGGCAAGCAGGGACATGGCAAGCCCCGTTACCGCATCCCAGCCGAGGCTGACGGACAGCGCCACAACAATTGGCACCATGGGTATCACCTCTTCAAAGGAACCTACAAGCAAACCCATAGCCATGAAGAACACGGTCAGCACCGCCATTAGCGTATACCGGACATGCCCGAATCGATATACTATTTTCACCAGCATATACTGCATAAGGCCGCAGCAGTTAAGTGAATTGAACACCCCGCCTATAACGAGCAGGAAAACCATAACGGCTATGACGGTGCCGTTGCCCTCCGCCCCAAGCACAAGAAACGGAGACAGCAGCCATTTCCAAAACGGTAAGCCGCCCGTAACATATCGGAATCCGCCAGCCGTATCGATAATCGTATTGCCGTTTGCGTCAACGGTTCGCGCGTATTCGCCGCCCGGCACAACGAGCGTTAGTATATACGTCATCACCATAAGCGCAAATATGATGGCTATGGCTATTATGAATGAACGCTTGCTTAAATCCACGTTTTCGTTAACTCCGTGAATGCTGTTAAGCTGCTGTTCGTCTATCAAAAAAGGAAGGAAGCGGAAGCAATTATCGCTTATATTATCAAAATAGCGGGAATCCGATGCGCCCGTCATTATATACGGCACCGCTCTGTCCACGCTTGACCAGGCGGCCTTCAGTGCTTTTTCGATTTGGCGGAAGCCGTTGCTGTTATAATCGGAAACACCGGATGAAACGCCGCCGTCAAGCACCTCAATTTCTATACCATGCTTTCGTGCTATGGGATTTATCGCCGCAATGGAAGCGTGTACATCCTGATGGAATGCAGTCCTCATGTTGCCTATAACGTAGGCTTCATCGGGAATAACATTTATTCCGCCCGAACCCTTAGCCATTGTAAAGGCAAGCGTGGTTCTGAGCATTGCGCCCGCAGTATCGGAAATGCGGGGCAGGGCAAACCTAATCAATCTGCCGAATAATTCGGGATGCTTCAAAACAAAGCCGACCGGCCCCATATAGGGTGCGATGCGGCGTATCATCTCCGCTACAACGGGGGTTATCTTTTTTTTGAACGGAGCGGAGCCGTCAACCTCCGCCATGAATTTTCCAAGCCGCACTAACGGCGTGTTTTTGCCGGGCGCGGCGGCGTGTCCGCCTTTGGAGCGGGCAATAAAGCGCAGATCGCAGCAGCTCTTTTCACCTACGCCTATCATGGCAAAGGTGCCCTTTGCGCCGCCTATGGGGTCGTAAAGTATCATACCGCCCTCATCAAAAACCGCCTCAAAATGTATGTGCCTATCGGTAAGCTCCTGCACTATGGAAAGCGCGCCCTCGCCGGTTGTTTCCTCCGTACAGGTGGATACAAAATAAATGTCCCGCGTCGGCATAAAGCCCTCGCTTATCAGCTCCTCCGCCGCCTGCAGCATTGTCCACAGTCCGCCCTTTGTATCCAGCGTGCCGCGCCCCCAAACCTTGCCGCCGGCAATCGTTCCTGAAAACGGGGGATATAGCCAATCAATGCCGTCAGCCTCAACCACATCATGGTGTTTCATAAACATTACGGGCGGCTTGTCCTTAGCATTGCTGCCCTGCCAGCGGAGCATAAGGCTTCCGCTGAAATCCTCGGCTTCACATACGCTGAACAGGAGCGGGAAACACTCTTTTAACACGGCATGAAACGCGTGAAATTTTTCCAGCCCCGAATAATTGGATGCCGATACGGTTTCTACTTGAATGAGCTTTGATAGAGCTTCTCCGTAGCTCTTTGCTTTTTCTTCCATATTTATCCCTGCCTGAAATATATAAAAACGGGACTTCCTTAGACCTTACCCCATTTTATTGAGTTGATTTATTATACCTTTTTTGCGGGCGCATAAAGCAATAATGAACCCATTTTGGCGTTCGTATCCGCTTGCGTTGTGGCTATTGACAAATGCCGACACTGTATGATAATATATCAAAAATCTGCGTGAAAGGGGCGATGAAATTGGCTATAATCCTAAAGGGAATACAGATATACCATAGCGGTGTTTTAGCCCGCGGGGATTTTGCATTGCCGTTTGGGAATACTTCCCCCGACAATGCAGCCAATACCGTTGACGCTTCGAATTTTGTGTTATTGCCCGGCTTTGCTGATGTTCATGTGCATCTGCGTGAGCCGGGTTTTTCTTATCTTATAAGGAGACAATCGCATCGGGCACGCGCGCGGCGGCGCACGGCGGATATACTGCCGTATGCGCCATGCCCAATCTAAACCCCGTGCCGGATAGGCTTGCCGCATTGCAGCAGGAGCTTGCCATAATCGAGCGGGACGCCGTGGTGCGCGTGCTGCCATACGGGGCCATTACAATGGGTGAAAAGGGCGATGCTTTGGCTGATATGGCGGCTATGGCTCCCTATGCCGTCGCCTTTTCGGACGATGGCAGGGGCGTGCAGAGAGAAGCTATGATGCGCAGCGCCATGCGGGAGGCCATGCGCCTCGGCAAGCTCATCGCCGCCCATTGCGAGGATAATGCGCTGCTCAATGGCGGCTATATTCACGCCGGCGCTTACGCCCGCGCACATGGGCACAGGGGCATCTGCTCCGAAAGCGAATGGGGGCAGCTAAAGCGCGACTTGGAGCTTGCACGGGAAACGGGCTGCGGCTATCATGCCTGCCACATATCAACAAAGGAAAGCGTAGCTCTGCTGCGCCGTGCCAAAGCGGAGGGCATAGATGTGACCTGCGAAACCGCGCCGCATTATCTGCTGCTTGATGATTCACAGCTATGCGAGGATGGCCGCTTTAAGATGAACCCACCGCTTAGGGACAAAGCGGATAGGGAAGCGCTGCTGGAGGGGCTATCGGATGGGACGATAGACATAATAGCCACCGATCACGCGCCCCACAGCACAGAGGAAAAGAACCGCGGGCTTGAGAAAAGCGCAATGGGCATAGTGGGGCTTGAAACCGCATTTCCCCTGCTTTATACTTATCTTGTAGAAACAAATATAATCTCATTTTCGCGGCTGATAGAGCTGCTGCACGATGCGCCCTGCCGCCGCTTTGGTATCCCGTGGGGCGGCATGGACGGACAAAGCGCCGATTATACGATATTCAACCTGAATAGCACCTATTCAATCGATCCAAGCTCGTTTCTTTCAATGGGCCGCGCTACGCCCTTTGCGGGCCGGCAGGTGCAGGGACGCTGCGTATTGACGGTTGCGGGCGGAAAGGTGGCGTGGAGCGACGGTACGCTCATGCCGCATACGGAGGGCTGATTATGAAACAGACGGAACTTACAATTATAGAAAACCTGCCGCTGTGTACGGATGTTTACCGTATGGTGCTTGCGGGAGATACCTCTGCCGTTACCGCACCGGGGCAGTTTGTGAATTTGAAGCTGGACGGATTCTTTCTCCGCCGCCCAATATCCGTATGCGATTGGGACACAGGGCAGTTGAGCATTATTTATAAGGTGGTAGGGCGGGGCACCGCCGCCATGGCAAGGCTGCGCCCCGGCGCCGTGCTGGATACGCTCACCGGCCTTGGCAACGGTTATGACCTTTCACTAAGCGGCAACCACCCCTTGCTGGTGGGCGGCGGCGTGGGAGTACCGCCTTTGTACGGCCTTGCAAAGCGGCTTATTGCACAGGGTAAGCGGGTTACGGCGGTGATAGGGTTTGAACATGCGGACAATATATTGCTTGCCGATGATTTCCGCGCGCTTGGCGCTTCCGTGATACTTACAACCGCCGACGGCAGCGTTGGCATACGCGGCTTCGTTACCAACGGCATGGCTGAAGCGGGGGAGTATACTTATCTTTATACATGCGGGCCGGAGCCTATGCTGCGGGCGGTTTACGATGCCTGCCGCACATCGGGGCAGTTCAGCTTTGAAGAACGCATGGGCTGCGGCTTCGGCGCGTGCATGGGCTGCACCTGCCGTACCAAATACGGAAATAAACGCATCTGCAAGGATGGGCCTGTGCTGCAAAAGGAGGAGATAGTATGGTAAATACAAGTGTGACATTGTGCGGCATAGAGCTGGACAACCCCATAATTCCCGCCAGCGGCACGTTTGGCTACGGCTATGAGTTTGCGGAGCTATACGATATAAATATACTCGGAACGTTTTCGTTCAAGGGAACAACGCGCGGAGCGCGCTTTGGCAATCCAACGCCGCGCATAGCGGAATATGCGGGCGGGCTGCTCAATTCCGTCGGGCTGCAAAACCCGGGCGTAGATGCGGTTATAGCTGAAGAGCTGCCTAAGCTCGGCCGGGCTTTTAATAAGCCCGTTATGGCCAACGTAAGCGGCTTTTCCGTGGCGGAATACGCCGAGGTATGCGAAAGGCTGGCCGCACAGGAGCAGATTGGCTGGCTGGAGGTAAATATATCCTGTCCAAATGTCCATGGCGGAGGGGCGGCCTTTGGCGCAGAGCCCGAATCCGCCGCGCAGGTAACGCGGGCTGTCAAGGCCGTTACAAAAAAGCCCGTTATAATGAAGCTGTCCCCCGCGGCAGCCGATATTGCAGCCGTGGCGCGCGCATGTGAGGATGCGGGTGCGGACGGCATAAGCCTTATTAACACCCTGCCCGGTATGCGCATTGACATTAAGCGCCGCGCCCCGCTGCTTGCTAACGGCACGGGCGGCATGTCCGGCCCCGGCATTTTTCCGCTGGCCGTGCGCATGGTCTATCAGGTTTATGAAGCCGTAAGCATACCGATAGTCGGCATGGGCGGCGTTTGCTATGCGGAGGATGTGCTGGAGCTGATGCTGGCGGGTGCAACGGCAGTAGGCGTAGGCGCGGCCAATCTTACGGAGCCTATGGCCTGCAAGCACATAATCGAAAACATGCCTGCCGTTATGGAGCGGTACGGCATAAAGAATATAACCGATATTATAGGAGGAGCACATCATGGGTAAGGATGTTATTGTCGCGCTGGACTTTGACGGACGCGATAAAACGCTGGCGTTTCTGGATCTGTTCACGGAGGAAAAGCCATTCGTAAAAATAGGCATGGAGCTTTTCTATGCCGAAGGCCCCTCAATTGTGCGGGAGGTGCGTGCACGCGGGCATAAGATATTTTTAGATCTTAAGCTGCACGATATCCCCAATACCGTAAAAAAGGCTATGGCGGCTCTGTCGGCGCTTGACGTGGATATAGTCAATCTCCACGCCGCCGGTACAGAGGCCATGATGACCGCCGCGCTTGAAGGATTGACCCGCCCCGACGGTAAGCGCCCATTGCTGATAGCCGTCACGCAGCTTACATCCACCGACCAGGCGCGCATGGAAAAGGAGCTTTGGATAGAAAAGCCCATGGAGGACGTTGTGCTGCATTATGCCGAAAATGCGGCCCGCGCGGGCTTGGACGGAGTGGTTTGTTCCCCGCTTGAAGCGGAGCGCATACATAAGCATTGCGGCGCTGGATTCTTGACCGTTACCCCGGGCGTTCGCTTTGCGGGAGGCGACGCGGGCGATCAAAAGCGCGTTGCAACACCTGCGTTAGCCAAGGCCATAGGCTCGGATTACATTGTGGTCGGAAGGCCGATTACCCAGGCTGAGAATCCCGTAGCAGCATACCGCCGATGCGCGGCGGAGTTTATCGGATAAGGAGGATGCATAATATGGAATCATTCACCAAAGAACGCATTGCCCGCGGCCTGCTCTCTATCGGCGCGGTGTTTCTGCGCCCGCAGGAGCCGTTTATCTGGGCAAGCGGCATCAAAAGCCCCATCTATTGCGACAACCGCCTAATACTCACCGCACCGAATGTGCGGGATGATGTGGAGCGCACCATTGCCGAAACGGTACAAAGAGAGTATCCGCAGGCAGAGGCGCTCATGGGTACAGCCACGGCCGGCATAGCCCATGCCGCCATAGCCGCCCATATGCTTGGATTGCCGATGGGCTATGTACGCTCAGGCAGCAAGGACCACGGGCGCAAGAACCGAATTGAAGGCAAACCCGTGCAGGGCGAAAAGGTGGTTGTTATTGAGGACCTTATCTCCACCGGCGGCAGCGTGCTGGACGCGGTAAGTGCATTGCGCGATGCGGGTGCAGAGGTGCTGGGCATAATCAGCATATTCACATACGGTATGCAGAAGGGGCTTGACCGACTGGCGGCGGCAAACGTCCGCAACGTAAGTCTGACGGATTTGGACACAGTTGTCCGCGTGGGAGCGGAGGAGCACTACATCACCGAAGCGGATGTTTCGCGGCTGCTGGCATTCCGCGATAATCCGTCCGACGAAAGCTGGATAACAAAAGGAGGAACAAACTGATATGAACAGCCTTATAGACATTTTCGATCTCACCCCACAGGAGATTATGGAGCTGATAAACACGGCCTGCGACATTATCGACCGTCCGGCCGCCTATGCGCACAAGTGCGACGGGAAAATATTGGCTACGCTATTCTTTGAACCGTCCACACGCACCCGGTTGAGCTTTGAAAGCGCAATGCTCTCACTTGGCGGGCAGGTGCTCGGCTTCTCAGAGGCTAAAAGCTCATCAGCCGCCAAGGGCGAAAGCGTGGCGGACACCATTCGCACCGTAAGCTGTTACAGCGATATAATCGCCATGCGCCACCCCAAGGAGGGCGCGCCGTTGGTGGCTTCCATGCACTCGCCCGTACCCATTATAAACGCAGGCGACGGCGGCCATAACCACCCCACGCAAACGCTTACGGACCTTCTTACCATACACAGGGAGAAGGGGCACTTTGACGGGCTGACGGTTGGCCTGTGCGGCGATCTTAAATTCGGGCGCACGGTGCATTCCCTTGTAGCCGCCATGAGCCGCTATCCGGACGTGCGCTTTGTGCTGATTTCCCCCGAGGAATTGAAGCTTCCGCGCTATGTTAAGGAGCAGTACATTAAGAACCCCGGCATACCATATATTCAGTACGCCTCGCTGGAGGAGGTCATGCCGCAGCTTGATATTCTGTATATGACCCGTGTGCAGCGTGAACGCTTTTTCAACGAGGAGGACTATCTGCGCTTGAAGGACAGCTATATACTAACGCCGGAAAAGCTCCGCGGCGCAAAGGAGGATCTGCGCATTTTGCATCCGTTGCCGCGCGTGAACGAAATTTCGGTAGCGGTAGACAACGACTCCCGCGCCTGTTACTTTAAGCAGGTGCAGTACGGCAAGTATATCCGCATGGCGCTTATACTTAAAATGCTTGGCATAGAATAACAAATTATATTATAAGGAGGAAAAAGGCATGATAATAGACGCCATCCAAAACGGCATAGTGATAGACCATATAACGGCGGGCAAGTCAATGGAGCTGTACAGCATACTCGGCCTCGGCGAGCTGGATTGCACCGTTGCAATTCTTAAAAACGTCACCAGCAGGAAGCTGGGCCGCAAGGACATTATAAAAATAGACCGCGAAATGGAGCTTGATTGGGACTTGATAGGCTATGTTGACCCAAGCATAACCGTGAACATAATACGCGGCGGTGAGCTGAAGGAAAAGCGCAAGCTTAATCTGCCCGAGCGCATACGCGGCGTGCTGAAGTGCAAAAATCCGCGCTGCATTACCTCCGTTGAGCAGGAGCTGCCGCAGGAATTCATATTGACCGACCGCGAAAAGCGCGTGTACCGCTGCATCTACTGCGAATCGCAGGCGGGAGCATAACGGGCAAGGGGCAAAAGCCCTGCGGCTAAAATCTATCTCGGCGGGAGTCGCCGTTGCGGATCCCGCCGGGAGATGGTTGAAAAGCTGTGATTGCATTTTAGCATGAGGCCGTGTCGGGAATTGACTTTTGCCGTCGGTTCTGCGATAATTAAAACATTGAAGCACAGGCAACTGACGGAACGTGGAGCACCACATGGGAGCCTGCTGTTATACGTACTGTCGACCGTCTGGGCAAACCTTTTTTCCATGGATGACCATGGTGAATGGTTTACCCTTTTTTATTTGATTTTATAAGGAGAATCGCATGAAAAAAGTTGCAGTTATTATGGGAAGCGACTCTGACTGGCCGGTTGTAAAGGCGGCGTGTCAGCAGCTTGACGCATTCGGCATCCCCTATGAGGCGCATATCCTAAGCGCCCACCGTTCTCCGGCCGCCGCTGCGGACTTTGCCAAAAACGCGCGCGCCAACGGCTTCGGCGTGCTTATCTGCGCCGCAGGAATGGCAGCACACTTGGCGGGCGCTTTCGCCGGCAATTCCACGCTTCCGGTTATAGGCATTCCCATGAAGGGCGGCGCTATGGATGGGCTGGACGCCCTGCTTGCCACGGTTCAAATGCCAAGCGGCATACCCGTGGCTACCGTGGCCATCAACGGCGCCAAAAACGCCGCCGTGCTTGCGGCGCAGATATTGGCCGTAAACGACGATGCGCTATCCGCAAAGCTTGACGCGCAGCGGGCGGATATGGCGAAGCAGATTGCCGCAAAGGAAGCAAAGCTTCAAACGGAGCTGAATTGCCAATGCTTAATGCAGGCAAAGCGCCTGCCCGATAAAGACTGATAAAAACCGAAAACAAATTCATTTTGGAGGTACAATTATGAAGCTCGTTTACACTGGCAAAACCAAGGACGTTTACGCACTGGATAACGGCAACTACCTGCTTAAATTCAAAGATGACTGCACCGGAAAAGACGGTGTGTTCGATCCGGGTGAGAATGCCGTGGGCCTGACGATAGATGGTGTGGGCGATGTGAACCTGCGCATGAGCATCTATTTCTTTGAAAAGATTAACGCCGCCGGAATAAAGACCCATTTTGTCGGCGCCGATTTGAAAAACACCACAATGGAGGTTCTTCCCGCCAAGGTTTTCGGCCACGGCTTGGAGGTTATATGCCGCCGCAAGGCCGTCGGCTCCTTTATACGTCGCTACGGCGACCTTATCGAGTCCGGCGCAGACCTGCCATACTATGTGGAGACCACGCTTAAGGACGATGCTAAGGGCGATCCGTTGATTACCAAGGACGCACTTGTTGCATTGGGCGTGATGAGTGACGAGCAATATGAAGAGCTGAAGTCCCAGACCCAGAGGATTACGCAGATAGTCGCCGATGATTTGAAGGAAAAGGGTATGGAGCTATATGATATCAAATTTGAATTCGGCTACGCGCCCGATGGCAGCGTTATGCTGATTGACGAAGTGGCAAGCGGCAACATGCGCGTTTATAAGAATGGTCAATATATTGATCCCATGACGCTCTCCGAGCTTTTCTTTGCGTAATGGGCGGCTTTTTCGGAGCATTTTCCCACCGCGATGTGGGACTTGATGTGTTTTTCGGCACGGACTACCATTCCCATTTGGGCACACGCCGCGGCGGAATGGTGGTCTACGGGCGCGAAAACGGATTCGTCCGCGAGATTCATGATATTGAAAACACCCCCTTCCGCACTAAGTTCGAAGGCGACCTGCGCGAGCTTAAGGGGCATATTGGCATGGGCTGCATAAGCGATACAGACCCGCAGCCGCTGTTGGTGCGCTCCCATTTGGGACTGTATGCCATATGCACGGTTGGTATAATCAACAATACCGATGAGCTTATAGAAACGTATTTTTCCGACCATGGACATCAGTTCATGGCGCAAAGCAACGGAAAGGTCAATGTTTCGGAGCTTGTAGCCGCCCTTATAAACATGAAGGAAAATTTGGTGGACGGCATATTGTACGCGCAGGAGATGATTCGCGGCTCCATCACTATACTGCTGATGACGAAGGACGGCATTCTGGCCGCAAGGGATAGGCTTGGGCGTTTACCGGTTCTTGTGGGCAGGCACCCGGACGGCAGCCTGTGCGTTTCGTTTGAATCGTTTGCCTATCACAAGCTGGGCTATGAGGATGCCCATGAGCTTGGCCCGCGGGAGATAGTGGCGCTGAACAGCGAAGGCTGCAAAACCGTTTCCCCTCCGGGCAAGGATATGAAGATATGCGGCTTCCTTTGGACATATTACGGCTATCCAAACTCCAATTACGAAGGCGTAAACGTGGAGGTAATGCGCTACCGCAACGGCGAGATTATGGCACGCAATGAAATTGCGCGCGGAGGGCTGCCGAAGGTTGATTATGTGGCGGGCGTGCCGGATTCCGGCGTGCCGCACGCCATAGGCTTTGCCAACCGCAGCGGCAAGCCGTTTGTACGCCCCTTTGTGAAGTACACTCCGACCTGGCCCCGCTCGTTTACGCCTACAAATCAGGACGTTCGCAATCAGGTTGCCAAGATGAAGCAGATACCCGTGCCCGAACTGATACAGGGTAAGAAGCTGCTGCTTGTTGATGATTCCATTGTCCGCGGCACACAGCTTAGGGAAACGGTTGATTTTCTCTATGAGTCCGGCGCGCAGGAGGTTCATATGCGCTCCGCCTGCCCGCCCATTATGTATAGCTGTAAATATTTGAACTTCTCCCGCGGCAATTCCGATATGGAGCTTCTTGCACGGCGCATGGTGCAGGAGCTGGAAGGGGACGAGGGGCATATGCATCTTGACGAATATGCCGATTCCACCACGGAGCGCGGACAATGCCTTTTGAAGTCCATATGTGAAAAGCTTGGTTTTGATTCTCTCGGCTATCAGTCTCTTGACGGCGTGATGGAGGCCATAGGCATAGATCCTGAGAAGGTTTGTACATACTGTTGGAACGGAAAGGAATGATTGATATGGAAAAATCCAGCTCCGCCGCATACGCGGCAGCCGGCGTAGACATAACCGCCGGTTACAAGGGCGTTAAGCTCATGCGCGCAGACGTTCAGCGCACCTATATCCCGGGCGTGGTTTCCGATATCGGCGGCTTCGGCGGCCTGTTTGCCCCGAACATTGACGGCATGACGGAGCCGATACTCGTATCCGGCACCGATGGCGTGGGTACCAAGCTGCGCATTGCAGAGCTTATGAACAGGCATGATACCATCGGCATAGACTGCGTGGCCATGTGCGTAAACGATGTAATATGCTGCGGCGCAAAGCCACTGTTTTTCCTTGATTACATAGCCATCGGGAAGAACGTGCCCGAAAAGGTTGCGGCAATCGTATCTGGCGTTGCGGAGGGCTGCGTTCAGGCGGGATGCGCCCTGATCGGCGGCGAAACGGCCGAGCATCCGGGCATGATGGCCGCTGACGACTATGATTTGGCGGGCTTCACAGTTGGGCTTGTGGACAAGCCTAAGCTAATCGATTCAAGCCGCATGGCGGCGGGGGACGTGGTGCTTGCGCTGCCCTCATCGGGCTTCCACTCCAACGGCTATTCGCTTGTACGCAAGGTGTTTGACGTGGAAAAAGCCGACCTTGGCAAATACTATGACGAGCTTGGCGAAACGCTGGGCGAGGCGCTGCTGCGTCCTACAGTAATTTATGTTAAGCCCGTGCTTCGCTGCATTAAAGCCGCGGATGTTAGGGGCATCAGCCATATTACCGGCGGCGGCTTTTATGAAAATATTCCCCGCTGCATACCCGACGGCCTTTGTGCAAAAATCAACAGGGCCTCCCTCAAAACGCCCGCCATATTTAACCTGTTGCAGAAGCAGGGCGGCGTAGACGAACACGATATGTTCAATACCTTCAATATGGGCGTGGGCATGGTGGCGGTCGTTAGCCCGAATACCGCCGATGCGGCGCTTTCCGCATTGAAGGCGGAGGGGATAGACGTTTATGCTTGCGGCGAAATCGTCCATGGCGGCGAAAAGATAGTCTTGGCCTGAACGCACCCAAAGCCGCGCCGGCTTGCGGCTGCCGGCAAAGGAGAAAAACGACTATGAAAAAAGCTAAGATTGCCGTGCTTGTTTCAGGCGGCGGCACAAATTTACAAGCATTGCTGGACGCGCAGGCGGCGGGACTGCTGCCGCATGGCCAAATAGCGCTTGTGGTATCCTCCAACGCTGGAGCATATGCACTTACACGGGCGGCAAATGCCAATATACCCGCCAAGACCTTATCGCCTAAGCTGTGCGGCGGTCAGGAGGCCTTTGAGGAGACTTTATCCTGTTTGCTTGCGGAGCATGAAATTGACCTGATTGTTCTGGCGGGCTTTTTAACCATACTCAGCGCGAATTTCACTTCCCGTTGGCCGTCACGCATACTTAATGTGCATCCGTCGCTTATACCCTCCTTCTGCGGAGCGGGCATGTACGGGCTTAAGGTACACGAAGCCGCTCTTTCGGCGGGCGTGAAGGTGACGGGTGCAACGGTGCATTTCGTAAATGAAGTTCTGGACGGCGGGCGTATTCTGCTGCAAAAAGCGGTGGACGTTTTGCCGGATGATACGCCCGAAACACTCCAGCGGCGGGTAATGGAGCAGGCGGAATGGCAGCTGTTGCCCCGCGCGGCGGAAATGGTTTCGGAACAAATCGTAAAGGAGAATGGCAATGCTTGATTTTATTACTTTTCTGCGGGAAAATCCCTACCCCGGCCGGGGCATACTTGTAAGCAAAAACCTTGTTTATTATTTCATAATGGGCCGCAGCGTAAACAGCCGCAACCGCATATTTGCCCCGACTGATGACGGTATCCGTACCGAGGCGCACGATCCTGCCAAGCTTGAGGACCCAAGCCTTATAATCTATCATCCGGTAAGGAAGCTGGGGGACGCGCTTGTTGTAACCAATGGCGACCAAACTGATACCATATGCGCCTGCGGCGACTTTCGCAGGGGGCTTATGAAGCGCGAATACGAGCCGGACTCCCCTAACTTTACGCCCCGCATTTCCGCCGTGCTTAATGCAGACGGTTCATTTGAGCTATCCATTTTGAAGCGCAATAATGGGCGCTGCCTTAGGGAATTCTTCTGCTACGAGGGTGCTGATGAGGGCAAAGGCTATTTTATAAGCACCTATCAGGGCGACGGAAGCCCATTGCCCACATTTGCGGGCGAGCCGATGGAGGTTACAGTTCCTAAGCCTGACGAGGTATGGGCCGCACTGAACGCGGACAATAAAGTATCCCTTTATACAAATGTGAACGGCGAAGTACGCCTGTTTAACAAAAATCTTGGCGATTAAGGAGAGCATATAGATATGAATGAATTGGAACTGAAATACGGCTGCAATCCCAATCAAAAGCCTTCCAAGGTTTTCATGAAGGATGGCTCTGACCTGCCGTTTACCGTTTTGAACGGAAAGCCCGGCTATATAAATTTACTTGATGCGCTTAACTCATGGCAGCTTGTAAAGGAGCTGAAGGCCGCAACCGGCCTGCCCTCCGCTGCCAGCTTCAAGCATGTTTCGCCCGCCGGCGCCGCCGTAGGTCTGCCTCTTAGCGAGGTGGATAGAAGGATATATTTTGTCAATCCCGCCGCCGAGCTTTCTCCCATTGCCTGCGCCTATATCCGCGCGCGGGGGGCCGATCGCCTTTGCTCATACGGCGACTGGGCCGCTCTGTCGGATGTTTGCGATGCCGCCACAGCCATGTATCTAAAGGACGAGGTTTCCGACGGCATAATCGCCCCCGGCTATACCGACGAGGCGCTGGAAATACTTAAAACAAAGAAGAAGGGCAGCTACAATGTGGTTCGGATAGACCCAAGCTATGTTCCCGCCGCTACGGAGCATAAGGATGTGTTCGGCATTACGTTTGAGCAGGGCCGCAACGACCTTGTTATAGATAAGGATATGCTGAAAAATATTGTATCCGAAAACAAAGCGCTGCCGGAGGCCGCAAAAATAGATATGATTGTGGCCCTAATAACGCTTAAATATACCCAATCTAACTCCGTCTGCTATGTTAAGGACGGTCAGGCCATAGGTGTGGGCGCGGGTCAGCAGAGCCGCATCCATTGCACGCGCCTTGCGGGGCAAAAGGCGGATAACTGGTATCTGCGCCAGCATCCAAAGGTGCTTGGGCTGCAATTCGTTGAAAATATACGCCGCCCCGATAGGGACAATGCCATAGACGTTTATATATCCGATGAATATGAGGACGTGCTGGCGGACGGCGCGTGGCAAGGCATATTCAAGGCGCGCCCCGATGTTCTCAGTGCAGAGGAAAAGAAGGCGTGGATTGCCGCACAGTCCGGCGTAACGGTCGGCAGCGATGCGTTCTTCCCGTTTGGCGACAATGTGGAAAGAGCAAGGAAGTCGGGCGTATGCTATATTGCCGAGCCGGGCGGCTCCATCCGCGACGATAATGTGATTGCTACGGCCGATAAATACGGCATGGTGCTGGTGTTTACGGGCGCGCGGCTGTTCCATCATTGAGCCGCCGCAAGGCTTCAAATATTCGCCGCCGTGCAGCTTTTGCATGGCATTGGTGCGGCGGCATACCGATTTATGAAATAAAGGGAGGGCTCCATGAACATTCTGGTAGTAGGCGGCGGCGGCCGTGAGCATGCCATCGTCAGAAAATTAAAAGAGAATCCCGAAGTGGAGACTATCTATTGCGTTCCGGGAAACGGCGGTATTGCCGCCGATGCCGTGTGCGTTGCGGAAATAGGCGCAAAGGATATCCCCGCACAGGTGGCGTTCGCAAAAGCCCACGATATCGGCTTTGCCGTGGTTGCGCCCGATGATCCGTTGGTACTGGGCGCGGTGGACGCGCTGGAAGCCGCGGGCATACCCTGCTTCGGCCCCAAGGCAAATGCGGCAATAATTGAAGGCAGCAAGGTTTTTTCTAAGGAGCTGATGAAAAAGTACGCTATACCCACGGCGGATTATCGGGTGTTTACCGATGCAGCCGCCGCAATGGATTATGTTAAAACCTGTCCTTTGCCCGTGGTGGTAAAGGCGGACGGCCTTGCATTGGGCAAGGGAGTGCTTATTGCCGAAACGCGAGAGGACGCCGTTTCCGCCGTGGAAACCATAATGCTGAACCGCACCTTCGGCAGCAGCGGCAGCAGGGTGGTGGTGGAGGAATTTTTGACGGGGCCTGAGGTTTCCGTGCTAGCATTTACCGATGGCAATACGGTTGTTCCAATGGTTTCGTCAATGGACCATAAACGGGCGCACGATGATGACAAGGGGCTGAACACGGGCGGAATGGGCACCGTGGCTCCGAATCCCTACTATACGGACGATATTGCGCGCGTATGCATGGAAACGATCTTCCTGCCAACCGTGCGCGCCATGAACGCAGAAGGCCGTACATTCCGCGGCTGTCTGTATTTCGGGCTGATGCTTACGCCAAACGGCCCAAAGGTAATTGAATACAACTGCCGCTTCGGAGACCCTGAAACGCAGGTGGTTCTGCCCCTGCTTGAAAGCGACTTGCTTACAATAATGTGCGCCTGCCGCAACGGTACGCTGGCGGATACGGAGGTCAAATTTTCCGATGGAGCCGCATGCTGCGTAATAATGGCCTCAAGCGGCTATCCGGAGCATTATGAAAAGGGCTTTGCCATAACCATGCCCGCCGAAACCGCCGCCAATACCTATGTTGCGGGGGCAAAGCGCGATAATGGCCGCCTACTGACGAGCGGCGGACGGGTGCTTGGCGTCACCGCCACGGCAGCGAATTTGAAAAGCGCCGTTGAAAAAGCCTATGAGCGGGTGGAGAGCGTACAATTTGAAAATGCGTTTTATCGGCGTGATATCGGCAGACGCGCGCTTGAAGCGCTTAAACAATGAAGGGAGCAAGCGCAGGTATGGTTTATAGAGTATATGTAGAAAAGAAAGAAGCGTTGGCAAACGAAGCCCGCGCCCTGTTGGGGGATTTGCGGGAATTTCTCGGCATTCGTTCGCTGACGGGAATAAGGCTGCTTAATCGCTATGATTTAGAGAATATCAGTCGGGGGCTGTTCGACTACGCCGTAAAAACTGTGCTTTCCGAGCCGCAGCTCGATACCGTGAGCTATGACCCGCCGGAGGGAGGCACCGTTTTTGCCGTGGAGTATCTGCCCGGTCAGTACGATCAGCGGGCGGACTCCGCCGCACAGTGCATCCAGATATTGTCGCAGGGGGAACGCCCCGTTGTGCGTACAGCGCGGGTGTATGTTTTGGAAGGCACGCTGACGGAAGAACAAACCGCGGCCATAAAAAAATATGTAATCAACCCTGTGGAAAGCCGTGAAGCATCGCTTGCGCTGCCGCAAACGCTGCAAATGGAATATGATATCCCCACCACAGTCCGCACCATAGAGGGCTTTATTGCCATGAACGGCGCGGCGCTTGATACGCTGCGTGATGAATTAGGGCTTGCAATGGATTTGGACGATTTGCAATATTTGCAGGGCTATTTCCGCGATGATGAGCATCGTGACCCCACGATTACCGAAATCCGCGTGGTGGATACCTACTGGTCCGACCATTGCCGCCACACGACATTTTCTACCCACATAGACCATGTGGAGATTCACGATGCGGCTGTTCAGGCCGCATATGAGCGGTATATTGCCGCCCGCGTTGAGGTTTACGGCGCGGAAAAGGCCGAAAAACGCCCGCAGACGCTTATGGACATTGCTACCATAGGCGCAAAGGTACTTAAAAAGCGCGGCCTGCTGCCGGAGCTTGACGAAAGCGAGGAAATAAACGCCTGCTCCATACACGTTACCGCTACGGTTGATAGCGAGGAGCAGGACTGGCTACTGATGTTCAAAAACGAAACCCATAACCACCCGACTGAGATTGAACCATTCGGAGGCGCTGCCACCTGCATAGGCGGCTGCATACGCGATCCTTTGTCCGGCCGGGCGTACGTCCATCAGGCAATGCGCGTAACCGGCGCGGGCGATCCGCGCGTAAGCCTTGATAAAACCCTTCCCGGCAAGCTGCCTCAGCGTAAGCTGTGCCAAACCGCCGCGGCGGGCTATTCCTCTTACGGCAACCAAATAGGCCTTGCCACGGGCCATGTGGCGGAGCTTTACCATGAAGGCTATATTGCCAAGCGTCTGGAATGCGGCGCGGTTGTAGCGGCGGCTCCGGCATATAATGTCCGCCGCGAATGCCCCGCACCGGGGGATGCGATAATCCTGCTGGGCGGCCGCACAGGGCGGGACGGTATAGGAGGCGCAACGGGCTCTTCCAAAAGTCATAACCTCAAATCCCTGTCCACCATGGCGTCGGAGGTTCAAAAGGGCAATGCCCCCGAGGAACGCAAGCTGCAGCGCCTGTTCCGCAACGGCGCCGTGACACGCTTTATAAAGCGCTGCAACGATTTTGGCGCGGGCGGCGTCAGCGTTGCAATAGGCGAACTGGCGGACGGGCTGCACATCGATTTGGACGCCGTGCGCAAAAAGTACGAAGGGCTGGACGGCACGGAGCTTGCGATCTCCGAATCGCAGGAGCGCATGGCCGTGGTCGTAGCACCCGAGGACGCCGAGGCATTCATCGCCGCCGCAAATGCGGAAAACCTGGAGGCTTATCAGGTTGCCGTGGTAACGAAGGAGCCGCGAATGGTAATGGAGTGGAACGGGGCGGTAATTGCCGATTTAAGCCGCGAATTTTTGAACACAAACGGCGCCGTAAAGCATGCCGCCGTCCGCGTGGCGGAAAAGGAACGCGCGGAGCTTGCAAGGCCCCGCTTCAGTTCTCTGCGCGATATGGCTGCAAGCTTAAAGTGCGCCTCCCGCCGCGGACTTGCGGAGCGGTTTGACAGCACGGTAGGCGCAGGCTCCGTATTGATGCCCTTCGGCGGCAAAACACAGCGTACTCCGGCGCAGGCCATGGCCGCCGTGTTCCCCGTGCTGCCCGGTCAAGCTACCGATCAGGCAAGCGTAATGGCATGGGGCTGCGACCCTGAGCAGACCTCGGTAGACCCGTATATAGGGGCATATAATGCGGTTTACACATCCATGGCTAAGCTTGTTGCCGCCGGTGCAGACTATAAAAAAGCATATCTCAGCTTTCAGGAGTTTTTTGAAAAGCTCCGCAACGAGCCCGAGCGTTGGGGTAAGCCATTCTCCGCATTGCTTGGCACGGTAGACGCGCAGTTGGAGCTTGGCGCCGCCGCCATAGGCGGCAAGGATTCCATGTCCGGCACATTCCTTGATTTAGATGTGCCGCCAACGCTTATATCCTTCGCCGTTGCGCCGCTAAAGACGGGAGAGGTGTTATCCCCTGAATTTAAGGAAGCAGGCCATCCCGTGTATCTGTTCTCTGGCGCTGATACGGAAAGTCTAAAGGCGGCGTGGGAAGCGCTGCATACACTGGCGCTGAACGGTAAGGTTCGTGCTGCGTGGGCCGTGGAAAACGGACTTTCCGAGGCTGTTATGAACATGTCCTTCGGCAACAGAATCGGCTTTGCGGCCGAAAATATGACAATAGACTGGAACACACTGCTTCCCGGTTCCGTTGTGGCGGAGCTGACGGAGGATACGGCGCATGCCGTTCGTATTGGCGTTACCACAGCCGAGCCTGTTGTGCGCATTGCAGATGACAGCGCAACGGTTTCCGAACTGCTTGCCTTGAACGAGGGCGTTTTGGAATCAGTATATCCAAGCCGAACGGCCGAAGATGCAGCGGAGGTTCCCACTTTGTCCGCGCCGTCCGTCACCCGTGCTGCGCCCAAGGTAGGCGTGGCTGTCCCCAAGGTGCTGATACCCGTATTTCCCGGCACAAACTGCGAATATGACTCCGCACGCGCTGTAAAGCGCGCCGGACTTGAACCGGAAATAATGGTGCTGAACAATCGGTCCGCGCAGGACGTGGCGGAATCCATTCACCGCTTCGCGGGTGCCGCACGAAACAGCCAAATAATATTTATCCCCGGCGGCTTCTCCGGCGGTGACGAGCCGGACGGCTCCGCCAAGCTCATAACCGCCTTCTTCCGCAATCCCGAGGTGCGGGACGCAACAATGGACTTGCTTAAAAACCGCGACGGCTTGATGCTTGGCATATGCAACGGCTTCCAGGCGCTCATTAAATTGGGACTTGTGCCATACGGCGAGATAATTGAAACCGATGAGAACTGCCCAACGTTGACCTTTAACACAATCGGCCGCCATCAGTCGCGTTTGGTGCGCACCCGCATCGCCTCAAACCGTTCGCCGTGGCTTGCAGGGACGCAGGTGGGGGATATATATACCGTTCCCGTTTCCCATGGCGAGGGCCGCTTCCTGTGCAACGATGAATTGGTGCGGAAGCTTGCGGCAAACGGCCGGATCGCTACGCAGTATGTTGACGAAAACGGAGTGCCCGGAATGGACATTGATGTGAACCCGAACGGCTCCGTTTGGGCTGTAGAGGGCATCACTTCTCCCGATGGGCGGATATTGGGCAAGATGGGCCATTCCGAGCGCATTGCCGACGGCTTGTACAAAAACGTGGACGGCCGCTATGACATGAAGCTGTTCCAATCCGCAAAGGAGTATTTCAATATCTGATACGGCGCGGCTCTTTGAGAGAGGGCGGGCTTCAATTAAATAATCTAAACGCTTTAAGCCCCCGGAAATTGATTTTTTCGGGGGCGTATTTCCACAAATGCATCTATTCCTTATTGTACGCAGAATGGCGGGAGAGGGCGTCAATAAAACTTTTTTCAAAAACGCTGTAAGGTTTTTCGATTTGTACAGTCTTATATATGAACGGGGCAGGGAGGTGAGCAGGTGACGGACTTTGAACAGATATACAGGGACTATTTTCATGATGTGTTCCTCTATGTTCGGCGGCTGTCAGGCGGAGACGAACGGCTATCCGAGGATATTACCGGCGAGGCTTTCTTTCGCGCGCTGAAGCGCATTGATACCTTTCGCGGCGACTGTGATATTCGCGTGTGGCTGTGTCAGATTGCAAAGAACTGTTACTACACCCACCTGAAACAAAGCCGCAGGACGGAACACACGGCAGATATTGGGCAGCTTATAGAAACAGGGGAATCGCCGGATGAAATACTGCTGCGCAGTGAGAACGCAAGGCAAATAAGGCGTCTGCTGCATGAGCTGCCGAACCCGTACAAGGAGGTTTTCATGTGGCGCACCCTTGGCGAAATGAGCTTCAAGGACATTGGTAAGCTGTTTCACAAAACGGAAAACTGGGCATGCGTTACCTATCACCGGGCGCGAAAAATGCTCCGGACAGGAATGGAGGTTGAAGAAAATGAAGAATGAATGCAGCATAGTCCGCGATATACTGCCGTTGTATGCGGAAAAAATGGTATCAAAGGATACGGCGGAGTTCGTAAAGGGGCATCTGGAAAATTGTCCCATATGCCGTGCAGAGCTTGAAAAATTGCGGGAGCCTGTGGAGGTGCAGGCGGAGCCGCAGACGGACATAGACGCCGCGCCGCTGAAACGGCTGAAAAAGGCGCTGCTTATGAAAAAGGTGCGGACAATACTATGCACGGCGGCTGTGCTGCTGGCGCTGGTGCTGTCGGTCATCTCTTTTCTGACCGCGCCGAAATACTTTGCCTATTCGCCGGAGCTGGTGACAGTGACAAAAACCGAAGGAGGCCATATCGTCCTCTCTTTCGACGAAAGGATAACAAATTATACCCTTCAAAGAATCATTACAGGTAAAGATACAAAAGAAGCGGTTTATTATCTTGAGGTTTGGACTACAACTTGGGACAGGCTGACCGGGCGGCATGGTGTACAGAATGCCTTGGTGCGGGAAACGGCCGATTTGCCGGTATATATATTCTTCCAGCAGAATTATACGCTAAACGATGTTGATATGGATTCTGTCTGTATCTATGGAAATCTTAGCAGGCTGAATGGCAGTTGGGTGGCACTGCCGGGACTTTCACTTGGATATTGGCTGTTGTTCAATATTGCGCTGTTTTTGATTCTCGGATGCATGTGGTTCATCCTTCGTAGGAGGGAGCATATCCGCCGCTGCATAGAGCGGGCAATTCCGATTCCCGTTGCCTACGGGCTGGGGCATCTGTGCGTGCTGGGCTTCCGCACCGCATCCTATTCGCAATGGCGTGATTTTCAGCTTATATTTGCCATAGGGGTGCTATTCTACTGCGCCATGCTGCTTGCATTGAGCATCTTCTACAAAAGGAAGGAAATAAAAGATGCTAAAATGGAATAATAAAGCAAAACTTGTATGAGAATTTATGCATTTGCTCTTGCAATTTAATGTAATATCTGCTATCATTAAATTACAAAAGAGTTAGAGCGAGTGGATAGATTCCCCCGTGGGGTGAAGCATGGGGAAGGTGGTGCCGACAGTAAGCTGTAATCGTCCAATGGAAGCCGTCGTTAACGGCAGGAGCATCGTAAGCGGTGCTTGAATTTAATCGGGGCGCATATTTAACAGATGAATAAGTGACGCCATGATTCTGAAGAAAGAGGGGTTTCAATGATGCTGGACATTAAGAATGAGGGATAGCCCTTGACTGTATCGGGTTACAGCAGTCAGGGGCTATCTGTTTTATATGGGTAAATTATGACGGCGGCTGTAATGCGGCCTGTTTTTTTACCCTTATTTCATCTTTAGCGTCCGCATAACCCCTGCAACAACGGTGATTGCCACGATTATCGCGATAGCCGCGAAGGCCGCCAACGCGCTTATCCACCATTGGCTCATGGCGCGCTTCTGCTCTTCCTCGGCCTGCTTTTCGGCGTCGGTCTTTTCTCCGGCGATCACCGGCTGCTTTATCTCGGTGGAAAGCTGCTGCTCGGCGGTGTGGGTTTCGCCCGCGTCGTCGGTGTATGTAACGGTGTAGACGGCGCTTGTTTTGCCGTAGCTTTCGGTGTAGCCTTCCGTCATGGAGAGCATACCCACGAACACCTTCATCTCCCCGTAGCCCGCCTGCC